>ENA-UAHZ01000014-UAHZ01000014.1-human-gut-metagenome-genome-assembly--contig:-NODE-14-length-44319-cov-6.313822_pt1 | contig 44319 bp, 65 predicted proteins | sample MGYA00244410_ERZ654371 | MGnify/ENA primary metagenome ERZ654371 (study PRJEB26926, sample SAMN06164914) | human gut metagenome | biome: ENVO:00009003; feature: ENVO:2100002; material: ENVO:00002003...
GGAAGCGTCCCAACCGCCCTCGTTGGTGAACTTCTCATTCATGGGAATGTCACCGTCAAGGGTTTCAACGGTTTCAAAGGTGATGTGGGTCAGACTGCCGTCCTCAGCGTAGTCATGGTTGAACCCGATGATACGGGCAGTCAGGTAGGAGCCATCAGCCAGACGGAATTTCTTGGTGTCACCGACCTCGAACATCTTGTCAGCAAGACCGAAGGAGGAATATATATTGATCTCGTCCCAAGAACAGTCCTCCAACTTACAGCGCTTCGGGGAAGGGCGACCGCCGAACATGACACCATACACAGAATTAAGGTGAAGTTTGACGGTATCGGTATCCACATAGCCCGTAGGCATAAGGGTTTCGATTATCTTCTTCTGAGAAGCGATGGTTTTCTCCATCTTCTCGAACTCGTCTGCGAGTTTCGCAATCGTGCTATTCATAAAGTTCTCCTTTACAAAATGATAGGTTCTGATATAATCAGATTGAGCTTTTACGCTTGCCGTTGATGGAAGTACCAGTTCCGTCAGCGGCTCTTTCTTTTTCTCGGCGGGGCGGGATAAAACGCACCAGACAGCTCACAGAACAACCAGAAGCAGCCAAGGCCGATACCCATATGAACCATGCCTGCGCCGAGAGCCATCGTGTCTTGCTCCACCGCACCAACTACACCCAACAGGTAGAAAAACGAAAGAAATGCCAACACTCCAAATACCTTTTTCATTATCTGTTCCTCCAAACCATAGGTTTCCATTGATACGGTGTTCCGTACTTCTGCTCGTACCAGCTCTCGAACTGCTTGCGGTTCGTTTCGTCCTTGAAAAACTCTCGGACAGATCGAGCAAGGAGTGAGCTGAACGCTTTGGCCTGTCCTCGCACTTCCGGGGCAAATGCACTGTCGCTCATGACACACCGCCGATCTGCCGCTCGTACCAGTCCAGAATGTCGATAGACTCAGCGATGATCTTGTCCACAGAAGGGCCGTTACGAGTCCCTGCGAGAATTGCACTCAGGACAGGGCCGTTCGTTTCAATACCCCGCTTTCGGAGCATATCAATCAGCCATGCAAACGACAGGTGATTGATGCTCAGGCGATAGCGAATTTTCTCACGCTCTTTCACAAAACCTCTCCTTTCTTTGAATTGAGAACAATATTTATTGACAACCAGTGGGCGTAATGGTACAATTTACTTGCCAGACAATTAAACCATTGACCACAGCAACCGCCGAAAAAAGAAAACCTTTCGGGGGTCGGGTTTTTGTTGTCAAAATCTCTTGTTCACAATCCAAAGTATATCCTACCTTTGTAGGATTGTCAATAGAAAATCCTAAAAAAGTAGGATTTTTTTGAAGGAGGTATTTATGAATACAAGCCGTATTAGAGATTTAGCCAAACAACAAGGGAAAAGCGTCACCTATATTTGCAAACTTATCGACCGTCCCAAGTATTATTTGAATGATGTAGATAAAAAGCCTGACCGCATGATTTCAGATGAAGATTTGAAAACTCTCGCTATCAATCTTGGAACAACGGCTGAGTATTTGAAAGGCGAAACTGACGACCCTCTCTTTCACTTGTCCTCTGTTGGTTTAACCACAGAACCTTATGAAAAAAATTGCAAACGACCTATTTTCGGTCATGCGTCCGCAGGAAAAGGTGTCATCGCTCAGCAAGAAGCATTGGGATATGAACAGGTTGACCCCGAATATGACTGTGACGATTGTTTCTGGTTGCAAGTGGACGGAGATAGTATGTCGCCAGTCTTAGACGATCACGATTTAGTGCTGGTTAAAAAGGACACACCTCCTGAAACAGATACTCTTATGGTTGTCATTGTTGATGACGAAGAAGGATTTGTTAAGAAAATCAGTATTGATGAAGATACTGTGACCCTTCGCTCTTTTAATCCACACTATCCTCCCCGTGTTTTTGGTGGTGTTGAAATTGGACGATTGCGCTTTGTCGGTAGAGTCATGGAGTTAAAAAGGAGATTTGCATGAAAAAATTTCCAATCGACCTCTCCTGTCTGACAGAGGAAGAAATCTCTCAATTTCAGGAAGACCCATATACACTCTACAATGGAGATCAAAATGTTGCTATCTACCTTCGGTATAGCTCCACAGGCCAAAGTGACCAATCCATTGAAGGGCAGCTTCGTGACTGCCGTACCTTCTGCAAAGAAAATCACTACCGCATTGTGGCAATCTATGTTGATCGAGCAACGACCGCTCGTAAAGATGTGGAAAAGCGGGTTCACCTCATGGAAATGATTTCGGATAGTGCAAAGCAGAATTGGGAATATGTCATCGTCTGGAAGCTCGACCGTTTTGCTCGTAACCGAAATGACAGTGCGATTATGAAAATGCGTCTGCGGAAGAACGGCGTGAAAGTCCTCTCCGCCACAGAACACCTCACCGACAGCCCTGAGAGTATCATCTTGGAATCTGTGTTAGAGGGTATGGCTGAGTTTTTCTCTGCCGAGCTGTCACAGAAGGTCACGAGAGGTATGCGTGAGTCTGCCTTGAAGTGCCACAGCGTAGGCGGTCATATCCCCCTCGGATACAAAGTGGAAAATCATAAGCTGGTCGTTGACCCTGACACCGCTCACATCGTTCAAGAAGCGTTCTCTCTTTACGCCAACGGCGAAAGCGTAGCTGACATTTGCCGAAAGTTTAACTCTGCCGGATATAAGACTGCTAAAAACACAGAGTTCAACCGTAGCAGCTTTAAGGCCATGTTCCGTAATACTCGCTACATCGGCACTTACACCTACAAAGATATTGTCATTGAAAATGGTATTCCCGCCATCATTGACAAGGAGCTGTTTGAAACGGTACAGCGGCGGCTTTCTAAGACCGCCACAGCCCCAGCAAGGGGCAAGGCTAAGGTAGATTACCTCTTGTCTGGAAAGCTGTTCTGCGGTCATTGTGGGGCTTCTATGAACGGTGAAAGCGGAGCCGGTAGGCACGGCAAGGTCTACCACTACTATTCCTGCTACACGAAAAAGAGAAAACTTGGGTGTGATAAGCGGCCTTTGAAAAAAGATTACATCGAAGGGATAGTAGCCCGTGACGCTCTCAACCTTTTGACCGATCAGCTCATTGATGAAATCGCAGACATGGCAATCCGGCAGAGTGAACAGGATTTAATAAACGACACGCACATTCCGCAGTTGACCGCTCAGTTATCGGAGGTCGAAAAGTCAATCACAAATATCACCGCCGCCATCGAAAAGGGTATTGCTTCTGAAACATTGATGAACCGCCTTGTCCAGCTCGAACATGAAAAGAAAACCCTCAACAAAGAGATCAAAGCTGAGGAAAAATTCGTCTACCGAATTGACCGTGACCAAATCGTATTCTGGTTGAGTCAGTTCAAATACGGGAACATCGAAGACGAAAACTTCCGCAGACGGCTCATTGATTTGCTCGTCAACTCTGTTACAGTGTGGGACGAACCTGACGGGTATAAAATCACTACCGCATATAACCTAACCTCTTGCAAAACCAAGACTTTCCGGGTAGAAAAGAACCCCGCCGCCGAAGAAGCGACAGGGTTCGATTTTGGGGAGTCTGAGTGTACCATTGAGCGCATATCCGAACCCTACATTGTGTGGGGAACGATTTGTGTTCAAACAAAAATTCACCCCCTACCGTAATGGTAGAGGGTGGATTTTTTACTCTTCGCCGGTAAACCCGTTCTCTCTGGCACAGCGCAAGGCACCGAGTATCATGGTATCTTGGGCCAAGGTTCTCTGTTTCAATTCATAAAGCGGAGTCTTCCGATGATCGTCCCACTCAATGAGTTGCTTCTTATCATGAACCACAATGCCGGTGTAGAGGTTTATCAGCTTGTCCAATGTGACCTCTTTCAGAACTTGCACACTATCACCCCACAGCGTCATCCGAAGATTGGTCTTTCACCTTGATACCGAACAGCAGAGCCAGTTCCACCGTCCAAGCGGAAAACCATGCCACGGTCAATTCTGGGGCAACCGTGTGGTCGAGAAAATTAGCAACCAGCACCGCCACGGTGTACCAAAAAAGATTGAACATGGAGAAGATTGTAAATTTCGTCCGAGTCTTCATTTTCTTCTTCCGTGTCGTTCGTCTGCCGCTCATGGTATCAACCTCACTTCTTCAAATAGGCCGCAGAACAGAAACCGGTATAGGTGATACCCTTATAGGTGAACTGCACATAGAGCCACTTGACACCGCCGACCTCGGTATAATAGCCATAGTTCTTCACGCTTGTCCCCTTGGGAATACTGACCAGCACCTTATTCCCGGTGCCAGCTGCGTCACGAACATTCAAGCCACTGGAAGCGGTGACCGTATAGGTTCCGGCGATAGACTTATCAAAAGACTTCGCCACACCGGAAGCCTTGACCTCCTTACCGGAAGCGGGAAAGGAAGGAGTGTCCTTCTCGGGCACAGGAGCCTCCGTCTGGCCGCTGTATTCCACATAGGGGATATGACCATGCTTCTTCCATGTCCGAGCGTTATAGCCGCTCTTGGAGCCGATATTGGCAACAGCGGTGATCTGCACACAGTTCTTCCACTTGGGCGTACACTCGACAGCCAGACCGTCACCGATGTAGATACCAATATGGCCGGTAGTCCACACCACTTCTCCGACTTCCATGCTGTCCCAGCCGGTAGTAGAAGCGTCAGGGCACTTCTTAATCATTCTGTCTGCCCCAATGTCAGGAACATTGTTGGAGGCATACTTGGCACCGCCATAGGTAGCGTTCTTATCGCCATCCCAGCCCCACAAGATACCCTTGATAAGACACACACAGTCAAATCCAAAGGTGTCCTCAGAAGCGGCGTTAATCATCTTCACCCGAGCCGCAGCTTTATTGTAAGAGTGATTGGTGGTGTACCGCTTCTTATTGGCCGCAGTCATGGGGGCACCGAAGCACCCCATGACATACAGCGTTTTGTAGTTCTTCGCAATGTCAATGGCCTTGTTGACCAGTTCACTTGCTTTCATCATGGCTTATTCCTCCTTACCGGCACTGTCCATCAGGTCTTGTGTACGCTGGCTCTGAGTACCGAAATAGAACGCAATGATGACCGCATAGATGGTCATGAAGTCCTGACTGATCTGATTGGTACACGCCATGTACGCAAACACAGCGGTAAGAGCCAGTGTCACCAGACTCTTGACGGACAGCAGAGTGGACAGACGCTTGATGATGTTTTCCATAATGTTCTCCTTTCTTGTTTGGTGAAGAATTTAGTGATAAATCCGCCACTACTGCAAACCATTGTGCCACAAGGGATTGAGGGCGATTTTACCGCCCATTTTTCATTTTTCGTGTATAAACTCCCTTATAGAACGCAATATATAGAGGACTTTACTGCAAAAGCCTTAGATTTATCACCAAACTCACCAAAATGCACTAAATTTGTTTTGTGGGTACACTAAATTATTTCAGTCAATCGGGCTTGTGGAACTCTTCTAAGTCAGAAATCCGGTGATTGATGACCTTAATTTGTTCCTCCACCACGGGCATTCGCTTGGCAAAATTGTTGTGTTCCCGGACTTCACGGGTCAACTCTTCCAGTTTGGTGTCCATAACGGCCTGAGTTTTACTGTTGGCGATCAAGACTCCCACCAGAGTAATCCCACCAGAAACAAGTGCGACAATGATAGCCTCCATTATCAGCCCTCCCACTTCTGCCAAGCTGCGGCGTAATCTCCGGGACTATAAGCTGTCCCATTGGGGTCAATGCACTCGTAGGTTTCACCGTCTGTCCACACCGTGAATTCTCCCTGGCGGTACATATCATGTGCGCCCTGGACAGGAACATAGGGACGGGCCGTGTCAGGGCTTTTGCCATGCAGAGGCCGGTTGAAGGTGTACCATGCGGCATTTCCGGGAACAATGTCCGGGTAAACAGAGTTGTCGTAAGCCTGAAAACATTCCCAGGTCTGCTCCCATTCGGAGCCAAGGCCGTCCCCGGCATGAGTGTTGAAGATTTCCCCGACAGTGTGATTTCCCTTCACCCAATCGAGGTACAGCCCGGAAGCCCTGATCTTCTGGTCATCGTCCTCGACCTGTTTCCCTTCCAGCATGAGCCGGGACATATAAATTGCACTGGACAGAGCGTTCAACATTTTCTCGTTCACAGAGATAACCCCCTCTCGATAGCCGCCGCAATAGCGTCCACATCGGCTTGTTCCGCCTTGCCTTTAAGAATGGCCTCCTGCTCCTTCTGGTAGGCAACCTCGCTGATCGTGGTCACGCTCACGGTTTCTTTCCCTTCCAGTTCGCTCCTACCCTCAATGTGGTACACAGACCCCTCGATCACAATGCCGTGTGCCTGTTCCTCTGTGCATAGGCCGTAGCACCCGTTGTTCTGCATTTTGACCCACACAGGGGTTGTCACCGTTGCCAGAGGTGTTCCATCTTTGAGAATTCGATACATTTCTTTCCCAGCCTTTCTTGTTCGGATAGAAGCCGAACATGGATTTGAAATACTGATTGGTGTTCTCTCGCACCTTAAAACTGTTTCCTCGCTTCATGTGCCCGTGATAACTCTCTACGGAACTCCGAATGTCCGCAACCGTCATCTCACCTCTTTCCCACTTTCCATGAAAGGTTCGCAGCTTACGCCGAATGATCTTGGTAGAGTCAGGGTTCATCTTCAAGACAACCTTGCCGCTCGGGGTAAGGATAAACTTGGTCTTCAACCACCGGTAGAAATCAGCCAGCGGGATAACCCGTGTTTTCTTCCAATTCAGCCACAGACCTAACTTCCGGGTCATCTCTTCCAGCCCAAACATTCCTTCGGTTCTGAGAAAATCAATGTCCTCATGAATGGCATATCCATCGTCCATATACCGGGCGTAGCCTTTAATACGAAGTTTTTCCTTGAAATAGTGGTCAATCGGACTTGGAAGAAGCAGGGCATTTGTCTGAGAGATTTGACTTCCAAGCCCTAAACCCACTGGCCCAAAATCCGAAATGAAGCTATCATGCAGGGAACGCACACGGTCATCATGGAGCCGCCGCTTTGCTTCCGCAGCTAAGGGGTCATGTGGTGCTTCATCGAAATAACTCTTGAAGTCAAAAATCAGAATGCCACCGGCCAGACCATGTTTCCGATAGTGCTTTTGCAAGTGGCAGATCATACGCCGCAGGGCGAAGTCCATGCCACGGTGTTTCAAACTGGCCGAGTTGTCATAGATGAAAGAAGATGAATAAATCGGAACAATGCAGTAATCGCACAGGCATTTTTGCACGGCCCGTTCTGTGATATGGACAGAGCGGATATACCGTTTCTTACCACGCTCCATGATGGTAAACTCATGGAAGCCACGGTGGTAGAAATTACCCTCGTTCAGCGATCTCGCTGTCAGGGCAATGTTCGGGATGATATTGCCGATATAGCGTTGTGTGGAAGATTTCCAATAAACACCTTTACAGCACTTCTTTCCCGAAAGATATAGGTGTCGGAAAGAAAAGACCTCTTCAAAATTGCCACAGGTCATACTTCGCTTTCTACGAGCCTCTTCCCGTTTGGCCTTTCTTCTTTGATAACGGATTTCTCTTCTCTCCGCACTGGTCATGAAAAAGATTTCCCTCCGTACAGTATGATTGTTGGGTATGGGTTCTAACTGCGTAGTAATACCAGCCATGAAATGAGTTACCATACATCACTCACCATGCAAGAAGCGTCCGGCTGATTACATCGGAGTGCCCCTTTCGGGGAGGGCGCATTTCAAACGATGTGCCCGGAAGTTTTAGCCCATAGGCAGGGTACAAGTCCTCCCTCTGCAAAAGGTACTGATTTCACCCAATGGGGTTACTACGACTGACCTATACGAAGTTGCAGAGTCCGAAGGACACGCCATTAGAGTTGCTGGCGTTGTTATTGTTGGCATTGCCCGAGTTGTTCACATTGCAGAAGTTAGTCGTGTTGTCGCTATTAGGCGAACGCTCCCACCAGTTGTTCGCAGAACAGGCAAGGTTTTGCAGGACTTGACCCATATCCGAAAAACTAATCAGGAAGGTCTTTGTACCTTTTCCGATCAGATTTCTTCACGCTGGAAATTAGCTTGGCTTCATCTACGATATATTCTCCGAACTCCTGAATAGCGTGGTCAATCCATGGGTACTTTTCCGGATTTTGAAGAATAGCGTCATAGAGCAAGGCCAATTTCGGACTGAGGTTTTGAAGGGCAATATTGGCTCTGGTAAGACAGTCCCGGCGCATTTGCACTTCATGTTTGTTTGTGGGATAGATGTTATTGGCCGCTCTCACCTCGTCATGAACCGTGGAACACAGGTGCATGATCGGATAGAGAAGATAAGGGCCGTACCGCTTCGGTGCTTTCGTGACTACGGAGAAAGCGTGAAGTTCCAAGCGTCTTGCGGTTTCAATGAACTGCACATTACTTTCTCCCCTCATAAATTTTGGGACTGACATATTACCCTCCTACACCGCCCCTTCCGGGGCGGGATTTTTGTGGATGACAGATTAAACGCAGAAGCCGAAGGACACGCCATAAGAGTAGCTGGCGGTGTTAAAGTCGGCAATGCCCGAGGCGCTCACAGCGCAGAAGTAAGTCGTGCCGTCGCTATAAGGCGAACGCTCCCACCAGTCGTACGCAGAACCATTGACCTTTTTGATCGTGGTGTTTCCAGCGGCATAATACTCATACTGAGTACCTTCACCAGCAAAAGAGTAGGTGGTAGCACCAAAAATCTCAATCTCAGACAGCAGGAACAACTTGTCCTGAGTAGTCTGGATAGAAGAGGACTGATTGCCAGCGGAAGTCCGCTTGTTGACCGTCTTAATAACATTTCGCAGAGCTGCGGGTAACTGACTCAGGTAGGTACTCATTCGAGTACGCATGGCAGAACTGTTCCAGCCACCGGCGTTCGTGTTAGAACTGTTCATGTTTGCAGTCTGATTGAGGCAGTCTACCAGCTGGAATGTGATACCGGCCATACCACCCGAAGTCAACTGGTCATGGTCAAAGCCGATGATCTGTACCTTGTAGTTCGTGCCGTTAATGCTGACGGTCTTCTGATCGCCCACGGAGAAATAATTCTTGGCCTGTCCGAACTGAGAACACAGAGCGATTTCAGACCAATCGGTTTGCTCCAAGGTGCCCGTGATATTGAAGGGGTAGACATAGACAATACCAATGACTTCCAGCGTATAGGTTTTTGTCTTCTGAGAGCCGCCGTAGGTGTATTTGATAGACCAATCTCCCAGCTCGGCGGGATAGAGAACGGCTTCTCCACCAGAGGCCACAGCGGAAAGAACAGTGTCCCCCTTGGTCATGGTAACGGTGGTGCCGTTATCGGCGTAGACATGGCACTCAGCAGGAGAACCCTTCTGGCTCAGGGCGTAGAGAGCGTCATTCACCGTGGGGTCAGCCCCATCCAGTTCCAGTGCCGCTTTCGTGGTATCATCCAGCAGATTTGCTTTGCTCAGAGGTGTTCCCACCACATCACAACCGGCGTTTGCTCCGGTGGTGTCGGTGTTCAGAACAACATCTAAGTAGCCGTTTCCGGCGATAAGCTGTTGCCTCCATTCCTCGAAGGTAGCGGGCATATCGGAAGGTGCCCGAATGATACTGGACTTTCCATTGCCCTTGATGGTGGTGTCTTTCATAGCGTTTCATGTTCCTCCTTTTTATTGTCCGCAGTACCGAACCCCCGTGTAGGGGAAGGGAGCGGTTGTTTGCGTCACTCTGCTGTCGATCATGAAAAGCAACTGCTCAATGTCATTTGCCAGTTGATAGGTCATGTAGTCCATAGACCCAGGGACAGAAGGGGCATTTGCCGGTAGATTGAGTTTGGCTCTCAGTTTGGTCAGACAGGTCAGAAGATTGGAAATCTGACTCTGCGTGGGCCAATCTCCCACCGCCCAATCCACCTTCGGGATAATGCTGTCATCATAGATAGCCAGGGCTTTCATGCGTTCTACCAGATAGGAGATTGCCTCCCCAATCCGGTTGAAATCGGTGTAGTTGTAAGCCCCTTTCATTCCGGCCATGTATTCTGTCTGTTCCTCCGAGGTGAGAGCGGAAAGCCCTCCCCCGGTCAGGATTTTGTTTTTCAGTTCAAATACACGGTCAACATCGGCTTGGGTTCTGTCGAAAATCAGATTATCAATTACACTCATATCAAGCCTTTCACCGTCATCTTTCCGCTCAGAGAGCCGTCAAAAGTGATTTCGTCCACCAAGATCAGAGCGTCCATCTCGTCAGTGTAAAGGGTCTGCAAACCGATAATGTCACCCACTTCCATTTCCGGGTTGCCCCGGTAATTGGCCTCATAGGTGTTCCGCATTTGCAGATAACTCTTTACATGATTAGCAAGAGCCTGACACATCGTATCATTGGTGATAAGGGGGTTTTCCTCCTTGTCGATCTCGCCGGACTGAGCTACGGGGTAGGAAACGACCACCGAATTCTCAGTCAGTGTTTTGCCTGTGATCGTTACGGTCTTAGTGCCGGAGGATAACGCTAAGTCCGCAGCTCTGGCGTAGATATTGGAAGATACTAATGTCCCACCAGATACGGAAATTTGAACATCTTGTGCAAGACCAGAGAACTCAACATGAAGCTCAGTTTCGGTGGTCGTTCCCTCAAATAGTGTGGAAGCGTCATTGGAGGCCGTGTAGGAGTACCGGGCTACGGAAACGGACTTCAATTCATCAATTTTGGAAATCTTCTGACTGTTCTCCCCAATAGAGGTGAAGTCCAGAGTGAAGTCAGTTTCTCGGTAGTAAACCTTAGTGACTCTGGCTCTCCGATAGGGTAAGTTCCCGATCATGGTCACTTCAATTTTGGTACACTCGATTGCCAGATTGGAGGACACATACACTTCCACGGAGTCAATAGCTGCGGTCTGGGTATCAAGCAGAGTATCATCGTGGTAATATTTCACCTGAACCGCACCGGGAAATTCATTGAGTACCGTATCAAAGCGAATTGCCAAGACCGGGAGATCGTGAGGCACATCGAAGGTCTTTGTAAAGACCGGGGGATTTGTGAAAGACCCGTCCGCTCCGGTCATGGCCTCACTGATATAACCTCTCTGACCGGCATTGCTGTCGGGAAGAATGATCTGACTGTCACCACCCAGCGTCCACCGGTTCAACTCGAAAGTGGCGTAGGTATTCTCTGCTGTGTTGCCCTTGTCCACCGTGTCCCACTCACTGAACCAAACATGGCCGTTATCAGCCCATACGCCGTTGTATATGCCGATGACCGTGACTCCGAATGGTCTAATATGGATAATGTTGTCATCGTCCGTATAGAGGCGGCAACAGGCCGCATGAGCGATAAGCTGCAAGCAGTTCATGTGAGTGTCGATGGGAAGAGCCGCCGTGGTAAACATATCCTTTAGAGCGTTATCAATCTCCCAGGGATTTTCACCTTGCTCCGTCAGGGTCAATCCTGCGTCCAGAAGAACTTCCTGCGCCATGTCGTAAAGGCTCTTGGAACCGAGTTTGCTCTTATAGAAGGTTCCGGTCAGACTCCCGATCAGCCCGGTTCCGTTGAAGGTGGCCTGATTGTTTTGTGCGCTGGGCTTGGCATTCAGAACATAATTGTCTGGCTTTATCCATTCCACAGAGCCGTCCGGCAACTCATAGCCGAATTGAATTTCAATGGGAGAATTCTTATCCACATAGGCATAGATACCAGCCGGGTTGTCGGGGTCGTACTTGTGTTCATAATCCAAGATCGTGAACTGCATTGTTTCTGTCGGCAACCTCCGGCTCAGAGGGTCAACATCATGTTTCTGCTGAGTGGAAACAATATCCTTGTTCACGAACTGGACATTTAGGCCGTAAAGTACATTCTCCAATCTGGGTCTGCGATAGGGTAAGCACCGGTCAAAGGTGATTGTCACCTTGTCTACCTCCGTGGCCGTGGTGCTGATCGTGGTCTGGACACTGGTAATAGAAACCGTCTGAGTATCAACGACAGCACCGTTCAGGTAGAAATCTGCGGTGACTTCAAGCGGCCATTCCTGCTGTCTGGTGTCGAAGGTCAGGGTTAAACCGGGGAAGATATGCTTCAAGGAAAACTCTCGTGTAATGACCGGAGGGGTAGTGAAATTCCCCTCTGCGTCACTCATGAGGCTCGAAATAAAGCCGTCTTGCACATCTTCCCCGGTAGGGACAAGCAGACTCTTTCCGTCCAAAGCCCAGCGGTTCAACTCTAAAGACACATAGGTATCTCCATACTGGTAAGCATAATCCACCGTTTCAAACTCGGAGATACTTGCCGCACCATTGCTTTCCCACTCACCGTCCGTAGCTGCGGTAGTGTCTACATTGCCGAAGGTGATACGGACATAGGAACGGTTTCGGAGCATGGCTTTCATGCTGGCCTTATAAGCATTGCTGACTGACTTCATGCTCCCATTCCTCCTTAAAGCGGTTCGCCACAGTCAATGAGATTGACTTTACAGTTAATGTAGTCAAGGGGTAATTGCGTTACAGGGTCAAGGTGGAATGGCTCTGCGGTGCGATCTCCGGGGTACATCTTCCGGGTAGTCCATGTGTTGTTCACCATGTCCGGGTAACTGACCGTTACATAGAAATTGGAGAACTCTTTCAAAATAGCCGACCACTGTTCCGCAGTCAGATAAGCCCATTCCAAATTGTTTAACTTCTGCTGTTCACGGCCTACTACCTGTCCTACCACCACGGCATTTGCATTTCGGGCGGAGTCCACTATGGTAGCAACCATCATTTCTAAGCCCCTTCGGGGGCAGGGATAATCACGACCATTGATCTTGATGAAAGAAGCCATATATCCCTACCCCCTTAGTAAGCGTTCGAGAATGCTCCGCTGTTCACACGGACACCTCTGTTTCTGCTGTATCGGTCATAAGACCGTCCAATCACATCATCACCGATGGACACCGACAAATCCTTGTCCTCAATGATGTTCATGAGTGCATAGATAGCGGCGATCACGCCATCATTGGCATTCGCCACACCAGCGGAGATACCTTCCACAATCTGGTCATTATTGGCTACCGCCGTCCGATTGCCAATGGCACCGACCATCTCAGCCCCGGCCTCCCGAGCGATAAAGAGCTGACCTTCATCAACGAAACCACCCTGAGCCATATACTGAATTCTGTCGAGCTGGATTTCACTGAAATAACTAAGGCTGATACCGGTAATCCACGCCACCGCATTGATCGAACGAATAACATCGTTCAGAGCGGAAATGGCATTGTTCATGCCCTTTTCCATGACGGTCAAGACACTGTTCCACTGGATGATCGTAGTGTTCGTCATGCCTCTCCACATGGAATACCATGCACTGGAAAATTCGGTTTCAAAAGTGGTGTAACCGGTCATAAACTCAGTCTGCCAAGTAGTCCAAGTGGTAGTCATCTGCGTCCACATCGTAGACCACTTTGTAGTAGTCTGCGTGGAGAATGTGGTCAAACTGGCTTGGAAGGTGGTACTGAATGTGTTCCACCCGGTAGTCATCTGCGTCCACCCGGTAGACCAACCAGTTTGAAGGGTGGTCATCGTAGTAGTCCAAGTGGTAGTCAGGGTAGTCCATGTGGTGGTCAGGTAAGTGCTGATCGTTGTCCACTGAGTAATAGTCACAGTGTAGATGTTCAGCCAGGCCGTAGTAGTCTGGGTCTGAATAGTAGTCAGCATGGTAGTGTAGGTCAACTGAATGCCGTTTGTGATTGTGGCGAAACTCTCATTCAGCAAAGCGGCCTGACTATTCATGCCGGACGCAAAACCCGTAACCAGATTTACGCCTACCTCCTGCATATTGACAAACATAGCCCCGGACAGAACCACGGCCTCTCTGTCATTCAGCAGGCTTTCCAGCTGGTCAATAAGAGCGGAATACTGAGTTACCAAAGACACCGCCTGACGCAGTTCCGGTACAGCAATCACCAGCTGCGCATTCAGGTTTGTGGTGTCCGTAGCAATATCGGCCACATCATCCGCAAAATCCCCAATGGGGTTTCCTGCAAACAACTGCTGGAACCCGCTTACAATGCTGTCCCAAGTGATACCGCCCATTGAGTCAGTGTAAGAACCGATCTCTCCGGCAAAGGTAGACATGAAATCCACGAAGTCCGACATATCGGTGGTCAACTGAGGCAGAGTAGCGTTCAGACTACGGAGAGAGGGAGCGAGGTTGAAGTTCAATTCATCGGCAACCTCTTTCAGACTGCCTACAAAGGCAATACATGCTCCGGCCAACTCCACCAGAACTCCCGTACCAGCGGCAATCAAAAGGGGAATGGTCAAACCACCAGTACCAGCCACAATTAGACCGAGGCCAGCGGTAGCGAGGCCAACACCGACAAGCAAACCAACACCAACACCGATAGCGGTTGCGATCTCTTCTCCGTTGTCGAGAACCGGTTTCCAAGCCTCATGAATTTGCGTAAGGCCCTCACCGACACCCCAAATCTCCACGAGGAACAGACCAGTAGCAATTCCAATCTCCGCAAGAATGCCGGTACCAATGCCGATATTGATTGCGGCGGTTGCTCCGCCACCGCTTCCCAATGCGTAAGCCGCAAGGCCGACTCCGGCCAGAATGCCTGTGCCGACTCCGATAGCGATTGCTACCGTTTCACCGTTTGCAATGACAGGCTCCCACGCCTTACCGACTTCCTCTAACTCTTTCCCGAGAATAGCGATAGCCCCAACAGCGATAATTGCCGCCGCAGCTACTTCACCGATAATCACGATACCCCAACCCAAACTCTGGGCCAGATTTTTCATAGTACCGTTCAAACCAGTGCCGCCATTATTACCCATAGCGTTGTTCACGCCTTGAAGAGCTGTACTGGTGTCAGTAATACCCTTTCCTCCACCGGTGCTATCCAGAGTGGCCTTGATTTTTTTGACAGCGATCAAGAAACCGCCTACCGTCAGCAGTAAGCCAGCGGCAACTTCAATCTTGTCAACCCCGCTCCAATCCCCGGTACGGAAAGCCTCAACAACATCAGCGAAGTTTCGCACGAGCAAGGTAATACCAGTCAGTAGAAGTCCTCCCCCAAGCAATGCAGTATTATTGGTCAGAAGGCCAATGCCGCTCAGGAAAATACCAATATTTCTGATAAGATTTGTGGCATTATCAAAATTGATCTCGTTATTGACCATATCAGAAATGCTCGACACGATACCGCTCAGGCCAGAAATGACCAGAGAAACACCGGCCAGTTTTACATTTCCGAGAGCCAAGAACGCTACGCCAAGCCCCTCAGCGAAACCACTGATTAACTGCGTGACATTCGTGAGATTGGGGCCGTTGTCCAAAATGTCATCAATGGCTTCTTTGATTTTGTCCCAACTGTCCAAAAACAGGCCAAGACCGGCGATAGTGAAAGTGATTTTGTATAACAGGTTTTGACCTTTGAAGCCCTGTAACATTTCAAGCATGGTAATAAGGTTTTTAGCCACCCTCCATGCCAAAATTTCCGCACCGATGGAAATTACGGTTGAAAGAACATCTTTCAGTTTCCCTTTCAGTTCGTCTACCTGAGAATTGATATTATTGAAAATGCTCTCGTCCCACAACTTCTCAATATCAAACAGACCCTCATAACTTCCACCGGAAGCCCCAACGCCGCCCCCTGCTCCGCTCCCTTGATCGGGAGAAAAGACATTCAGTTCATCAAATCCAGCGGTATAAGACTTTAATTTCTTTGCGGCGGAACTCGCTTCTCCGAGATTATCGCTCAAATCCCCTGCGGCACTGGCCCCAGAATTAAGACCACTACTAAAATCAACAGGTTGTAAGTCCACTCCGAAGAGTTGTGCAAGAGCCACGATTGCCTCACCGATCAATTCGACAAAGGCTTGCACATACGGCAAAACCTTTACCAAAGCGGGAAGCAAGAGAGAACCGAAAGCCTGAGCCAAAGAAGACAACTGCTGGCGCAGAGTCCGCATAAGCCCTTCCGCTGTGGTCATTTCACGGGCATAGGTGCCAATTAAATCCTGTGCCCTTGCCTGATCTATCAAAGTCAGATACCGCAGATAAGACTTCAATTCCTCACTGGCACTCTGGGTACTGTACGCAATACCATAGTTTGCCGCTGTAATCTTTAACTGAGAGTCAACGATGGTAAAACCTGCTCTACGGATAGGCTCAACCTCACCGGAGATGGCAGAACGAACGGCCACAGCTGCGTCCTCAAAAGTGGTGTAAATATCGTTGTAGCCAGCCCAAATGTCATAGGTCAATTCCGTATAATTCATAGCCATTGCCGCCGCATCTTTCTGAGCCACGCCAAAACCTTTTAGCATGGTGCCATAGATGGACGAATATTGCATGAACTGTTGAACATTGATCTGTAACTCACTGTTCAGCCGCTTAATCCACTGGTAATTCGCTTCCGCTTCCTCACCAAATGCACGACCAAACCGGTACATGATACCTTCCCACTCAGAAGCCTCAAACATATACTGAGCCACAGCGGAGGCAACACGGCGAACAGAATATACTACCGCTGATAATTTGATACCGGTCATAGCCGAAGACCATGCGGTGGTATTAGTGGTAGCCCGTCTTACAGTGCCGTTATACTGCTCCGTACTTCTAATCAGCCTTTGAATTCTCGAAGGAAATGCGGAGAAGCCATTGGACACTTTTTGCATTTCATCTGCAAAGGGCTTCATAGCTGCGGCCAGTTCCTTCATCTGCTGGGTAAACTTATCAATGTCAGCCTTTTCCAGTTCCTCAATTACGGTGGGAAGCTTTTTAAGTTGATTGATGAAGGTGGTCATATTGGCCTTACCCAACTCAGACAGGGGACGCAGGCCATCAGCAAGGGTTCTGAGCTTATCGCCGTCCGTCCACCGGACATTTGCCAGAGCCGCATTCAGGGCGTTTAACTGATTGGCAATGGAACTGGAAATCTTAATATTCTTGGCCGACTCTAAGGCTTTCAGACCCGTAGCGATCTGGGTCAACTTCTTAGACACATCTCCGCTATTCAGACCGGAAAGGGCATTCTTCAATTCCCGAATACTCTTACTGGTAGCATTCAGGCCGGTAACACTGGCACCGGTAGCACCCTTCAAACCGCTCAGAGCCTTTTTGAGATTGTTAATCCCGGAAACAGCACCTTCACTGTTCTCCTGAATTTGAAACTCTAAGCCCTGAATTTCAACATTATCGGCCATTTACTCCACCACCTTTCCCCTGAAATTTCTTGTTGAACGACATTGCAAACATCTGCATATAGGCTTTTGCCTTATCGTCCTGTTTCTTTTCCTTGGTCTTCTCTACCTTCTTGTCTTGCCTTACATTCAGTTCAAAGGGTTGCTCGGGATAGGGCTGGGGTTTTGCACCCTTCTTCGCAAAGGCACGAAGGATAGGAGCCAGATTGCCTACTGCTTGATAGACATACATTCCTTGTAACCATGCGTCTTGATTTTTCAAATCCTGACGAATACGAGCCGCTTTCCGGTAATATTTCACCAGATTACAGTCCATCTCCCAGAACTGCTCGTAGGTCATTCCGATAGCAAGATAGTAGGGAAAGACCTGATAGAACTTTTCCGTGTAAGCGAAACGGGGAGCGGGGCGATTGCCGCCACCGCCCCCCGGTCTGCTGGACAGCGACCCGCTTACCAGTTCGCCGTCCAGTCCATGTTTCCCTCGTCATCACCATTCTGCTCAGGCTCTTCCATGAGGGACAGAATGGGTTCGTTATACATCTCCACCAGCTTAGGCAGAAGCTCGTCTTTACGGGGCAGACGGGCATAAATGCGGTCAACCACATCTTTCTTGACCCAGCGGTGGTGTGCAAGGAACGCACCAGCAAACAGCGCAGGAAGCATGGTCATGGGCTTGCGGTCAACATCGTCCGCAATGAAGCCCTGCTTCTCCATGATCTCAACGGTTTTGCGGGTGTATTCCAGCGTATAACTCTCGCCGGAAACGGGGTCTTTAATTGTCAGTGTCTTAGCCATGATAAATCCTCCTTATCATTCAGGCCGATTGTGATTACTCAGCAGAGAAAGTGATCGGGGTGGAAGGGGCAATGGAGATGTTCATATCCACAACCTCATTCACGCCGCCGCCAACGGGATAAACGGACAACTGGCCGTCAAACTCGAACTTGCCGTTAGAGCCATCGGGAGTCACAACACCGCCGCTCTCCTGACCACCAAACCAGACAGCGTAACTATCGGTCTTACCTTCCAGAGCCTTGAGCTTCTGAAAATCGGTCATATCGTAGTTAGCGGTGAAGGACAGACCATCGAGGGACTGAATACCGGCAATATAGGTCTGCATATTGTCAGACAGCGTGGTAGTTTCCAGCATTTCAGGCTCACCGCCCAGATCGGGAAACTCCTTAATGTCAACCAGCTTCTCATAGGTGTCAGCACTGGCACCCTTCTTCATCAGAAAGACCTTGTAAGTGCTAATTGCCATTTCTGTTACCTCCTGTAAAGATTTACACCATCCGTTTCAGCCCGATACCGAGCCACCAGACGGTAAATTGTTGCGTTCTCTAAATTGGGAACCGGGGAAAGGGAAATGCGAGTGAAGTTGCGCCGGTACATCAGATCATCAATGACTTTCATAATGCTCCGGCACTGTGCCTTTTTCCCGGAAGACTTATTGGAGTAGACATTCACCTCATACATGATCGTGGCAAACTCTTCGTTGTCACTGGTACTCAGGTGGGTCAGTGTGGGGTAATTGTCCTGCTCCACAATGCTTACATGGGGAAAGGCGGAAGGGGCTTTGACATATTCCCCGCTTGTTTCAATGCCGGGAAAGGCTTCCCGAAGGGTTTCGGCAATCGGTGTATAAATCTGATTTTCTACATCAATCATCGAAACACCTCCTGAGCCAGCCGGGGCAAAACCCCTTCTAAATGCTTTACGGTTTCATACATGGACATATTGGCCGGGTTGCCGTGCGTGAGGACTACGGTATTCCCGTTCGGCTTGGTGAACTCAACGCCATTTGTACCGGCTTCACCGTAGTAACCCCATGTCTGTTGCTTACCATGACCGGCTCCATACTCTCCACGGCGCATACCGTGTTCCGCAGCTTCCGGGTGATTGTCTGGGTAAACAACACCTGTTCCGAATTCAATGAAAAGGACAGAGGCACCAACAGCGATAATCGCTCTGGCTCCGGTTGCCCTTTGCTCAACAGACACAGAAACATCATTCGTTCCGTCATATTCCGCTTTCGCAAAATTGACCGAAGCGACAGACAATCCCTCTTGGGCCAGCCGATCAAGCAGAAGGTTCGCTCGGGTTTTCAACCAATTCTGGTAGCGTTCAAGCTCCCGAATGGCATTATCAATCCCGGCCACAGACAGAGGTACTTTAATCGTCTTCACGATACCGTCACCTTGCTTATAGCGTAGGAGATGGAATTTAGACTCTTAGCCACACGCCGCACGATGTAGTCATAGAGGGGATTATCGTCAGCGTCATATTCCGGCTCTTTATCAACAAATAGCACGGTATTTTCATCAATGGGGCAAGAGAGATCATCAGTGACAATCACCTTGTCATAGGAGATGAAATTGCCAAACTGCTCCACCTGAGCCGAACCGGTAGCCGCCGACACATTATCCCGCCGCTGAACAGCGGCCTTGTAGACTACACGGCTATCTCCTGTTTCATTGCCGTCCTCGTCCCGAACCGGTTCTTTCTTGTCATAAAGCAAGTACCAATAGGACGATTTATTACGCTCCATGATCTTCATGAGGTCGAGTCCCCCTTGATAACGCTGGCAAAGGGAACAATCTCACGCAACAGGGTAGGCGGTACATCTCCGTCCTCATAAGACCGAGAAATACCATTTTCACTGTGCGCCGTTTCTCCCTCCGCACCACGCTTATTCACAAGGTAAGCTGCGATCTCTACCTGATTGAAGTCATATCGGGGCGGAACGGCGGTCACGGTATCGTCAAAGGGGTAAGCCCTCCGGCAAACCTTATTTGCGGCGATAGAAAGGTAGACAGAAAGCATGGCTTCATCTGTTTCGCCGGTCATGGTCTTCAACATGGACAGTTTTTCAGCGTCAGTCATGATTTCTGTCACTCCTTTCCATCAGAATTTCTCTTTAACCCGCAGAACCACCGGGGAAGTCAGCCGCATTCGCCACATACACGCTACGGCTGTAAGTGGGAGCGGTGAACTCGGTAGAGATACCGGTAAACTTGCCGTGATACCACTCGGGGCCGTGGTCAAGGCCGATCTGACCGAAGAGCTGATACTTCTCACCGGCACCAACCTTGGCAAGAGGCTCCAAGAAGAAGTTACCCTTACCGGGGACAGGCTGATAAACGGGAGCGATCACATTCAGGTCGAGAAGCAGAGCCGTACCAGCGGGAAGACACTCGCCCAGATACAGATACACAACGCCGATGGGAGTAACCACACTGGACAGGGCGATACCGTTGATCTCCCGGGCGGCGGGAACAACGGTCAGACCGTTCTGCACAGCGTCAGCGTTGATCTGGAACAGAGTCACAGCGTCACACCAGAGGCACAGGCCATCGGTGGGAGCATTGGCCCCGTAAATCTTCTTCACCATGTCGGCAATATCCCACAGGCCAAGAGGCTTGCTGGACATAGCGGTGACATTGGTGGTAATGGCCTCCACCAGTCCACGGGTCTTGTTCACGGTAGCGTCAGAGGTGGCCTTGTTGTAGGTGCCCTGAATGAAGGTGAACTCAATGTCCCGGTTGACCTTCTGCATTTTAGCTGCAACCTGAAAGTCCAGCTCATTGATCGGGTTAGCCTGCTGACCGGCCACATTCAGGCCGCTCAGGGTGCCCATGTTAGACTGCTTGGCATAAGAAATGCCAACAGACTCCTGAAAAATCTGGGTCACATTGGTCTTCTGAGTGCGAGTGACAACAGTAGCGTCAGGGGCAGTCAGAGAGGCGGTTTCACTGATAGAGGGCTGTGCGCCGCCGCCAGTGGTGTACTCCTGTCCGGTCACAAACTCAACATGATTGGTGGTCTTCGCCCTGCCGCCAATAATGGAAGACAGGGGACAACGGGTATTGCCCTTGTTAAAGAGCATACCGGAGTAGTTCAATACTCCAAAACTGGTAGCCAGAGTATCAGGCATAATTCATTCTCCTTTACTGTTTATTCTGTTCAGCCTCTTCCTGCGCTCTCAGGCGGTTGTAGTAAGCGACAGCGGCCAGATCGCCGTTCTTCTGAGCCTCTTCAATTTTCTTCTCGTAGTCAATCGTACCGCCGCCACCGGCACCGGGAGTAGGCTTAGGGGTCTTCTTCAAGGCATCCGCCTTGACTTTCTTCGCATACTCTTCAAGGAATTTGCTCTGATTGGCAAAGACCTTGGCACTATCACCATCAGCGAGTGCCTGAGCGGTTTCCTCGGCCAGAGCTTCATCGTAGCCCTGAGCAACAAACTTGGCCTTATACTCCGAAACGGTCTTGCCCTTACGAAGATCGGCAAGTTCCTGTTCCATCTGAGCCAGCTTGTCAGCGTCCTCCTGCTTCTTCTTTTCCTCTTCGGACAGAAGAGCATTGTGCTTACGCTTCCACTCAGCGGCCTCAGAATTGGCCTTGGAAAGAGCGTTCTTCTGCTTTTCCAGCTCTGCGGCATTGTCCTCGTACTCATACCCCTCCAAGGCGGCGAGTTTCTGTTCCGGGGTCATGTCCGCATATCCTTCAATCTTACTGGTGTCAATCTTTGCCATAACAAATACCTCCTGCGTTTAACAAGGCTGTTCCCTCAGCACTATTTTCCGTTTTTGGTAGGGTTTTCTCCCTTTTGCGTTTTTAGGTCTTCACTGACCATTTCAAGCCTTGCGGCATTAAAATCAAAAACAAAACGGGCTATCGGCAAGAGCGTTTCCACTCTCACCAATAGCCCGTAATGGCTGTTACCGTTATCTCGCTATAACGGCCTCATATTTCTTTTTACTGGCTGTTTCCCAAATAACCACTTTTCCGTTTCTGACGGCAAGTTCAACGCCCTTACCACGGGAAAGGATTTCATTCATCGTCCGAACTGCTTCTGGTGTTACCAGAGCCGGACTTTTGACCTCCGGGTTCATTTCCGCTATCCCCTCCATTCGGGTTCTGCTTGGAGGCAAGTTCCAAGGCTTTCTTTTCCTGCTCCTTTGCGTACTCCATGCTCATGTTGTAAGCAATCTGCGGGTCAGTGAACATACCGCAATGGGTAAAGGCAAGTTGCGGAGCGATCTTCGAGTTATTCAACATAGCAATCAGAACATTAGCCTTTTCGGTAATGTTCTCATAATTGCGGCGGGTAAAACGGATTTCAACCGCCGACAACTTTAGCTCTAAAGCCCCGAGATCACTACAAATGCCGAGAAGCAGTTTCAAGAACTCTTTCTCAGACTTTTTGAACATCAATTCGCTGTCTTTGGCTCTGGCCTCAGCCGCAGACCAACCATCCCGCATGATAACAGCGGAGCCGGTATCACTGGTAGATGTTCCACCGTTCCGGTTCGGCATTCCGCAGATCGTGAGAACGGTATTATACATATTATCCACCAGTGTTTGAGTCTGGGTCTGATTGAGTTCAGCGGTCAGATACTCAATTTCTGCTTTGAAACTCGGGTCAATGTCCTTGAACTTGATTGCGCCCTCTTCCCGCAGTTGTTTGTAATCATCAGAGGTAATATCAACATTGTGGAAGAGCATGAGCGCCTGAATGAATTGCTCTACACCGTCCAGACGGTTAGACTCCACATTGTTGATTGCGTCCAGCAGGGGAAGTACAATCTCAAAGGAACCGAGCCGGGCCGTATTAGCCGGGTACTCAATGATAGGAATGCCTAAAATCTGGTCAACGCTACGCCGAACAACCCAAGTATTGGTAACCTCGAAAAAATGATTGCCGGTATAACAGTTAAACAGTAAGGTGCCGTCCTCCAAAATCACATAGGTAACAGCCATCTTAGCCGGGTTACCCAGAGAAGTCCCATAAACCACGAAAGTAAATCTGGGGTCAAGGGTGAAGATTTCTGCGGGGCATTCATCTTCTTCTACATCTGCCTCAGCATCGGGGAGAGTTATCCGGTAAGAGGTTCCGGCGATTAACGCCCATTCCACCAACTCTCTGTCCTTCGAGGCTTTGTCCTCAGACAGCATATAATCATTCAACCGGGTCACGCTGTCAACAATGGTCTGATCGTCAACACGAGCCACATACTGTACGGGTTCTCCCATGAGATACCCCAGCTTGAACGAAACAATTTCATTGGCCCGGTTTTCAACCACCATGTTTTTAATTTCCGGCCTGACCTCTTTCTCCCGATACAGAATGGGCTGATCTCCCTTGTAATACCGGTAGAGATAATCAATTTCGGCCTTGTTTTGAAGATGGATGGAAAGGGCCTTTTGCAGAACGCTCACAATATTGGCATCCGTAATCTCGTCTACATCGGTGTAAATGACCTTACGGCCACACAGCGGCTTCATATCTGCAAAGACACCTCCCCTCTCCACCTATTTCATCACTCTTCATTATAGCGTTATCTCCAAACCTTGTCAACAATTATTCTTTCATAAAACCATTAGAGAGTACACCCTAAAATCAACAAGGCCGCTTAAAAATCTCAATCTTGCTTCCCACCAACATACGAATTTCATTTTCCAGCAGAGCCAGGGAGTCCGGGGCATCATCGTGAGGGACTTTGCCGCTTCGGGTGTAGGTGGTGAGTTCCCGCATGAAGTTCCAGTATTGACTTCCCCGCTTATAAGTGGAGGGGTGCTTGAAGTAAAAATTCTTCTTGATGTTGTCGGAAGCGAACTCAATCCGAGTCTGCTTATTTGAAATCGTCCGCTTTGTCCGAATACCAATGGAATAACCCTGCTGGCGAATGAGTTCTGCTACATCTCTGGCATAATACTGACCAGCATTGTTAGACTCAAAGGTGGCCGACACCACTTTATTGGTAATCAAGCATTTTGCGCATTCAGGCTTTGTCACCTCTGCGGGAGAGTCATCAAAGACCACATCGACAATATAGACCTCAGTACCATAAATGACCGCAACCGGCATAGAGGTAGAGTCAGAACCACTTTCGGCGGTATCACCTACGGCAATGATGGTGTCCGGCTCCCGATCAGGAGGCAACTCGAAGAAATAATTCAGTTCGTCCTTGTTGAAGAGAAGACCCTTGGCCTCAAAGGGCTGTTGTTGAAACTCGCTCTCAAACTGCTCCGCAGACAGAAGTTCTCTCTGCTCCCGGAAATAAGCCGTGGTAAACACCTTCTGTCCCTCACGCTCATACTCATAATTGCTTTCGTCCGTGATTGGGTCAAGAGCCGGGATTTCAATAGCCCTCCACGACCAACCTTCTCTCTGGGCGTGTTCCTGAATGCGGCCAATGGGGTCATAGATGGAGTACCGGGTGCCAGTAAAGACCATAGGTGTACCCTCAATAGCACGGCCCATAATATCACCGGAGATCACTTCCCATTTATCATCGAGCCGCTGACGGTTCTTTGCCTCTTCACGGCCCTCCACACAGTCATCAAGATAGAGGACATTGGTAGCCTCAGACAAACCTACCTGCCGAGCGTCAATAGAACGACACATGATAGTAGGAAACCGAGATTTGGATTTCAGATTGATGATCTTGGTATCGGCACCAGTTTGAACTAACCTCGCTTCCGGGAAAACATCGTAAAACAGATATTCATTCGGGGTACTTAGGTATTCCAGGCAACCGTTGTAAAAGCTCTTAACAAGGTCATCACCGGTTCCTTCCATAAGCGTGGAGCGGTCTGGGAACTTACCGGAAATCATATTCACAAAATTGATACCTGTTTGTGATTTACCGGCTCTTTTTGGCATGGATATTGTCAAAAGACGCAGTTTTCCGTCAAGTACATCTTGGAAGCCCTGCACCATGGGTTTCAGGTAATGCCGTCTGGGGGCGTAAAACCGCTTTTCTGGCTTCCGATCAAGTTCAATGTAGGTCATGAAAGCGTCAAACTTATAGGGAGCGTCAAAGAGAAGACTCTTCCGCCATGCCTCATAGAATTTGTCCGCCTCTTTCGGGGAAACAAGGTGTAGTTGTCTGGCACAGAGCCTCCGCAGCTCACCATTCAGATCATGTGCGCTCTGAAAATCCTCTTCCTCCCACTGACGGCACAGAGATAACAGGTCAAGATAAGCTGTATGGTCATTCGGCTTATTTTCGATATATCTCTGAATGCCATCTGCGATTTTACGATAATCCATAATACCTCCAAAAAGAAAAGGGCTACCGGATTTTTCCGATAGCCCGTAGTGGCTGTTACTTCCGCCCTTGCGAAAGCCCTTCATATCTTATTCTTCAACAGGATTTAATAACAAGTTTGCTCCTATTGATAATTCCAAATGGGTTCCATCTTCTATTGTAATTTGCTGGCTTTCTCCGTATTGAGTAAAATACAAAGTATTTCTAACATCTTCTGAACTTTCATTGCCAACTATAAAGACGGTGGCTCGTTCTTGCTCCCCTTCATAAATCGCAGTATAAGTGCCGGAGGGAACATTATACCAAATGTAAGTGTACTCTCCAAAAGTTTCACTTGGAATGGTAACTTCTTGCCCGTACTCTCCAAGTTCTCCATCTACGAGCCGAATAGAATTTTCAGTTACAGTATCTTCCACGGCCTGTTCCGCTTCTTGCTGTGCTTTTCTCTCTTCTGCGGCACCGAAAGGGTCTGCCTCCATGATGAACATTAAAACTACCCCAATCAATAGCAAGCCGCCTACCAGTTTGAAAATCAATTTCATGTGTCATCCTGCCTTTCTTATACGATCATACCATGTTGTACGGCTAATACCTAACTCTCTGCAACACTCATCTACCGTCACAAGGCCGTCTTTTTGTTTTTGCCGCAGATTTTCAAACGCCCTTTCATCCAAAGCATGAGCCGGACGGCCAAACCCTCTGCCGGTTTTACCAGACACTTTCCGGCTATTCACTACCGGCATTGCAGCTATGCCCTCAGCCTGACGCTTCCTGATCTTCTTACGCTCCTGCTCCGCCATGGCTCCCATGACTTCAATCAGGATATTGTTGACCATCTCACCAATCCAGTCCTGTCCATGGAAGTCCATCAGCGTTGTCGGCACATCAAAGACTCTGACAATAACACCATGCTCTTTGAACCACTCCAACTCTGCCTTGATTTCAGCCTTATTGCGGCCAAAGCGGTCTAACTCTTCTACCAACACTTCATCTCCGGGAACCAGTATGGCTTTCAGTTCTAAGTAATGTTCCCGGTTGAAGTTCTTTCCGCTCTGTTTGTCTGTAAAAATGCGGTCATCAGGAAGGTCAGGGTCAAACTTTTTCAGTGCCGTTATCTGACGAGCGAGGTTTTGATCTCTGGCCGATACTCTACCATATCCATACCTCATGACTCTTTCTCACTTTCTGAGCCAAGCAGGGCATTCAGATCATACTTGGGGTCTTCCTTCTGGTCAATTACAATCTGGTCAGCCCTGCGGGCACCGGGCTTCCGCTCCTGAATGACTAATTCATAGCCTAAAACAGAGAGCATTTCTACTACTTTGTTTACAGATAGATTGGTAGTTTGGAGTCTTGCGCTAATATCGTTACCCTTAGTTTTCCCGAGAGCCTTTGCCATGGTCAGAAGAGAAACACCTTTTTCCTTCATCAAATCTCGAATAGCCTTGTTTACATACATGATTATCACCTCTGGCTTCATTATACACTAATTATAATTGCTGTCAAGATATTTTTAGTGTCTAAAGAAGATTAGTTATCAAATGTCTTTTTATTTTTGTCGGAATTTTCGGCACTCACCCCGCCACGGCTCCGGCTCATATATCCCCCGCCCCGGTTCGGGCAGATCAACCACACGAAAATAAAAAAAACATTGATTTATTGCAATCGTGCCCCGGTCAAAATCAATTTCAATTTCAAAATCAAAGAAAATTTTAATTGAAAATCCTTGCAGCTTATAAATTATACAAGCACGGGCATAATAAAAGCCCTTGTAACAGGTCATACAAGGCCGCACAAGGGCCGCTTATATGCGGGGTAGTATAGGAACATAGGAAAAGCCCCTTGCAAGACTCCCACGGCCTTACAAGGGGCTTTATTATTTGTTTAATTTCATCAATTCAATAATAATCTGAATAGGTAATAGCAGAATAAACAGGAGTATATACACACTCAAACCCTCATATCAAGTAATAGTAAACCGCTTACAAGTGGTGATCTTCATGAACTGCTGTACCAACTCGGGAAAACGGGCTTTAATGGCCGTAGTATCAAGCCGGGAAGACTGAACCGTTTTATAGCTAACCTTGTATTCCCCAGCTATAACCGTTTCGCGATCTCCCATAGCTGCCTTGATTTTATCGCTAAGCGTTTCCATCTCTGCTGTAATTTCCTCTCGCATTCTTAACAATTCCCGATATTCCCGGCAATCCTGCTCAATGAGTTGCTTATAATCAAGCATTTTTCAATTCCTCCACTTCTTTCATAGTATGTTCTTGAATGGCTTTATATACCGGCAAAAGGTCTTTTCCGGGCCGAACGGGAAGCACGAAAGCGGTCATAACATCATCGAAACCCCAGCGGAACATAACACCTCCCAGCTCGTTTTTCATATATACGGCCAACCCTTGAAACGGTGCAATTTTGTTTTCATCCATCAGGCAATAAGAAGAATTATTTACAATCAGCCTACAATAACCAACGGTGCCGTTTCGCTTCCCTTCATAGCTCCATTTACTGACCTGGGCCGGGTTATATTCCAGCGGGTTAAAGCTGTTAAAAATCTTTTCCCAGTCCTGAGCCGGTTTTTCCTCGTTGGGTAGATCATCATAGGCAAGGCTGAAAGAACTTGCAATTCTGGCAAGGGAAACACCTGCAAAGCGGACAATCATATAACCATCACAGAAATAGCTGTTCTCTCCCTGTTCGCTCCACATACAACACTTTTTCGTGTTGTTCTTCTTTGCCGCCTTGATATACTTCTTAAACTCGGAAACATTCAGCCCCATAAAATCACGAATTGCCATTTTAATAACCTCCATCAAAAGAAATAAAACAAATTCGAACTCCTGGCAGTAATTGCATAATAATTGCCGCTTTCCCGGCCTTGAAGCAATCCACCATTCAGGCCATACACGCCGGAAGAATAACCGATTTTCTCAACCGGTTCTGTTATGCTCTTCGGGTCACTGTCGCTAATGTCCTGGGCCATTCCCAGCCGCACAAGCTCCCGCAGCTGCTTTCTTGTGTACTGCTTCATTTCCCGGCACCTCTTTTCAATTCTCTATAAATCAAATGAGTTAAAAGGTTTTCCGCCTCTGCTTCGCTGTATTGCGCTTTCTCCCGCTCCGACTGTTCCAGAATTGCTCCCAGATCATCCACCGCAGAACGGTTATAATAATATCCGCAGGGGTCAAAATGATCTAAAATATATTGCCGGATATTTTGCCGGGCTTCTTTTGTTGTTGTCTTCATTGTTCAACCTTCCTTTCTCTGCGCTTTACTAACCGAACCGAAAACCGGCCACAAGAATTTTCTTGATACTCTTTCAAGCGTTTTCTTGCCTCTGTTCTGGTGTATTCACAATCTTCTATTTCCCACCCATAACTATAATTTGTTTCAATGTCCCACCGGTCAACGGTTTTTCTAATATAGGCCATTTCAAACAACCTTTCTTTATATATTCCACTCCGCTTTCCCTTTTCGGCCTTGATACGCTGGTATGCGTATTTCGCCAGCCGTCCGGGGAAAGTGTGCGGGAATTAAATTTTCAAGGTACAAAGCACTAAATATCTTTTGTGCTTTTAATATACACTAAATATATTCAGTTGTCAACCCCAAAACACAAAATTTTTTCAGTGGGTTTTATACCATTTATAAAGTGTAAAGAAAAGTGTACTTTTCCGCACACACTCCCGGCAGCTATCCGCCAGAGCAACCAGCCCGGAGCCGCCTGTCAGATCACCAGAGAAAAGCCGCCGAACCTCCATCACGGAAGAACGGCGGCTCTGTCATAGTCGCAAAGTCGTGAACCCGATAGTCGCAAAGTTGTAAGGGGAATAATCGGAAAGTCGCTCACTCTTCCGAGTCATAGTCGCTGGCCGCAGCTTCGATATACTTCTGCTGTAACTCTTCCGCAGAAGCGGCCTCCCCGAGTTGATTATTCGGGGTAAGAACAACCTCCTGTTTGTCCTGATAGCCCATGTTGTTCTTCATCAAGAAAATTCCGGCTACGGGATTGATCTTTCCGTTCTGCATATAATTTTCCATCTGAGCGTTCAAAAATTGATACGCCTTTTTTAAAGTGTCCCTGCTTTCGGTGGGAATGTAGGCACTATCAATACCATTAACCCACTTCCACATAGTTCTTCTATCAATTCCAAACGCTAATGCCATGCCAGCAACAGAGGGTTTCATATCGTCCTCTGCACAAATCTGAAAATACTGTCCAATACGCTCGGACACATCTTTCGGTCGGGTCATATCCACCGCAGGCCAATCCCACATTCTCAGATCGTGCATGATATATTTCCGGTTATCTCCGGGTGCAAGCTGCACAGTCTTATCGGGACGGCTATTTCCACCAGTACCCTTCGGTCTGCCACGACCACGCTTTTCTACAATTTCATCTGCCATAGTCGTTTTCTCCTTTCAAAGTCGCCAAGGTGATAAAGGTGAGTAATCGGGTGCATTTCCCTATAACTATTTCTATATACGCGCGTATAAGAGAGAGTTATAGGCATTTATGCCCGATTACTCACCTAACTCACCTAAAATACGAAAAACAATTTTTCAAAACACGCCAATTTGAAAAAAGTCTTTGCAAAAACACTCACCTTTGTCACCTTTATCACCTTGACTCATTTTCGCCACGCACTATCAAAACGGCGTGACTGCAAAAGTCGGTGAGCTGTACTCTCTCACGAATGACCTTCCTCATGCACAGGTGGCGACCATTGGGAGAGCGTTCGATCAAACAAAATTGGCAGTCCTTACAATGAACGACCGGCTCCCAGCCTTTCAGATTTTCCGCCTGTTGTGCAACGGCTTCTTCCGCAACCTCTCGGTTGTGTTCAGCACATCGTAGCTGCTCAATCAGTTCTGCCTTGGTCATTCTCATGAGGGTCGAGTCGCTATACTTCTTCACTTTCCAACACCTCCTGCGCCATCTTCACCAGCTCGACCAAATCATAGAACCGCCGAGGGTCTAACCCGGTCTGCTGCTTCACCTTGTTCAAGTGATAGAGAACGGTATTTCTGTGTGCGAAAATAGCACGAGCAACATCGGTGACATTCATGTTGTGGTTTGCCATCGCTATGACAATGTGAGCGTCTTCCTTATCCATGGTCGATCTCCTTTCGCAGCTCGTCATAGAGTTCCGAAAAGCGGCGGTTCCAGTGGCGCAGTCGCCAGAGGAATAGACAGCCTACAACAATCCATTCAACGGCGGCGATAGTTGTCAGAATGTCACTCATGCTCTATGCTCCTTTCTCGCAAAGCGGTTGAGCAACACGCTCACGGTGAGCTGACCAATCCTGTTCACATAGGGGCAGTTGAAGCGGTCAGGGTGAGGAACACTGTTGCCGAGGTCGATGACCAGATCACGGGTGTTGTAGGAAATGTCCTTCGTGATAGTCGGCGTGGCGTAGATCACCACATCACGGTTCATCGTGGCCTGCAAGAGACTCTTGGTTTTGGAGTGCGCCACCGTCACCGTTGCGTTACCGAGGGTGAGGTACTTTGCCAAGTTCTGAACGGCATGACCCCGGCCTACAATGGTAATGTCCTTAGCGTGAACCAAGTCCAATGCCAGCAGGAGTGCCAAAGTCGCCTGAGACACCGATGACATTCCCTGTGAGTAGGAGTGGTCAATGTCAACCTCGGCGGCGAGCTTAATGTCAGACGGGACGGTTTCTCTGTCCACTACCACGGCCTTGTACGGAGGGCAAGGGTATTGAGTGAGGTCACAGTCAATACCCAACAGGTCAGCCTTGCGCTTGACCGCTTTCAGAAATACGCTCTCGTAGGAACCCAACAACAGCAGTCTGCCGGTAGGGTGAAAGCGGGTGGTTTCCTCGTCCAAGGTGGCAGAAAGCGTTTTGATTTGCTCCATTACATCATTCATAATGCTTCTCCTTTCTTTCAAAGTCATGGAGGGAGATCATCTTTTCACGGGTGAGTTTGTCAACCACTCGACCGATCTCCGAGTACCCGCAGACCGCCGCCAGCCGTTCAAGGTTGCCCTTGGTCTGTGCCGTGACTACGATAGAAATACGGCGGAGGTTCTTTTTCTCAGTCTTCATCGCTTTCCTCCGTGAATACAGTTCCCTCGAACCCTTCCGCTCGACCGAGAAGTCTCCACAGACCTTCTTCCTGTTCTCCGCAACAGGGACAGGACTTTGCGGCGATTTTTCCGAGCTTCTGAGGAAAGTCCTCGTCTTCCTCGACATACAGAAGGTGTTCGCACTTACGACACATGAAGACGGTGAACATTTCGTTACCGCATACACATTTTTTACTCATGTTTATCCTCCATTCGGTCGCAATCGTCAGAGATTGCACAGTCTTCACAACCCTTATAATAGAAGCAGTCCCGGCAGCAGGAAATGACAGGCATACACCGCTCAGCGTATTCTTCACAGTTGGCAACAGGGCAAGTGCCATCAACGCAGGCAACGCCCACATAATCGGGGCAGTATTCAGGTTTCATCATTGCTGTCCCCTTCCGTTAAAGCTCTTGCGAGATCGTCAATCATCTGGTGCATGACTCTATCGCCAACATCATCTTCGTTTTGACACCAGAAGGAGAATTTCAGGTGTAGCAGCTCATGTACCAGCGTCTTTTCAAAATTGAACGGCACAATGCGGTTGCCATAGCAGGCAGGGTTGATGATCTCAATACGAGCGGTCTTAATTGCTTCTGACCACTCGGTACAGCCTGTGGTATTACGCACCATCATTTCTTCGGGGTGAAGGTGGGTCAATAGCTTTATCCGCCACTCCTGCAAGCAGAGTTTTCGCTTCCACTTTTCCAGCAGGGCGAGTTCTTCATTGGTGGCAATCATACTGTCACCTCCTGTTCACGAGGGAGTTTTACGGTGTTACCATCTTTCAGATCGTCAGTGCTGAGTTGATAGGACACCAACTGCATACCGTGAGCCGTGACCTCTACACCATTGAAGAACCCCGCAATAATGCCATCGGGAATATCAAGAGTAATTTTCATCACGGACGCTCCTTTACAATGCGGATTTTTCTCAGGCGTTTGCCGCACCGCTTACAGATTTCATAATTGCTCTGCCAGCGGTGAGAACCATTACGACACTTGACCTGAATATGAACATACGGGTCTGCTGTGTGGATACCGAAGCGGCAGAGGATAGAATTGCATGAACGGTTCATTAGGACGCTCCTTTCAGTCTGAGGTTCTTGTAGACGGGGTAGCCCTGATACACGACCTTGCCGCCGTGCCACTCAGGGTGCGTTTCCATGTCGGCATTGAACCGCTTGGCAGAACAGGCAAAGTACCCGTTGGACTTGCACCAAATCTTGTATGCGTCAAACAGAGACTTCGAGCGGGTGTTGACCCCCTCAGCTTGCTCACAGCGTTCTTCGAGGAACTGCAAGCACAGATCGTTGTCACGCTCGTACTGGTTGACTACCTTCCGCATGGCGGGGGACATTTTCAGACCGAACCGCTTGTACTTGAAGTATCCGGCGACCAGCCAAGCGAAAATGCCCTGCATAGCTTCCTGTGTTTGGAACTCATTTTTCAGGTTCTTGTCCTGCTCCGCTTCGGTGAAGTGGCGGTTAAACTCAATGACCCGTACACGGTCGGAAGCGAACAGGGACTTATCGCTGACGGTGGGAAGATCGTTACAGGAAAGCCAAAGGGTGAACTGCGGCAGGAAGGTCGTGGCAGTCTCATAGAGGTTCCGAGCCTTGATTTCCTCGCCGCCTGTGAGCTGCTTGATCGTTTCTTCGTCCAGCTTGCCATACTGGTTGCTCTCTGCCATTGTGACGAACCGCTTGCCTTTCAGGGAAGCCAACATGGGGTTCGCTGCTTCGGCGTTCTTCGAGCGCTCCGCCTTGCAGATGATCGACACGGGGGACACGGACGCATAGTCACCGAGAAGGTGGTGAATTGCCGAGAGCATGGTGGACTTACCGTTGCGAGTGGTCTTGCCGTGGAGAATGAACATACATTCCTCGTTCGCCATACCCAGCATGGAGTACCCCAGCGCCTTTTGAAGATAATCAGCTTTGTCTTCGTCATTACAAGTGACTTCCGCAACAAACTTCTCCCAGCGGCGGCACCGTGCGTCCTGCAAGGTGTAGTTGAAGTTGGTCTGCATAGTCAGGAAGTCTTTCCAGTCATGTTCCCGGAACTCCATTTTTTCGAGGTCGAAAGTGCCGTTCTTGCAGTTGATAAGGTAGGGGTTTGCGTCAAACTCCGCCGAAGCGATAGGAAGCACACTGGCAGCGTCCTTCATCAGCCGGTCACGGAAGCGCCGGTCGCCCATCTTCACGATGAACTTCATGTACTCGGTGCGGCGTTCTTCATTGGCAATCTCGCCGCAGTAGAGAGCCATCAGGCGGCAGAACTCTTTGATTTTCTCCGCTACCAGCAGAGAACCCGTGTCCTTACGCCATGCCCCCTCGGAGTAGGTGAACCAGCTTTTCGCTTCGGGGCAGTAGCGGGTATCATTCTTGTAGCACTCGGAAAACAGCTCCGCCATGCCGGACTCGTCCCACGAATACCCCGTACCGCTGATCGGATGGCTATGCTCAGGCTGTGCTTCCTTAATCTGAAACATCACTCTGGACTGAGCTTCGTCCATGATGTAACGACCGTTAGAGAGCTGGAAAAGAGCCTGTTCTTCGGGAGCTGTCATAACTTCATCACTCATGGATTTCACCCCTCTTGTCTTTTCTGTTTGGGTTAAAGTTGGAAAGTGCGCTTTTACAAGCTCGGACACCCATCTTATAACCGTCTTGTTCACTACCGCTTATACGCTTGCGATATATCCGCTCTTTATCAAGTAGGGCAGATAACGCCATCTGCAAACTGTCATATTCGAGTTTTGTCATTATTTATACCTCCCCCCCCCTCCCATAGAAGAAAGCGTTCTTCAAAGCGGTGTCCACATGACGCATGATCTCAGGCGGCAGAGTGCAGATGTACTCCCAGTCATCGGATATATCTACGACACGCACCTGTTCACATTCAACCATGCTCGGCTGTAAAGAACCCCAAGTGACCGCCACATGGGTCGGCATTTCCAGTCGCTTGATTTTAGTGGTCAGGGGAACGACAATGCTGGTGGAAGAAAACTGATTGCCGACATTGTTTTGCACAACCACCCACGGACGCTTACCGGCCTGAATATGACTGTTGGCAAGCATGGGAACATCAATGACAACAACATCGCCACGCTGATAAGGTTTCATAATTACCTCCTGTATCTGGTCACGCTGTTAACAATCAACTCGACCTCGGACTGAGGGAGCGGCGGCTTGCAAGCCTGTTGATTGGCGTACAACAGCTCTTTGTAAATCTCTGCTTTGGTGTATCCTTGGTTATGGAGCTGACCCGCCAGAGAAGTCAGGCTGAGGTTCCGGCTTCCCGGTGTGATAGGCGGGTATTCAGGCTTCAAATGCAGCTTGCCGTTTTCAGGGCGGCGATAGATGGGAGAATAGATACGCTGAGGGGCGACCGTACCTGAGCTACTTTCCTTCGGTGTGTCGGGAAAATACTTCTCGATCACATAGTTAATCGCTGACTGGTTTTCAACGATCTCGGAGAAGATCAAAACCTCGCCGGTCATGATGAAGTACCGATTGCTCTTGTAAATCTCCACGGCGGCACGGTTGTTCTTGCCCTTGAAGGGCAGCTCACCACGAACGAGAATGTGAACCCCTCTCCCGCTTCTGGACTTTTCCGTGTAGGACTGACAATGACCGATAATGTCAGCCGCCAGCGGGTTTAGAAGCCCATCAGTAAAGCCATCGTCAATGTCGATACCTACGACCCCTGTATCGTGAAACACATAGCCAAGACCGTCATAGTAGCCGTGCTGGACATTGTGTTCAGCGTCAATGTAATTTGACCATGTATTAGGATTAGAGGAAGAAGCCGCCTTTCTCACGGTGGCCTGCATAGGAACCTTTGACCCTTCCCATACATTGACCCATGCCTTTTCCTCTCGGAGTTCAGCGGGTATATTCAAATAGCTCATAGGCTTACCTCAGCTTTCATACGGACTTGGTAAAGACCAATCCCATCTATCACCGCCACGGTAGGCGTTGCGGAAGTGGTTTCTCTTGCCATCGCCAGAGAACCACAGGTAATCCGCAGGGAGGACACGACCGACCTCGACCTGACCTTCTCTCTCTGCATACCAGCGGGTCAATACATCTATACAAAGAGTAATCAAACCATCATCAACCGGGTTTTCCTCGTTGTACCCTACAAATTGTTTGGGTGTAGTCACGACCGTTATAATATCGCCGTAGCCATGATCGACACGATTGAGCGCACACCACACACAAGCAGCTTTCTCAGCGTCAGAGCTGACCCCTCTGGCTTCTCCCCATAGCATTTTCGCCAGTACAATCACTTCCTCGTCTGTCCACGGCTGAGGTGTCACCTCCGGCTCTGGCTCCGGGGTGACTACCTCTACCACCTCGACAACGGGAGAAGGTTCTTCAACCTCAACCGTGGGTAATTTCAGACAGAGGACAGCGATAACGGTGACGAGCCACAGGAAGATCGAAAATCTCAGCCCTCGCAAGGGGTCTTAGCCTTGCTGGACTTGGGCTTTGTCGAGGTTCCAGCAAAATAGAACTTGCCATCTACGCAGATGGGGAAATCGGGAAAGAGCTTGCTGGCGGTCTGTGTTCCACGGGAACAAATCTGCTCTGCCGCCGCCAGCGACATTTCATCTTTCACGAAGTCCTTTCCAGCAGCCATGATATACGGCACTTTGCCGTCAATGCTTTTCAGTTTCATCGGGTTCTTTCCTTTCTTTATTCCATGCTTCAACATCAACGCCGATACGCTTCAACATTTCTTTGCAGAGCCATGTGTAATCGTCCGGCATTTGATAATACCAGATAAGGCGGTCATGCTCGGCGGAGAAAGCGTCATAGAATTTCCGCAGGCGCTTCTTGCCGAAACCAAGGTGAACATGGAGGGTGTAAAGCACCATAGCGTCAATATCATCGGCGTAGCGCCTGTCGGCTTCCACGATCTGACGATTGATTTCCATGTCCATCGCTTTCTTCTCAGCGGCAGTTAAGACCGCACCGAACACCTTGCCGCCAGCTTTCTTAATCCTCATACCTCAATGTCCTCGAAGAAGACGGGATAGGTCTGTTTCAGCAGGGTCAGGAGCATATTGGCAACGACCCGCATATCAGGGTGAGCCGCTACGGGGCAACGCATACGGCAGAAATGCCGCCATTCTCTGAGGTCGGCGGTCATGACCACCTCGGTTTTAAGACTGTTTGGAAGGACAGATCGAGCTTCCTGCGGGGTACAACCCTCGTTCAGCAGATCGAAGTAAGCAACCTCGGCGTTCTCACACGACCGCTTCCAGATGTGGTAGGTCGAGTCGGTCTTGGCGAAGGTCGAGGGACGAATGACGGTGATCTCGCCACCGAAGCCCTCCTTACCATAATTGCAGTACCGAGTGGACTCCTGACAGAACGCCGCCAGACGGTGACGGACGATCTCATGGCTCACACCCCGGTCGCAGATGAAGCGAACGGTAAGAGAGCCATGCTCAATGACGGCTTCGTGACCACGCTTGATAATGCCCCGGACGAACTTCTCTGCGCTTCCGTCCGTGATTTTGTCCTCGGACTTGTAGCAAGTACGCCCTGCGGCTTCGATGGTGGTCAGAAGGGTCTTATATTCGGGAGCGTTGATAAGCTCCACATGAGGTTCAATGATTTTCACTTTCAGACTCCCTTTCATACCAAGGTTTGAAGTTGATAATCTGTTCGTAGAGGTTATTTGCTCTGCCATCGAAACAGATTGTACGGTCATCAACATGAACGATGGAGGGAACTTTTCTTGCTTGAATTTGCACCATCGGAAACCCGTAGTGTTTCAGCCATTCAGCAATCGCTGTCTGCCCCTCAAAGGACTCCGCACGAGAAGAACAGATGACCACACATAAACCATCGCTTATGAGTTGTTCAATGACCTCTTTAATCCCTTCTACGGGAGGGTCGGGAATAACAGCGGCACCCTTCCACCCGCTTCGGTAGGAATGAATTACGCCATCGAAATCGAAAGAAACCGTTGGAATATACATACTTCACACCCCCGCAACATGGCTTGCCAGCATATCGGCTTGGTGTGTCCACAGCACATTCGGGTACTGGCTGACTGCTCTGGTGTAGTCATTCCACTCGGACTTGTCGGTGAAAGCGCCCATGTGGTAGCGAATACACATAATTTCTTCATCAGTCAGCGTGTAGAACTGAGAGAGAAGCATGACAGACTTATCACCATGACCTTTCAGAAGGGTGTCGGGGTTGTACTCCCACGCCTGTTCGTCATAGATTGGCGTACAACCACCATTAAATTCTTCAATGTGACCCGTTACGGGGTGGCGGTACTGGTCAATCTTGCACAGGTCATGGAACATACCCACGATGAAGGGAGAACGAGCCTTGCGCCAGATCAGGTGATTGGCCTGAGTGAGCGCCAGAAGGTACTCCGTGACCATGCGGGAGTGGTTCAGAAGACCGCCCTCGTAATTGCCGTGGTACTTGGTGGAAGCAGGGGCGGTGAAGAAGCCGTAAGCCATCAGGTACTCCATCATGTCATCGGAAACAACAGAGGTTCCGTCAGGCAGCTTCATGAAGTTCATGAAATCAGTCACTTCGGACTTAGAGAAGCAGTCAGGCATTTTCGTACTCCTTTCTATGGATACTTTTTTCGCTGTCGAACCCGCCAGGGTAACGAGCCAGCAGCTTATCGACATTGTGTTGTGCCACATATTCGAGGGTCACACCCAAGCCGGTCGCCAACTGTGCGACATACCAGAGAACATCGCCCAACTCGTCAACCATCTTCATCGGGTCGAAAGCATGACCCTGAAACTCGGTCTTTTTCAGAATGTCAATGCACTCTCCGGCTTCGCCGTTCAGACCGTAACAGCCGTTGCGAACCTTATCCCACGAAGTCAGGTTGCCGGAGGTACGCTCGGCAGCTTTCTGATAATCATTCAGCGTCATTGTCAGCGACCTCCTTCTCCAACTCTGCATACAACATCGTGTGCATATAGACGGACTCGGACTGGCCGATAGGCCGTATAACGGTTCTCTTTTTCAGAGTCCACCCATCACGCAGAGCCGCATTTACTTCATCGTCAAAGAGGGTGGGATTGTCCAGACGGTTCCGAATGGTTTTAATCTGCAACATCTTCCACTACCTCCATTTCCAGCACCGTCATAATGGCGTAGTTGGCGAGGTCAATCAGGGTGTCACGAATAGACTCGTCATTGACCTTCTGCTCACCGCTACGGGAGAGGGTCTTAAAGCGGCTGAACTTATCTCCTAACCGGATACGAGCCATCGCCATTCCTTCTTCAACGAAGGTCTGGTGGAAGCTGTCACCGTAGTCATGGTTCTTGCGCTCATAGAGATTGTTGATCTCTTTGCAGATTTCAGCATGACGCTGAACCTTGGAGAGCGAACAAATATAGGCTTCTGCCATTGTAGCTTATCCTCACTTTCAACATAGTTTTCAACATACCATTGGCGAGGGAGAGCCTTTCAAATTAGCCCTCCCTCGCACTCGGCATCAGCCAAGGAGAGCTGCCAAATCCACCGGGGTCTTAGGAGCGGTCTGAGAAGCCGCAGGAGCGGTTTTAGTGGTGGGGGTAGTAACCGTATTGCCAGCGCCGCCCCAGCCCTCAGAGGGGCGCTTATCGGCCAAACGGACGAAGGTAATGCTCTGTCCGGGCTTCTTCTTGTTCTCCTGAACATCATGTTCCACATCGCACTCGATGAAGTGACCAATCAGGTCGGTGTGGTCGATCTCGGTCAGGTCGAAGTTACCGAGCGCAGTCTTGGCGAAGTAGCTGAAAGCGTTGTATGCACCCTCGTTGGGAGAGCCATCAGATTTCAGCAGAGAGAAGCGCTCGATGTGCTTACTGCCGGTCTGCGTCTGCATATAGACTTCCAGCTTGCCGAAGTCTTCCTTGTACTTTACATCGGTAATCTGAAAGACATGAGTACCTTCGGGAATGAGGGTGAAACCCTCGGTGAGTCCGATTTTAGCCATTGTTTTTGTCCTCCTTCATGGTGTAGAAATTGAGCTGTTCTGTGTACTTATAGGGGAAGATGATACCAACCAACTGGTCTTCGTCATCGGGGTACTTGGCGTACTGCTTGACCAGCAGGGCTTTCGGTACGCTCTTGTCGCTTTCCAGATCGTAAGCGTACAAGATTTCGCAGAAGTCAGACTTCTCGATCAGCGACCAGTCATCGTTGGTGATGGGAAGGGTCATGGTGCTGTCCTGCGTGGCGAAGATACGGACACAATCCTTGATTGCGCCGTCCGGCTCAGGCATGATTGCCTTGACCAATGTGGCGTACTCGGTGCAACCAACCTGAGAAATTAGGCGACCAATGCCGTCAGGCATTTTCTCGTTGCTGTACCCGGTCACGCTGCGGATACCATCAGGAATGAGCATAAGTACGGACGGGGAAGCAAGCCAGCGTTCGTCCATGTACTCATAGATAGCGCCGCCATCAGGGGCGAGGGACTTCACAAACTTTGAAAACTTCATAGGTCAATCCTCCTTAATGATTTTCGGGGAAATGCGGTAGCTGTCCTCGGTGGTCGTGTACTTCGCCAGAATACCGTCTGCTTTCATAGCGTCCTTGTCGATCTTCGTGGTAGAAGTGCGGCTGACCTCCCAAGTGTAAGCCTTACCGGTAATAGACACCTTCTTATCTCCATCCCGGAACTGAGCCATAGCGGATTTTTTAATCATGTCGGTCAGGGTCTTGTACCGCTTCTCGTCTTCCGCCACTTCTGCGGCATGAGCGTCCAATTTGGCTTTCAGGGTTTCCGCCTCGGACACCAGATCGGCCAAATCGGTTTCAGGGGACAGGTTATTGGTACGGAGAACCTTCAAGATTTCTGCGTCCTGCTTCTCGTCATAGGCAGGAGAGAGGCCGGTTTCCACATGGTCTTTCCACCATTTCAGAGCCGGTTTCACATACCGCTTCTCGAAATCCGGGTAACGCTCAGACACCTTAAAGGGCCGGGTAATGGTGTTTGCGGAGCTACACACAAAATTCTCAGGGGCCTCATAGTCAGAGGGGTCAAGGAAAGAGGCTACCATGATAACGCTGTCCACTCCCAGAAGGTGAGCATAAAGCGCAGCTTGCAAGGCATAATACTCGGGAATGTCCTCAGCCCAATCCTCTACCCGCTTGGAAGTCTTCATTTCAAGGACAGCCATGGGCTTACCGGTCTTGTCGCAGAGAAGGTAGTCCCACATACCACCGAAGACAGCCACATCGGGGAAGAAGTCACCGAAGGTTCTTTTGAAGTAATCCTCCCCGAACCGGTCAGTCGGAGTCACCAGATTGCTCATGAAGTAGGTGTTCTTCATATACTCTGCCTGTTTCGGCTCTATAACCTTACCGGCTCTGGTGTAAATGGTGTCTTCAAAAGTCTTCTGGTAGGTACGAGTGATCTCGCACCACACCTCAAAGGGAGTAGACCACGGGTTCAGCCCCAGAACGGTAGCAAACCGGGTTGCTGTCAGCTTCTTAGGACGCTTGGGCGGCACAATCTGAATTCTGTTGTCAATCCATTCCATGATTAACCCTCCTGTGTTTCATACGCCGTCAGCATATCCGAAACTCCGGCAATCAGCTGGTCACATACATCAGCGGTGATTTTAGTGAACCCTTCGGTCTTCACCGCTACACTCTGAACAAAGGACTCCTGATCGGGGTCAAGTTCCATGAGCTTTTTCAGGGAGGTTTTCAGATTGGTAATCTGTTCCTCACTGGCGGCATTCTCAGGAGCGGAAGTCAGTTCAGACTTAATCTCCTGCCGCTGTTCCTGCGTGACAGGGGCTTTCCGGGTCTTCTTGGGAGTGGGAGTAGGAGCGTCCTGACCATCATCACTACCGGAAATATTGTCAATGCTGTCGGCCTCGATAATGTCAAGAACCAACTGCCAGAGATACCGGCGAATGTAGGTGATAGAACTCCCAAGGGCCTGCATTTCATTCGTAACCACCTTGCCGGTGTTCGAGATGATCGGGGCAATCTGGGTAAACGGAACCTCGAAGACCACCGGCTCTTCCTCACGGTCATCACAGTTATAGACCTTGGCGGTAGCGTAGTCCTTGCCAACGGTGGGAACCATCAGAAGACCAACCTCGGCAAAGATGGACTCTGCGGTGGGAACAATGTCTTGCAACTCGAAGTACATGAACTCCAAGTGAATGTTCTTGCCGGTCTTCTTCACCCCGGCTTGCAGGAACTTCAACCGGGCCAGCTGCAACTTTGCAAGAGCATTCATGGTGCTGTAATCAACAGCGGGAGCGGGTGTTTTGGTAGCCATTTTTCTCATACCTCCTGAAATTTCTTCAAAAACTTGTGAGAGCTGATATACTCATTCATCTTCGCTCTCTGCTTTCCTGCGGCTCTGCGGCGGTTGAAGAACAACCGTCTGCGCTCCGGTCTCCCGAGATTTTTCTTCATAGTGAACCCTCCAATAACTTCAAAAGATTTCTTTTGGTGATAGCGATAATGTTGTTGCCAGTCAGCATCTTCCACCGGAATTTGCGATCTGTCGGTACCAGGCCAAGGTCTTCCGCTTGGAAGCGGAGATCATAGTCACGCACTGTATGACCGTCTGCCTTGAAGGTGGTAGGACTGTCTTTGTCCCATTTCAGCAGTAACTTCCAGAGGTCGGGGTAGGTTTTCCGCAGCAACCGAAGCTGATCTATACCCTGGTTATGACAAAACCAACACCCCCCCCCTTGTTGCTGTCGTGTAAATCGGAGAAAGTAAATCCCGCTCTTCACACCACTTCCGGCAATAGGCTTCGTCCCAACCGATTTCCACCAAGGGCATTTTGAAACCGGGTTTGGTATGCCGTTCAATGCGCTCCGGCTCGTCAGCAGCAATTCCGAGGTACTGCACAATATTTGTCTTTGCCCCTTGTGCAATGGGGCCAGTGGAAAACCCGGCGTTTGAGATCGCTGGTACACCAGTTTCCCTTGATGATAGGGAAGCCGAGGATAAGACCCGTCTTTGAGCTTCTTGCACCAGCTCCCGATTGTGAAGGGGAAGCCACAGGGAAGGTTCGGTTTTGAGATGTTTGCACCAGCTCCCGATTGTGAGCGGCCATCCTTTGGGCCTCCCCCCCCCAATCGCCATTCGTGCGCTTGGCTTCTTTCCTCTTGGGAACATGATAGAACAGCTTCTCATAGGTCAACTTTTCCCCATTTCGGGTAGCGCAGAGATGTTCCACCTCAATCCCAAACCGCTCTCGAATAATTTCATCTGCGTGATTTTTGAAGGAAACCATTGGAGGCAAATCAGCCGGAATATCGTCCGTGGCCCATACCTCGGCGTGGATAATGCGGTCAAGAGGCCAGCCAAGTTCTTCAATGGCTCCCAGACAAGCCAAGCTGTCCTTACCATAGGAGAGCGATAGGACATACTCGGTGTTCGGTTCTCTTTGCATACCCTATCCCTCCAATAAGGATAACAGGGTTTTCTTCACCTTGTTCACCTTTCGGGTATTCCTCTTAGGAGGCTTTTGCCCGAGAAAATCACGGACATACCGCTTTGCCAGCCGGATATACCAATCACGGTCAACTACATCAATACTTAGGTGATTATCATTGTCTACGACACACCTTGAAGGAAGACCGGCGATCTTGACCGGAGTGCCGGTGGTGAGGTGCATTTTGTAGAGTGTCCCGAACCGGTGATCTTCGGTAGCATACACACGGTTGACCTTCTGCACAACATTCAATTCTCCGTCAACTTCATGAAGAGCGTCACCGTATTTGCTCCCGGCCTTGGCTACCAACTGGAAATCCAAGAGCCGATCACACTCCATAATGGTCTTCTCTACCGGTACACCGTAGGCCAGATAATCCTTGACGGCCCTGGCTACCACACAGGCATTGTTGTTGATGTTGAACGCTCCTGCTGGTGCAATGCCCCGAACAAGAACCCCGCCTTTTATTTTCGGCTCCCCCTCGAAAGGAACCTCTACATAATTGTTCACATCTTTCTGGCAGATCATCTTTATCAGGTCTTCTTCCAACTCGAACCCGGTACGCTGTTCCCATTCCTGAGTGATTTCCTGATACCGGGGAACATCGGAGTCATCAAGACTAACCATGATACCATCGGTATTGAGCTGGATGATTTTCAGCGTGGGGCATTCCTGAGTGAGATGGACGGCCATTTCAAGTAGCTGCAACTGTCCTGAGATACACACTGACCGGCCCATGAGAGGGTCATATAGCTCGTTGTACTGATTGAGCATAGCCCCGTAGGTAGTATTCAGAACCAGTTTCAAAGCGTTCGCCGTAGCCTTATCACCAGCCCTCTTTGCCTTAACACGCCGCTCAATGGTGGCGGCATACACATCGGGGGAGGGAATATTTCGGCTACAATAACCGTTCAAGGTCATCTGGTGTGGGTAGTAGCTTGCAACATCTTTGTTGCGAATAGAGCGGGTTTCCGTGGCTTCCTCTCGGTAACACGGGATAGCCCCGTGAATACCGCCGTAGGCGATGGTGCAAGGACAACCGCCTACCATCAGATCGAGCTTTTCCTTGAACACTACTTCGTCAGGAATACTCTTATCCTTCAACCGTTCGAAGAAGTCGAACACTTCCTGCGGAATGTACTGGCGAAGCAGCTTCGGCGGATACTGGTATTCCCGCTCGTCATAGTGCGGTTTCTGCTCTGCGTCAAGGTAAGCAGCGGTCAGCTTGGCGTTAGTCATGTAGAGGGCTTTTGCAGGATACAGCCCCTTTTCACGACCCAGCGTGAGCTTACTGGACAGGTAGCCTTGACGAAGATCGTCCAGCCTGTCGGTTGCGTCAACATCATGGCGGCAGTAGAACTCGACCTCTCGCTTCTCGTCCTCAGTTAGAGGGCGGTCGATGTTGAACGGAACAGTGGTTTCACGAATGTCCATTCCGAGGTGCGCTTCGATTGCTTTCAGGGACAAACCCATCTGGCAATCGTCCATCAGATCGTATTGGTCGAAGAAAATCCCGCAGTCACGGAGAGGGGCGTACTC
>ENA-UAHZ01000104-UAHZ01000104.1-human-gut-metagenome-genome-assembly--contig:-NODE-104-length-19209-cov-5.887230_pt1 | contig 19209 bp, 15 predicted proteins | sample MGYA00244410_ERZ654371 | MGnify/ENA primary metagenome ERZ654371 (study PRJEB26926, sample SAMN06164914) | human gut metagenome | biome: ENVO:00009003; feature: ENVO:2100002; material: ENVO:00002003...
GTGGGCTCGGAGATGTGTATAAGAGACAGGCGGCGCGGTGTTCATGAACGCAGGAGCTTACGGCGGCGAGATGAAGGATGTGCTCATAAACAGCGAATATGTTTCGCCCGACGGAACTTCCGGCGAGCTTGACAACGAGGCTATGCAGCTCTCTTATCGCCACAGCGCATATGAGGACAGCGGCCTTGTCATAACCGCCGCCTCCGTTCGCCTGACTCCCGGCGACCCGGAGCAGATAAAAAATACCATGCACGATATCATTTTCCGCCGCAGGGATAAGCAGCCGCTTGAATATCCCAGCGCGGGCAGCACATTCAAGCGCCCCGAGGGTCATTTTGCGGGCGCACTCATTGAACAGTGCGGACTCAAGGGCGTCAGCGTCGGCGGCGCGCAGGTCAGCGAGAAGCACGCGGGATTCATAATCAACCGCGGCGGCGCTACCGCGTCCGATATTCTCAGCCTTATTAAGCACGTCCAGGCGCGCGTCAAGGCTCAGACAGGCGTAACGCTCGAAACGGAGATCAGACTCATCGGCTGATTTTATAGGAGAAAACAAAATGGAGATCACCATCGTCACCGGACTTTCCGGAGCAGGAAAATCGAGAGTTGTTGATGCGCTTGAAGACATAGGCTATTTCTGCGTGGATAATATGCCGCCGAAGCTTATGCCGACTTTCGCGCAGCTTCTGCTCAATTCCCGCGAAAAAAGAGAAAAGGTCGCCATTGTTACCGATATCCGCGTCGGCGCGTCGTTCGGCGATCTGTTCAACGCCATCGTTGAGCTCAAGGAGCTCAAGTGCGACACAAAGCTTCTGTTTATCGATGCCTCCGATGATGTGCTCATCCGCCGCTATAAAGAGACAAGGCGCAAGCACCCTCTGCTCGATAAATATAACGGCTCGATAAACGATGCCCTCGCTGCAGAGCGCAGCATTCTCGAGCCTGCGAAGAGCATCGCCGACTATGTTATCGACAGCTCGCATATGACCCCGACAGATTGCAAGAACCGCATCTGCGAGATGTTTCTTGACAATCCCGGCAACGCTCTCAAAGTTCACTGCGTGTCCTTCGGCTTCAAATACGGCATCCCGAACGATTCCGATCTGATGTTCGATGTGCGCTGTCTGCCGAATCCTTTTTATGTCGAGGAGCTAAAACAGCACACCGGGCTTGAAGACCCCGTCAGGGACTATGTGCTCAAGTGGGACGAGGCGCGGGGACTCGAAGCGAAGCTCTGCGACCTGCTCGATTATCTTATCCCGCTTTATCGCAAAGAGGGCAAGAGCCAGCTGGTCATTTCCGTCGGCTGCACCGGCGGCAGGCACCGCTCGGTCGTCTTTGCGGAATTACTGAAAGCTCATCTTGAAAAAATCGGCTGCATCGCGACCGTTCAGCACCGCGATATGAAAAAATAGGAGGAAAAACCGTGTCGTTCTCATCGGATGTCAAGCAGGAGCTCGCGCAGGTGCCTGTGCTTTCGGATTGCTGCGCGCAGGCAAGAGCCTACGGAATGTTGCTCTTCGGCAGAATGTTTTCCGTCTCCGAGATATCCTTTGTCACCGAGAACGAGAATATCGCGAAGCTCTACTGCGATGTTATAAAAGAGCTTTTTGATATTACTCCGTCCGTCTCGTCGGGCGTGTCAAAATACACGGTTTCTGTTGCCGACGAAGCGGACAGAAAACGAATCCTCGAATTTTTCGGCCACAGCGAAAGCGACATTTCTTTGCGCATCAACAGGGCGAATCTCCCGGAGGATTGCTGCTTCGGCGCGTTTTTGCGCGGCGTTTTCATCGCCTGCGGAACAATAAGCTCGCCCGAAAAAAACTATCATCTTGAGTTTTCCGTCTCGTATAAAAAGCTCTGCAACGATTTGATTCAGCTGCTTGACGAGGTCGGCTTTGCCCCGAAATATGTCAGGAGAAAGTCGAGTCATATCGTCTATTTCAAAGTCAGCGAGAAGATAGAAGAGTTCTTGACCCTCGTCGGCGCGATGAACTCGACGCTCGAGCTTATGGGAATCAAGATGCATAAAGATATGGTCAACCATGTCAACAGGCGCGTCAATTTTGAAAATGCCAATTTGAGCCGCACTGTCGATGCCGCGATAGTGCAGGTTGAAGCGATAGAAAAAATAGAAAGAACCGTCGGACTCGAGAGCCTGCCCGTGCCGCTCGCCGAAATGGCGAAACTGAGGCGGGACAACCCCGAAGTGAGTCTGAGCGAGCTTGCGGATATGACTGATCCGCCGCTCACGCGCTCGGGTGTCAATCACAGGCTCAAACGCCTCGTTGAAATCGCCGGCGGCATAGGGGGCTGACCCCGCGGAGAAGAGCTATGTCATTTACACACCTTCATCTTCATACCGAATACAGCCTGCTTGACGGCGCGTGCCGCATCGAGCAGCTTATGGACGAAGTGCAACGCCTCGGTCAGACGAGCGTTGCCGTGACCGACCACGGTGTTATGTACGGCGTCATCGACTTTTACCGCGCGGCGAAAAAGCGCGGGATAAAGCCGATAATCGGCTGCGAGGTGTATATGGCGGCGCGCACCCGCTTTGACAAAGTCCACGCCCTCGACTCCGAGCGCTATCATCTGATACTGCTCTGCGAAAATGAAACAGGATATAAGAATCTGATAAAGCTTGTGTCGGAGGGATTCGTCACGGGCTTTTATACAAAACCGCGAATAGACCGTGAGCTCCTCGAAAAATATCACGCGGGTCTTATTGCACTTTCTGCGTGCCTCGCGGGCGAAATCCCGCGCGCCCTGCTCAGCGGCGACTACGAGGGCGCGAAGAAAAAAGCCCTCTGGTATCGCTCCGTCATGGGCGAAAACAACTTCTTCCTCGAGATTCAGGATCACGGCCTGCCCGAGCAGAGGCGTATAATCCCGATGCTCGCCCAGCTGTCAAGGGAGACGGGGATTCCGCTCGTCGCCACGAACGATGTCCACTATATCTCCAAAGAGGATGCCGAGATGCAGCAGGTGCTCATCTGCATCCAGACGAACCATACCCTCGGCGAGGATACGGGCATGGAGTTCCAGACTCAGGAGTTCTATTTAAAGAGCGAGCAGGAGATGCTCTCGCTCTTCCCGGAGTACCCCGACGCGGTCGAGCGGACTTCGGAGATAGCAGAACGCTGCAATGTCGAGTTCGAGTTCGGCAAAACAAAGCTGCCGCATTTTGAAGTGCCGGGCAATCAGGATCACTTCGAGTATCTTAAAAATATGGCACAGGAGGGGATGCGCCGCCGCTACGGCGAGAATATCCCGGAGGAGTATCAGAAGCGCCTCGACTATGAGCTCTCGGTCATCAGCCGCATGGGCTATGTTGACTATTATCTTATAGTCCACGATTTCATAAATCATGCGCGAAGCCTCAATATCCCCGTGGGTCCCGGCAGAGGTTCGGGAGCGGGCAGTATAACCGCCTATGCTATTGGTATAACCGGCATCGACCCGATGAAATACAGCTTGCTGTTCGAGCGATTCCTCAATCCCGAGCGCGTCAGTATGCCCGATTTCGATGTCGATTTCTGCTACGAACGCCGAAGTGAAGTTATAGACTATGTTATTGAAAAATACGGCTCCGACCATGTCGCGCAGATAGTGACCTTCGGCACCATGGCGGCGCGCGCCGCAGTGCGCGATGTCGGCAGAGTGCTTGGTATGCCCTATAACGATGTCGATACCGTCGCGAAGCTCATCCCGCGCGAACTCGGCATAACGATAGACAAGGCGCTCAAATCGTCGGATCTCCGCGCCCTCTATGAAAACGACGAGAATGTCCGCAGACTTATTGACCTCTCGCGCAAAGTCGAGGGTATGCCGCGCCACGCCTCGACTCATGCGGCGGGCGTAGTTATAACCCGCGACACGGTCGAGAGCTATGTGCCCCTCGCGCGAAACGACGAGTCGATAGTCACGCAGTTTACCATGACCACCCTCGAGGAACTCGGACTTCTTAAGATAGATTTTCTCGGTTTGCGCACTTTGACAGTTATAGATTATGCAAAGCGCAGCATAAAAAAACGCATCCCTGATTTCTCCGAGGATATGATAGATTACGAGGACGAAGAAGTGTTCAAAATGCTCTCGTCCGGCAAAACGGAGGGCGTGTTTCAGTTTGAATCCGCGGGTATGCGCAGTGTGCTCATGGGTCTCAAGCCGCAGAGCATAGAAGATCTGATAGCTGTTATCTCGCTCTATAGACCGGGTCCCATGGACTCGATACCTACATATATCGCGAACCGCCACGACCCGTCAAAAATACGCTACAAGACCCCGATGCTCGAGGGTATACTCAAGGTCACCTACGGCTGTATGATTTATCAGGAGCAGGTCATGGAGATATTCCGCACCCTCGCGGGCTATTCCTACGGCCGCGCCGATATCGTCCGCCGCGCCATGTCGAAAAAGAAGCACGATGTCATGGAGCGCGAACGCCATAATTTCATATACGGACTCGTCAATGAGGACGGTACGGTCGAGTGCGAGGGCGCGGTGAAGCGCGGAGTTGACGAAAAGACCGCGAATGATATCTTTAATGATATGTCATCATTCGCGTCCTATGCATTTAACAAATCCCACGCCGCCGCCTATGCCTTTGTTGCCTATACAACGGCGTGGCTCAAGTGCCATTATCCCTGCGAGTTCATGGCGGCTCTCATCAGCAGCGTGCTCGATGATACGCCGAAAGTTGCCGAATATATCGCGGAGTGCTCGCGCCTCGGTATCGAGGTCGTGCCGCCCCATGTCAATGTCAGCTCCGAGCGTTTCACTCCAAAGGACGGAAAGATATATTTCGGTCTGCTCGCCGTGAGAAATGTCGGCGCGGGCTTTATAAGAGAGATTGAACGCGAGCGCGAAACAGGCGGGGAGTTCAAATCCTTCTATTCGTTCTGTAAGCGTATGCAGGATAAGGAGTTCAACAAACGCGCGGTCGAGAGCCTCATAAAATGCGGCGCGCTCGACGGACTCGGCGCGAACCGCCGCCAGATGCTCTACGCTTTCCCGGAGATATCGGCTCAGCTCGAGAACGACCGCCGCCGCAATATCGACGGTCAGCTCGGCTTCTTCGATGCCGCCCCGAGCGAAGCGCCGCAGGGCGAATATAAAATGCCGACCCTCGAAGAGATGGACAAGCGCGAATTGCTCAGACTCGAAAAAGAGATGACCGGTCTCTACCTCATGGGTCACCCCATGGCGGAATACGAACAGCTCGCCGAGCGCCTCGGCTGCGCCAATACGGCGGATCTCCGTAACGCCGATGAGGTCGGCGGCATATATAAAGATGAGTCGCGCGTTGATCTTCTCTGCATAATAACGAATGTCAGAAAAAAGATAACAAAAAATAACACCACAATGGCTTTTATAACGGCGGAGGATGTGTTCGGCTCAATAGAAGTCATAGTGTTCCCGAAAATATATGAGCGACAGACTCAGCTCTTTACCGAGGGCAATGTAATTCTTATCCACGGCAGACTCAGCGTGCGCGAGGACGAGGAGGCAAAGCTCGTCTGCGAGTCGGCGGAGCCGTGTCCGCCCGCGGACGCGAAGAGAAAAGTCTCCGAGGAGGTGAGACAGGCTTCAAATGCTGTCGCTCAGCCGCAGAAAAAGGCCGCAAAAACGCCCGGACTCTTCCTGCGCTTTGCGGGTGAAAATTGTCCCGAGATCGAGCGGGCTCAGAGAGTTCTTGACTTCTTTGACGGCAATAAGACAGTGTATTTTTACTATTGCGACACGAAAAAATATATCCGTCAGCCATATTCTCACAACGCGGATGTCAACGCGCCGATGCTCAAGGAGCTCAGGCGGATCCTCGGCGAAGAGAATGTTATTTATATCGATGACAGGCAGGGAGGACAGTGAAAATGAAGAATATAAACCCGCAGAAAAGCAACAGCTTAACGATAGACATCTGCAAGTTCCTCGGGGCGTATATGGTCGTCGCGATACATACGACGCCGTGGAATCTTTTTGGCACCGGAGCGTTCAATACGGTGTATCTGAATTTTATCTACTGCGCCGTGCCCTGTTTCTTCATGGCGTCGGGCTATCTGCTCGCCGGGCGTATGGAATGGCCGCTTACGGCAAAGGATAATCTTCCGAAGGTCGCCCATGCGTTTTTCAAAATGCTTAAGCTCTATCTGCTTTGGTCGCTCGCTTATCTGCCCCTTGCGATATTCGATTACAGGCGCTCGGGTTTCGGCGTTCGCGAAGCGGCGATAAGATATATAAAAGGACTCGTTTTCAGCGGCGAACATTACGGTTCGTGGATGCTCTGGTATATGATCTCGGCAATATATGCGCTCGGGATTATTTATCTTCTCTTAAAAATAAAAGTCAACCCCTGGGCAATAACCGCGCTCGGACTTGTGTTCATTCTCTGCGGAGCGGCTCTCGATATGCTCTCCGGCACGACGAACGATATCTCGCCCGCGATAAACTTTATCAGAAAGCTCATGTGGGCGACTACCGGCAACGGAAAGGTGTTCCGCGGTCTGTTCTATATTTCGTTCGGCATGCTGCTCACGAAAATAAAAATACCCGTGTGGGCGGATGTTTTGATCACTCTCTGCGGCTTCGCCGGGTGCGTGGCGTTCAACAAATATACCGGATTTTTTGTTATTCTCTGCGCCGTCGGACTTTTCGGAATAATAATATCCGTGAAAGTGCCGTATGTTTCGGACAGAAAAATACTCAGACGCGCGAGCATGATAATATATTTCATGCATCTTTATGTCTATATGATTCTCGTGCTGCGCTTCGGACTGCACAGCGGAAAACGGGCATTTTTAATAGTTGCCCTGATAACAACGGCGATCGCTTTTGCATATATTGCAATTTGCGACCTCATAAAACGAAAAAATGCGGTAAAATGCAAAGAAAAAGCTTAATTTTGCAGAAAAAGTGTATTTTTATTTGACTTTGATTCGGTAAAAGTGTATTATATAAAAACAGTGTTTACTAATTAACAGGAATAAGATCATAAACAACGACGGAGGAATGACGATGAAGAGCATAGCAGTGCTTACAAGCGGCGGAGACGCGCCGGGTATGAATCCCGCTGTACGCGCAGTCGTGCGTACGGCCTGTCAGAGAGGTATCAAAGTTTACGGTGTTGACAGAGGATACACCGGACTTATAAACGGCGATATACATGAGATGACCCTCCGCTCCGTGTCCGATATAATCACGAGAGGCGGCACGATTCTCTATTCCGCAAGATGCCCCGAGTTCAAGACCGAAGAGGGACTTCAGAAAGCCGTTGCAACCTGCAAAAAGTTCGGCATCGACGGCATGGTCATCATCGGCGGCGACGGCTCGTTCAGAGGCGCAAGGGATCTTTCTCTGCGCGGCATTCCGTGCATCGGACTGCCCGGAACTATCGACAACGATATCTCCTGCACCGATTATACAATAGGTTATGACACCTGCCTTAACACCATCGTTCAGATGGTCGACCGCATCCGCGACACTTCCGAGTCTCACGACCGCTGCACGGTCGTCGAGGTCATGGGACGCGGCGCAGGTTATCTCGCACTTGAAGCGGGCATCGCTGTCGGCGCAACGTCGATAATCGTGCCCGAGGTCGAGTACGATATCGAGCGCGATGTTATCGCGCGTATCCGCGAGTTCCAGAAGACCGGCAAGAAGCACTTTATAGTTATCGTTGCCGAGGGCGTCGGCGGAACCGCTGAGATAGCAAAGAAAATCGAAGCTGAGACCGGCGTCGAGTCGAGAGCAACCATTCTCGGCCATGTCCAGCGCGGCGGATCGCCGACTGCGAGAGACAGGATAATGGCAAGCCAGATGGGCTCGCGCGCCGTTGACCTGCTCACTCAGGGCATAGGCAACCGAGTTGTCGGCATAAGAGACAACAAGATAGTCGATTTCGATATCTTCGAGGCTCTCAAAATGACCAAGACCATAGATATGAAAGACTATGAGCTTGCGCACGAAATCTCCATATAAAGGTGTAATATGAGCATAGAAAAACTGATTTCTTTAAGACAGCAGATAATCAAAAAAGACTTCAGTCGGATGAATGATATGCAGCTTGAAGCGGTCCTTACTACCAAAGGACCGCTTTTGGTACTTGCGGGAGCGGGCAGCGGAAAAACCACCGTGCTCGTCAACCGTATCGTAAACCTCGTCAAATACGGCGAGGCTTATTATTCCTCTGACTTTTCCCGCCCGATACGCGAGGAAGACGAGGCGCTACTTGAAAATTATCTCGCAGGCGACACGAGCCTTTTCGAGGCGGAGGATCTTTTGAGCGTCCGTCCCGCGAAGCCGTGGCAGATTCTCGCGATAACCTTCACTAATAAAGCCGCAGGCGAGCTCAAGGAGCGTATCTGCAAGGCTCTCGGCGAAGACGGCAACGATGTCTGGGCGAGCACATTCCACTCGACCTGCGCCAAGATTCTGCGCCGCCACGCTGACGAGATAGGCTATACGCATAATTTCACTATCTACGACTCCGACGACTCCAAACGCGCCGCCAAGGAGTGCATAAAACGCCTCGGATATGACGAGAAGATGATTCCCGTCAAGTCCGTGCTCGCCGAGATAAGCCGCGCCAAGGACGAGCTGATTACCCCCGCCGAGTTCATTTCGACGAACCATGCGGATATACGCCTGAAGAAGATAGGCGAGGTCTACGAGGAATATCAGAAGTTCCTCAAGGCGGCGGACGCCATGGACTTTGACGATCTGATAGTCAACATGGTGAAGCTCCTCAAAACGAACAAGGAGACCCGCGAATACTATCAGAATCGCTTCAAATACATAATGGTCGATGAGTATCAGGATACGAACCACGCGCAGTATGTGCTCACTGCACTGCTCGCGGCGGGGCACGAGAATATATGCGTCGTCGGCGATGACGATCAGAGCATCTATCGCTTCCGCGGCGCAACTATCGAAAACATCCTGAGCTTTGAAAAGCAGTATAAAAATGCGAAGGTCATCCGCCTCGAGCAGAACTACCGCTCGACCCAGACGATACTTGACGCCGCCAACGCCGTTATCGCGAACAACGAACAGCGAAAGGGCAAAAATCTTTGGACAGATAACGGACAGGGCGCAAAAATTGAGTTCTATGTCGCCGAGGACGAGATGGCGGAGAGCCGCCATGTTGCCGATACGATTGTCTCCAATGTCGCCGACGGCGAGGAGTGGAACGACCACGCGGTGCTCTACAGAATGAACGCGCAGTCGAACCTTATCGAGCAGTCGTTTATCAGAAGCGGCATACCGTACAGAATGATAGGCGGACACAGATTCTATGACCGCAAAGAGATAAAAGACGCCATGGCGTATCTCTATGTCGTCAACAACACGGCAGACGAGATAAGGCTCAGAAGAATAATCAACGAGCCCAAACGCGGAATCGGCGAGACTTCGCTCAATGCTGTTTTTGAAATAGCGAACGGGCTCGGCGTTGAGCCGTTTGAGGTCATACGCTCGGCGGATCAGTATGCGAAGCTTTCGCGTGCTGCTTCAAAGCTCATGGCGTTCGGCAAGCTCATCGACTCGTTCCGCGAGAAGATGGAGATTATGCCCCTCGCCGATCTGCTCGGCGTTATACTCGACGAGACGGGCTATACGCTCTCGCTCGCAAACGAGCCCGAAAAATATCAGGAGCGCGTGGCGAACCTGGCGGAGCTCGGAAACAACATACGCCGCTACTGCGAGGAAAACCCCGAGGGCGACCTCAATGGCTTCCTGCAGGAGACCGCGCTGCTCACGGATATAGATAACTACAACGCCCAGACCCAGGCGGTTGTTATGATGACGATACACTCCGCTAAGGGACTCGAATTCCCGAATGTGTTTATCGTCGGCATGGAGGAGGGAATATTCCCCGGAATGCAGACAATACTCTATGAGCCGGAGAATATCGAGGAGGAGCGCAGACTCGCCTATGTCGCGATAACGCGCGCGAAGAAAAAACTTTATATCTCCAGCGCGTCAACGCGAATGCTCTATGGCATGACGAACCGCAACCGCCCGTCGAGATTCGTTGAAGAGATACCCGAGGAGCTGCTCGACAAAAAGGGCGCAAGACCGATGTCTTATCAGACCCACGGCATCCCGCAGCAGCGTTCCGCAGGGCAGGGAAGCTCGTCGAGAGGATTTTCAAAGATTTCATCTCAGTCACCCGCAAGAGCGTCGAATTCAATCCCGTCGAAGCCCGCTTACAGCTTCTCCGCTTCGTCCGGCTTCTCCGGCGCGGGCGCGAAAAAGCCCGCCGCCGCGGCGCAGAGCTATTCCGTCGGCGAGACAGTCAAGCACAAAGCATACGGCACGGGCGTGATACTCAGTATGCAGAAAATGGCGAACGATACCATGCTCGAGATAGCCTTTGAAAAAGTCGGCACAAAGAAGATAATGGCGAACTACGCCAAGCTCGAAAAAGTATAAAAATTATAATAAACCCCGGTCAGTGCATTTGATTCTGCACTGACCGGGGTTCTCTTTTTTATAGGTACTCATGCGAGTGTTGAATGCGAGCAGCCTTATTTTTTGACAACCGACGACTTGAACATTATCTTCGCCGCGAATATTCTCTCGTCCGCGCAGTCGAACGATGCCTGTCCGCCGTATTTTTGAATTATCTTGCTTATGCGCGCCGCCCTCTCGCTGTTCTTTATGTCCGGCGAGCCGTCCACGCTGTGGCGGACGTTGAGCACGACATATGCCTCGTTGAAGCTGCCGATGCTCATGTCGATAAAGCGCTCTTCTGATTTTTCGGCGGATTTGTATGCCCCGTTGAGGATGTTGTCGAGTAATATTGTGAGGTCGCTGTCCGAAAGAAAAGAAAAATCAATGCTGCGCACATCGCAGTTAAATTTTATCTCCGAATTTGCGCACAGATGCGCGTATCTGCTGATTATAACATTCGCGAGCTTGTTGCTGCTGAACTGCTTCACCGCGCCCATCGCGCCGCTGTTGTATATCGAGTCGATGTAGCTGTTTATGCGGTCGTTTTCTCCGTTTTGCGAGAGCTGCTTTATCGTGCGGAGATGTCCCTTTATGTCGTGGATAATAATGTCGCGCAGGTCGTATTGATGCTCAAGCTCCGCATAGTATTCCGCGTTCAGCTTCTGCCGCTGTTCTTCGAGAAGCGATTCGGTGGAGTTCGAGATTTTGCAGACCAATTTTCTGTGCGCCATGCAAACTGCGGATATCGCCAGCGGAAGAATGACCGATATCAGTGTCAAAACCAGGTTGCTCCTCGGGAAAAATGCAAAGCCCGCGATCATCGCGGCGCAGACCAAAGAGAGCATGGACACCAGCACCGAATAGACGATCATGTCGTCTTTGTGCCTTGACACTGCATATGAAAATGTAAAATACAGTGCGCTCGAAGAAATTCCGAGCAATATCATTCCGTTTCCGGGCGGCTCGTGGCCGATGATTTTCGGCAGACCGAACATTATTATAAACGCCGACATCGCGGCGAGCACTTCGAGCAGTAAGCAATGGATCAGCGACTGCTTTATGCCCGCTCGGTATATTATGAACGCAGCGCAGAGATTGTTTATAAAAAGCAAGGCTATATTGAGCGCGGCAAGCCCCGCGAAGCTTACGGCGAATTGGACGGCAGCAGCCGCCGCAAAGAATCCACAGACTGCGGCAATCGGACATTTTGTTTCAAACCGCCTTGAAAAATAGCAGTACGCGGCAAATTGTCCGAAAGCGCAGGCAATCAATTTACACACAGTGTCCATCATATGCCTCCCGCGAAGTTAAAAAATGCCTTTCTGAAGGCGGGGTATTTGCGCTGGGACATATATACGCTTACCGTTTCGCCGTCGCCTTTTCTGAGCGTGACGCTGTCTTTTGAAAAGTCGATGACGTTTTGCAGATTGACTATGTAGCTCGCGTGGGAATAGACAAAGCAGTCCGGCTGACCGGTCTTTGCTATCCAGTCCTTTAGCCTGACTCCCGTCGCATATTCGGCATCTTTCGTCACGAGCAGTGCGCCGTAGCACCTGTTTTCGATATAGAGAATGTCTTTTGTCTTTATCTTTTTGACAATGTCGTGTGTTTCGAGAATTATCGTCTTGCTCAGCGTGCGGTATTCCTGAACAGCGTCAAAGAGATTCTTGTTGAAGCGATTGACATCAACAGGCTTCGAGAGATATCTGAAAACATGGATGCGCATCGCGTCGTCGAGATATCGCTGAAACGAGGTCAGAACGATAATCAGCACATCGGGATTCTGCTTCTTGAGCTCAACGGCGAGCTCGAGTCCGCTCATTTCCGGCATCTCGATATCAATAAAAGCGATGTCATATTTGTGCTTGTTTTCGAGAATGAATTTTCCCGACTGACGGCAGTCTATATTGAAGCTGACAGTGTTCACTTTTTCCCATGCGCACAGCAGTTTTTTAACCTGTTCAACTATTTCCGCGCTGTCGTCGCAGACAAGTATATCTATCAAAAGAATCACGCTCCCGCAAATATTATACCACATTTTGTCGAAAAAGCAAACAGAAAAATAAAAAATGTCATCAACGATTATTTTTTACTGTTTGCCGGTCACCGCCTGAATTGAGTTTTGCGACCTCGGCAAATTAAACTCACGAAAAACATCGTTTTCGCCCAAAATCGCATCACTTTTGCAAAAATTCACACTTCCGGCGGCAAATGCGCTAAAATAGTGTTGACCTCTGAAAAGAGCATGAATTTGAAATCTATCTCCTACATAACTCCTATATAAAAGAAAGCGGGCAGGGTACACACCTTGCCTGCTTTCTTTATTTATAATGACAGTGTCTGAGAATAAAAAATATTTCAACAGACCGCGCGGATATTTTCATATAACCTCACACCGCGGCGGACTTATATTTATTGTAAAGTATCTTCTTACACTTTTTGTAAACTATCTTATTACACTGTACAAACAAAATGTCGTTCATGTGCCTAAAATGGCACGCGACAATTTGTCAAAATATGTCGTATATTCGCTACATAGAAAAATAACTGCTCAAAATATATCGTTTTTGCCCATTTTTACATCACTTTTTGAAAAATCAACACTTTTTGCTTGCAATGCGTTAAAATTATGGCGTACTCAAGCGAAGTACGTAAATGAAGCCAACTACCTCCTATACTCCTATACGGCGGGAAGCGGGCGGGTTTTTCCGTCTGCTGCCTGACCGCCGGAAGCGCGGAGGCATACGGCAGGTGGCAAAACGCACCTGCAGATAAATTTAAGGGACGGATAGTAATGCTAAAAGAATACGACGGACTTCCGGATGTCGGCTCGCGCTATGTGCTCGAATGCCGATGCAAGAAAATCGGAGAGGACGGCAGCGAGATAGGCGCATGCGAGGACACCGTCAACCCCGTCAGCGGATTTATTTATGCCGAGAATGAAGAACAGGCTGTCAACTACGGTATAGACTTCATCATGAAGTATGCGGGAGATAACCTCCTGCTCGAGGATAACAGCATTCTCCTGCTCGACGATAATCGCCCGATGGATCTGTACTATGACTTTTCGGCAGTCGAGGTCGGATGATTTAGACTGCCGGGCGAGAATAAGCAGAAAGTAATGCTTCGCTGATTTCACCATCCACGCAAAACGCAGAATCCCCAACCTGCGTTTTGGAATTTCCATATTATCTTTTTTATCTCCACTTCCTCAACGATACGGGCGCCGTGATCCACCAGAGTCACGGCGCCTGTGTCTATTTTATTTTCAGCAGTCGCAGGTCTTGGTGCGCTGGACTGTTCCTGCCGCGTGGTGCGGCGGAGCGTATACGGAATATACCTTGAGCGGGATGCTTCCGCTGTTTGTTATATTGTGCCAGGTTCCGGCGGGGATGAGGCAGGCGTCGCCGCCGTTTGCCCTCTGACCGTCGCACATGGAACATTTCGTCGCGCCGAAGCTTATTGTCGCGCAGCCCTGCACGATGCAGACGAGCTGATCTGTGTCCTCGTGGATCTCCGCGCCGATGTCGCAGTTTGTGGGTATGCACATCAGCGTTACCTGCAGATGCTCGCCCGTCCATGCCTCTTTTCGGAAATTTGTGTTCTCTTTCGTCTCGCGGTCAATGTCCATGACTGTCGGCTGTCCGCCGCAGCCGCAGCGGTTTTGATTGTTGTTCATTTGGCACCTCCAAAGTTTTTTCTGTATATTCTATGCGCCGAAGTTCATTTGCGATACTGTTTTTCTTGAAACGCGGCGGCGGATGCCGTATAATTATTTTATATACAGCCGAAGTTTTCGGTCGGATTCGTCCGTTGATTTTTATGAAACAGTTTTCGGAGGTGCGGTATGTACAGGCTCTTTATCGTTGAGGATGACCCGGGGATAGCGAACGCCGTCGCGGCGCAGGCACAGGCGTGGAATCTTCAGACGCATATCGTGCGGGATTTCAGCAATGTCATGCACGAGTTCGCCGAGTTTTCGCCGCATATAGTCCTGCTCGATATCATGCTGCCGTTCTTTGACGGCTATCACTGGTGCAGTGAGATTCGCCGCGTCTCAAAGGTGCCGATAATCTTCGTCTCCTCTGCGTCGGATAATATGAATATCGTCATGGCGATGAATCTCGGAGCGGATGATTTTATCTCGAAGCCGTTTGACGGCAGCGTCCTCATGGCGAAAATTCAGGCTCTTCTGCGCCGTACTTACGATTTCGGCGCCAATGTTCCGGTGCTCGAGCATCGCGGCGCACTGCTCGATACGGGCGAAAATTCTCTCGTTTTCGGTGATGAAAAGATAACGCTGACCAAAAATGAATATCGCATTCTGCTCTGCCTGATGGAAAATAAAGGCAAGGTGGTCAGCCGCGAAAAGCTGATGGAGCGCCTTTGGGAGACGGACTCGTTTGTCGATGAAAACACGCTGACCGTCAATGTCAACCGCCTGCGAAAAAAGCTTGACGCGGCGGGACTCAAGGATTTTATCGCCACAAAGTTCGGCGTAGGGTATATAATAGCTTGATTTCGGAGGGGTTATGAGCTTTTTTAAGGGTTATCTCAAGGAGCGGTGGAAGCGGCTTTTGATGCTTCTGCTTTTCGCCTGCATATTCGCGGTTTCGTTTTGGTTCTACCGTCTGCCCGTGCGCGCCGTGATGTATCCGTGCGCCCTGTGCCTGCTTTTCGGCGCGGTGTTCGCCGCCTATGATATTACAAAAGCGTATCGCCGCCACAAGTTTTTTGAAGAGCTGCACCGCAGGAACACCGAACTTATATCTGCTTTGCCCGAGCCGGAGGGGATAGTTGATTCCGACTATCAGCAGCTGATATCCGTGCTCAAGGAAAAAATAGCGGAGATAACGGCGCAGACGGACAGCCGCATACGCGACACCGTCGATTACTACACCGTCTGGGCGCACCAGATAAAAACGCCGATAGCGGCGATGCGCCTGACTCTTCAGAAAGAAGATGTGCCCGAAGCGCGCAGACTCGCATCCGAACTGTCGCGTATAGAGCAGTATGTCGAGATGGTGCTCGTCTTTGTGCGCCTTGGCTCGGATTACAGCGACTATGTTTTTACTCAGCAGGATATAGATGAAATAATCAGAAGCTCGGTGAAAAAATTCGCCTCGGAATTTATAGACCGCAGGATTCGCCTCGAATATGACAGCGTTGATATTCAAGCCGTTACGGACGAAAAATGGTTCGCGTTCGTTGTCGAGCAGCTGCTCTCAAACGCGCTCAAATATACCCGCGAGGGGAGCATAAAGATTTATTCCGAGGGAAAAGTCCTTTGTATCAAAGACACCGGAATAGGCATCGCGCCGGAGGATCTGCCGCGCGTGTTTGATAAAGGCTATACCGGATGCAACGGCAGAACCGACCGCCGTGCGAGCGGGCTCGGGCTTTATCTCTGCCGCCGCATATGTCAAAACCTCGGTATTGATATCTCGATTTCTTCAACAGTAGGCGAGGGGACAACGGTTCGCCTCGATCTCGGGCAGTATAAACTGGGAAAAGAATAACTTCTTACAAAACCGTAAGATTTGAAAGGGGAAATGTAAGCCTTTTCTATGGAGGCGCATTTCCCTTTTCGGCTATAATAGAGCCACAAAATGACAGGAGGTCAACTACAGTGAGTATTTTGGAAGTCAACGGACTCAAAAAAGTCTATTCAACCCGTCTCGGCGGCAATAAGGTCGAGGCTCTTAAAAATGTTAATTTCAGCGTGTCGGAGGGCGAGTATGTCGCTATAATGGGCGAATCCGGCTCCGGCAAGACCACTCTGCTCAATATTCTTGCGGCTCTTGACAGACCCACTTCCGGCAGCATTATGATTGACGGCAGGGATCTTTCAAAGATAAAGGACTCCGCTGTCTGCGCTTTCCGCAGAGACAACCTCGGTTTCGTGTTCCAGGATTTCAATCTTCTCGATACTTTCACGGTCGAAGATAATATCTATCTTCCGCTCGTCCTCGCGGGCAAGAGCTACGATGAGATGCATTCCCGCCTCGAACCGATAGCAAAGCGTCTCGGCATAACGGAACTGCTCAAAAAATATCCCTATGAGATATCCGGCGGCCAGAAGCAGAGGGCGGCTGTTGCCCGCGCGCTGATAACCGAGCCGCGCATGATTCTCGCCGATGAGCCGACCGGCGCGCTCGATTCAAAGTCCACCGATGAACTGCTGCGCCTGTTCACCGAGGTCAACGCCCTCGGACAGACCATTCTTATGGTCACGCACTCCGTCAAGGCGGCTTCCTCCGCAAAGCGCGTGCTCTTCATAAAGGACGGCGAGGTGTTCCATCAGATCTATCGCGGCGCCGATACCGACAGCCAGCTCTATCAGAAGATATCCGAGACCCTGACTCTGCTTGCGACAGGCGGTGAGCGCAAATGAAAAAGTTTTTCTATCCGCGCCTCGCGTTTGATGGGATAAGAAAGAACAAGCGCCTCTATCTGCCGTATATTTTAACGCAGATAGGCATGATAATGATGTATTATATCGTCATCTTCCTGCGCTACGGCGAGTCGCTCAAGGGCACATTCGGCGAGGGTACGGTCAATATCGTGCTCATGCTCGGCGGCTGGGTCATCGCCATATTCGCCTGCATCTTTCTTTTCTATACAAATTCGTTTCTTATCCGACGCAGGAAGAAAGAGTTCGGACTCTATAACATCCTCGGTATGGACAAAAAGAATATCAGCATCCTGCTCTTTTGGGAGAGCCTGATAACTTCTGCCATATCGCTCTTCTGCGGTCTTGTGCTCGGCGTCGCGCTCTCGAAGCTCGCCGAACTCGGACTCGTCAAGGCGATAGGCGGCACTGATATCAGCTATGTTTTCCATGTCTCTCCGACTGCAATATTGCTGACTGTCGGCATTTTCGCCGTTATCTTCCTGCTCCTCTTTATCAACTCTGTGCGCCAGATAATGGGCGCGAGCGCGGTGACTTTGATAAGGAGTGAAAACCTCGGCGAGAAGCCGCCGAAAGCTAACCCGCTTCTCGGCATCATCGGCGCAGTTTTGCTCATCGGCGCATATATTACCGCCGTTGTGATAACAGAGCCCCTGAGCGCGATACTTGTGTTTTTCATTGCGGTCATAATGGTCATCATCGGCACTTATCTTCTGATGATATTCGGCTCGGTGCTTCTCTGCCGCTTCCTGCAAAAGCGCAAGACCTATTATTATCAGCCGAATCATTTCATCTCCGTCTCTTCAATGACCTACAGAATGAAGAGAAACGGCGCGGGACTCGCGTCCGTCTGCGTGCTCGCAACAATGGTGCTCGTCATGATATCCTCGACCACCTGCCTGCTCTTCGGCACTGAGGACAGCATCAACACCCGCTATCCGCGCGATATCGTGCTCTCGACAGGCTTTGATACTATCGACGGACTCGATGACGGCAATATCGAAAAAGTCGCCGCAGGCGTCGATTCCCTTGCCGCTTCGCATAAGGCGAACGCCTCAAATTTTGCGTCCTACAGATCCGTTGTGACTGTCGGCACGATTTCCGACGGCGGCAAGCTGATCGCAGGCGGCACGGGCGTAACAATCGGTTCAAACTCGAATGCGTATACCTGCTTCGATATCGTGCCGATAGAGGACTACAACGCCGTCATGGGCACGAACGAAACCCTCACGCCCGATGAGGTCATAGTCTATGGTTACAGAATGAAGTATAAATATGACACCGTGACTCTCGGCAACGGCAAGACCTACAAAGTCAAAAAGACAGTCGACAGCTTCCTCATTGACGGCGACTCCGCCGTAAATATCGCGTCCTCGATATATATTTTCGTGCCCGACTTCAAAAGTGCAGCCACGGATTTTGCAAAGCCCGAAAACCACAACGGGGTGCGCACCGTCAACTATAAGTATTTCAGATTTTTCGATACCGATCTCGATACCGCCGGCGAGAGAGCGCTGTGCAATGACTATATCGACGCGACAAAACCGATAATGTCGTCTTACGGCAATATGATGTCTTTCTCGATAGACAGCCGCAATGCCGGCAGGGATGATTATTATTCTGCCTTCGGCTCGCTGTTCTATCTCGGAGTCATGCTCTCGGTCGTGTTCATCTTCGCGGCTGTGCTGATAATCTACTATAAGCAGGTTTCTGAGGGTTACGAAGATCAGTCGCGCTTTGAGATAATGCAGAAGGTCGGCATGACGAAGAAAGAGATAAGAAAGAGCATCAATTCCCAGCTGCTCACGGTATTCTTCCTGCCTCTCGCGGGAGCGGGTCTGCATATGATATTCGCGTCTATAATAATCCGCAGAATATTGCTCGCCTTCAACTTCAACAACCCCGTCCTCTTCGCCGTGACAACTCTTGTGTGCTTCGTCGTGTTCGCGCTGTTCTATACTCTTATTTACCGCGTCACCTCCAACGCCTATTATAAGATAGTCAGCGGCGCAAAGGAGAGAGAATAATGAAAAGAGCAGCGGCTGTTCTGCTGACTCTTGCTCTAATGCTCTCGCTCACGGCGTGCATGAGCCGCGGCAGTATGCAGCTCAAACGCGCGGACAGATACTTTGACGATCTGCGCGGCGCGTTCAAAATGTCCGATGTCACGAACAGCACCAGGCTTATCGGCAAGCGCGAGAACAACGGCAAGGATTGGTTCACCGGCAGCTACACCGCGCAGTGCGAGAACGAGACCGGACGCGATACCGTGTTCGGCGGCGCGTCGGCGCGCGACAAGCTGATAAAAGTGAAAGCTTATATCAAAACCGAGTCCGGCA
>ENA-UAHZ01000127-UAHZ01000127.1-human-gut-metagenome-genome-assembly--contig:-NODE-127-length-16908-cov-5.071857_pt1 | contig 16908 bp, 10 predicted proteins | sample MGYA00244410_ERZ654371 | MGnify/ENA primary metagenome ERZ654371 (study PRJEB26926, sample SAMN06164914) | human gut metagenome | biome: ENVO:00009003; feature: ENVO:2100002; material: ENVO:00002003...
CTATGTATTTAAACATAAAAATTAAAGAGGATTTCCGCACCCTTAAAGCCAATCAAGAATATAACTTTGACTTCTCTGAGAAGGGATGGCATCTTATTGTTGGTGATAATGGGTGTGGTAAGTCCACATTGTTAAACACTGTCAGGAGTTTTAAGTGTGATAACGTAGACGATAGAACCTGTTCAGATTATGACATGAAGCTAATGTATGGGAGTATTAATTCTTTCAAAGATAAAGTTGAAATTGATACTGACTTTGAGAAGTTTTATTTTATTAGCTCAGAGTTCGATGACCCTCGTGCGTTAGATAACTGTGCAAGTGCAGAAGCATTAATCAAACATGGTGGATTTGCTACTAAAAATCTATCTAACGGACAAAGGCATCTCAGTACATTAGCCCGCTGGATAGAAGAGAATAAAAAGGAATGGGATGAAAAGACACTACTTGTATTTGATGAGGCAGACAGAGGGTTTGGACTCAAATATCAAGCTGGGATGGTCAGAATGTTTGATAACTTCTTTAAGAAGTATAAGGCTAAGTCTTTAGCTGTCTCACATTATTCCCTTCCTATATTATTAACAGATAAGGTGTATTGGTTTGAGAAAAGGAGATTCGTTCCATCTGACCTCTACATATTATTTGAAACTGGTTATATGTTTGAAACTCCTAAATTAATAGGCGAGAAAGATGAGTAAATTAAATTATGAGCATGTCTTCAACACTCTTGTTGAGGAGACAGCTAAATACATTACCAAGAACAACCTTAAGGCAATGGTACTTGGCATCAGTGGGGGAATTGATTCCACTGTTGTTGCTGCCATTTGCCATGAGGTTAGTAAGAAGACTGGTATTCCTCTAATAGGAAGAAGTCTTCCCATTAAGAATAAGGAAGATGAGTTTGACGTATCTAAGTTGGTTGGGGAAGCTTTCTGTAATGATTTCAAGGTTGTTAATCTAACTGATGGATATTTGGCTGTGTACAATTCAATAATAGGGGGAGAGGAGAATCTCATAAGTTGTGGTGACGATGCTGAGAGTAAGTATCAAACCCCTATCGCAAATGGTAATATTCAGGCTCGTCTTAGAATGATATATCTATACAATCTTGCTTCAATCCATAAAGGGTTAGTAATGAGTACAGATAATCAAACTGAGTATCAGCTTGGATTCTGGACTATTCATGGTGATGTGGGTGACTTTGACCCAATTCAAGGTCTATGGAAGACTGAAGTGTATGAATTAGCTAAGTGGCTAATAGGGTATTACTATGGATGTGGGATAAAGAAAGAAGTGGATGCAGATGGCGCTAGGAAGATTTATGATATGTGTGAGGCTATTAAAAAGTCAATGTCTCTTACTCCTACTGATGGTTTAGGTATCAGTAATAGTGACTTAGACCAGATAGGTGCTAAGAGTTATTATGACGTTGATAGAGTATTACAGACTCTTACTTGTAAGGCTTCTCCAGAGAATGATAAACTACAAGACGAATTAACTACGGAACTTGGTCCAGATGTTGTAGGTAAGATTACTGGACGACGCTTCAAATCTAGGTTCAAGAGATTAGTTAGTCCTATCATAGTGCCAAGGGAAATGTATGATTGACTTCTTAGAGCTAATCCTAGAATTAGTAAATGTTAAATCACGTAATGAGCTAGTAGCTCTACTTGTTATAGGCGGAGTACTAGCCATTATCTATTATTTGTTTCTTGTATGAAATTATATTATTTATTTTTGTTGGTAATGTTCTTTCTCTTTAATAGCTGTGTAGAACAAACTCCGAGAACTAAGTCAGTTGCCCCTATATCAGTTAGGGATACTACTAAGAGGACGAGTAGAAGCCATTTGTGGAACTCTAATACATCAACCTACAAGAAGACCAAATCCTCATACACTCCGTCTAAGAAAACGTACAAGAGGAAATCTTCTTACAAATCAAGAAGTAGGAGGCATAGAAGATGATAGGAGTATTCTTTGGGTCTTTTGACCCTCCACATATTGGTCATGTTAATATTGTCACAGCTGCACTTAATTCTAGTATTGTTGACAAGGTTATAGTAGTTCCAGCGTATAAGAGTGTTTGGAAGAACACAGAAACTAAATGGGAGTATAGACTTACTATGGCTAAGGAAACCTTTGACAATATTCCTGGAGTAGTTGTGGATGGTATTGAATATCGTATCGCTAATGGAGAACCATTACCTACTTATAAGACTATTGAGGCATTAAAAGAGATTTATGGTGAGTTTATCATTGTAACATCTGCCGAGACTTATAAGGAGATTCCAAGATGGCAGTATGGTGAAGACATATTAAAGGATAATAAGTTCTTAGTAGTCGATGTAGCACACTTTAACAGTGAGGATATTCCGCATGACGAGGTAAAGGTTATCTATGCTCCTGACATTACAATATGCTCTACAGCTATTAGAAAGTGGGTTGATGATGGAAAGATTATATTACCATTTGTAACAGATGAGGTAAATTCAATAATCAGAAAACTTGGACTATATAAATGAGCCAAATCTATGTTTCAGGTCCTTGGTCTTTTGCTTCTGGTGTATTACAAGTAGTCAAAAGTATAAAGGTTAAAAGTAGAGCAGATAAGGTGGTTTACAGTGAGAAGGGAACTGAGTATCAGTTTTCTAAGCTGGAACAATCAGACTATGTCGTATTTGTATTAGATGGATTTGCATGGCAACAGAAATTGGAAAGTATTTCTAAGGGAATGCTTTCAGAACTTATGTGGTGTGTTAATCACAGAGTTCCAATGTTCTTAGCTTACAAATCAGCTAACGGGTTAGGCATATATAGTACAGAGATAGATGAGAATTTAAACTTTAAAGGAATTGCTGGAACAGCTGATAACTTCTATCAAATTGTAAATGGGCAGTTTGGAACTATTGTGGCTTCAAATCCCTTTACTGGTGTACTTAAGGTAAACAATGACGGTGGTTACACAATACAAGATGAAGGTGTATATCTAAAGGGTGAGTTATTAGGTGACCCACTAGACTTCCTTAATGTTGAACAACCAAAGAGTTACTTTTATTAATATGAAGAATTTTCCATTATTAGACGAAAATGGTAAGGAATGGTGGATTAGCCGTTCTATTGCTGTAACAGGATGTGTATTTACATTCCTAAATGGTAAGTGGTGCGTACTTGCTAATAAAAGAGGCGAGGGAACTCCAGACTTTCAAGGAATGTGGAATATGCCATGTGGTTACTTAGACTTTAATGAAACTACAGCAGAAGCTGTAATCAGAGAAGTTTATGAAGAGACTGGAGTTAGACTGAATCCTAACTTCCTACACTTCTGGAAATTCAATGACTCTCCTACCCAAAATAGGCAGAATGTATCCTTTAGATATTACGCTCTAATTGATGCACAGCCAGGTAGTATCAGTGTTGGCACTGGTAACGATAGAGGTGGAGAAGAGGATGAAGTAGAAGCTATCGGGTGGATTCCATTGGATTCTATTGATAAGTATCAATGGGCGTTTGACCATGATAAAATTATCAGAGAGTTTGCTGAGTGGATGCACTTAGAGGACGGAGATTTGGATATGGAGGATATTGACTTAGACCCAGTATGACATACTTTATAAGTGGGATAGGGACTTAACATGGGAGGAGTTTACCAAGTGGTATGCTCCTGCCATTAGTAAAGTCATTTGTACTGATAAGGAAGCCAGATTCGTTGTAGGAGACTGTGAAGGTGCAGACCGTATGGCACAGGACTACTTGTCTGCTTGTGGGGTTTTCTTTAGGGATATTACTGTATATCATATGTTTAAAGCTCCTAGATACTTGACTAGAAGTTGTACTCTCACACAAGGAGGATTTACTAAAGAATATCTAAAGCATGAATAAGTTTATATTCTTAGATATAGATGGGGTTATGAATAGTAATCTCTTCTACTCAGAGAGAACTCAGGACAAAAGATATAATGATTGGATTAAAGAGCATCCTCAGCGTATAGCTTGGAATGCTTGTAATATTGACCCAAGAGCAGTGGAAAGACTAAATAGACTTACTGATGCTACTGGAGCTAAGATTGTTGTATCTTCTACCTGGAGAAGTGATAGTAATTTGCAGGAAGTGTTTAACCTTGTTGGAATTAAAGAACCTATACATGACATAACTCCTTATATGAGGAGTAGGCATAGAGGTTCCGAAATCCAAGAATGGTTAGATAAGCAAACTGAACCTTATCGGTATGTAATCTTCGACGATGATACTGATATGTTGGACTCTCAATTACCTTATTTCATTCAATCTGATTGGTTGAAATGGGGACTAAGTGATGAAGATGTTGAACAAGCAATACATATTCTAAATGATACCAATACAACCGCTGAGACACATCTATAATAACCCTTCACTAGATAGGGAACTTCTATTAAGGAAGCTGGCATCTCTCAGACTAAAGGGTATGATTAGTATTGAAGAGTATGAGTATTTAAAACATTTAATAAGAAAGGAGAACGAAAATGCTCAGAGAGCAAATGGATGCACTTATTAAGCAATCAATGCTTGATAAGAATGTAAAGAGAACAGAAGTATTAAGAGCCATTAAGAATGAGTTCTTAGTGTACCAAACTGCTAAAGGTGCTAAGCCTTTAGACGATGCAGCTGAGTTTACTATTCTTCGTAAGATGGTGAAACAGAGATTGGATAGTAGAGACCAATACATTTCAGCTGGAAGGAAAGACTTAGCCGATAATGAATCTAAAGAGATTCTTGTGCTTGAGTCTTTCCTTCCGAGTGAAGCCTCACCTGAGGAAATCATTAGTGCAGTCTACACGATTATCACGGAAAAGGGTTGGGGAGATGGCGAAACAGGTCCCCAAATCCCGAAGAAGTGCATGGGAGAGGCTATTAAACTGGTCAAGGCGAAGCTTGCTAATGTAGATGGTAAGTTGCTGGCTGATACAATTAAGACTTATCTTGTATGACACTAAAGGAAATAGTAACTCTTCCTGCTGAAGCAAAGTTTGTTCATGCAATAGCTGGAACTCTTTACTACAGAATTACGACTGACGATGTAGTAGTAGAGTTCCCTATTGATATGAATGATAAAGATGATGTGGGCACAACTACCTTCGTGGCTTCTTATAAACCTATTACACTGATGAGGTATATAAGAAAGGCTATAGCAAATGAAACTTTGCTTATAGTTGATAAATCCAAGTTGAGGTAGCTGTACTATGTGATAACTGATTAATATATTTTACTCTGCTTTAATTTCATAAATTTCTTGGTTTAATTTGGTAATACTGCTTATAATGCTTATATTTGCAGAAATTAAGTAGTTAAACCGTTTAAACGTATTAATTTATGAAAATCGAAGAGAAATTAAAAAAATTCCAACAAGGTGGTGCTGCACCTCAACCTGGTGCTGAACCAGCAGGAGGAGCACCCGCTGAGGGAGCACCAGCAGAAGGTGGTGCACCTGCTGAGGGTGGACAAGACCCAATGCAACAGATTCTACAAGTGGCTGCTCAGGCAGTTCAAACACAGAATTGTGAAGCTGCGATGGCTGTGTGTCAAGCCCTAATGCAAATCGCTCAAGGTGGTGCTGCTCAAGAACAAGCTCCTCAAGAGGAACCAACTTTTGCAAGAAAAGGTGCTAGACTAGTAAGAGTAAGATAATTAGTCAACAAGGTAAGAAGGGGCGTATATTAATTATATGCTCCTTTTTTGTTATACATAGTATATGTCACAAGTAATAAGAAAATTTGAGAACTCTGGTAAGATAGAACAATCTAAGCCAGAACTATTCGAGAGAAGTGGCGTTGGTAAGTACAATAAGGCTGATTTAGTTGCTGGACTATATAGGAATATAGATACCTATATAAAGAATAATAATCTTAGCGGAGACAAAGCAGTTTCATTCAGAGACTCTGCTAACCAGTTTATTAAAGGTATTGAGAATGGAACTATTAGTATGAATGGTGATGGTACATTCTCTGATGCAACAGGTAGTATGGCTAGTACTGGAAAGTTTGATAAAAACTGGATAGGACGTAAGAAGGATACTACTAATAATGCCTTTAATTTAGTTGGGGACTATGCACTAGACTACATCAATCAGATGCAACAATACACTGAGCCAGCAGCTAAGTCAAAGTTTAATACTAACGACTTCCTAACTAAAGAGATTTCTAAAAGATGGTATGGTGGTAACGATATAGATTTCGGTAACTGGTTCAAAAACAGAAGTGAGCAAGACCGTAATGCACTATTGGGAGACATCTTCAATAATGCAGACTATAATCAATTATACCAAGATTATGATTGGACTGACACTGGAATTAACAGTGCAGAAGATTTAGCTACTCGTGGAAGGGCATTTAGTACAGCCATTTCTAATAATACGTTAGATAATGATGACTATAATACCTTTGCTACATTAGGTGGCAGTGGTTTGGATAAGTTCCTAAAAGAAGCTCCAGTACAAACTGAACCTACTCCAGAGCAAAGTAGGATGAAAGCATGGGAAGCTGAAGCAGAAGCAGCAGGTGCTACGACTCCTGAAGCTAAATCAGCATATATCCAACGTAAACAAAGAGAAGAAGCTGATAGAAATGCAGCTATTGTTAGGGCAAACGAAGAAGATATATATAATAGAGAAAGGGATGCATTCTTTAATGATTATGCTACTAAGAACCCATTCAAGGGGACTGTAAGTGGATATGTAGCAAGTAAGACTTCATACAACCCAGAGAATGTACTACAGTACATAGACACCACTCATAAGGGAGTTATCAATGACTATTTAAAGAGTGCATTAGACCCAAGGTATTTTAGAGGTCAATTATCTCACCAAAATGAACAAGGTCAAGACAACCTTAGAGAACATTTAGCTAATAACCTTGACCTAGCTATCAATACTGGTAAATTACCAAAGATAGACGATGAAACTTATGCTATTCCTGGTACTTATAACTATGACAACTGGTCTTTAATAACTTACAATCCAGTATCTAGACAATATAAAGAGACTTCTATGCTCGCCAATGATGCTTTGAAAAAGATAGCATATGCTGAGTATGATAGAAGAAAGAAAACTCCTACCAATAAAGAGGGCGGTATTATTAAACTTCAATACGGTGGATTTGTTGAGGATGATAGTGCATACAACGCTTACAGAGAACAGTTTGCTAAGAAGAAAGAGGAGAAGAAGCAACAAATACAGGCTAAAGCTAAGGCTACTGATAGAACCCCAGAACAAGTAGAAGCAGGCGAAAGGAAACCTATGGCTGATGGGCAGGATTGGGAATATGAAGACTATGCTAGACTAGTATCTGCTGGTGCTGATGTTGGTTCAATGATAGCTTCCTTTGTTCCAGGATATGGTACAGCCGCATCAGCTGCACTTGGAGTAGGTAGTACAATAGGAAACTTTACAGCTGACTTGGCTGATGAGAGTGTGGGAGTAGGTTCTGCATTCTTAAATGCTGGGGCTGGATTAGGAATGGACCTTATAGGTCTGATTCCAGGTTTAGGAGCTGCTGGTAAAGGTAGTAAGATTGTAAAGAATCTACTAAAAGTTACTCCTAAGTTGGCTACAATTTGGAGTGCATCTACATCATTTGCACCTGCAATGCAAGCCTTTAATAAACTAAAGGATAAGGGTGCTAAGGAAATGACTGTAGATGATTGGAAAGCATTAGCTAACGGTCTAACAGCTGCTGCTGGTGCTACTCGTTGGGGTGCTGCTGCTGCAAAGAACAAAATCAATACACATAAATATGGAACTACTACTAGAACAGTTACAACTAAATCTGGTAAGCAAGTTCAAATGTCAGAAGAGGAGTTCCAGAGAATAAAGAGAGCTTCTGGTATTGAAGGTCAGAATGAAGCTTTACAAGCTGTAGAAGGTGCAAAAGGCGAACAACTTCCAACAACATTCAAGAAATGGTATGATGTTAGGAGAGCTTATCAAGGAACTCCTGATGTTGATAAGAATACTGTAATCAATACAGATGCTATGAGGAGAACTGCCCCTGATGGTACTATTCTTGAGCCAACTAAATGGTCTAATGAAGGTATTTGGAGAAGTGCAGTAAATAATAGTTTTGGTAAGAACTGGGAAGGAGATTGGTTTAAGAACTGGGGATATGCTCCTCCTAAGAGTAACGCCCCAAAGCCAGCCAAACCTAAGAAAACTAAGCAAGCTACTCAACCCTTACAGTACAAGAGGAAAGACACACCTGTAGATACTTCTATAAGAGACAGGATTGACAAGAATTTAGGAATTAACAATTTTAACCTTACTGGTAACGATGTACATACAAGGGCATACAACAGAGTAAGAGAGAGGGGATATCAACAGACGTTTGATGAGGCTGGCGCAAAGGCTTTGAAACAAATTAGGACTAAAACTTCTGCTAAGAATAAAAGAGAACAGTATGCTAATTCTATGGCAGATGATGCAATAGCTTTACAATATTGGAGAAAGAGGTATCCTAAGAGAACCGCTGGACTAAGTGATAATGACCTACTAGACTTAATTGAGCAGCAGAAAGTAGCCAGTAGAGACCCACAAGGTAGACTTAAGTTTAACGCAGGTGGTATAGTTCAATTCCTACAAGGTGGTAACACTGTAGGAAGAATCAAAGCTAAAGATATGTCTAATTGGAATAGAGCTAATGCTTTAGCCAACTATGATTGGATTGCTGATTATGATAGATGGGCATCTCAACATGAAGGTCCAGATGACGTAGTTGATTCTTATATATTAGCATTTAACGGTGGTGAAGATATTTACGACCAACTAACATCTAAGACAGGTGATTATTTCGGAGGTAAGTACAATTATTCAGTACAAGACCCATTAGCTAAACATAGACAGATTACTTTTAGAGGTACTAATCAGGGCTTTGATGATTTAATCAGAAAGGGTATTGTAGGTTATGGTACTACAGAAGGTAACTCTGGATTTGATATATATGCTGGTGATAGAACTGGTAACAGAACACTTGCAAGAGGAATGTCTCCAGAAGATGTTGCTCGTTTTAATAAGCAGTTAGCAACTAGAGGAATGGAACTCTATGATAAGGGTAACGGTGCTTATAGACTAAGGAGATTAGAACAAAAACCTGTTGAATTACCAGAGGTTGTTGTAACTGCTGATACTCCTAAGACTCCTGCAACTACTAACCCTTCAGCTATTAAGGGAGCTGCACCTAAGAAAGGTAAAGGTTTCAATCTTGGAGTAATGCCAGAGGATGTAATAGCATTAGGTAGAATGGTCGGTGGATTGGCAGCTAACAACAGAGCAGCTAAGTTGTATAAAGAAGGATTAAAACCTACTTTATTAGACACATTCGAAAACACTGTTCCATTGCAAGGTAACTTCCAGGCTACAACTAATGCTGAACAACAGGCAGGTAATCTCGAATCTGTTGCAGCTAGACCTAGAACTTCTGATGCTTCACTTCAGCTTGCTGGAGAATTAGAAGCTAGTGGTAGAGCAGGTCAAGCTAGATTCCAAGGTGGTCTACAAGATGCAGAAATGTTCTATAAGACTAGAATGTTAGGACAACAAGAATCTGATGCTGCTAAGGCAAGGAGAGTTGATGTAGCTAATAGGAACAGAGCTTCAATGAATCAAATTGATGCAGCTAAGAAACAGATTGATGCAGCTAGAGTTACATCTAACTATCAAAATGTTATTGCTCCTTATTTAGCTGGGGTTGAGAACCAATTCGCACAGAAGAGGGCTATGAACCAACAATTAGATATGGAAGAAGCTCAGAGAGAAGCTGAAAGAACTTACTCTCCAGAGTTCGATAGACTAACCCAGGATTATAACAATGCTTATAAAGCATACGGTGTAGCTAATAACAATAACTATACTGGATGGGAGACATCTAATGAGTATAAATCGTTAGTAAGTAGAAGAAAATCTCTTAATGATAATGTATCTCAGTTCTTACTGGATAAGAGAAGAGGAATAATGGGTTCTCCATATATGTTCCAAGTTAAGAAAAACTCTTCTATAAAGACTCCATATGTTAAGTCTGGAGGTAAACTAAGTGCCGCTGACAGAGAGAAATTACAAAGAGCTAAAGATTTTAATAAGAGATTGCTTGAAGACAATAAGCAGTTCCACAAAGATATTATGGAATCTAAGAGAGAACATAACAAACTGATAATGTCTATGTCTTCTCTAACTTCTGAGTTAATAAAGAAAGCAATGTCATGAGAATAACTTCTAATATAGATAAGCTACAACAGGGTGGAGGTATTCCACCCTTTGTTAGCTACACTAATGTTCCAAGACCTCAACCAACTGCTCCGTATAGCACATCAGATGCTAAACAAGCAACTGGGGGAGAATCAGAAGGAGGGTTTGGTTTACTAGATAAAAATATGGTGAAGATGCTTTATGAGAAGGGCTTACCAAGTGATGTAGAGCAATTCTTAGACCAATCTGGGTTGTTCTCTGAGTCCATAATGTCTAACCCATTTGAAAAGACTAACGGTGCAGCCCAATATAAAGCACTGTTAAAGATATTACCTAAAATAGCTATGAATAAGGAAGAGTATAATAGAGCCATACAAGAAGCTACTAAGAACAATGCTCTTAAAGAAACAGCTATTGATACAGACGGTAGAGTATTTGCAATTAGTCCAGATGGTCAAGTTACTAAGAAATTTATAAGCCAATTAGAGGAAGGTGAGCAAACCTTAACAGTTGGTCAAATGGCTGAGAATAGAGCCTATAGTCAAGGATTAGCATTTAACAGTAATGCTATTACTGCTATTGCTAACAGCACAAGTATTGAACAAATTAATAAGACAATATGGGAAGCGATTAAGAATTTAGGTTCTAATACAAGAGCTAATGAATACTTTAGGTCTAAGGATGAAAGAAAAGCTAAGGCAGGAATTGATAAGCTATTAGAGGAAGGTGCAGACGGTGTGTATAAGATTAATTCTAAATCTATATCACAGGATGCTCAAGCCAAATATGCTTTGAATTATATATTATCAACATTACCAGCTAATCAAAAAGTTCTATTGCAAGACTATGCCAGGAAATCTGGACTAGATTTAAAGACTGGTCCGTTAGAAATCATTACTAGCATGATACAATCTGGAATCAGTTCTACTGAAGAACTTGGAGTTAACTATGACAAGCAAGCTACTAATGGTGCTAATACTGATGAGAAGGGCAACAAGAAGACTAGGGCATTTGATATTCCTATGATGATTATAACTGGAGATGGTCTTCCTAAAGAGAATGCAAGAATTAGTTTTGGTAGTAACTATGCTATTGATGTACAGGCACAGAAGTTACCATTCATTCCAGGTAGTGATGGTAAACCTATTGGTCCGACTTCCTTAATGGGAGCTTTAAGTGGTCAATTAGGTAGTGTAGTTAATAAGGATGCTGTCCATGTTGGTAAACGAAGACTTGATGCCACTAAGCTTAATCAGCTATACTATGACGGTACTGGAGTATCTACAATGGAATTACCTTATACTCTTGATGAAAATGGACAAGCTGTTCCTGATTTCGATGTTATAGGTACTTACAAGGCAGCTGTGGATGAAATCAATAAGAGAGGTAAGGATGTTACTAAAGCTGAAGTAAATCAAGTATTCCAAGAAAGAGGTCTGAATAGATATTTTAATGAAGATGGTAGTTTTAATAGGGATAACTTTATGAGGTTTGCAGGCATATCAGTTATTGGTGATGATAAAACCTTTGAAGGCCCTGACGATAACTCTGACTTCTTTATGCCTATCACAGATGGTAGGTTAACAGCACAGATAAGTGCAACATTAGGTACTAAGTCAAACCCTATGAATATGGGAGACCTATATAGAACTATTGCTTATGTACCTATTTATGACTCTCCGAGTCTAGCAGGTGCAGCATCTGGTAACTTCTCATGGATTAAGGATGAAGGAGCTATGATGGAAATAGCAAAAGAACAACAACTCCGTAACGCTAGACAGGCATATAACAACAACATAACTAAAAGTCAATTATTAAATGGACAATAAGAAGCCGAATGATTGGATGTTGAATGTGTTACAGAACCCTAGTTTCTCTTTATCTGATTTTAAAGCGGTAGGGATTGATGGTAATAACACTTCCATTGAAGATAGAGAAGTCTATGCTAATAACAAGATTATACAATCAAATCCACAATTCCAGGATAGTGACGGTAACTTTGATAATGCAAAGTTTAACCAATTCTATGATGGTGCATTAGAGTCATATCAACTATTAGCTAATAATACGTTTAATGAGACTGTAATGGATGAGGCTACCTTTGGATTTAATAATATTTGGGCACCTAAGGAAGCTAGTAAAAGAACTCAACCTGAGTTTCAAATCAATAGGATATTCAATCCTGACAGAAGGAAGATGGGAGTAGAGAAAGTAGGGTTCACTAGTGATAGAACCCTTACTGCTGCTGAAATAGCTCAGACTCAAAGGGTATATGACCCAGAGACAGGTGAGTGGGATGAATCTCCTAATGATGCGTGGTTAGGTAGGAATTGGTTCCAACCAGTAGCCCTAGCTCAATGGGACTCCGATGATTATCATATTGACCCAGAAACCAATAGAAAGGTATGGCACAAGAAAGGTGAGCTAAAACTAAACGACGAAGGTACTTACTACTATGAAAAATTAGGTAGTAGAGAGCCTTATGGTAGACAAATACTATCTCCATTTGACGTTCTAACTACTGATGGTTCTAAGGCTAATAAATATGACTTCTTCGATTCAGATAGCTTAGATAAGAGTGTATTCGGAAGTATAATGAAGAATACATTTAAGATTGCTCCTATGTTTGTGCCTTATGTAGGACCAGTATATATTGGATTAGGTATTGCTAATGAGTTAGCTAAAGTGTTACCTATTATATATAAGACTACATTTGGATTAGCTGGAGCATCTACTGACTGGGCTAATAAGTTAGAAGGATTTGCATATTCTATGGATAGCGGAACATCTGAGTATGCTAAGCAACACCCTTGGGCAGCTGAGAACATCCTTAATATGGTTGGCGATGTAGCTAAACAGCTATATGAACAGAGGTGGATATTCACTAATGCCCCAAGATTATTTAAGTCTTACGGCATATCATCTAAGAATGGTACTCCGTCAGAGTTGGATAAGCAAATAACTAAGTTGGCAGAAGAGTATACTCAAACTGCTGTTAAGGATATTCCTAAGGTATTAAAGTCTTTAGAGGCTACAGGTAGTCTTGATATTATACAGAAAGAAGCTTTAGCTAAAGCTACTATATGGAGTCAGAATTATATGAAGAGTTACGAGAACTGGGGTAAACACCTATCTCGTCTTTATATGACTGGTACAGCTTCATATAATGCTTTTAGTGATGCTAAACAAGAAGGAGCATCTGATGAACAAGCTGCTGCTGTGTTCTGGGGATATATGGCTGGAATGTATGCTCTAATGGCTAGTGATATTGGAGAACATGTACTTCCAGAATTGAGGATGGATAAGGCTCAAATCAAAAAACTTATCCAAGATGTAAGTCAGCAAGCAAAGCAAAGCATATCTACTAATGCAGTTAAATCTGAATCTAAGGAGTTAACTAAGAATGTATTTGCTAAGTTGTTTAATGGTGCAAAGTCCTTTGCTCAGAATAACTACAAAGCTATTGCTGACGGCTCTACTTCTATTCTATCTAATGCTCTTGCAGAAGGTGTAGAAGAAGTAACTGAGGAAGTATTATATGATGTTACTAAAGCAACATTTAATGCTATCTCATATTTTACTGGTAACGAAAGAAGGCTATCAGCTTTTAATGATATGGCTTCTCGTTATAGTATGTCATTCTTTGGAGGTGCTATCGGTGGTGGTATGTTCCAAGGTATTAATGATATTAAGATTAGAAAATCCTACGATTCTAGTAATATGCAGGCTAATCAAGAACTTATCTATCTAATCAGACAAGGTCGTGGTGAAGAGATTTACAAGGCTTTGGAGGATATGAAGAAGAAAGGAGTGCTTGGTGATAGAAACCTATCTGCAACTAAGGTTGATAAGGTGGGTGATAAGTATGCATATCAACAAGGAACCGATAAAGATAATCAAAATGATGCTATATATAGTCTAATGAAGGATTATGTGAGCAACATTGAACAAGTTCTATCTGTTGAGGGAATGAAGCTATCTGATGCTACTTTACTTGATAAGCAAATGTTATCTGAGTTAAGGTATCAGGAGTTATTCAAGAATGCTCCTTCTGCTGGTAAAATTTTACAAGACTTCAATAACCTTGCTGATAGGTTTTTAACCCTACACAGTAAGATTGATGAAATCAACGCTACTTATTCAGACGAGAACGGTAAGAAGAGTAAGGAATATGCTGACGCTATGGCTGCTGTTCAACAACAAATAGATGATGCTAAGAAGGAACAATATGAGTTCTTACATACTGGTAAGAGAGGTAAGTATTTAGGAATGATGATGTTCTCTACTAATCCTGTGATTAGTAAGCCATTTATTGATATGAACTTCAGAATGTATGCAGAGTCCAAATATAACAAAGACTTCGAAGCATTATCTGAAGATGATATAGCTAAAGCTAAAGAGGACTACAACGATTACCTACAGTATGATGCCAATTCTAAGTTAGATATGGCATATGATGTATTCCGTAATATGAACGAGAAGCTATCTCCTATCTTCCAAGAAGCAGGAGAGTTGGGATATAAGCAATATGCTCAACTAAAAAGGAACTTCTATAGTGCCAATCTATCTCTGACCGATGCTGATGGTAATGTTACTCCTATGACTATATCAGATATACTTGGTGATATGTTCGGAAGTAAGAATGCTACTGATGAAGATATAATCGAGAAGGCTGAGAGTCTAAAGAAACCGAGAATAAATGAAGCTAAGGAACATCCATTTGATGAAATATCAAGGTTCTTAACTTATACTATGCCTACGGTTGATGGTTCTGCAATCTCTAACGGTGCTGTATTGGTTAGGCAGCTAAATCAAGCCGCTGACGTATTCATGGCTAATGGATATATTGATAAGGAGATAGCTGACTCTATGAGAAGGCTAACTGAACAGGTTGTAACTGTAAATAGAGATATATACCATCAGGACATGGAGGATGCTTACTATGCTGTAAGTGAAGAGGCTGGAGATGCAATCCGTAATTGGGTTGACCAAGATTTAACTATAGCTAACATAAAGGAGAAAACCCAAGAGTTAGTCGAGAAGTTAAAATCCATTGAAGGTCTTGATGATGCACAGCAGAATATGCTGAACACTATCATTGGTGATATAAAGAGTCAAAGCAATTCAACTTTAGCTCAGAACCTTCCTATTCTTAACGATGCAAATGCCTTATTAAAGAAGCTTGATACTGCAAAGACTAATCCATTATATGACACTCTATCTAAGATAGGAATTAATGTGATTGGTAAGAAGACTAATGTATTTGACCTATTGCAGGATTTAGAGCGTCAGTTCAATGAAGTACATATCTCTGACTTTGCATTAGATAACAAGCTACAGCAAGAGCAAATAAAGGATGCAAGGAAGATTATATCAGCTGCCAGGTCTATTATATATGCTTCTCAATACGATAACTTAGATGCATCTAATCCATTTGGATTTAATGTAACTCTAAAAGAGTTTTATCAAAAGAATAGTATTGAAGATGCTCCAGAGTTAGGGCTGATTGATTCTGAAGTTGCTACTATAATGAACAGAGACTTAGATAGAATTGAGAGTAAGTTAGACTTTATCGAGAAACTATCTAACTTGAATAAAGAATCTCAGTTAAAGGAGCAAAGAAGAACATCAGTAAATATGAACTATCTATTCTATGACGTTGTGGGTGATGAGAATAGTTTCCTATATACTAAAATGGTTGATGGGGAACCACAGCTAAAGGGAATTGATGGTGAAGTACTACTAAATGACAAAGTAAGGGAAGCTATTAATAATGCTACTACTCTAAGACAGTTTACTGAAGACCAAGACAGGACGTTGGATGTATCTGATGAAGATTATGTAGCAATGGAAAAGGAAAGGGTGGCTATCGAGGATGCTCTTTATGATAGATTCCAAGAAATATCTCATGGTAAAGACCAAGTAGAAGCTATTAAATCTATCTTATTTGATGGCGGACTATCTCATAAGGGTATTGCAAAGGGGAGTGAAGGTATTAGGTCAGTTACTAAGGCTCTTAGTGATGCTGAGAAGTTAGCTTATGCTAGTGGTATCCTTGGGGTTAAGAGTTCTGATTTCCTATCACAATACTATACAGTTATTAAGAGTGATACATCTAAGTTAGCACCTATAGCTACTCAAGAGTTTGCTGTTAGAATAGCTTATACATTAGCATCTAATAGAAGATTCATTAACAATGTAGTTAAAGCTGCTGATATTCCGAACCACCTTGAAGGTACTCCTCTTCTGAACACAGTATTTATTGAAGGTGTTCCTGGAGCAGGTAAGACTAGAGCTGTTGTTAAAACAGTATATCAAATGCTTAAAGCTGTAAATCCTAACGTAAAGACTTGGACAGCTGGACCTCGCCAAAAGCAAAGTGATAACTTAGCTGATGAGATTGGGGCTGAGCATAACACGTCATTTACTAAGGAAACATTATTTGCTAAATTAGGAGTATCTCCTGATTATGTAAATGATGCTGCTAATTTGAGTATTGTAGTATCTCCTTCTGATATTAGACACGTTGAAATTACTGGTCTTGATGAAAGAGAGTATAGTAAGGATGATTTACCATCTGTATTATTTATTGATGAGGCTACTCACTTCACTAATGGAGAATTACAAGTAATCTCTGATTTTGCTGCAAAGAACAATGTAGCAGTAGTAATGTTAGGAGACACTGAACAGCTGTCTCTTATACACA
>ENA-UAHZ01000154-UAHZ01000154.1-human-gut-metagenome-genome-assembly--contig:-NODE-154-length-15168-cov-4.564679_pt1 | contig 15168 bp, 8 predicted proteins | sample MGYA00244410_ERZ654371 | MGnify/ENA primary metagenome ERZ654371 (study PRJEB26926, sample SAMN06164914) | human gut metagenome | biome: ENVO:00009003; feature: ENVO:2100002; material: ENVO:00002003...
GGTATGCCCTCGTAGGAAACGTCGGAAAGCGGGTCGTAATCGTCGAGCCTCTGCTCCTTCGGCGCTTCCTCTTCCCCCGCTTCCTGCCTGTTCTTGAGGATATCGCCGATAGAGGAAACCGAGTTCTTTATTTTGGAACCGGCGCCGCCGACAAAAATCCGCAGCTTGCTGCTGCGTATTGTATTTTCCTCCGCGGCCGCCTCGTCGTAATCCTCGTTATTGCTTCTGGTAAGCTCCACACTGTCCGCTTCGTCCTCGCGTAAGGCTTTCTTCTTGTCCTTCGTCTCATCGACCGCGCGGATATTGTCGTCCGACGGCGTGGTGACGGGAACCTCTACAGTAATGCGCACGGGCTGGTTTACAGCGTCACCGGCAGCCTGCGCGGGCTTTTTGCCCTTTTTACCCGGTACCTCGAGCAGGCCGTCCTGTTCGAGCTCATCGTAAAACCCGCGCAGCGGCGATGGGCCGTTCTGGCTGGAAAGCCTTCTTTCCGCATCGAGCAGGCCCTTCCTTCTTTTCTTCCTGCCGCGCAGGATGATGATAACAGCGGCAAAAACGACGATTACCAGAATTGCGATAACCGACGTCAGGATGATGCCCAGCATATCGACCTGAAGAGGCTTTGCCAGTATTTCGTCAAATTTTATACTGGAGGCCGCCGCACTGAATATACCGTGCTCCGCAACAGATACCGGGCTGCCCATGCTTCTAAGTGAAAAGCTCACCTGCATTCCATTTACGACCGTATAGCTCATGACGCCGTAAACAGCAACTGGCTTTGCGCCGTCCTGCGCGGGGATTTCATACTTCGTTTCCATATTGAAAACAACCGTATCGCCTGTCTGCGTCAATGTACAGCCGGTACAGTTTTCGTCCGCCTCCAATTCCTTTTTGACGGCAGCGAGCTGATTTTCGCTGAGCAGCTTTAAATTGTATACGCTGCCGCTGTGCTCGTTTTTCACCATATAAACTTCCACCTCGTAGGACGCGTCCTTCGGAACACCCTTGAGGTAAATATCGGATTCCTTCATGACCTTCTGCGCCTGCTCATAGGTATAGCCAAGCGCCGCAAACGCGGGATCGTTCTCCTTTGTCTGGCGCGTGACGGCCGAAATGTTATCCGGCAGGGTTATGCTCATGCCAAGCTCCTCAATCTGGTAGGACTTGTCCGCCGCCGAAACGGTAATATGGAAAGCGGATATCAAAAGCAGAAAAATCACTGCGCAGGATACCGCGCGTTTTAACCTGAAATGCATAGAAACCTCCTCCGGCGGGAACCGCCGACCCGTTCTGTCTGCAGGCCCTTCCTTATTAAGCCTGCCTGGAAAAGCTTAGATAAAATAAATTATACTATGGCGGCGAAAAAAAAACAAGGCGGGCGGTTTAAAAACAAAGGGATTGCCATGAAAGCAAAAAGGGCTTTGTTAGAATGATGTTTGCCCGTTCGGGCAATGATGCCGCTTCGTGCGATGATGCTGCCTTCGGCAATGATGTGTCCCGCGGGACACAGGGGCTAACATCACATCATGCCGCAGCGAAGCGTAGGCACATCATTTTGCAACGCAATCCATCATTTCGCCGTAAGGCGATACATCATGAAAAATAGTTATTTTTCCAGCTGGTTGTGGCTTCGCTATAAGCTGAAAAGCGCATAGTTACTGGGTTTCTTATAGAATGAATCTATCTGTTAAAGTGGAAAATGGTGCCCGAATGGCGCCCAAACGAACAAAAAGAGTTATGGACAGTAACATGAAATTATGACACGAAATGAGTTGTTTGACATTTCCGCATGTAAATATTAGAATAGAAAAAACTAAATTAGGTTTGGTCGCCTTTAGCGGATAAGGCGAACGACATAACGCAAATAAGCGGAACAGTATTTTAGCTAGGAAGTGATGATATGCCACCCAAGAATCGTTTTCCCTCTGTGCAAAAACAACATTAAAATTGTACAGAGGAGTTGCGCAAAAATGAATAGATTAAATAAGCCCGTCATTACAGGTGAAACAATAAAAGCAATGGAGGATATGTCGTTTTTTACCCATGCACTAATTTTTGACGACTTGCTGATTGTTGCCCAAAAAGAGACAAATTGTTTTGTACTGAAGACGAGCGGCGGCTTGATTGTTATTGATGCCATATGGCCTGCAAAAGAGGCATTTAATGCTATTATTGATGCAATAATCGAGATAGGCTGGAATCCAGACACAATTAAAAAACTGCTTTTAACGCATGGTCATGTTGATCACGTGGGATGTGGTAGGTGGTTTGTTGAACAATATTGTGTTGACACATATCTTTCCCGGGAAGATGATATTTTTTGGGAAGAACATCCAGTTAAATCAGATAGACCGGAAACGTGGAAAGACTACAACATTACCCATTATGTGAATGATGGAGATACCATAGAATTAGGAGATAAGGTAATATATGTCTACAGCACTCCCGGGCATACGCCCGGATGCTTGAGCTATATATTTCCAGTAACGGAAAATGGGGAAATCCATAAGGCTGCTTTGTGGGGAGGAACTACGCCACCTTGGACAAAATCCGGAATAGAACAATACATTAAATCATTGAATTATTTTATTGATACCGCAATTCACCAAAATGTTTGTGTAGCGTTAAGTAATCATACGGCAATCGACAATGGATTGGAGCGCATTGCATACTCAAGAAAAAGGTTGTCCTATATGCCTAATATTTATATCATTGGTTTAAAAGGGTTTCAAAAATACTGTCAAGTCTTTCGGACAATGAGTTATGATATTTTGCAGACATTATAATTGCTTACGTAATTCGCCTTTTTGGATTAAGGCAAAGTTGTTAATATCGGCAGTTCAATCGCGGCAAGCAGGGCAAGTGCATATGCACTTGCCCTGCTTGCCGCGATTGTTTTGTATGGGATTGGGATTCCCACCGCACATAAAAATAGCCCTGGTGTGAGACGGGGCCAGTCTCACGCCGGGGCGGTCATACGGAACGATAGAAGCCCGTTTTCAGGGGTTCAGGATAAATCATACAGGCCCCACGGTTTCAGGGAAAGTGCGGTATACTATGCACACCAGCAGGCTGGACAAGGGCTTGCTGATTTTGTATTTCGTGGTGCCCAACTTTACAAACAATGCTGTTACACGCTATGCCGCATTATGACGGCTTAAATAGCTATACAGGCAATAAAAAATCTCTCCAACTTGTTTGACAAAGAGCGGCCCCGCCACTGCCGGGCGGGACCGCTGGCCTATGAACGGTTATACGCTGAACTCCTCGTAAATGCGTTTTCCCTTTGTGCGCAGGAACGCAAAGCACAACGCGTTAAGTATGCCGAAGTAAAGAACACACAGAAGCATCAGTGCCCAGCCGGGAATTGGGCTGAAGCCCGCAAGCGGCACCGCAATGCCAAACGGCAGCGCGGTCAGCACCATGCTGACCATCACGGTAATAAAAACCGCCATGCTCTGCTTAATGACCGACGTTTCGTTTACCCAGTCGAAGCGCGGGCAAAGCAAATTGACGCCGAGGCCAAGCATTCCGGTAAACGTACAGACGAGCACGGGGAGCACGAGCATCAGCACGCAGTCCACGATACCGACCGGCAAGACAAACCAGCTGATGACCGCCGCGATGAGAATACCGGGCAGGCTTACCGCCAGGTTGCTCATGGATTTTGCAAAGAACACGTCGCTTGCCTTAAGCGGCATAGACTTCATAATCCAAAGTGTTTTCCCCTCCAGGGAGATAGAAGGCGCTGACACGTCGTTGAACGAGGAGAGCAGGCAAATTGCCGCCGTGACGGCAAGCGGCGCCAAAGACGAAAAGCCGGGCAGCTCCTGGTCAAGCGCGGCTATCATATTGGGCGCGATAAAAGCCAGGGCGACACCCATAATCGCACAAAACACCGTACCAAAGCCGCAGTTGAAAATATAAGAAGGGAAACTCAGGAAATATCCCAGCTCTTTTCTGAGCAGCGCGTGGCGCGGGCTTTTCCTATTGACTGATTTTTCCTTATACCTGACCTTGGCATGGCCCTTTTTCGTTGTAATAATGCGGATAAAGCTTCTTGACAAAATGAGGTAAACCACTGTCACAGGTGCCAGGCACCACAGCGCGAGCAGAAGGAAATCCACGATGCTGCCGGAGCCCACCGACATGCCGAAGTTATAAAAAGGAGCCATATAGCTTTGAATCGCATGTGCCACCGCGTCTTTGTTTGTAATCAAAAGATTCAAATAACCCATAAGGTTTGAGAAAAAGAAGATATAAGCAAAGATAAACACAAACATGAAAATAGTTGTAAGAATATTTTTCCGGCGCATTTTAGAAGAAATCAGCGCAATCAGCCAGCCAAGCACACACGTGAGCGCGACCGACAGTAGCGGCAGCAAAAGAGCGCCCAATATAAAATACAAAAGCATCAGCGGGGTAAACGGCGCGAACAAGGCGAAAACAACCCCCGCCGGAATAAAAACGATAAGCCCGTAAATATAGGACAGCGCCAGCAGCATCAGAATACGGCTCAAAAGGATGGCGCCGGGCTTAATGGGCATACTGAGCAGCAGCTCGTTATCCTTTGCGTCAAAGACGTATGACTGCGCCGCGAACACGCTGCCGAACAGCGAAAACGCGACAGCCGCAATGGCGGTCAAAGAGAAATACATCCAGGACATATTGTTTTTGACCAGGCCGTACGCGACAAGCAGGAACATTGAACCCATTGCAAACATAAAGCAGGCCGCAAGGAATACACCCAAAGCAATAAACGATACCATTTTCCCCGCGCCCTGCGGCTTGCCGGTTTTTGCTGATTTCTTGAAAAAAGATGACATAAAAAGCGTGTACAAACGGTTTTTCATCAAAAACCAGACTGTTTTACCCATGGTTCTCCTCCAGTTCCAGGAATACTTCCTCCAGGGACGTATTGCCGCGCACCTCGTCTGTAGGGCCGGATACAATAAGCCTCCCGCCCTTGATTATCGCAATCTTGTCGCAGAGCTTTTCCGCTACCTCAAGAACGTGGGTGGAGAAGAAGATTGCGCCGCCCCTGTCACACAGGGCGCGCATCTGCTCTTTAAGCAGGTGCGAAGCCATCGGGTCAAGCCCGACAAACGGCTCGTCGAGCAGCATCAGCTTCGGGTCGTGAATCAAAGCCGAGGTGACGGCGAGCTTCTGCTTCATACCGTGGGAAAAGGAGTTGATTGGCTGGGCAAGGTTATCTGTAATTTCAAACATATCCGCATACTTTTTAATACGCTGCGCGCGGTCTTCCTTTGAAACGCCGTAAATATCGGCAACAAAATTCAAATACTTAATAGCCGGCATAAAATCGTAAAGGTCGGGATTATCCGGTATATAGGCAAGCCGTTTTTTACATTCGAGCGGATTTTCCTTAACAGAAACGCCGTCTACCGTGATTTCGCCGCTGTCAAACTGCAGCAGGCCGCAGCAGGCCTTGATGGTTGTGGTCTTTCCGGCGCCATTGTGGCCGATAAAGCCGTAAATCTCGCCGGGCCTGATTTCCAGGCTCAGGTCGTCCACCGCTTTTTTATCCCCGTAGGTTTTCGTCAGATGTTGTATTTTCAGCATATATGTACTCCTTCAGTAAAAGTGACATAGGGCGCTTCCCCATATCCATCCCCCATTTTACCCGAAGGAATATAGAAACACAAGATGAATCAGCAAAAAACACACCGGGTAAACAGAAAATCCTATTGCGGAAAGAAAAGTTTCCTAGCAGTTGATTTTTGCGCTATATAACAGCGTTTTTATGCGTCTTCTTCCGGCTAAAAACAAACATAAATTCCAATATGCCACAAATAAATAAACAATTGATTTGACTGGACCTTCTTTTCCTTGGTATGATATATTTGACAGTAAATAAAAGGAACCCCAATTGGGAAACAATCACCGATTCTAAAGGAGGAATTTCTATGAAACGAACCATCTGCGCCGCCCTTTGTATGCTGCTGTGCATACTCTTCTGCCTGCAGCTTGTCTCATGCGGGGAAAGCGGCACGGACGAACCCCTGACCCCCGAACAAAAGGAAGCGACACAAATTACAAAGGAAAACAACGAAGCCGTATATACCGCGCTCGATTTTGGCGACAAGGATGAGTTTGCCTGCGCACAGAAGGGCCTGATTGCGGCGCCGGAAGCGCTTGAGCTCAAGGATGAAAACGGAAAAGTCATTTGGAGCCAGAAGGCTTACAGCTTTGTTGAAAACAATGCGCAGGCTCCGGCGACCGTCAATCCGAGCCTGTGGCGCGATACCCAGCTCAACCATATCTATGGCCTGTTTGAGGTATCTGACGGTATTTACCAGGTGCGCGGGTATGATATGTCAAACATGACGCTGGTAGAAGGCAAAACCGGCTGGATTGTATTTGACCCGCTGATGAGCATGGAGTGCAGCAAGGCGGCCATGCAGCTTGTGGAGGAGCATCTGGGCAAACGGCCTGTGACAGGCATCGTCATCAGCCATCCTCATGTCGACCATTACGGCGGCATCAAGGGGATTGTGTCTGAGGAAGAGGTAACGGACAGGAAAATACCCATCATTGTACCCGAGGGCTTCGAGGAGCATGCCATCAGCGAAAACGTTTATGCCGGCAACGCAATGGGGCGCAGGGCAAATTACCAATATGGGACGCTGCTCCAAAGCTCCCCGCAGGGAACCCTTGCAATGGGCATTGGCATGGGGCAGTCAAAGGGAACCATTACTTACATAACACCAAACGACATCATAAAGGAAACAGGTGAAAAAAGGACGGTCGACGGCATCGCAATGGAATTCCAGATGACGCCCGGTACGGAAGCCCCGGCTGAAATGAACACGTGGTTCCCGCAGAAAAACGCGCTGTGGCTTGCCGAGAACTGTACGGGCACGCTGCATAACCTCTACACGCTGCGCGGCGCGCAGGTACGCGACGGCAACGCGTGGGCAGAGTATATCATGGAGGCGGTTTCCCGATACGGGACGAAGGTGGAAACCGTATTCCAGTCGCACAACTGGCCGCACTGGGAAAACGCAAAAATCAGGAAATATATGGTGGATACCGCCGCGGTCTATAAGTTTATAAACGACCAGACGCTGATGTATCTCAACCAGGGGCTGACGGAAAACGAAATTGCGAACAAAATAAAGCTACCCGCCGAGCTGGAAAAGAACTGGTATACAAGGCAGTATTACGGGACGGTCGCGCATAACGCCAAAGCCGTATACCAAAGATTTATGGGCTGGTACGACGCAAACCCTGTGCATCTTGGGGCACTCGACCCAAGCGAGAGCGCAAAAAAATACGTGGAATACCTGGGAGACACCGGCGCGGTTCTCAAAAAAGCAAAGGAAGATTTCGATAAGGGAGAGTACCAGTGGGTAGCGGAAATTACAAACGTGCTGGTATACGCCGACCCCGAAAATAAAGAGGCGCGCTATCTCTGCGCGGACGCGCTCGAGCAGCTTGGATACCAGGCGGAATCGGGGCCATGGCGCAACGCTTACCTGTCGGGCGCGAAGGAGCTGCGGGAAGGCACCGTTTCGGACGACAAATACCGCGCGAACGGCAGCGCAGATACACAGCGGAGCATGACGCCGGAAATGATGCTGGATTATTTGGGAATCCGTACCGATTCCAACGCGGCGCAGGATTTAAACTTAAAAATCAACTTGAAGATAACCGACACCGGGGAAAATTACCTGCTGACCGTACACAGCGGCGTGCTGCTGTACCAGACAGGCGTACAGAAGGACGGCGCGGACGCAACCCTTACCATGCCAAAGGCCGGCCTGTTCGCAATATTGAGCAAAGACGCCGGGCAGCAAAAGAAATTGATAAAAATTGAGGGCGATAAGGCCGTACTTGATAAGCTTTGCGCCAATATAGTCGATTTTGAGTTCTTCTTCAATATTGTGGAGCCGTAATTATATATACCGCTTTGTGTATATTCGCGGGTAAAGCCGCCCTGTTATAAAGCAGGGCGGCTTTTTACGTGAGATAATATTCCCGTTTGCTGACGTGTAAAAAATACCCGCAACGATATTACGCGCAAATTATAGCAGGGCCGTGTAAATTTCTTACAGGCGCCGTGTCAGTTTCCGGTAAAAGCTTGTAAACAGGCTTGTACGCCGCATAAAACATTTTTATAGAAAAAGGGGAGCGCCTTCGCGCTCCCCTTTTTCGTTCTATGTGATTACTCCTCCAGCTGCGCCTTTGCCTGCTCGATTACCTTCTGGGCAACCTGCGCGGGCGCGTCTTCATAACGGGCAAATTCAAAGGTAAAGCTGCCCCGGCCCTGTGTGACCTGACGGATATAGGTGGAGAAATCGTGCATTTCCGCCATAGGAACCTCGGCCTCGACGACCTGCATGCCGTCCTCGCCGGGGTTCATGCCGAGCACGCGGCCGCGGCGCTTGTTGACCTCACCCATGATATCGCCCATGTTGTTATCGGGAACAGTTGCTTTGAGCGAGCCGATTGGCTCAAGCAATGTGGGGCTTGCCTGCGGCATTCCGTTTTTATAAGCTACGGCCGCCGCCATTTTAAACGACATTTCGGAAGAATCGACCGGATGGTACGAGCCGTCGTAGAGCGTCGCCCTGAGCCCGACTACCGGATAGCCTGCAAGCGGACCCTTTTTGATGCAGTCGCGCAGGCCCTTTTCCACCGCCGGGAAAAATCCCTTCGGGACGGAGCCGCCGACGACACGTTCTGCGAATTCCAATCCGTCGCTGTCGCAGGGTTCAAATTCAATCCAGACGTCGCCGAACTGGCCGTGTCCGCCCGACTGCTTCTTATGCCTGCCCTGTACCTGTACCTTCTTGCGGATGGTCTCCCTGTATGCGACCTTCGGCTGCTCGAGCGTTACCTCTATGCCGAATTTTATCTTGAGCTTGGATACCACGACGTCGAGGTGCTGTTCTCCCAAGCCGGAGATGACCATCTGGTGGGTTTCCGTATTGTTTTCAAGCTTTATGGTCGGATCTTCTTCTATAATCCTTGAAAGCGCCTGGGCGACCTTATCCTCCTCGCCCTTGTTCTTCGGCAGGATTGCCATGGAATAGGACGGCGCAGGATATACGACCGGGTCTAAGATAACCTTGCGGGTCGGCGCGCAGAGCGTGTCGCCTGTGTTGGTGCTTTGCAGCTTTGCCACGGCACCGATGTCGCCCGCGCCGATATACGCCATGTCCTCCTGCTTTTTGCCGCGGATGACCATGACCTTGCCAATACGCTCCTGGTTGCCTGTACGCATATTGATAAGCGGCGTTTCGGGAGATACCTTGCCTGATATTACCTTAAAGTAAGAAAGCTTGCCGACAAACGGGTCGGCTACCGTCTTAAAGACGACGGCCGCCGCCGCGCCGCTTTCATTGACGGAAATCTCGACCGGGTCGCCGTTGGTGTCTACACCGAGCTCGCTGCCCGCGTCAGCCGTGGGCGCAAGCCACGAAAGGCCGTTTAACAGCTGGTCTATTCCGTACGTGTTCTGTGCGTCGCCGCAGAATACAGGGCTGATGGTACCATTTTTGACGCCCTGGCTGATGCCGACAATAATCTCCTCCGGCGTGAATTCCTCGCCGCTGAAATATTTTTCAAACATTTCGTCGCTCGTTTCCGCGACCGCCTCGTTGATTGCGGTGCGCAGCCCTTCGAGCCTGTCGCCCATGTCGGGCATGGCGGTCTGCGTGACCTTGCCGTTTTCGTCGTACAGGTAGGCGCGGTGTTCGAGCAGGTTTATGTAGCAGTTTGCCTGGCCGTCCACGATATAAGGCACAACAACCGGGCAGACAGACGGCCCAAAGGACGCCTTGAGCGTTTCGAAGACGCGGTAGAAGCGCGCGCTTTCGTCACACAGCCCGTTTACAAAAAACACCTTGGTGCGTCCGGCCTTGGTAGCAGACTTGACCGCCTTTTCTGTACCGACGTTCACGCCGTTTTTGCCCGACACGACAATCAGCGCCGTGTCCGCCGCGCGCATACCCTCGCACAAGCCGCCCGCGAAATCGAACAGGCCGGGGGTGTCGATGAGGTTTATCTTGTATCCCTTCCATTCGATCGGCGCGACTGCCGTTACGACGGAAACCTTACGCTTTATTTCTTCCGGATCAAAATCCAGTACGGTATTTCCTTCATTGACCTTTCCGAGCCTGTCGGACGCTCCTGCAAGATAAATCATAGATTCCGCAACAGAGGTTTTTCCTGACCCGCTGTGGCCTGCAAGGGCAACGTTCATAATCTTTTTTGCGTCATACTGTTTCAATAGGGGTAACTCCTTTCGCTTGCCCGTGGGGAATAAAATAAATTCGCCAAATTAAGACAATTTTTACAATTACAGAAGTAATCGCTTTCTAATTATAGCAGAATTGCCAAACCTATTCAAATGAATTTCCCTAAAAATGAAAAATTCACCCCTTGTAACAATAATACAAGGGGTGAATTGTGTACCCTGCACAAAAACAAAGCGTTTTTTTACAGGCTTCCTCCTATTTAGACAGGAACTTTACTCTAGCACCGCGCCTTTTGTCCCGGAGGTCACGAGCTTTGCGTAGCGGGAAAGGTATCCGCTTGTAATGCGCGGGGCGCGCGGCTTCCAGCCTGCGCGGCGGCGTTCCATTTCATCATCGGATATTAAAACGTTAATCGTGTTGCTGTCGATGTCGATTTCGATGGTATCGCCCTCTTCTATGAGCGCAATGTTGCCGCCGACAGCCGCCTCAGGCGATACATGGCCGATTGCGGCGCCCCTCGTGGCGCCTGAGAACCTGCCGTCCGTGATGAGCGCGACGCAGTTTCCAAGGCCGCTGCCCATAATCGCGGAGGTCGGGTTGAGCATTTCACGCATGCCGGGGCCGCCCTTCGGCCCCTCATAACGGATGACCACGACGTCGCCCGCGTTGATATTGCCCTTGTAGATGGCGTCCAGCGCGTCCTCCTCGCAGTCGAACACGCGCGCGCTGCCCTTATGGTGCATCATTTCGGGCGCAACTGCGCTGCGCTTGACGACGCAGCCGTCGGGCGCCAGGTTGCCCTTGAGCACGGCGATGCCGCCCGTCTTGCTGTACGGGTCAGACACGGGGCGTATGACCTCCGTATCCCTGATTTCACAGCCCGCAATATTCTCTCCCACGGTTTTGCCTGTGCAGGTGGGAAGGCCCGTTTCAACCAGGCCGAGCTTTGAAAGCTCGTGCATGACGGCGTACACGCCGCCCGCCTCGTTCAACTGCTCGATGAAGTGGTCGCCCGCGGGCGCTAAATGGCAGAGGTTCGGCGTTTTTGCGGAAATTTCGTTTGCGGAGCTTAAATCAAGCTCTATGCCGCACTCGTGCGCAATCGCAGGGAGGTGCAGCATGCTGTTCGTGCTGCAGCCGAGCGCCATATCGACGGTCAGGGCGTTCTGGAACGCCTTTTGCGTCATAATGTCGCGCGGGCAGATGTTCTTTTTATAAAGCTCCATCACCTGCATGCCGGCGCGCTTTGCCAGGCGCAGGCGCTCCGAATAAACAGCCGGGATGGTACCGTTGCCCTTTAGCCCCATGCCCAGCACCTCTGTCAGGCAGTTCATGGAGTTCGCCGTGAACATGCCGGAGCAGGACCCGCACGTCGGGCATGCCTTGTTTTCGATTTCATTGAGCTTCTCCTCGTCTATTTCGCCGACCTTATAGCGGCTGACAGCCTCGGAAACCGTGGAATAGCTGATTTTTTTGCCGTCGACCGTACCGGCGAGCATCGGGCCGCCGCTTACGAAGATACAGGGGATGTTTACCCTGGCCGCCGCCATCAGGAGCCCCGGGACGTTTTTATCACAGTTCGGTATCATCACAAGCGCGTCGAACGCGTGCGCTTTGACCATGGCCTCGGTGGAGTCGGCAATCAGCTCCCTTGTGACAAGGGAATACTTCATGCCCTCGTGCCCCATCGCGATGCCGTCGCATACGGCGATGGCCGGGAACACGATAGGAATACCGCCCGCCATGGATACGCCCAGCTTGACGGCCTCTTCGATTTTATCGAGATTCATGTGGCCCGGGACGATGTCGTTCTTTGAGCTGACAATGCCGACGAGCGGCTTGCCTATTTCCTCGTCTGTAAGTCCCAGCGCGTGAAGCAGCGACCTCTGCGGCGCCGCGTTAGTCGATTTTGTAATTTTATCGCTTTTCATTCGTATGACCTCCTGTCATGTTTGGTTGTTGTCCCATATACATAATAAATGGGATATGGTATCGTTCTGCTATGTAAACGCGGGGCGGGAAACCCGCCCCGCACAGGATATGTTTGATAAACTGGTTTCAGACTTAAGCGTACCAATTGTTCAAGCCGCACGCCGTTTTCCTATTTCTATAAATCGACACGTCGTTTTATAAAAATCTGGAAAGACCAGAATTCGTATAAGCCTCCAAAAGATTTTTCACAGGCAAATGAATGGGATGCGCGAAAAAGGGGGCATACATGTTGTATGCGGCCGGATTTCCGCGATTTCGTCAGCCGGGACGCGAAAAAAAGCCACAGAAGCTTCAGTCCTTGGGCTTCATCGTCGGGAACAGCAGCACGTCGCGGATAGAAGCGCTGTCTGTCAGCAGCATGACGAGCCTGTCGATGCCCATGCCCATGCCGCCGGTCGGGGCCATGCCGTATTCGAGCGCGGTGATGAAATCCTCGTCTATCATGTTGGCTTCCTCGTCGCCCGCCTCACGCAGCTTTAATTGGTGCTCAAAGCGCCCGCGCTGGTCAATAGGGTCGTTGAGCTCCGTGTACGCGTTTGCAAGCTCGCGGCGCGTTATAAACAGCTCAAAGCGCTCTACAAGCTCCGGAGTCCCCTTTTTGCGCTTGGTAAGCGGGGAGACCTCGACGGGGTAATCGTAAATAAACGTCGGCTGCAAAAGCTGCTCCTCGACATATTCTTCAAACGCGGTATTGAGGATGTTGCCCCAGGTATCCGTCTTCTTTACTTCCAGATGGAGCTTTTCGGCAGCTTCCTTTGCCTTTTCCGTGTCGCCTGTAAACGCGCCGAAATCCACGCCCGCGTATTGCTTTACCGCGTCTATCATCGTCATGCGGGCAAACGGGAGCTTGAGGCTGATTTCCTCGCCCTGGTAGGTAATCTGGTCTGTGTCGTTGACCGCAAGGCACGCTTTGTTGATAAGCTCCTCTGTAATATCCATCATACCGTTGTAGTCGGTGTACGCCTGGTAGAGCTCAATCGTTGTAAATTCCGGATTGTGCTTGACGTCCATGCCCTCGTTTCGGAACAGCCTGCCGATTTCATACACACGCTCCATCCCGCCGACAATCAGCCTCTTTAAGTAAAGCTCGGGCGCAATCCTCAAATACAGGTCGATATCCAGCGTATTATGGTGCGTAATAAACGGCCTTGCCGCGGCGCCGCCCGCGATGGTATTCAAAATAGGCGTTTCGACCTCGATAAAGCTCTTGTCGTCAAGGCACTGGCGGATGGTCTTGATAATTTTGCTGCGCTTGACAAAGGTATCCTTCACCTCGGGGTTTACCATCAAATCGACGTACCGCTGGCGGTAACGCAGGTCTGTATCCTTTAGCCCATGGAATTTGTCGGGCAATGGCAGCAGGGACTTTGCAAGGAGCGTTACCTCCTTTGCGTGGACGGAGATTTCCCCCCGGCGCGTGCGGAATACAAAGCCCGTAACTTCAAGGATATCCCCAATGTCCCATTTGGACATATTGGCGTAGGCCTCCTCGCCGATATCATTGATTCTGATATACACCTGCATGCGCCCGCTGCGGTCGTGGATATCGATAAACGTTGCCTTTCCCATATCGCGCCAGCTCATAATGCGGCCCGCAATGCAGACGTCCTTATTTTCGAGCGTTTCAAAATTGTCGCGGATTTCCTGCGCGAGCGTGTCGCGCCTGCTCACCGTCACCTCGAACGGGTCGCTGCCCTCCTGCTGGAGCGCCGTGAGCTTGTCCCTCCTGATTTGGAGCAGCTCGCTTAAATCCTGCTCTGCCTCCGGGCTGTTTGCCGGGGCCGTGTTCTCTGCCATCTTTACGTCCTCCTCATATCCTGGGTTAAGAAGCAAACGGGCGTGCCGGGGGCACGCCCGTTTCATTTAAAAGCTCTGCGTTACTTGCTGATTTCCAGCACCTCGTACTCGCTCACGCCCGCCGGTGTTTCCACCGAAACACGCTCGCCGACCTTTTTGCCGAGCAAAAATTTGCCGACCGGCGATTCGTCGGAAATGCGCCCCTTCAGGGGGTCGGCCTCGTTTGAGCCGACAATCTGGTATACATTTTCCCTGCCGGCGGTGTGGTTCATAACCTTCACCTTGGAGCCGACGTGGATTAGTTCCGTGCTGATATCATTTTCATCTATGATTTTAACGTTTTTGAGCATCGTTTCAATGGTTGCAATCCTGGATTCCACCATCGCCTGCTCGTTTTTCGCCTCGTCGTACTCGCTGTTCTCCGAAAGGTCGCCGAAGGAAAGCGCAACCTTGATTTTTTCCGCTATTTCTTTTCTGCGGACTGTTTTGAGCATATCAAGCTCGTCCTCCAGGTTCTTAAGACCCTCGTTCGTAAGCAATACCTGTTTCTGCATGGCTTTACCACCCTTTACGGTTAATTTACAGGACGCCGTTACACATGCGCCTATCCTCATTCAAATTTTACAATTTAGATGTTTACATATAAGCTTTATTATAGACAGCGCCGCGGCCCGTGTCAAGTATTTATCCCATTTCTTCCGCATTTTTATGCGTTTGCGCGCCGCGGTTTCCAATTTCCTTTTTTTATTTGAAAATCCGCCTGTTTTATGTATATTTACCTAAAAAAGCGGGAAGCCCCTGTCAAAAAAAGCATGATTTTCAATCTATAAATCCGACCGCATCTATGGTATTATATTATAGACTTTTTATGCGAAGGATGAGGCCGCTATGAATACAGTCCTTTTTGACCTGGACGGGACGATGCTCCCTATGGACCAGGACGTCTTTGCGCACGGCTATTTTTCGGAGCTTGCAAAAAAATTTGCAGCATTTGGGCTGGACGGGAAAAAGCTTGTGGAATGCGTATGGGCGGGCACAAGGGAAATGATAAAAAACGACGGCTCCATGACGAACGAGGAGCGCTTCTGGAAAACCTTTGCCGGCCTGATGGGAGAGGATATTTTAAAGCTGCGCCCGCAGTTCGACGAATTTT
>ENA-UAHZ01000209-UAHZ01000209.1-human-gut-metagenome-genome-assembly--contig:-NODE-209-length-12749-cov-3.713565_pt1 | contig 12749 bp, 8 predicted proteins | sample MGYA00244410_ERZ654371 | MGnify/ENA primary metagenome ERZ654371 (study PRJEB26926, sample SAMN06164914) | human gut metagenome | biome: ENVO:00009003; feature: ENVO:2100002; material: ENVO:00002003...
AGACACCTTTAAATCAAGTAATAATTATGAAAAAAGAAATCAAATTCAGTTTGGTCTACCGCGATATGTGGCAGTCATCAGGGAAGTACCAGCCCAGAGCTGATCAGTTAGCCAAAATTGCTCCTCTAATCGTTGAAATGGGGTGTTTTGCCCGAGTCGAAACTAATGGAGGTGCTTTTGAACAAGTGAACTTGCTATATGGTGAGAATCCTAACAAGGCAGTGCGTACATTTACCAAGCCTTTACGTGAGGCGGGTATTCAGACGCATATGTTGGACCGTGGTTTAAATGCATTGCGAATGTATCCTGTTCCAGCTGATGTACGTCGGTTGATGTATAGGGTAAAACATGCGCAAGGAGTGGATATTACTCGTATTTTTTGTGGTTTGAATGAAGTTCGTAATATTATTCCTTCCATAAAATATGCTAAAGAAGCGGGGATGATTCCTCAAGCCACTCTTTGCATCACTTATTCTCCTGTACATACGGTGGATTATTATTCTTATATTGCCGACCAGTTAATAGAAGCAGGGGCACCCGAAATCTGTTTGAAAGATATGGCAGGTATCGGCCGTCCTGAAATGTTGGGGCAGTTGGTGAGAAATATCAAAGATAAACATCCTGAAGTCATTGTACAATATCATGGACATTCCGGTCCTGGGTTATCTATGGCATCTATTTTGGAAGTTTGTGAGAATGGTGCGGATATCATTGATGTCGCTATGGAGCCGTTGTCATGGGGAAAAGTGCATCCTGACGTAATTTCTGTACAGGCTATGTTGAAAAATGCAGGTTTTCAGGTACCTGAAATCAATATGAAGGCTTATATGAAAGCGCGTAGCATGACGCAGGAATTTATTGATGATTTTTTGGGATATTTTATTGATCCTACCAACAAACATATGTCTTCCTTGCTGCTGGGATGTGGACTTCCCGGTGGCATGATGGGTTCAATGATGGCCGATCTGAAAGGGGTGCATTCGGGCATCAATCTGATTCTGAAAGGACAGGGAAAGGAACCTATGAGTTTGGATGATTTGGTAGTGATGCTGTTTGAAGAAGTGGAATACGTATGGCCGAAATTGGGATATCCACCTTTAGTAACACCGTTTAGCCAATATGTGAAGAATGTGGCTTTGATGAATGTTATGCAATTGGTGAAGGGAGAGGAGAGATGGACGATGATTGATAACCATACATGGGATATGATTTTGGGAAAAAGTGGAAAATTGCCGGGTGCGTTGGCTCCTGAAATAATCGAACTGGCGAAAAGTAAAGGCTACGAATTCACTGATGAAGATCCTCAGGTGAACTATCCTGATGAGCTGGACAAGTACCGTAAGGAGATGGATGATAATGGATGGGAATATGGTGAGGATGAGGAAGAGTTGTTTGAACTGGCTATGCATGACCGGCAATACCGTGATTATAAATCGGGTGTAGCCAAGAAACGTTTTATGGATGATTTACAACGTGCTCAGGATGCGGCTATGGTAAAAAGTGGCTTCGATGAGGAAACGATCCGAAAATATAAGCGTGCTAAGGCAGATCCTATTATTGCACCGGATAAGGGGCAGATTTTATGGGAAGTTTCCGTGGAAGGTCCTTCTATGGCACCGTTTGTCGGACGGAAATACCAGCATGATGAAGTGTTCTGTTATATTTCCACTCCGTGGGGAGAGTATGAAAAGATTTTTGCTAATTTTACAGGACGTATTGTAGAAGTTTGCGCCCAACAAGGAGCTGTAGTTAATAAAGGTGATGTTATAGCTTATTTGGAAAGAACAGAGTTTACTGCATGATTTAAAGGTGCTATATAGCTTTTTTTATCCGCTATGGCAAGTGTTGAATTTGTCATGGCGGATGTTTTTATCTTTTCATTCTTTTAAAATTTGCATTCATTCAGTTATGTGTTATCTTTGTTGCCATGCAGAAAAAACAGGTAGATAAGAAAAAATATATGAGAAAGCTGTATCCGTGGTTGCTGGGAATGATTTTAGGAATAATGCCTTGTATCGTTTCAGCATCAGAAAATGACAGTATAAAAGTCGAGAGTCTGCTTCAAAAAGCTGCCCGGTTGCCGGCCGATAGTTGTAGGATATTGTTTTTTGCCCAAAATCTATTAGGGGTTCCATACGTAGCGAATACATTGGATGGGACAGATGAAGAGAGATTAGTTGTTCATTTGGATAAGGTGGATTGTACCACATTAGTTGAAACAGTACTTGCATTGAGTCTCGCTGACAAGTATGGGAAAAGTGACTTTGAAAGTTACAAAAAAGCGTTGCTGTGTATCCGCTATCGGAATGGAAAACAAGCCGGTTATGTCTCGCGTTTACATTACTTCAGTGATTGGATTAAGGATAACGAACAGAAAGGAATTGTACATGAACGTACAGGGGAATTAGGGCTTGCTGTATCACAAATCTTGAATTTGGATTTTATGTCCACACACTCTGACAATTATCACCGGTTGAAAAATAATCCTTCCATGATATCCCAGATGATTGAAATAGAGAGAAAATGGAAAAATGTTCCTGTTTCTTATATTCCTAAAACAAGTCTGAACGTTTCTTCTGAGGAGTTGGACATAAAGAATGGGGATATCATAGCGATTACTACCAATATAAAAGGGCTGGATGTGGTGCATACAGGATTTGCCTGTTGGGTGGATGGTAAATTGCATTTGCTTCATGCTTCATCGGTCATGAAGAAAGTTATTCTAGATTCTCAGACTCTCTTTGAATACTCTAAAAATAAGAAAGCCCACACGGGGGTGCGGGTTATTTCTTTTTCTTCTTTGAAACCGTAGAGGACGTATCTTGTTTGGGCGGAAATGTAGGGACGCATTTCATAAGATAAAGTATCTTCTTTTGTCTTTTAAGCATGTAGTTGCCAGGTCTGCTTGAATTGAATTTGCGAGGATTGGGAAGGCTGGCTGCAATTAGTGCGCATTCTTCCGGTGTCAGTTTGCTGGCATTCTTGTGAAAGTGTTCACGAGCTACTGCTTCGGCACCATAGATGCCATTTCCCATTTCTATAGAGTTCAGATAGACTTCCATAATCCGTTCCTTGTTCCAAAATAGTTCTATCAAGGTGGTGAAATACACTTCAAGTCCTTTCCTGATCCAAGAAGAAGCAGGCCACAAGAAAATGTTTTTGGCTGTCTGTTGGCTGATAGTACTGGCACCTCGAGGGCGTTTTCGGTTCTTGTTTTCTTTTAAGGCTTTCTCTATTTCTTTGAAGTCAAAACCATTATGCTCGGCAAAGCGATTGTCTTCAGAGGCAATAACAGCATAGGCAGATGCGGGGATATGTTTTCTTTAGGTATCCAAGAGTGTTTCCACTTTATATCTTCACCATGAATGATTTGCTGGGTAGTACGGATAAACATCAACGGGGTAAAGTAAACCGGAATAAATCGTAAAACGATAACTGCGAGAATGGAAGAACCAAAGAAAAAAAGCAGCAGATTGCGGATGAATTTTAAAATCTTTTTTTTCATGCTTGTGTATTAAAACCAATTTCGGGCAGAAATAACCTGTCCGAAATTGGTTTATTTTATATGTTATTCCAATGTTGTGACCGTTGGTTCGGGCGTATTGGATACGCTCTACAATAACGTCATCGATATCATTTCAGTGTCCCTGCTTCCGCTTGCTGAATCATCTGTTGGCTGGCATACATATATACTTCTACACGACGGTTCTGCTGGCGTCCCTCGGCTGTGTCATTATTACCTATCGGATCTGCTTGACCCAAGCCTTCTACGGACTTGATCTGAGAATTACTTACACCGCAACCCAACAGATAACTAGCCACACTTTGAGCGCGTTCTTGTGACAGATTGAGGTTTTTTTGGATACTTTGTTCAGCTGTACTGTTTCTCCAGCCCTGGTTGTCTGTATATCCATAAATGGATACATCCATATCTCTGTTCTGGTTCAATACGTTGTTTGCAAACTTACTTAAGGCTGATTTCGCTTGTGCACTCAAGGCTGCATTTCCTGTATTGAAGAGAATACCGGAATCAAAAGTAACTTTTACAGCCTGAAGGCCATTGTTATCTGTTACTTGTTCTACCTGTGCTCCTTGGATTTGAGCAGCTTCTTCTGCTGCTTTATCCATTTTTTTCCCAATTAACACACCGGCACCTGTACCTACTGCCGCACCTACTGCCGCACCAATAGCCGCACCTTTACCATGTCCGGCTATTCCGCCGATAATTGCTCCCAATGCTGCACCGCCGCCGCCGCCGATCAGACCGCCTTTAGCGGTATTATTCATGTTACCACATCCACTGAATACTAATGTAGCACTCAGTAATAAAGCCATAATTTTAGTCTTTTTCATAATCATGTTCATTTTAATATATTAATGACTTAATGCAAAAATTGTTCATTAAACGGCCTGATAATTTAAAGCTTTCTTCTTGATAAGCATAAACCAGATCAGACAAATAATTCCTTTCATAGTGCTAGTGATGCTTATGCTCCACCAAATACCCGGCAAACCCCAGCCCCATGATACAAACAACAGTGCCATCGGGATGCGCAGATAGTTACAGGTGACGCTGATTACGGCAGGAGGCATGGTGCGCCCCATTCCATAAAATACGCCCTGTATGGTAATTTCCAGCATCATAAATAGTTGCGAGTATCCGTCAATACGTAGAAAGACACCACCGGTTTCGTAAGCTGCTTTTTCAGGAACAAAGATAGAAAATATTTCGTTTCCATAACATATAAAAAGGAATGTGCAGAAAGATCCGAATATAAATGTCATCCATAAAGTGGTGCGATAGGCTTTCAGCACACGGGAGATTTGCCGCGCTGCATAATTCTGAGCTACAAAGGCACTGAGAGCTGTAGAAAAGCCTTGGGAGGTGTTCCAGGTGATAGCTTCGATTTGTCCTCCGGTGGTGAGTGCCATCAGCCCTAAATGACCACCTTGTTCTGTGGCGGTTCTTCCGAGAAACATATTGACGAAAGCGAATAATGTATTGAGTGCCGCTACCGGTAATCCTATTTTCAAAATGTGACGTGTATATTGTTTTTTCAGTTTAGTAAATAACCGAAAATCATCCCATAATATTTTCTTTTGTTTCAATTGATAGATAAACAGTATGCATACCGTAGCTTCGGCCAGCCAAGTGGCAATTGCTGCTCCCGTAGTTCCCCAGCTTAAACCAAAGATAAAGATAGGATCTAGTATTATATTTGTAATCAGTCCGATACCGTTAATGGAAAAAGGTATTTTGCTTCGTCCGGCGGCATTGAATATCCCTGTAAAGGCAGCTGATAAAAAGACGAATGGAAAGGCGGTTGCTATAATCCGTAGATATTCCACAGCCATCTTGGCTATATGAGGTTCTAGTTCATAGATACTGATAATAGGGGTGGCAAAGATAAATAACAATGCTCCCCAGCTCAATGATATAAGTAAGGACAAGGTAAGATTATGTGATGCGAACGCACGGGCAGCTTGCTCGTTTTGTGCCCCGATGGCTTGTCCTACGCTGACTTCCGAACCTACTTTGTTCAGAAGAGAGATAGATGTGGACATCCATGTAAGAATTCCTACCGAACCTACGGCGGCTATTGCCTCACTTCCTATTCTTCCTACCCAAGCCATGTCGGTCAGACTATATGCCATTTGTATGAATGAAGTAGCCATAATGGGCATTGCCAAAGTAAACAATTGCTTTAGGATAGGGCCTTGAGTCAGATTCTTAGTTCCTTTCATTCGTCATTAACGGATAAATTGTCTGCAAAGGTAGAAATTTATACTGATTTCTGTGGGGAATGCTGATAAAAATACTTTTCTATTACTCTTTTTAAATGGTCTGGATGTTTTATAAAAAACTTTGAAGTTCTTGAAGAAGGATAAAGCTTTTTCAAAAACTCCAAAGTCTTTTATGAGTATATTGATAGAAGTCGTTGATTAGTAAGCGAAAATAGGATATTTCTTCATTGTTTCGTTTACGCGTGCACGAACTTGTGCGATTACTTCTTCATTGTCTACGTTTGAAAGAACTGTCTCAATCATTTCGGCGATTTCCAACATCAAGTCTTCTTTTGCTCCGCGAGTTGTGATAGCGGGAGTTCCCAAACGGATACCTGAAGTTTGGAAAGCAGAACGGCTGTCAAATGGAACCATGTTCTTGTTTACAGTGATATCAGCAGCAACCAATGCTTTTTCTGCTACTTTGCCTGTCAGATCAGGGTATTTGGTACGCAGGTCTACCAGCATGGAGTGGTTGTCTGTACCACCGGAAACGATCGTAAAGCCACGGTCAATCAAAGCCTGTGCCAATACGGCTGCATTCTTTTTTACTTGTGTTTGATATTCTTTGTATTCCGGCTGTAAACATTCACCGAATGCAACAGCTTTGGCTGCGATGACATGTTCCAACGGGCCACCTTGTATACCAGGGAATACAGCAGAATCCAAAAGTTGTGACATCATCTTGATTTCACCTTTTGGAGTTTTCTTGCCCCATGGGTTAGGGAAGTCTTTACCCATCATGATGACACCGCCACGAGGGCCACGAAGGGTTTTATGGGTTGTTGAAGTGACGATATGAGCATATTTAACCGGGTTGTCCAACAGTCCGGCAGCAATCAGTCCGGCAGGGTGGGCCATATCGATCATCAGGATGGCTCCCACTTTATCTGCGATTTCACGCATACGTTTGTAGTCCCACTCGCGAGAATATGCAGAACCGCCACCGATAATCATTTTGGGTTTTTCACGTAATGCGATTTCTTCCATCTGATCGTAATCTACACGACCTGTTTCTTTGTTCAGGTTGTATTCACACGGAGTATAAATAATTCCGGATGTGTTAACCAATGAACCATGTGACAAGTGACCACCATGGGCCAAATTTAATCCCATAAATTTATCACCCGGATTCAAAACGGCCAAAAATACAGCAGCATTAGCCTGTGCTCCGGAGTGAGGTTGTACATTAGCCCATTCTGCTCCAAATATTTGTTTCAGTCTGTCGATAGCGATTTGTTCGCTCTGGTCTACCACTTCGCAACCGCCATAGTAGCGCTTGCCGGGATACCCTTCAGCATACTTGTTGGTAAGGCAAGAACCCATGGCTTGCATTACTTGGTCACTAACAAAGTTTTCGGATGCGATCAGCTCGATACCTTTGAGCTGGCGTTGATGCTCTTTTTCGATAATGTCGAAAATCAAATCGTCTCTTTTCATTTCTTTTTATAATAAGTTTATGTGCGATATTCGATTCTGAGTTCACAAAGTTAAGTAATTTTAGAATATAAGGAAATTATTTAGAGGAAAATATTTGGTGAGGTTACGGAAAAAAGATATATGACTTTCTTTTTGTCGTGTAGTAAGGTCTGAAGCTGCTGAAAGAGTTGAAGATAAGGGCGTTTTGAGGAAAGAAAAGGATATAAATGTGGCATTATGATATCTACTTAGAGGAAGCTTCCTACTTTAGAAAATAACTCCTAGCGAGAAGCTTAGCACATTGCGGTGTCGGTTAATGAAGATACCTTTTTCTTGGGACATTATTCCATCTGTGTCTTTTTCATAAATGATTGATTTAGAGATATTGGTGAGTCCGATTTCATACCGGAAATCAAAGAATATATTAGCAATATTTACTCCTAATCCGATAACAGAACTTATATTAATGGGGTGTAATTCTTCTTTTATACCAGAATATCCAAATCCTTCAAACTCTTCGGAAGTCTTATGTTTCCATACATATTCCAGTTTGGGACCAATAAAAAGTGCCATGCCGTAAGGCCTGCTTTTTACAAAACTATAACCATATAATATAGGTAGCTCCAAAGAGTGAATCGTGCTGTTCAGTTTAGCAAGCTCGGGAAGGGTGTTTTCTTTATTTTGATTTTTATTGAAAGCTATTTCACCTTTATAAATATTATACATAATTTCGGGTTGGATGAAATGCCTTTTCATGTGCACCCGAAAAAACATGGCGGCAAAATAGCCTACTTTATAATTATTTTGTACATCTTCCATTCGTTCTCCATCTAGTTCTAACCGACTGGTAAAATACATGGAAGAGTTGAAACCTCCTTTTATTCCCACATTGATCTTAGGTTCCTCTTTCAGACCATTCTTTATTCCTTGTGCTGTAACGAACAGGGCAGGAAGTAATAAAGCGATTAATAAAAGGAGTTTCTTCATGAGATATTTTTAGGATTTTTCCTTGGTCTGTGATCTGTTCTTTTCTACAGACCAGCCAAACTTCCCGATTTTCGGTCCTAGTTCAAAATATCCGCCATGAACATAGACTAACGGGTTAGCTTCGGATAATTCGAATTTTCCTGTTTCCGCATTCAGGTATTTATCGTCGGCTTTTACATTTACCACATCGGCTATGAACATATCATGAGATCCTAGTGAGATGATTTCCTTTACTCTGCATTCTATACAGAGCGGGGATTCTTCGATGATGGGAGCACTGACTATTTTTGCTTTTCCCGGGGTCAGCTTCATTTCTTCAAATTTATTATAATCTTTGCCCGAACGCACTCCGCACCAGTCGGTAGCGAATGCCATGCTTTTGGTAGTAAGGTTGATGACGAATTCCATATTCCGTTTTAGAATGGGGTAGGAATGGCGTTCCGGACGCACGGATATATAACACATGGCGGGGTTGGTACAAATAGTACCTGCCCATGCCACTGTGATAATGTTATATTCTTCTTCCGTACTTCCGCAACTTACCAGTAGGGCCGGAAGAGGGTAAATCATAGTTCCCGGTTTCCAGTCTTGTTTCATATTCATTACAGTAGTTTGATACCTTCTTTACTTTGTTCCTTTTCGCAGTAATGACATTTCAAGATTCCATGTTCTTTGTCAATTACATGAAACAGGGTGGTCATTGGCTCATTGTTGGTGATACATTTGGGATTGGCGCACTTTACGATGCCACGTAATTCCTCAGGCATCAGGACTTGTTTCTTCTCTACCACCTCATAGTCACGGATAATGTTCAGTTTTACATTCGGGGCTACTACGGAAAGGCGGCTTATTTCCTCATCAGTAAAAAAGCGGTCGGCCACTTTTATAATTCCTTTTTTACCTAATTTTTTGCTCTCGAAGTTGTTTCCGATGGTTATGTTAGAGTCAGAATCCTGCAAGCCCAATAGGGCGACTACAGTAAACAATTTATCGGAAGGTATATGGTCTATAACAGTGCCGTTTTTCAAAGCGGCTACCTGCAATGCTTGTTTATTATCGCTCATCTTCATTTTTGTTTTTACTTTTTTGCATCTTCTATAACATCATTCAAGGTTATGCCCAATACATCACAAAGGATGGCCTGGCGCGCATAAAGTCCGTTTTGTGCCTGCTGGAAATAGTAAGCTTTCGGATTCTCATCCACATCGTAAGCTATTTCGTTGACGCGGGGCAGAGGGTGCAGGATACGCAGATTGGGGCGGGTATGCTCCAGCATCTTATTCCTTAATATATATACATCTTTCACACGTTCATATTCCATCAGGTCGGTGAAACGTTCGCGTTGTACACGGGTCATGTAAAGAATGTCGGCGTCAGCAATGGTTTCTTCGTTAAAGTCTGTGTACTCTTTGTATTTAATATGGTGCTCCTTGCAGTAGATTTTATATTCTTCAGGCATTTTCAACTCTTCCGGAGCGATGAAATGGAAAGTGGGGTTGAAATGACGCATAGCCATCAGCAAAGAATGAACAGTTCGTCCGTATTTCAAGTCGCCTACTAGATAGATGTTTAAATTTTCAAGCGTTCCCTGTGTTTTGTATATGGAGTAGAGGTCTAGCATGGTTTGTGACGGATGTTGGTTGGCTCCGTCTCCGGCATTGACAATGGGCACCGGGGCGACTTCGCTGGCATATCTTGCGGCACCTTCCAGAAAATGGCGCATTACGATGATGTCAGCGTAATTGCTTACCATCATGATGGTATCTTTCAATGTTTCTCCTTTTGAAGAACTGGTTACTTTGGGATCGGTAAATCCGATAACGCGGGCTCCCAGTCTGTTTGCTGCGGTTTCAAAACTGAGTCGTGTACGGGTGGAGGGCTCAAAGAAAAGGGTGGCAACAACTTTGCCGTCCAAGATTTTACGGTTAGGCTTCTTTTCAAACTCTTTTGCCATCTCCAAAAGGTAGAGGATTTTCTCTTTCGAGTGTTCGGCAATAGTAACTAAACTTCTATTTTCCATATTGGCTTGTATTTATAATTACAATTTATACGGAGTGTAAAGGTATGAAAAAAAAATAAATGAGCGAAGAATTAAAAGATATTTCGTTGAACTTTGTTAGAAACACATTCTATCTCAAAGTTTTTCCTTACTTTTGTACCGTTAATTACTAGAAAATGTCATGAGGAAGAAATTTATATACGTGCTTTGGGCTCTTGTAGTCGGCGTACTGTTAGTTATAGCGCTTATATTCACCGCAATAGCGAAAGGATGGATTGGATATGTACCGCCTATTGAGGAATTGGAAAATCCGAATTTAAAGTTTGCAACCGAGATTATATCCGATGACGGCAAGATGCTGGGTACTTGGTCACTTAGTAAGGAGAATCGTGTTTTTGTAGGTTATGACCAGCTTTCATCGAATCTGATTCGTGCGCTGATTGCTACCGAAGATGAACGTTTTGCAGAACATTCCGGCATTGATGCCCGTGCGTTTGTCCGTGCTTTGGTGAAACGGGGAGTGATGATGCAGAAGAATGCCGGTGGGGGTAGTACCATAACCCAGCAGTTGGCAAAACAATTCTATTCACCTACGGCAGATAATGTGATGGAACGTCTGTTGCAGAAGCCCATTGAATGGGTAATAGCTGTTCAGTTGGAACGCTATTATACAAAGGAAGAGATTCTGACTATGTATCTTAATAAGTTCGATTTCTTGAATAATGCAGTAGGTATCAAAACAGCTGCCAATACTTACTTCTCGAAAGAACCGAAAGATTTGAGCATTGAGGAAGCGGCTACTTTGGTTGGTATGTGTAAGAATCCGTCTCTTTATAATCCGAAACGTTTTAATGAACGTTCACGTGGACGGCGTAATGTGGTGCTTGGCCAGATGCGGAAGGCGGGATACCTGACTGATGCGGAAACTGATTCATTAAAGGCGTTGCCTCTCGTCTTAAAATATCGTCGTGTGGATCATAAAGAAGGTTTGGCAACTTACTTCCGTGAATATCTGCGTGGAGTAATGACAGCCAAGGAGCCGAAGAAAAGTGATTATCGCGGATGGCAGATGCAGAAATATTATGAAGATTCATTGGCATGGAAAACGAATCCGCTTTTCGGGTGGTGTGCTAAAAACAAGAAGAAAGACGGTACCAACTACAATATTTATACAGACGGTCTTAAGATCTATACCACTATTGATTCACGCATGCAGAAATATGCGGAAGAGGCTGTTTATGAACATGTGGCGCAATACTTGCAACCTCGTTTCTTCAAGGAAAAACGGAAAAAGAAAACAGCTCCGTTTACTAATCAGTTGACAGAGGAGGAGGTGAATACCATCATGACCAGGGCTATGAAACAGACTGATCGTTATCGTATTATGAAAGAAGCCGGATGCTCGGAAGCGGAAATAAAGAAAGCGTTTAATACTAAATACGAAATGTCTGTATTTTCTTACGAGGGAGAGAAGGATACCATTATGACTCCGATGGATTCTTTGAAATATTATAAATTCTTCCTTAGGGCGGGATTTATGTCTATGGATCCCTTGACAGGTCATGTGAAGGCGTATGTGGGTGGTCCTAACTATAATTATTTCCAATATGATATGGCGATGGTGGGGCGTCGCCAAGTAGGTTCTACTATTAAACCTTACGTGTATACTTTGGCTATGGAGAACGGTTTCTCTCCCTGTGATCAGGTGCGTCACGTAGAGCAGACATTGATAGATGAGAACGGGCGTCCATGGTCACCACGTAATGCCAGCAAAAAGCGTTATGGAGAAATGGTAACTATCAAATGGGGATTGGCTAATTCGGATAATTGGGTAACGGCTTATTTGATGGGGAAACTTAATCCTTATCAGTTGGTTCGTCTGATTCATTCATTCGGTGTGCAGAACAAACAGATAGACCCCGTAGTATCACTCTGTCTGGGACCTTGTGAAATTTCTGTAGGGGAGATGGTCAGCGCTTATTCAGCATTCGCAAACCGAGGTATCCGTACAGCACCAGTATTTGTAACCCGTATTGAGGATAATGAAGGTAATGTATTAGCGAATTTCACTCCGCAAATGGATGAGGTGATTAGTGAGACCAGTGCTTACAAAATGCTGGTTATGTTGCGTGCGGTCGTTAATGAGGGTACCGGTGGACGTGTACGCCGTCTGTATGGCATTACTGCTGATATGGGGGGGAAGACAGGTACAACCAACCGTAACTCTGACGGTTGGTTTATGGGATTCACTCCCTCATTGGTGTCCGGTGTATGGGTAGGCGGTGAAGAACGTGATATTCATTTTGATACGATGGTAGACGGGCAGGGGGCTGCTATGGCGCTTCCTATTTGGGGACTTTATATGCAGAAAGTCTATAAAGACAAGAGCTTGGGATATTCTCAGGATGAGAAATTCAATATTCCTGATGACTTTGACCCTTGCAAAGATACCTTAATAGATGAAACTTCGGTAGAAGAAACCGGAGGTTTGGATAATATATTTGAATAATTGAAAGATTTATCAATAAAAAAGTCTGTTTGCAAGGAAAAGCAAACAGAC
>ENA-UAHZ01000278-UAHZ01000278.1-human-gut-metagenome-genome-assembly--contig:-NODE-278-length-11204-cov-3.678985_pt1 | contig 11204 bp, 10 predicted proteins | sample MGYA00244410_ERZ654371 | MGnify/ENA primary metagenome ERZ654371 (study PRJEB26926, sample SAMN06164914) | human gut metagenome | biome: ENVO:00009003; feature: ENVO:2100002; material: ENVO:00002003...
CAACATAAAATAAAAAAGTAGGTATTATGAGAAAAGTTGTAATATTAACATTAGTAACCTTGTTTACCTGCGTAGAATACTCACAGGCACAAACAACAGAAAAGGAAATGACACGTCAGGAAAAAAAAGCGGCTCAGGAAGCTTTGGACAAAATGTTATTTCAGGAAGCCAAAGAGGCAATAGACAACCAAACCTTTGTACTGGAAGCGGACAGAGTTTACTTTAAATACGGAACCTCCGCTTTCGTTTCATCCAACACCAACTTTGTAGGACTGGACGGTGACAAGGCCGTGGTGCAAGTAGCATTCAATGTACCTTTCAGCGGTCCGAACGGACTAGGAGGTATTACCGTAGACGGTAATGCTTCGAACTATAAAGTAAAAACCGACAAAAAAGGTAATATTCATGTCAGTATGAACGTGATGGGAATCGGAATCTCAGCCCAAGTAAACATTGACATACCTTATGGAAGCAACAATGCGACTGTAGATATTCTTCCGAACTTTAATTCCAGCCACATGACTTTATCCGGTCAAATATTGCCATTAAAGAAAGCCAATGTGTTTAAAGGACGCTCACTATAAACTACTTAACTAAAATTATAGGAATATGAAGAAGCTACTATTTCCACTATTCATGCTTGCCATGATAGTTACTTCGTGCGAGAAAGATCCGGATATGAATAAACTGGATAGTGACTACAGCGTTTACACTGATTATGACAACAGTGTACATTTCAATGAGTTTTCCACCTATTACCTGCCAGATAGCATTCTGGTTCCGGACAACAGCCTGAAAGCCAATTATTGGAAAGATGAAAATGCCCAAAACATTATCAGTGCAGTGGCCCATGAAATGGAACAGAAAGGCTATGTACGGACGGAAGATAAAGAAAAAGCCAATGTAGGCATTCAGTTGTCATACGCCCAACAAAGAATACAAATGACCACAGGAGGATGGTATGGCGGCTGGTGGGATGCCGGATTCTGGGGGCCCTACTGGGGAGGAGGATGGTATTATCCTTATCCGGTAACTTACAGCTATGACACAGGAACCCTGATTATGGAGATGGTTGATTTAAGACAACCTGCCGATAAGTCCAACCAGAACAAACTGCCTGTCATCTGGCATGCCTATGCGTCAGGACTGCTATACGGAAACTCCCATTTCAATATGCAGTTGACATTAAATGCCGTCAATCAGGCATTTGCACAATCTCCTTATCTGTCAAACAAACAATAAAACCGGAAAATCATGAAAACGAAAATATTAAAACACAGAGTTCCCCAACGTATCCTCATCGGAATGTTACTAGTTCTCTTTTGTTTCACAAGTAAAGCACAGACCTGGGAAAATGTACATTTTAACGTAGACTGGCAGATGAATGTGCCGTTGAACAGCAACTTTGCCGATAAATTCAGCGGGTGGGGAATGAACTTTGAAGGAAAATATGATCTGACGCCCTATTGGTCTATAGGAGCTTTCCTTAATTTTCATACCAATCACCGATATGTGGACCGCCGGACCATCCCCCTCACCCCAACGGCTTCATTGACAACAGACCAGCAACAATCAGCGTTCCAACTACCCTTCGGAATATCTGTATCCTACAAGTTACCGGATAACAGGTATGTAAAACCTTACTTCGGAGTCAAATCGGGTGCCATGTATTCCCAAAACTCCATTTACAACAATCTGGTACAATGGTATGAACGCCCGTGGGGATTCTATGTTTCACCCGAACTGGGAATGGATATTCATCCGGTGCCTTATCAACGTCTGGGATTTCATGTAGCCGTATATTATAGCTACGCAACCAATAAAACCGATATCCTGACTTATTCTGAAGATGGAAGGAATAGCATGGGTGTACGTGTAGGAGTTTGTTTTTAATCCATACTAAGCGTTTGCTCATAAAAGAGGAGATTTGGAAAGTATTCTATTCTTTTCTGAATTTCCTCTTTTTTTCATATTTTTGTAAAATAACCCAAATCATTTTCAACAGCGGAATGGCTATGCAAAATAAATACAATCAATTCTTCAACTTTTTCCTGTTTTCAGGGCTGGCATGTTTCTCATACCTTTCGCTGGTACTATATACCGACCTTACGCCTCAACATCAGAAAATATTAATCTCCTCTCTGGGATTTATTTCTGTGGTGTTCATATTCAATCTGGTAGGCTTCAGTCTGATAGTCATCAACCGGTGGCTGAAAAAAAGCTCTCTATTCTTTATCAAGAAGAGAAACAAGCTGATTATCAACTGCATTTTGATTGCAGCTATTCTTTTCTTCATGAATTACGCTACTCTGACCATCTGTAAAGTATTGCTGGAACTGCCTTTCCCATTTGTACTGAGCAGTCCGGGTCTGCGCTTGATCATGATTATATGGTTGGTAGAAATTGTGATTGTGAGTTTAAGTATCACGAGCGCTTTTTACAGGCAGCTGGTTATTCTGCATGAAAAAACAACCAAGCTGGAAGAAAGTTCCATCAAAGCGCAATACACGGCTTTACAAAATCAATTAAATCCACATTTCCTGTTCAATAGTTTGAATACTTTAATATCCGAAATAGAATATAATCCGGAAAACGCAGTAGTTTTTACACAAAAGCTATCAGATGTTTACCGTTATATCCTAAAAAGTCAGGAACAAGGACTTGTCACTTTACGTGATGAACTGGAATTTCTGGATTCATATATCTATCTGCATCAAGTGCGTCTGGGAAAATGCATTCAACTGGAAAACAAAATGACCCCCACGTTATTGAACAAGAAAATCCCTTCATTAACCCTACAGTTACTTATCGAAAACGTGATAAAACATAACATCATCAATATGGAAAATCCAATGGTCATCCATTTGGATTATTCTGACAAAGATCAAACTCTTTCCGTAAGAAACAAGATCAAATTAAAAAAGGATGTTGCAAAATCAGGAATGGGACTGAAGAACTTATCTGCCCGCTATCTGCTGATTTGCAACTTGCATATCACAATTATTGACGATTCTGAATATTTCACCGTAAAAATACCTTTACTGAATGAATAAGATAAAAGCCGCTATTATAGAAGATGAAATTCCTGCAGGACGCCTGCTACATAAAATGTTGTCAGGATTAAGGCCAGACTGGGATATAGTTGTATTGCCCGGCAGCATAGAGGGATCTGTAAAATGGTTTCAGGAGCATCCACACCCGGATATAATCTTTCTGGATATCCAACTGACCGATGGCATTTCTTTCGCTTTCATAGAACAGGCCCAACCCGAAAGTATGATTATTTTTACCACCGCTTACGACGAATATGCCATACGTGCTTTTACTGTAAACAGCATAGACTATCTGCTGAAACCAATAAACAGGGAAAGATTGGCCGAAGCCATCGAAAAGTTTGAAAGATTAACTGCCAGATATGGCAATACCACCCTATCGAACTCATCCAATGAATTACTGAACCTACTGAAAAATATAAGTAATCCGGAAAAAAAATACCGTACCCGCTTCCTGATATCAGGAGACGAAAAGCTGTATACCTTGCAAGTAGAAGATATAGCTTATTTCTATTCTGAAAACAAAATTACCTTTGCCGTCACAAAAGAAGGAAAAGAGCATATCATAGATTTATCGCTCGACAAACTGTCCGAACAACTAAACCCCGATATTTTTTTCCGCACCAACCGGCAAACATTGGTCAGTGTACATGCCATACAGAAAATAGAAAACTATTTTTTAGGAAAAATAATAGTACAGGTAAAACCGCCATTTAAAGATAAAATTACTGTAAGCAGAGAAAAGATAGCTGCAATGAAGCTGTGGCTCAATTATTAAAAAAGTCTGTTTATATGAAAAAGCACTAACTTATAAGTAATAGGAACAGAGTTACTAAAATAATATAAGAGCCCGACAAATAAATACGGAAAACAATGGATATCGGATAAATTTATACTATTTTTGTAAGACTAACAATCATCTTATTATCCGATATGATAGTAATAGCAGACAGTGGTTCCACCAAAACAGACTGGTGTCTGGGTAACACCAAGACAAACAGCAGGACAGTTCGAACAGGAGGTATCAACCCCTTCCACCAATCAGTTGATGAAATAAAAGAAGTGATTGCCTCCACACTAATTCCCCAGTTGGGAGACACCACTGAATTTACAACTATTTATTTCTATGGTGCAGGATGTATTCCCGAAAAGACGAATATAGTGAAAACAGCTTTGGCGCAGAACTTCCCCAAAGCGAATATCCTTGTCGAAAGTGACTTGTTAGGTGCCGCCCACGCCCTATGTGGTAAAACGGCAGGAATTGCATGTATTTTAGGAACCGGATCCAACTCTTGCTTTTATGACGGGAAAAAAATAACAGCTAATATTTCTCCGTTAGGGTATATTTTAGGAGATGAAGGTAGCGGAGCCGTATTAGGGAAACGTCTGGTAGGTGATTTACTGAAACACCAACTTCCCGATGACCTTTGCCAAGATTTCCTTAAAGAATACGATTTGACCCCGGCACTGATTTTAGATAAAGTATACCGACAGCCTTTAGCCAACCGCTTTCTGGCGGGTCTGACTCCTTTTCTTTTCGCCCACAAGCACAGACCAGAGATACGGAATCTATTAATTTCCTGCTTCACTGATTTCTTCACCCGTAATGTTATGCAATACGAATATCATGATATTCTTGTACATTTCACAGGTTCTATTGCATTTTTCTTTCAAGAAGAAGTAAAAGAAGCAGCTCTAAGACTGAATGTGTCCATCGGAAAAGTTTTAAAAAGTCCACTGGAAGGATTAAAGGATTATCATTTCGAAGTATGAATTTTATAAAAATAACCGAACAACCGTCCATATATGAGGATTTGGAACAAAAATCCGTCAGAGAGTTACTGGAAGGTATCAACGAAGAAGACCGGAAAGTAGCCTCAGCCGTTCATGCCTGCATACCACAAATTGAAAAACTAGTAAATGAAATAGTAGAACGTATGCATCAAGGAGGACGCATATTCTATTTGGGAGCCGGAACCAGTGGACGCCTAGGAGTATTGGACGCTTCTGAAATTCCACCCACTTTCGGTATGCCTGATACCTGTGTCATAGGTATTATAGCCGGTGGCGAACAGGCTTTGAGACGTCCCGTAGAAAATGCTGAAGATGATAGTCAAAAAGGCTGGATGGAACTGCAAGACCATCACATCACAAATAAAGACATTCTGATAGGCATAGCGGCATCGGGAACAACTCCTTATGTAATAGGAGCACTGCAAAAAGCAAGAGAACACGGAATATTAACAGCAAGCATCAGCAGCAATCCGGGCTCTCCACTCTCGAGTGTGGCAGATATACCCATCGAAATGATAGTAGGTCCGGAATTTATCACAGGCAGCTCGCGCATGAAGAGCGGCACAGGGCAAAAAATGATACTGAATATGATAAGTACCACCGTCATGATAAAACTGGGCAGAGTAAAAGGAAACCGGATGGTAAACATGCAACTCAGCAATCGAAAACTAATAGACCGAGGAGTGCAAATGCTGATTGACGAATTACATATTAATAAAGCAGAAGCAAAACAATTCCTGCAAGAACAGGGTTCTGTTAAAAAGGCATTGGACGCTTACAAAACAAATAATTGTATCACTAAAAACAACTGAAGTATGAAAAGTTGGAAACTGGAAGCCATCATCCTTGCTATAGGCATGTTGGTGATGGGGTATTTTATCAAACAGGGATTGGATACTTTCTCTGGTAAAGACAGAGTAGTGAATGTGAAAGGTCTGGCAGAAATGGAGGTGCCGGCTAATAAAGTAACTTGGCCTTTGATGTATAAAGACCTGGGAAATGACCTCCCGACCTTATATAACAAAATAAATGCAACTAACCAAGCAATTGTCGGTTTTTTGAAACAGAAAGGAATCACTGAAAACGAAATCAGTATCAATGCACCGGAAATTATAGACATGCAAGCCGAACGTTATAATAATAATTCAGTTCCCTTCCGCTATAATGTGACCTCTGTCATCACGGTTACTTCAACTAAAGTAGATCTGGTGAGAAAGATGATCAGCGAACAAAGCGAACTCTTAAAGCAAGGTATCGCTATTACGGGTGGAGATTATCGTTACAATGTGCAATATGACTACACCGGTTTAAACGACATCAAGCCTCAAATGATAGAGGAAGCAACTAAAAACGCACGGGCGGCAGCCGTTAAATTCGCCAAGGACTCGGACAGCGAACTTGGTAAGATAAAAAGAGCCTATCAGGGACAATTCAGCATTGAGGATCGTGACGCCAACACTCCTTACATCAAACGCATCCGCGTTGTAACCACCATTGATTACTCTTTGGAAGATTAAATTCCCATTTGGCGGAGCATATCAAACAAAGCTTCTTTGTTCAGAGGCTTGGACAAATAACCGTTAAAGCCTCTGGACATTACTTTCCGCTTATCTTCATCGTATGCAAAAGCAGTCACTGCAACAATAGGTACTTTGGATGACAATTGACGAATTGCTTCCGTTGCCTGATAACCGTCCACCACAGGCATACCTATATCCATCAAAATAACAGCAGGACTATATTCCAAAAACTTAGAAATGGCTTCTTCACCATTTTCAGCTCGTATCAGATTGTATTTCTTCTCCAAATAAATCTTATACAACAAATAATTATCATCCATATCTTCCGCAATTAAAATCGTTTTATGTTCCAAACAACTCTCCGGCTCGGACAAATCTATAAATTGTTCTTTCTCTTCCGACTGTAATGGCAGAAAATCAAAAGGCTTTTCCGGGAGAACAAACCAAAAAGTAGAACCTTCACCATATTTTGAAGTAACACCAATCTCACCACCCATTTTTTTTATTATAGTCCGACTGATAGAAAGCCCCAATCCGGTACCTTGACGCTTGGCATCCAACTTTGTAAAACGTTCAAAGACCTGACTTACTTTATCTTCCGGAATACCGGTACCTGTATCGGACACATAGAAACAGATACCATTTTCACGTATCTCATATCCCATGGTTATACTGCCTTGCACAGTATATTTAAAAGCATTAGACAAGAAATTGGAAATAACCTGTGAAATACGGTTCTTCTCCGTATGAATGAAGCAGACAGGCAGCTTAGGTTCAAAAATGATACGTACAGGAACATCCGCCTCTTCCAAACGCAATCTGAAAATACCTTCCAACTCACGCATAATTTGATTAACATCCACATCGGTATAAATAAATTCCAAAGTACCCGCCTCAATCTTAGACATATCCAAAATATCATTTACCAACTGTAATAACATATTCGTGTTCCCCTTGATAATCTCTACATAAGAAATTCGATCTTGATCCGACGCGGTCCCCAATAATCCGGCAAATCCCACAATAGCATTCAAAGGAGTGCGAATCTCATGACTCATATTTGCCAGAAAAGCTGTTTTCTGTTCTCCTGCCAATTCCGCATTTCGCCTGGCCTCCTCCAATTCATCCAAAATCTTTTTCTGACGAGTCACATCACGAACTGTCAGCAGAACCTTATCATCCTGATCCAGCTGTAAATATGTTCCCGACACGCAAACAATACAATCGACATAATTATCCATCTTTTCAGACATATAAAGTCTCATCGGAGTTTCCAACGGAGAAAAGTGCCCTTTTTCCCGAAAGCACTTTTCAATGGAGTTACGGACAGGACATACTTTACAATTCTCATGAGAACCGCAGGCTCCGGCGTCCAATCCATTTTTACAACGAAGCAATTCCCCGACCCTACGCAGCACCTGTCCTTCAGAAGTATTATTCAAATTATAGTAATTGGTCTTTTCAACCAAAAAATTCCGATCAACCAAAATTATATATGCATCCACATTATACAATATGGTATCCGAAAATTCTTTCACGGAACACACCTCATTTTTCTTCTTAACGAACTCCTGTTCCAAACTTTTCCTCTTTCTTATCTCCCATCCCCATAAAAGACCTAAAAGTAGAACCAAACAAACTAAAATGAACGCTACCATATTTTAATAGGTTAAATTTCTACAAATGTACAAACATAAATTAAAAACAACGATTATATCCCATTTAAATTTTAATCAGCAAGAAATTTCAGTAAACTTGTTTGTGTTTCAGTATTTTGTTGTATCTTTGCGCCCGAAATTAGATAAACAATATAATGTCTAACGTAATTAACTGAGAATTTTAACAATTTTATTAATGGAAAATTTAAAAAACATCACTCCTGTTGAAGATTTCAACTGGGATGCTTATGAAAACGGCGAAGCTGTAACCAGCATGAGCCACGAAGATCTTGAAAAAGCTTATGACGGTACGCTGAACAAAGTAAACGACCGCGAGGTTGTAGACGGTACTGTTATTGCAATGAACAAACGCGAAGTAGTTGTCAATATCGGCTACAAATCAGACGGTATCATTCCTTTAAATGAATTCCGTTACAATCCAGATTTGAAAATAGGTGATACTGTAGAAGTATACATTGAAAATCAGGAAGACAAAAAAGGACAGTTAATTCTGTCACACAAAAAAGCACGTGCTACTCGTTCTTGGGACCGCGTAAACGCTGCTCTTGAAAATGAAGAAATTATTAAGGGTTACATCAAGTGCCGCACTAAGGGTGGTATGATTGTGGACGTATTCGGTATCGAAGCATTCTTGCCGGGTTCTCAAATTGATGTGAAACCTATCCGCGACTACGATGTATTTGTAGGTAAGACAATGGAATTCAAAGTGGTTAAAATCAACCAGGAATTCAAAAACGTTGTTGTTTCTCACAAAGCTCTTATCGAAGCTGAACTTGAACAGCAGAAGAAAGAAATCATCGGTAAACTTGAAAAAGGACAAGTACTGGAAGGTACTGTTAAAAATATCACATCATACGGTGTATTCATCGACCTTGGTGGCGTAGACGGTTTGATTCACATCACTGACCTGTCTTGGGGCCGTGTAAGCGATCCGAAAGAAGTTGTAGAACTCGACCAGAAGTTGAACGTTGTTATCCTTGACTTCGATGACGAAAAGAAACGTATCGCTCTTGGTTTGAAACAACTGACTCCGCACCCATGGGATGCTTTGGATGCTAACTTGCAGGTAGGTGACAAGGTGAAAGGTAAAGTAGTCGTTATGGCTGACTACGGTGCATTCATCGAAATCGCTCCGGGCGTAGAAGGTTTGATCCACGTATCTGAAATGTCTTGGTCACAGCACTTGCGTTCTGCTCAGGACTTCATGAAGGTAGGTGACGAAGTAGAAGCTGTTATCCTGACACTTGACCGTGACGAACGTAAGATGTCTTTGGGTATCAAACAGCTGAAACAAGATCCATGGGAAACTATCGAAGAAAAGTATCCTGTAGGTTCCAAGCACACTGCAAAAGTTCGTAACTTCACTAACTTCGGTGTATTCGTAGAAATCGAAGAAGGTGTAGACGGATTGATCCACATCTCTGACCTGTCTTGGACTAAGAAAGTAAAACATCCTTCTGAATTCACTCAGATCGGTGCAGACATCGAAGTTCAGGTATTGGAAATCGACAAAGAAAACCGTCGCTTGAGCCTTGGTCACAAACAGTTGGAAGAAAATCCTTGGGATGTATTCGAAACTGTATTTACTGTAGGTTCTGTACACGAAGGTACTATCATCGAAATGTTGGATAAGGGTGCTGTTGTAGCTCTTCCTTATGGTGTAGAAGGTTTTGCAACTCCGAAACACTTGGTAAAAGAAGATGGCTCTCAAGCCCAATTGGATGAAAAACTGTCATTCAAAGTAATTGAATTCAACAAGGATGCCAAGAGAATCATCCTGTCTCACAGCCGCATCTTCGAAGATGTAGCCAAGGCTGAAGAAAGAGCAGAAAAGAAAGCTGCCAAGAAGTCTTCCGGTAAGAGAGAAGAAGCTCCTGCTTCTATCCAAAACCAGGCTGCTTCTACAACTTTGGGCGACATCGACGCTCTGGCTGCTTTGAAAGAGCAAATGGAAGCCGGAAAGAAGTAATTACTTCTCCATATAAATAAGGTAAGGGTGCTTGTGGCAAACACAAGTGCCCTTTCTTTTTAGGCAGGCTCTTAATTTCTTACCCATAATCTGTGCAATCTGTGATGATTACCCTTATCTTTGCACCATCATGGAGAAATTCGAACTACATATTCTCGGCTCCGGTTCGGCATTGCCCACCACCCGCCATTTTCCTACTTCGCAGGTAGTGAACTTACGTGACAAGCTTTTTATGATAGACTGTGGAGAAGGCGCACAGTTGCAATTCCGAAAGTCACGCCTCAAATTCTCGCGTTTGAACCGTATCTTCATCTCCCACCTGCACGGCGACCACTGTTTCGGGCTACTGGGACTGATATCCACGCTTAATCTTTTGGGGCGTACGGCCGACCTGCATATACACTCTCCCAAAGGTTTGGAAGAACTTCTTACGCCGATGCTTGCATTCTTCAATCATCAGATGACCTATAAAATCTTCTTCCACGCGTTCGAGACGAAAGAAGCCGCCTTGATTTATGAAGATCGGTCGCTTACGGTGACAACCATTCCTTTGCGGCATCGCATGCCTTGCTGCGGTTTTCTGTTTGCCGAGAAGCCGCGCCTCAATCATATCCTGCGCGACATGATAGACTTCTATCAAGTGCCGGTGTACGAGCTGAACCGTATCAAGAACGGTGCGGATTACGTTACGCCGGAAGGAGAGGTGATACCCAATGCCCGTCTCACCCGTCCCTCGGCTGCCCCGCGGCGTTATGCCTATTGTTCGGATACGATTTATCTTCCTTCCATAACGGAACAGATAAAAGGAGTGGATTTGCTTTTCCATGAGGCCACTTTTGCCGAAGATGCCGCCCCGCGTGCCAAAGAAACGTTCCATACCACCGCTTCGCAAGCCGCACGGATAGCCCGCGATGCGGAAGTGAAGAAGCTGTTGATAGGTCATTTCTCCGCCCGTTATGACGATGAGCAGGTATTGCTGGATGAGGCGCGCGCTGTCTTTCCGGACACGCAGTTGGCCAAAGAAACGCTTTGTATATCGGTGTGAATCGGAATTTTGCTATCTTTGCTGACGTATAAATATTATAAGTATGCAAGATATAATAAACGGACGTTGCGGCTGGTGCGGAACGGATGAACTGTATGTGAACTGTCTCTTATACACATCTCCGAGCCCACGAGACAGGCAGAA
>ENA-UAHZ01000286-UAHZ01000286.1-human-gut-metagenome-genome-assembly--contig:-NODE-286-length-11017-cov-6.458767_pt1 | contig 11017 bp, 10 predicted proteins | sample MGYA00244410_ERZ654371 | MGnify/ENA primary metagenome ERZ654371 (study PRJEB26926, sample SAMN06164914) | human gut metagenome | biome: ENVO:00009003; feature: ENVO:2100002; material: ENVO:00002003...
TTGGGCAAGGAGTTTGACATCAGCTGGAAGAAACTGGTGAAATACAACGACCTCCATAAAGAATATACACTGGAGGTGGGAGACATCATCTACTTGAAAGAAAAGCGCAAGAAAGCTGCCAAACCCCATACTGTCTACATTGTGAAGGACGGCGATTCCATGCACTCCATTTCCCAAAAGTACGGTATTCGTCTGAAGAACCTTTATAAGATGAATCGTAAGGATGCGGAATACGTGCCCGAGGTGGGAGACCGCTTGAGATTAAGATAAAGAAGCTATCCGAAAATGTACAGGGTGTCCGAAAACGGACACCCTTCTTTTTTGTCTTTTCGCTTACTTTCAGGGGGTTATGATTTTGGCATGGATTTAGTATATATTAAGCGTTATGTTCGCAAACAATAAAATTAAAAGATATGGATAGAGAAATTCCGAAAGAAGTGCGTAATAAAGAACGCAATAAGAAAATCATCCGCTACGGTGCTATCGGCGTGGCAGGTATCGTAGTGGTCAGTGTACTCATTTCATTGATGCGTACGGGAGTGAAGGAGAAAGACCTTGTATTCTCCAAAGTAGGCAAGGGTACGATTGAAGTCAGTGTCAGTGCCTCCGGAAAAGTGGTTCCTGCATTCGAGGAAATTATAAATTCACCTATTAATACCCGCATTTTGGAAGTGTACAGAAAAGGTGGTGATAGTGTGGATGTCGGTACCCCTATCCTGAAACTGGACTTACAGAGTGCCGAAACCGACTACAAAAAGATGCTGGATGAAGAGCAGATGCGCAGCTACAAGCTGAAACAGCTGAAACTTGACAACCAGACCAAACTGACCGACCTTCAGATGAAAATCAAAGTCTCCGCCATGAAGCTGGACCGCATGAAGGTGGAACTGCGTAACGAGCAGTACCTTGATAGCCTCGGTTCGGGCACCACCGACAAAGTGCGCCAAGCCGAACTGAGCTACAACGTAGCACAACTGGAATACGAGCAATTACAGCAGCAGTATGCCAACGAGAAGGAAGTGCTGGCTGCAGAATACCAAGTGCAGGAACTGGATTTCAGCATGTTCCAGAAGACACTGGCCGAAACCAAACGTACGCTCGACGATGCGCAGGTGCGTTCGCCCCGGAAGGCCATCCTTACTTATATCAACAATCAGATTGGAGCTCAGGTTCCTGAAGGGACCCAGATTGCCGTCATCTCCGACTTGAGCCACTTCAAGGTGGAAGGCGAGATTGCCGATACTTACGGTGACCGTGTGGCTGCCGGCGGCAAGGCCATTGTGAAGATTGGCAGCGAAAAGCTGGAAGGTTCCGTAAGCAGTGTTACTCCGCTTTCAAAGAATGGCGTCATCTCCTTTACCGTGCAGTTGAATGAGGACAACAACCGCCGACTGCGTTCCGGTCTGAAAACCGACGTCTATGTGATGAATGCAGTGAAGGAAGACGTGATGCGCATAGCCAATGCCAGCTATTATGTGGGACGTGGGGAGTATGAACTTTTTGTACGCAATTCCGACAAGGAAATTGTAAAGCGCAAGGTGCAGCTGGGCGATTCCAACTTTGAGTTTGTAGAAGTGGTCAGTGGCTTGCAACCGGGTGATGAAGTGGTGGTGAGCGATATGAGTAACTATAAGAACAAGAATAAGTTGAAGCTAAAATGATAAAGGTTTACTTGAAACAAGCCTGGGAGCTGTTGAAGCAGAATAAACTGTTCAGTTCAGCATGCTCTACATTGTGGGTACGGGGCTGGCCATTGCCATGACAATGATTATGGCGGTGGTGTATTATGTGAAGATTGCGCCCGTCTATCCAGAGGCAAACCGCATGAATACGCTTTACCTCAGCAATTCAAAATTCACGCAGGGAAGCGGCAACAATACCAGGACCATGCAATGGGCTGTTTCCTACAAGGCACTGCAAGACTGGTTCTATCCCGTAGAGAATGCCCTTGTCGTTTCGGCCGAGCTGCATAATGATTTGTCGGAAAACAGTTATATACAGCCTGCCGACCGCAGCGGTGATTTTCCGGTTATGGTAAAGTTGACAGACCCTGCTTTTTTCAAGATATATTCTTTCCAATTCCTGGAAGGTAGTCCATTCACGGCATCCGACCTGGCAAGTGGCATTTCCACTGCTGTCATTACCGATGATTTGGCACGCCGCTTGTTCGGTACGACGGAAGAGGTAGTAGGACGCTCGTTCAGCCTGAACTATATCGACTATCGGGTTTGTGGGGTGGTGCGCAGTGCCAGTTACCTCACCTCTAAATCCTATGCACAGCTTTATATACCTTATACGGTGTCGCCCGATTACAGCACTCCCAAGTACGACCTTCCCTATCTGGGAGCTTTCAGTGCTACCTTTCTGGTGCAGGACAGTAAGCAGGGAGATGCTCTGCGGGCTGAGATAAAGGAAATCTGCCGCAAGGAGAATCTTATGCATCCCGATGAATGGAAAGTAGATTTCTGGGAGCAGCCCACCTCCCATCTGTTGAGTGTCTTCAAGACTTATGCAAGTATGGAGTTTGACCTTTGGGCCACAGTGCGCCACTTTCTGCTTGTCCTGCTCGTATTGCTGTTGGTGCCTGCCCTGAATCTGAGCGGCATGATATCGAGCCGTATGGAGGGACGTCTGGCAGAGATGGGCGTGCGGAAATCGTTTGGAGCCGGACGTAAGATACTGCTTTCACAAGTGATGTGGGAAAACCTGCTGCTGACCGCACTGGGCGGAGCATTGGGCTGCTGCTGGCATGGCTGGCACTTTACGTGGGACGCGAGTGGATATTTACGGTATTCGACAGCTGGCCGAATATGGTACCCGAAGGAGTGGAGGTCCGCGTATCGGGTGAAATGCTGTTTGCTCCGCTGGTTTTTCTCGCCGCATTGGCGCTGTGCGTCGTGCTGAATCTGTTGTCGGCCCTTATACCGGCGTGGTATTCCTTGAGGAAACCGATTGTGAACTCACTGAATGAAAAACGATAAGACACGGGAGGTTGGTATGTTTAAGTTAATATGGAAGAATCTTTGGGCGCGCCGCCGCAAGAACGGATGGTTGTTGGCCGAATTGATATTGGTGAGTATCATCAGTTGGGTTGTATTGGACCCGGTGATTGTGGTCACGCACGATCGTAATATCCCGTTGGGCTATGATGCGGAGCGGCTTTGCCTCATTTCATTGGGCGCATTGCAGCCCCAGGCACCGGGATACGATGCCGAAGCGCAGGACTCTGCTACGTTGGTGGACAACTATTATAATTTGGTGCGTTATGTCAAGGACTTTGACGGTGTGGAATCGGCCACTCCCGTGCTGGGATTCTGTTATCCCAATTCTTCGGGAAGTTCGAATAGTCAATTGTTTGCCGAAGGGGATACGATTCCCTTATCTATTATGATGATACAATTTCTGCCTCATACGAACTTTTTCGATACGTATGGTTTCCGTTCCGGTAAGGGGCGGACACCCGGACAGCTGTCCGACTACGCCTATGCCCCGAATGACATTGTACTGACAGAGAATGCTGCCGAACAGTTGTTCCATACCAAAGACGCGCATGGCAAACGCTGTGTAAGCAGAGACCATGGAGATACCTTGTACATGCCGGTTGTCGGTACGATAGGAGCCATGAAGATGTATAGCGAGTGGCGTCCCGTCCCCGTTGCATTTATGCCGATGCTTACCATCGATACAAGTTATATCCCTGAAAGTGCCCATATCCTGGTACGTCTCAAAGAGGGTGTCAGCATGGAGCGTTTTCTGCACGATTTCCGTCCCTGGATGGTGAAGGAGATGAGGCGGGGTAATCTGTTTGCCCGTAGTGTCCGTTCCTATGAGCAGATTATAACGGAGAGCGAAGCCAGCAATTCCACACCGATTTACCGCCGTAATTTGGCGATGGCGGCTTTCTTCCTGGTGAATCTTTGCCTGGGTGTCATCGGTACCTTCTGGTTGCAGACACGTACGAGGCGCGAGGAAGTGGGAGTGATGCTGTCGTTCGGAGCTACACGCAGTGACATTGTCCGCCTGCTGATGGGCGAAGGCACGGTATTGACCGTGGTCGCTTCACTGACTGGTTTTCTGCTTTATTTGCAATATGCACTGAAAGAAGGGCTGGCCAAAGGACAGAATTGGGTGGAGAGTACAGAGAGCTATTGGGTATCGGATTTTACCTTGCATTATTTGCTCGTGTCGCTCGTCATCTTTCTGATACTGCTGGTGGTAGTGTTGGTGGGAATCTATATCCCGGCGCGCAACATCAGCTGCATTCCACCTACGGAAGCCCTGCGTGACGAATAGATGAAAACGGACAAAGTGTTCATTTTCGGACACCTTACTGCATGTATAAATAGCAGATAATCAATGATAAACGGTTTTGGCATAACTTTTGACCTCTTGAAGCAGAAATTGTGCGGAATAGAAACGGAACAGAATAATAACAATTAAATACTTACCATTATGATTAAGTTAACTAGCATCAACAAGATTTATCGTACAAACGAGATTGAAACCGTGGCATTGGAAAATGTAAACCTCGAAGTGAACAAGGGAGAATTTCTCAGTATCATGGGACCTTCCGGTTGCGGAAAATCTACGTTGCTGAACATTATGGGTTTATTGGATGCACCCACCAGCGGTACCATCGAAATAGCCGGTACGAAAGTGGACGGCATGAAGGACAAGGAGCTGGCTGCTTTCCGTAACCAGAAGCTGGGTTTTGTGTTTCAGTCTTTCCATCTGATTAACTCGCTGAATGTACTGGATAATGTGGAGCTGCCTTTGCTGTATAGAAAGGTGTCTGCCAAAGAACGCCGTCGTTTGGCGGAAGAGGTGTTGAAGAAGGTCGGTTTGAGCCACCGCATGCGTCACATGCCTACACAGCTTTCCGGCGGTCAGTGCCAGCGTGTAGCCATTGCCCGTGCCATTATCGGCAACCCGGAGATAATCCTCGCCGATGAGCCCACCGGTAACCTGGACTCCAAGATGGGTGCCGAAGTCATGGAACTGTTGCATCAACTGAACAAGGAAGACGGACGTACCATCGTGATGGTGACCCACAATGAAGAGCAGGCCAAACAGACCTCACGTACCGTCCGCTTCTTCGACGGACGTCAGGTGGAATAATTACTGCTTAGCAACTGTCAACTATTAATTATCAACTATCAATTAATGAAATGCAAACCGTAAGACAAGCTTTTACAATCTTGAAGCAGAATCCGCTGCTAAGTACGATTTCCATATTGGGTACGGCCTTTGCTATCACCATGATTATGGCTATTGTGATTACTTGGCAGACGAAATATGCTGACTTGGAACCGGAGGTGAACCGCAGTCGGTGTCTTTACTTTTCCGCTATGCACGTATACGACAAGGAAAAGGACGGCAATAATAATTGGAGTAATCCTTCGGCGGCATTTATGAAAGAATGCGTGCAGCCGGTGCCCGAAGTGGAATACTGTACGGCATTTTCCCCAGCCGGTTTGTCATTGGCTTCGTTGACTGACGGTAACAATCGGGTGAAAGTGGATGCTATGCGGACAGATCCCGACTTCTGGAAAGTGTTCAGCATGCAGTTTCTTGCCGGACGCGGCTTCAGCGAAGCCGACCGTGCTGGAGAAAGCAAGGCTGTAGTAGTCTGTGCGTCTGTAGCGCGGAAACTGTATGGAAGTACAGATGTAGTGGGACAGGAATTCCTGCTGAACCGGGAACTTGCGCGTATCGTGGGAGTGGTGAAAGATGTTTCCGTCACTGCTAAGGATGCATATGCACAAGTATGGGGTATGTACAGTGCCGACGAACTGAAAATTACCGGAGTCCACAGTTATTTGGGAGGCATGCAGATTGCTGTATTGGCACGTACATCCGATGACTTTCCTGCCATCCGGGAGGGCATTGCCAAGCAGGTGGAACGTGTTAATGCCGGATTGGGTAATAAACAGATAGACATCATGGAACAGCCGGACAATATCGTGGCGCACGTCAACCACGTATGGGCTAATGTAGGGCCAGACTTGACAATGCTTTATCTTCAATATGCCGTAGCTTTATTTATCATTTTGTTGGTACCGTCACTCAATCTGTGTGGCTTGAGTAACAGCCGCATGCAGCAACGTATTACCGAATTAGGTGTACGTAAGGCTTTTGGAGGAACGAAAAGTGTGCTTGTGCGGCAGATACTGAACGAAAATCTGATGTTGACATTACTGGGTGGAGTAGTGGGACTGCTTTTCAGTTATTTGGCAGTATATGCCATGCGTATGTGGCTGTTCACCAATAATCAGAATGTGGGTACGTCGGGCGAGTTCAGCTTGAACATGGAGGCACTGTTTAGTCCGTGGGTATTCCTGCTGGCATTTGTTTTCTGTGTGGTCATCAATCTGTTGAGTGCGGCACTGCCTGCATGGATAGCGGCACGGCGCACTATTGTAGATTCTTTGAATGATAAATAGAAGGAGGTACTTGATATGAAATTTACGATACATAACTTACGTATGATAAAGGCACGCTTCAGCAGTAACGGCTGGGTATTGGCTGAATTGTTCTTGGTATTCATCGTGATGTGGTTCCTCTGTGACTCACTGGGATGCATGAAATATACTTTCTACCGTCCGCTGGGTTATAATATTGAACATGTCTATAAATTATCCACCGTTGTAGGTGGAGAAAGTCGGGATACGAGTCTGACTGATGCCGATAAATATCTGGGTATATTGGCGAAATTGGAACAAGAGCCTTCCGTAGAGGCAGCTGCCCTTTGTTATTGGAGCCTTCCGATGAGTGGCAGTAATAGTTACAATGCGTTGGTTGTGCAAGATACTTCCTGGGTGCAAGGACGCTGTATTTATACGACTGGAGGATATATGGATGTTTTCCGGATAAGTGAGGACCCGCGTCACCCGTTCCGGGACACTCCCGCAGGATGGAACAATGTGACACTGAGTAATGCCGCTTTTGAACGTTTTCGTAAGAAAATGCCGGAGTTTTCGCAGACTACGCCGTTAGGTAATGGTGATTCTGTTACAATCATCAAGCAGATGGGGAAGACCGGTGCTTTCCGTTCCTATCGTTATGGAGTTGAGGAACCTTGGTTCTTTTATCATTTGGGAGAGAATATGATTAAGGCAGAGTTTGCCGACAATTGGTCGCAGATTGTTTTCCGCGTGAAGCCTGCTGCCGACGGACCGGATTATCGGGAGAAGTTTCTGCGCGAAATAGCGCCTAAACTGGACACGGACAATGCGTTTGTGGCAGATGCCGCTCCCTATACTGAACAACAGTTGCAGTTCGAGGTGATGAATGGCGATACGGATAAGGTGAACAGTCAGGCTGTGGTGGTGCTCTTCCTGCTGGTGAATGTATTTTTGGGGTTAATAGGCACCTTCTGGTTCCGTACTCGCCGCCGCCGTTCGGAGATAGCTCTACGGATGGCGATGGGCAGTACGCGTGGCGGTGTGTTTCGTTTACTGATAGGTGAGGGGTTACTGTTATTGGCGTTAGTGACATTGCCTGCCATGGTTGTATGCTACAATGTGGGGATGGCGGAATTTACTATAGGACGTACCTCTCTCATATCCACTTGGCCGATAGAGTGGAGTGTGATACGCTTCCTTGCAGGTTCTCTAGGGGCTTGGTTACTGATAGCTCTGATGGTAGTGATTGGAATATGGTTTCCGGCACGGCAGGCTATGAAGATTGAGCCGGCAGAGGCGTTGCATGAAGAGTAGTATGAAAAACAATAGAGGATTAACAATAAAAAAGAAGAAAAATGAAAACTAATATAGTAGGTATTATCATTGCATTGATATTGACATTTGTAGGTATGCTGAGTGTTTATGCACAAGATACCAAAGTGAGTGAAGTGCGCAAAGTGGATGCCTTTTCGTCCATTGAGATAACGTCTGTGGGAACAATTTATTTTACACAGAGTGACACTTATTCTTTCAAGATTGAAGGTAAGGAGAAGCACGTGAAGAATACAGAAACCACAGTGAAGGACGGCTGTCTGCTGATAGGCTTCAAGGATAGGAAAAACAAGAGCATGAGAAATCAGAAAAATGGCGTGACCATTTGGATTTCGGCTCCTGATTTGAAGAAGGTGGAGTTTACCGGTGTAGGGGAATTCAATTGTGAGAAGCCCTTGAAACTGGATGAAGTGTCATTTGAGGTAAAGGGAGTGGGTGAAGTGAATGTATCCGATTTGACGTGTGACGAGCTGAAAGTTACTTTACGCGGAGTAGGTAGCGCCGATATTCATGTAGTCTGCGATTATTTGACTGCCAGAATGAGTGGTGTGGGTGACGTCACTTTGAGCGGAACTGCCGGGCATGCTGACATTTCTAAAGGAGGCATAGGCGGAGTGAATACATGTAACCTGAAGGTGGGCCGTTGAGTAGCGGTAACACCAATCGTAAATAGTAAATCGTCTAATCGTAAATATCAATATGATAAAGCAATACTTCACACAAGCCTGGGCACAGTTGCGGCAGCAACCGATGATTAGTGCCGTCAGCATAGCCGGTACGGCACTTGCCATCTTCCTCATCATGCTGGTGGTGATGATGCAGCAGGTGAAGGTAGCTCCGTTTGCTCCGGAGAGCAACCGCGACCGCTTTCTACATGTGCATTATATGAGCATCACCAACAAAAGCTGGGGAGAGGGAAACAGTTCCAACGGACCGATGGGGATAAAGACTGCGCTTGAGTGCTTCAAATCGCTGAAGACCCCCGAAGCAGTAACGATTTATACCTGTATGGTCATTTCTACCCCCGTGAATCTGCCGGGACAACCTGCAACGGGTATCGACCTGTTGCAGACAGATGATACTTTCTGGCGTGTGTTTGATTTCTCTTTTGTTGCCGGGAAACCTTATGACCAGGCTACATTCGATGCCGGACTACCCGTAGCGGTAATTACGGAAAGTGTAGCGCGCAGGTTATTCCAGACAACGGAGGCTGTTGGTCGCGAATTCCTTTTGAACCATGCTCCTTATACAGTGTCCGGTGTAGTGAAGGATGTTTCTACTTTGGCCAACACTGCCTATGCGCAGGTATGGGTGCCCTATACTTCTACTGAGATAACGAAAAGCACATGGAGTGATGAGCATATGGGGATGATGAGCGTTACCATTCTGGCGAAAAGCCGTGATGATTTTCCTGCTATTCGTGAGGAGACGGAACGCCGCCGTCAGGAGTACGACACTGTAATTGGCGAGAATGGTTATTCGTTGATTTACCGTAACCGTCCTTATGACCAGGAGAAAAATGCCGCAGGAATGGCTGCCAACATCGAACCGGACGTGGACCAGGCACGCAGGCAGCGTCTCATTATCTTCATCATTCTACTGATTGTTCCTGCCATCAACCTCAGCTCGATGACGCAGAGCCGTCTGCGCCAGCGTGTGGCAGAGATTGGTGTGCGCCGGGCATTCGGTTCAACGAGACTGGAACTGATGGGGCAAATCATTGCAGAAAATCTGGTGGTGACATTGCTGGCAGGGGTGATGGGATTGTTGCTGAGTGTAGCATTCGCTTATTTGGGAAATACACTGCTGTTTGCGCAGGAATTCAGCCAGACGCTGAGTCCTCCGGCAGTGGATGCAAGCATATTGCTGCATGGCTCCACCTTTGGCTGGGCGTTGTTGTTCTGCTTTGTGCTGAACTTACTAAGTTCCGGTATTCCCGCATGGCGTGCATCAAGAATAGGGATTGTAAATGCATTGGGCGGACGTTTGCATAAATAACTCCATCACAAAACATTAATCATTGAAGAAAATGACTAAGAAACTTCTTACACAGATAAAGAATGAATGGCTCTCAAACCTATGGTTGGTGTTGGAGTTATTGGTAGTGAGTGTAGTGATGTGGTACGTGGTAGACTATCTCTACACGCGCGCCGCCACCTATCTGGAGCCGAGAGGCTTTAATATAGAGCACTGCTACCTTATAGAGTTGGGGGAACTGACACCCAAAAGTCCCGACTACATAGCCGGGCATACCTCTCAGCAGACCCACGATGACATAGCCGAGTTGTTGGAGCGTCTGCGTCGTCGGCCGGAGATAGAAGCGGTCAGCCTTTCGCAGAATTCGTATCCTTACAACGGAAGCAATTCAGGCGCTGAAGTAAGCTATGACACTTTGCGTTCTCCCGGTTGGACCATCCGCAGGTTAGTGACACCGGACTTTCCCCGTGTATTCCGCTATCGGGGCACGCGTGGCGAGACACCCGAACAATTGGCTGAAATGTTGGAGCGCGGGGAGTTTATGGCTTCGGATAACCTCTACCGGAAATACGACTGCCGGATGACAGATCTCGTAGGCCAGCGGTTCTATCTTTTTGGTGATACTACGAAGACCTACCGGCTGGGTGCTGCACTGCAAAATGTACGCTATCACGATTATGACCAGGCGCGAAGCTCATATTCCATGATGGTGAAGCAGAGTTTCTACTATATCGGTCTCGAACTTTGTGTCCGCGTCCGTGAAGGGCAGGACAATGACTTCATTGAGAGGCTGAAGGCAGACAGTGAGAGCCAGTTCCGCATAGGCAATATCTTCATTTCGGAGATACGTTCTTTCAAGGATATTCGTCGCAACTACCAGCAGGCATGGACCAATGACATCCGTAACTATGTGATGGGTATGGGATTCCTGCTGCTGAACATTTTCCTCGGCTTGCTCGGAACATTCTGGTTCCGTACGCAGCAACGCCGTTCGGAGATAGCACTGCACAAAGCGCATGGAGCGACAGACCGTGCCATCTTCAGCCGGCTGCTTAGTGAAGGGATATTGTTGTTGGCAATTGTCACCCCCGTTGCATTGCTCATCGATTATAATCTTGCACACCTGGAGTTGAACTCCTGGAGGAACGGTACGACGTTGGAGTGGGACCGCCTGCTGCTATGTGCCGCCATCAGCTTTGTGCTGATTGCCCTAATGATTGTCATCGGTATAGGTATTCCCGCCCGAAAGGCCATGAAGGTGCAGCCTGCCGAAGCATTACATGATGAATAGAAAGTTATGAAAC
>ENA-UAHZ01000305-UAHZ01000305.1-human-gut-metagenome-genome-assembly--contig:-NODE-305-length-10692-cov-5.289085_pt1 | contig 10692 bp, 4 predicted proteins | sample MGYA00244410_ERZ654371 | MGnify/ENA primary metagenome ERZ654371 (study PRJEB26926, sample SAMN06164914) | human gut metagenome | biome: ENVO:00009003; feature: ENVO:2100002; material: ENVO:00002003...
TTCTGCCTGTCTCGTGGGCTCGGAGATGTGTATAAGAGACAGCACTATGACTTTAAGAATATAAAGTTTAGAAGAACAGCTGAGGAGTTAGACAACACTAATCTTAATCTTGGAGCAGCATATGGAGATTTCTATACATTCTCAGACTTAACTGGAGGAGTTATTACTGACAGCTCTGAATTACATAATACTAAACATAATGAATTGAAACAAGGATGTACTAATAATATATTCTTGGGAGATACATATGATAATGTACTGGAAGCTGATTGTAAAGGTAATACATTCCTTAGAGGCTGTCATGATACAACCCTGAGGTGGAACTCAGTTAATAATATGTTTAACGAGAATGTATGTTATATGGAAGGGTCATTATATAATAAAGTGTTTCCTATTGGAGATACCAGTTTATCAATGACAATTACCAAAACAATTCATAAGGTTAATGAGGCTACTATTATATCCTTCTTAGACCCTATGACATATGCTTATCAAATCATTCAAATCTAAATATGGCAGAGTTTATACGTCTTGACGAACAAGAACAAGAAGCTCCCATTTTACCTGACTACCCACATTCTATTTCTAATATAAAACCAGATACTAAGATAATAGATGGTGTTATAGAGAAAGAGGAAGTAGAAGGAATTTGTGCCGACTATGATGTTATTACAATAGACAAGATAGACAGTATAAAGGTAGAAGAGGAAGGAGTAGACCACATCTGTATTAAGGATGATTGTGATACTTCTAAATATTATGGGTGTACTGGTGGTGATGATGGATTTCAAAAGGAGAATCTATTTTCAGAGTTAACTGATGAATATCAGAGAACTATAGCCAGAATCAATCTTGGTATAGCAGATGAATATGCTCTAAAGTGGGGAAACATCAAAGGTAACTTGTCTAATCAAAAAGATTTATATACCTTTGTAACTGATTCAATAGCCTTTGATATTAATAAGGTTATTGATGAAATTAACCTTAAGCTCGCTCAATGGGCATGTGAGATAGAAATTAGATTTAAGAACAAAGCTGATATATTCTCCCCAAGCTTTGCTGGAACTCCGACTACTACATTGCCCTTGATGACAGATAATTCTAACAGAATTGCTTCTACTGAATGGGTTAATGCTAAAATAGCAGCAGCATCTATTGATGATAACGTCAAGGCTATATCTCTGGACCCAGAATATATGTGTTATGGAGATGAACCTACAGATGTAAAAGTTACTTGGGAGTACCATAAAGAAGTTATAGAGCAATCTATTAATGGGGTTACACTAAGTCCTGAAGTAAGAGAGTATACTTTTACTAATAGGGCTACATCTATGGTAATTACCCTTAAATATAAGTATGAGGATATTAGTGCTACAAGAGTTGTTACATTTGACATTAAATATCCAAATTACTTTGGAACTTCTCCAGACTATACAAAACTTGATAGAACTATTGATAATGTCTATACAGTTAATGCTGGAGCTAATGAGTATATATATGTAATGATTCCTAACGGTTCTAATACTGTTTTAGGAGTTAGTAGTATTATAGGTGGTTTTAAATTACTTGGAACTCAAGAGATATTTAGTAACCTATATTATATATTCAAGAGCGCACAGACAGGATTAGGAGAGACTACTGTAGAAATACTTGACCAGAGTGGATATAATCCAGAGAGTATTGATACCACAACTATACGTGAATTGTTAGCAGCTAAGGCTGATAAGCATACAGTATATACTAAAGAAGAAGTTGATGATAAACTTGCTGCTATTGAAGGTGGCGATATACAACTTAATAACTACTATACTAAACAAGAAGTTGATGCTAAGATTCCAGATGTCTCTGGTAAGGCTGATAAGAGTGAAATACCTACTAAGGTTTCTCAATTAGAGAATGACTCAGAGTACCTAACTGAAGTTCCTAAAGAGTATGTTACTGATAAGGAACTTGAAGCCAAAGGTTATTTAACCCAAGAGTTAGAACCTCAATTTACTGCTAGTGCTGCAAAGAATATAAATCAGCAAGACATTGATAGCTGGAATAATAAGGTTGACAAACAAGTAGGAATGGGTCTATCTGAACAGAGCTTTACTATAGAAGAGAAAGCCAAGTTATCTGGACTTATTAACTATAATGACTCTGGCATCAGAAAGACAATAACTGATTTGGAAGGTGAAGTTGCTAAGAAAGCTAACAAGACTGATATTCCAGATATTAGTGGAAAAGCTGACCGAACAGAACTACCAACTAGAGTATCACAGTTAGAGAACGATAGTGGATATATAAGTTCACTGCCAGGTAACCTAGTTACTGAACAAGAACTAGAAGCTAAAGGTTATCTAACTGAGTTTACTGAAACTGACCCTACTGTACCTGCATGGGCTAAGCAACCTAATAAACCAACATATACATTAGATGAACTTGGGGCTGAAGCTGCTGGTGCTGCTGGTACTGCTTTATTAGAAGCTAAGGGCTATACAGACAGTAGGTTTGATATAATCTTAGAAGGTGCTGACCCATCATACAATACCTTTAAGGAATTAAGTGATGCTATACTTGCTCAGAATACTACTATAGGTGGAATTAATACTAAGATTAGTGGTATTGAAACTACACTAAACGGTAAAGCTGATAAGTCAGAACTATTCTCTAAAGACTACAACGACCTTATTAATACTCCTGTTATCCCAAGTATCGAGGGACTAGCTTCACAGACTTGGGTACAACAACAAATAGCTGCAATACCTGGAGTTGATTTGAGTGGATATGCTTTAAAATCTGAAATACCTGATGTTAGTAAGTATGTTGAGAAGGTTCCTGGAATGGGGTTGAGTTCTAATGACTTCACTAGCAGTGATAAGAGTAAGTTAGATAGTCTTACTAACTATGATGATTCTGCTATAAAAGGGGAGGTAAATGACTTAGACATTAAAGTTAAGTATGTTAATTGTACCATACCATTCGATATGGTAAACAGTGATTCTCCGAGTACATACTTTAGTACTATTGATGAAGCTGTAGAATTTTTAGAGTTATTGTATGAAACTTCTACAACGGTCATTGAATATAATGAGGATACCATCTTGACTTCTTACAATAAGGTAGGAACTGATACTACAGACATAAATGACAGAAGAGTTATTAATGTTGTACTACTATGTCATCTATCAGCGTCTCAGGATTTTAAGATGGAGTTTAATTTAGTCTATGGAAATACTGAGGAATCCTTTAACTACACCAAAGAAGTTATTAGTGTAGTAGCTAACGACTTAGTAACAGACAGGTCAGACATTCCCCTATCAGCAGCTCAAGGTAAACTACTAATGGATAAACTTACAGCATTAGAACAGATTGTTAATAACATTACTACTAATGCTTCTATAATATTAGAATAACATGGCAGATGCAATGGTAAACAATAAGCAGGTAAATTTCTGGAGGGGTGATATGACTCCTCCAACTATTTACCATATCTGGATTAAGGACAACAGTAAGATGTTGTTATATGATGGTGAGAAATGGGTAGTATTCTTGGACAATAAGGAAATCATTGATATACTTGATAAAGTTCAACAACTGTTGGATGAAATGCAAGCTAAGATTGATGAAATTGGAAACAAGACTGTTAACAAGAAGCCTATTAAGACCAATCCAGTATTAGATGGCACTGATATACTTATAAATGCAACTGGTAACTATGTGATTCCAACTGAAACACTAGCACAAACAGCTTTAAGATTAGACAACTTACTAACTACTAAAATAATTGAATAATGGTAATTGATAGTAAGTTTGCATATGTAAAGAAGAAAGAGGTGTTTGAACCTCTGATTGAGAGTATTCCAAAGGGTCTAAACCCTATTGTGTTTATAGAAGACACAAGAGAAATGTGGACTTGTGGAACTTACTTTAGTATTGGATACCCTAGTATTGAAATATCAGAAGTAAGTGGTTCAGTAAAGGTTCAGATTGGTAACTCATTCTTCTTAATGTCTACCGCTGGTGAGAGTATTAGTATCAGAAAAGGTGATGGTAATAGAATTATTATTAGTAGTAATGCTCTTAGTAGAGTAGACACTGAACCTCCTCTTGAATGGGATGCAGCTAATAGAAAGCTATTACACAAAACCAGTGGAGTAGTCCCAGGTTCTTATGGGCAGTCTACTAATCTTGGAAATGCAAGTATCTTTGTAATTCCGAATATTATAGTAGATGCCACTGGGCACGTTACATTGGCTGAGAATCATAACATAGAAATCAGAGATTATGTTGAGCAATTAGCTCCGTCTACTTTAATGGGAGATAGAAACATATTACTATCTTATAATGAGGCTAGTAATACGGCAGATACTTCTCAAGTAAGAAAGGCTAATGGTCTTACATTCAACGATGCCACCCAGAAGATGACAATAGCTGGAGGTATGAACTCTAACGGACCAGTTAATGTTAATCATGGAGACTTATCAGTCTTAGATGGTTACATTATTGGTAACTTAAAGGGTGATGTACAAGGTCAAGCTACACCAAAGATTCACATATCTTTAAAGCCAGAATATGGTGGTGCTTCTACTAAATTGTATGGTCATGTAAAGTTACAGGATATTCTTAACACTAAGCCTGACCCATCAAGTGATAACGAGAACATTAATGATACTAACGTAGTTGCAGCTATTGCAGCTTCACCTTTAATGGTATGGAATGCAATACAGACTGCTAAAGACTATGCTGATAGTATTCTTGGTTCTAATAATGCAATGCTATATAAAGGTGCAGTTGAGGCTGGTACTACAAGTCCAGGTTCATTTACACCCACAGCTGATGTTGGTCATACTTACGTGGTGACATTTGGTACTGGTACATATACTGATAGTGTTGGATATATCAATGGAGAGCCAGTAGAAATTGGTGATTTGCTAATATGTAAGGAGAGTACCCCTGCTGCCACTTCCTCTACTTGGTCACAAGTAAGAACTAAGTGGACGTTTGTGCAGACAAACACTACAGGAGTTGTTAGTGGACCTTCAAGAGCAGTAGTTGGGCAATTAGCTGTGTTTGATAGCACTACAGGTAAGTTGATTACAGGTCTTACTAATGGTAGTGTAGGACAAGTACTTACTATTAATAATAATGGTACTCCTTCATGGATTACTCCAGTATCTCAAACATGGCGTGCTATTAACTACCAAAACTCTGGTCAACCAGCAGCTCAAATTCTAAGTAACTCTACAGATTCTGGAGATTTAACTTTTGGAGCAGCAGGTAACATGAGATTGAGTTGGGATGATGCTACAAATACATTAACCTTTGCTTCAATATCAGATAATAGCTGGCGTGATGTGTTAGCCTATACAACATCTTCTCTTTTACCCCAGAGTATTGGAGAGAATGCAGACTTAATATTCTCCAGTGATTTCTTATGGATAGAAGGAGAATTAGTAACGGGATGGGCTACTGTAAACTCAAGTGGAAATATAACATATTCAAGATAATTCAGGAGGACTCAGTTCCTCCTTTTTATTAACTTTGTGATAACACAATATGCTAATTAAAACAAAATACATTGACTGTGCTAGTAAGAGTGTGTTTAATACATGGAAGTTACCTACAAGTGCAGCAGATACCAGTGGAGATATATACTGGTCAGCCGTTGTCTATATAAAGGACACTGGCGAAGTGTGGACTCATGGTAAACTATATGGAGGATTCTTCTCAAATGCAGACAATAACAAAGTTAGTTTAACCATAGGAGGAACAACAAAGATATTAGCATTAGATGGACATGTCCAATCTTATACTACATTAACAGGTAGTGGAAGTATAGCTGACCAGGCTATCCTATCTACAGGAGAGGCTAATAAATGGACTCTGAAGACTTTGGGTAAAAATGCCTTTAGTAATGTTGATTACTTACCTGCCGATGCTACTGCTGTTGCAGCCGAGAAAGTTGTACATGCTTTAGCTTTCCAATATAACGGGAAGGCTATACATTCTTTTGATGGTTCAGTAGCTAGAGTCCTAAATATTATACAGGGTGATAATGTGTTTATTACTGGAGATAATCGGGGTAATGTAACTATTGCTGCTGACCCAGGAAGTGATACAGTAAACACTGCTGGAGCTACTAATAAGGTTGATACAAAATTGTTCCTTATTGGTGCCGAATCTCAGACTACTGCGCCTCAAACTTACAGTAACCAGTATGTATACATTGGAACTGACAACTGTTTATATAGCTTAGGTAAGAAGGTATTAACTAAACATCAAGCTATTTATAATTTAGATTTACAAACTCAAGTAGGGAAAGCTGTTACTAAGGTTACTACATTTGACCCCAATGCAGCTAACAACTCATTTACTTTAGTTCAAGGCACTAATGTAACTCTAACCCCAGATGCAGCTAATAAGAAAGTAACTATTAGTAGTAAGGATACAACTTATGATTTCTATAATTTAGTTTTCAAACAAGGAGAATCTGTTATAGATACTTATAAGCCAACTACTTCACCTAGTAAAACTCTTAAAGCAGGAACTAACGTTACATTTACAGGTAGCAACAATGAAGTATTAATAACAACTCAAGACACGAGGAATACAGCTGGTGCCACTAAAAAGTTAACTACTAAGTTATTCCTAACTGGAGCATTAACTCAAACAGATAACCCTCAGACCTATACCAATTCCAAAGTGTATATAGGCGCGGATAACAAGTTGTATAGTGATGGTAAAGTAGTTTCTACTGGAGACCATACGCATAACTATGCGGGAGCTACTAGTCCTGGTGGTCCAGCTCTGAAAGTAGATTTAAACCCATCTGGATTATTGGATGCTACTTATGGAAGCTATGGTGGAATATTACAAGACTCAAATAAAGGTCCTGTATCTGGTTCCTGGTCTAATAGGATTAAAATCTTACATAATAACTCAACTGGTTATTACACTGAATTAGCTCAGAATTTCACAGGTACAGCTGGATTGTGGCATAGAAGAAATGTAGCTGGCACAATAAGTAAGTGGACTCCAGTAATTGATAATGCTAATTTCCATACATACCTTGATAGTACTTATGTTATTAGGGGTAACGACCCAAATGTACTTACTAATTATGTGAGATATAGTATAAATACTGGTCTTACAATGAATTGGAAGTGGGGTAATGCTACTCCAACTCATATATGGGGAGCTAAGGCTAGTGATAGCTCTAAGGCTTATGTATTTAACGGAGATAATATTAGAGCCTTTGCTAATGCTGTAAATAGAGCTGGCGACACAATGACAGGTACTTTAAAAGTAACTGAAATTCAAGCTACTAACGGTAACGGACTTGTAATGTGGAATGGTACTACTTATACATATCTTGGTATGCAGGCTGGTACTACATATATTAGAAGTGGAGAAACTGATTTACAGCATAGGTATAATGGAACTGACTATAAGATATGGGATGCCAGAAACTTAGTAGGATTAAGAACTGAACACTCTCATAATACTATAAACTTTATTGATAGTAGAGAAACAGCATCCACACCACAAGAACATGCAGCAGGTGTTTGGTTGGACTTTAAAGCTAATGCTAAAGCTAATCTTAGTGATGGTGGAAACTATACTGGACTATTAACTGTCAGAAAGTATGGTGGTACTACAGACTGGTCAGGTGGTAAAAGTGCACAGCTTGGATTTACTGACAATTCTAATGTATGGGTTAGATTTGGTTCTGGTACATCTTGGGAGAATTGGAAACAGCTAGCTACTACTGGATGGGCTAATGGTAAATTCTTACCTTTAGCTGGAGGTACTGTAACTGGTAATATTATTTTAAAGGGTAGTACTAACACAGATATGACTAATGCTAACATCCACCCTAGACTTAGATTTGACAACAGTGATAGCTCACAGACAGTAAGCTTCATATTTACTGATCATGACTCTTATAGAGCACCTGCAGGTATAAAACTAGTAGGTAATCAAGGTAATGAATGGTTCGAAGCTCCTAAACTGATAAAGACAGGTTCTTCTAATAGTTATGTATTACTTGGTGGGGGTGGACATAAGGCACTAGCACAATTTGTATATGCAGCTGGTAACCTAGGAGTTCAAGAGTCTACTGGTACTTCTGATAATATTAGTAGAGCACAGTTCTGGAGGGATAACAACTTAGGTGCTTATGGTGTGACGTTGAGCCATTCTGATAATGCTGGATATAAGACTAAAATCTACCACGATTATGGTAGTGGCGGTAACTTATATATGAAAGCTTGCTCTAATGGAACTTGGGGAAGTGTTTATACTATATGGAACTCTGGTAACTTTGACCCCAATACTAAAGTTAATAAAGCTGGAGATATTATGACAGGACCTTTAGTTATCGCTTCGACTATAAATAACCAGTATAACGAGGGCTTAAGAATATCTTTAGCTGCAAACAATTGGGCAGGTATAACTTTCGGTTCCACTGGAACCTCTGGTGCGCCTTCTAATGGATGGTTTGCAGCAAGGAATCCTAGTAATCAATTTATAATTAGTCCTGGGGATTCTTCTAGTTTTACTGGATTAACTCTTAATAAAGGTGGTAATCTATTATGGAGAAATAGAGATGTCTTATTAAAGGATGAAATTAACTCACAAGTAGGTGGTTCTAAGAGTGCTCAAATGAATTGGGCATCATGGGGTACTGATACTTATGGTGGTGCTATACAAATTAGAGAAACTAGTTTAGTAGGCAATGGTCAATCAGCTTGGGGCTACTCTCCAGCATTAACATTCCATTGGAGTGGTAGATATGCTAAGAGATTTGGTATGAGAAGTGATGGTCAATTCGCTGTGGATGATGTTCCAATTTCACTAAGTACTCACACTCATAATTATGTAAAGGATATAAGTAATGGTACTAATACTACATTTGCATACAGTAAAGCAGGAATGAATTATGCTGACTTTACGTGGTTAGCTGGCTGGAATGGTTATGAGTTAAGAGCTGTTAATAAATCTCTATTCGCCCAGGCTAGCCATACTCATGATTACATCCCACGAGTAAGAATACAAAATCCAAGTAACTCATCAACGAGAGTAGGAGTAGTACCATTTAATGTTCTTGGGCTGAAGACAGGTTATCCTATGACAGCTGACCCAGAATTTGCTTCTGGTAATGGATTGGTATCGTTATATAACAATGCTGGAAATGGGGCGACAGTAATAGAAAGGATTTCATATTCTTTAGCTGCTAACACTACTGGATATGTCATGAGAATAAGAAATACTGGAGCAGCAAGTCCTGGTTTAGGGGGATTTCATAGTAGTATTAACTCAAGGGCTAACGCAGTATTTGTACAAATATTTAGAGCAAAGATACCTACTGGGCACAGTGTTGTGCAAGCTTCTAATAGTATGGGTAGTAGCTATGGAGATGTATGGATAACAGATACAGCTGGTACTGGTAAATGGGAGTGGTATGGACGAATCATTTATTGTGGTGAGTCTGGTTCTTTCTCATCTGGAGGATATGTGTACTTGAATGGCAACGCTGGAACATCATCATCCCCACTATACTGGTATATTTCTTACTGTCAGGTATATGACCTTACAAAGGGTAGATATGATGGTCTAAGATGTAGATATGCTGACGAAGTAACAAATGCTGATACTGTTGATGGACAACATGCTTCTGCATTCTCCTATAAATCATGGTGGCATTGGTCAGGGCAGTCTGGACAACCTACATGGCTATGGGGAGGTAATAGTGAGAATAGTTACTACGTATATAACCCATCTAACTTTAATGTAAACTCAGCTACTTATGCTCATAAAGTAAGGGGTGAGTATACTGGAGGTGGAGGTCAACAAAATCCTAATTACTTCGGAACTAACTGGGTTGGATTTAGAATGATGAATACTACAGTTGGTACTGATAGTCAATATAAAGACTGGATTATAAGTGACTGTTATGGGGGCAACGACTTTGGTGGGGCTGTGGCATTTGGTATGAACAGGCAGTCCTTAGGTGCATATCTAATGGGTTCAGACTCTAATAGAAGCTCATGGACTAGAAAAGGTACATTCTGGGGAGATTGGAATCTAGACCCAGTTACAAAATCTCAACTCAAGAAGACAAGAGTGCCTGGGGAGGTAGTAGATTTCTATGTTTACCAGGTAAATGGCTATACTTGTACTAGTACAGACTATACTACATTTAGGAATCAGCTATTTGATTCAAGTGGTAGAGGAAAGTCAAGTGTGTCATACAAAGTTACTTATAGTTCAATGACCTATACTGTAAACCTATCTGACTTCGTATTAGCATACAATGGAATCAGTGCATATACTAATGGTATGTATACAGCAGGTGGTGGTGAGATTGAAAGTAATAGGATTGGTAGTACAGCTGGTGCTAATAGTAAAACCATTACTGGTTACGAAATGCCTAAGCACGCTCACTGGTTTGGACACTATAGGTCAGATAATGCTAACGATAGAGACGTGTTCGGACCAGATGGAGGTCAGAATCACTCTACAAATGGTACAACTTCTGCTGGACAAGGAGGTAACTGGAGAACTGGTTACTCAGGTAATGGTCAATCAAAGGATTGGAGACCAAAGACAATCTTTGTATTCAAGATGGTGTATGCTCCTCAATCATGGTAAGTTATGAATATTTAAGATAATTTGTTTTGAATATTAGTAAATTATCACTAACTT
>ENA-UAHZ01000330-UAHZ01000330.1-human-gut-metagenome-genome-assembly--contig:-NODE-330-length-10331-cov-6.470319_pt1 | contig 10331 bp, 8 predicted proteins | sample MGYA00244410_ERZ654371 | MGnify/ENA primary metagenome ERZ654371 (study PRJEB26926, sample SAMN06164914) | human gut metagenome | biome: ENVO:00009003; feature: ENVO:2100002; material: ENVO:00002003...
ACTTATTATTTCACCCAAAACAAATGAAATAGCATATGTTACAAGGCAAGAAAAAAGATAAATGAATACTGTTTCTATATTATTAATATCATAACCAAAAGGAAGCATTATAACTTTTATAACATAGGTCAAAAATAAACTATGACTTGCAAACACTATAAATGTATTCCTCCCCCACTTTTCCATAAAATATGCCTTTTTAGAAATACCAACAACTGCTAATGCTGCACTTCCCCCCAACAGAATATATGTAGAATGTAATAAATTGTAAAAAAGACTTGTTGTATCTTTTTCAATCACAGAATAAAGATAAGTTATAACCATACATACAATTGTGATGACTAATAATTCCAACCATCTTTTTTTGATTTTATCGAACCAATTACAATCTATCATTTGTAAATATATACCTAAAGAAAACATTAATAGGCAAGTTATACTAAAACCTGGGAAAATATACCAAGAGATTGTTTTGGTTGCATATATAAAATAGACAGTACAAATAAACAAGAAACCCATTTTTCGAAGTATAAAAATTATTACTGGAGTCAAAAGAAAAATGACCATTAAATCTCTAAGAAACCATAATGGACCATCCCATGGTTGTGTTAATACTCCTGTAATCCCCCCCCTAGGTAAAAACCAAAATCCTTTAATAAACTCATATACTGTATAATCTTTATCAAGCGAAAAGGTTATAAAAAAAATCAAATTCCAAATAATATATGGCAATAATAATGTTGTAGACTTTTTTTCGAGAAGACTGCGATATCCATGCCTTCTGATTGAATAAAAGCACAACATACCTGATATTAAATAGAAAAGAGGTACAGCTATATCTGCCAAAGTGTGAGAGATAAAATTAACAATATGATAACCGATATCGTATGCACAATTAACTTGCTTGCCTGCGTAAGAAAATTTTTTTGTAAAATCAGCATGTACGCAAACAACTAAAAAAGCCAAAGGCATTCTTAACCTATTTATCGCATCAGACAAGTCCCTATTTAGCATTTTAATACAGTTGAATAATACATCACAATTTGATTTAAATCCTGGTTTTATAACTGAAATCTGTTAAATAAAAATTGTAATAAAAAGGATACACTTAACCGCATCTCCTATAACTAAATTAGGTTCTGCGGGATTTAGTGTGAGTTAACATAAAGTGCTTTAAAGTTCATCCCTCATTAGAGATATAAATATAGAGCCGTGTACGGCTTTTTGAGGTGTTTCTCTTTTAGGGAAGCCTGAAAAATGTTAACGGTTTAACGTTTCGAGATTGTTAACTTACACTAATTACGGTAGAACCCTAAATTATTTCAACTTTATTTGTTTACAACCTTCCATCCACAATATCACGAGGCAACAGACCTTTTACATCGTAGATAACTCCACCTTCTTTGACAAGCGATTTTACATCCAGACTAAGGAACTGCTTGTGAGCTACACCCATGATGACGGCATCAAACTTTTCGATGGGAAGTTCGGTGGTTATATCTATGCCATATTCATGTTTTACCACATCTGCATTGGCCCAAGGATCGTACACCGTAACATTGTTGGTATACTCCTGCAAAGTAGTATAAATATCTACAATTTTGGTGTTGCGCACATCGGGGCAGTTTTCTTTGAAGGTAACCCCCATCAGCAATATCTTGGCATCTTTCACCATCACACCCTTTTTGTTCATGCATTTGATGGTTTGGTTAGCCACGTATGCCCCCATACCATCATTCAAACGGCGAGCAGAAAACATAATGCGTGGAAGTACACCATATACCTGTGCTTTTTGAATGAGATAATAAGGGTCAACACTTATACAATGACCACCTACGAGTCCAGGGTTGAGCTTAATGAAGTTCCACTTACTTGCTGCTGCTTCAATCACATCATGCGTATCAATACCCATAGCATTGAAAATCTTGGCAAGCTCGTTCATAAAGGCAATGTTCACATCGCGCTGTGAATTTTCGATAATCTTCGAAGCTTCGGCCACTTTGATTGAAGGAGCTTTATGCGTTCCATTTATCAATACGGCATTATACACACTGTCTACAATATCGGCTATTTTCGGAGTTGAACCAGAAGTCACTTTTTTGATTTTCTCCACCGTGTGCTCCTTGTCTCCCGGATTGATACGTTCGGGCGAATAACCGGCAAAAAAATCTTCATTAAATTTCAGACCCGACACACGCTCTACAACGGGAAGACACTCTTCTTCGGTCACACCGGGATAAACTGTCGATTCGTAAACTACAATGTCACCTTTCGAAATGACCTTTCCTACAGTTTCACTGGCACCCCAAAGCGGATTTAGATCGGGGCGATTGTTATCGTCAACCGGAGTGGGAACTGCTACCACGTAGAAATTACAATCGCGAATTTCTTCCAAATCAGTTGTACACTTGAAACCATTGGCAATAGCTTCCTGAAGCAAACAATCATCAACTTCGAGTGTTGCATCATGACCGGTCATCAAAGCATCTACACGTGCTTGGTTCATATCGAAGCCAACAGTGGTAAACTTAGTTGAAAACAGTCGGGCAAGAGGCAGCCCTACGTAACCCAAGCCTATTACGGCAATTTTTATGTCGTCCATTTTTAATAAATTGATTTTATGTTATCTCTAATTCTTAAATTTTCATGTGTTATACCGAAAGCATATTATCAATCGTAAGTACTCTATTTAAGGTATCTTCCTTTGAAAGGGCACATAAGTGTGCTCTAAATCAAGTTTTATTTATTAATTAGTTTTGACTTTATAGCCTAACAGAATTCCAAAATGAAACTAGGCAAATCTATCTCGTTTATATTTAAAAGATTAACACTTTTTCGAAATATATTTCTATTTGACTATAACTATGGCATTGACAACATCCACTTAAAACTTAATACATCCCCCTTTACCCTCATTTAGAAATACTTTAATAGTTCCATCTTGAGAAATCTTAAAGGCTACTCCATTGGAAGCTAATAAACTGGCTACAGTTTCTCCGGTTCCTTTCACCGCATTGACTTTTGCTGAATCCATATTGACAATACAACCATAATATTTAACAGTACCATCAACAGATATAATAGTAGCTCCATCACTTGACATCATCCGCTTTACTAATCCGCTGTAATTACGATCCATAATATTGAATGAACTACGAGTAAAGGAATGGAAAGACTTCAAAAGAGGTTGGACTTTCGAAATGTATGCCGGAACCCAAATAATCGAACTGATATCATGCTTCGAACAATATAATACATAATATAGTAAAGAGTTGTACACTGAATCTGATAATTTTACCTTTGCTTGAATCAAAGCCTGAAGCATATCATAATTCCTGAACCTCCACACGTTTTCCTGATGGATGAATTCGTATCCTTTAGATGTCACAATCGACAAATCTCTACCATTTTCCACACGAAAAAGTAAATCAGAACCCATTAATACATTTTTTAACAACACACGATTTAAATAACTCGGATCAGTATCCGAATTGATAAACACATAATGAATATCTTTCTTCAAATCGGTCAAATAGAAAGAGGAGTACCCATCTACCAAATACCAATAGCGAGTATCGATACGAGAAAACAGTTTACTACATGTATACAACGATTGTAAAATTCCAAAATGATTGTTTGAGCTGTCCTTATAATCATAAATTGACTTTGTAACAATAAGACCGGATGAAAAATACTTTCCTTCAAACGTAGTGGAACGCAACCTTGTAAAAAAGTCAATACTACTATGGATTTTGTAAGAATTGTAAACTCCCTTCCCAACAAAAAGGGAAATAAATCGTTTTATCAGAACATCTCCCAAAAGCCAAATTGCTTTAGTAAATGAGTCTGCATAAGATTCTGTTAATGATTTTGAAATACATGAAGCCATTACATTAAAGATCTTTGGGCGATTTTCTAAACCGATACTATTTCCTTTCAACTGAATGACAAATAAATAATGTGCGTCCGAAATAGGATTAACAGTAATCAATAAGGATACTTGGTTATTATTATCGACATAAACATTTCGCTTAGGATTGTTTTGTATCAATGCCAATAAATCATTATCCAGTAAAGGTGAAAAATTATAATTCACTTCTACCGAAAAGAAATCTTCCAAAGTATTCTTCAATAATTCAGACGGATGATGCATGAAATTAATATATCCTCTTATCTCTTTGAAGTTATAATAGGAATGATTATCAATAGAGATTTTCATAAATGTACAAAGTTTTCTATTCTTTTTGACGTAAGATGAAACCAACTATATTCTTACAAATTTCACCTTGCAAAAACCTTTGATAAGAAGCTGCCGAATGTGTATCTCCCCCCATCCTATCATACATTCCGGCTTTCAACAAATCTTCCGCCTTTTTCTGTACATGCTTTCCATACATACCTGCCAGTGACGGCAGATTCAACTGAAACGAAATATGTTCCTCTTTCAAAGTATTATAGTCTTCCTTCTGCATATATTCATACCGTTCCGGATGTGCCAGCAAAGGATAATAACCTTTCTTTTGAATGCGTTGCAGAACGGACAAAAGATCCATCGGAGGGTTGAAGTAGGAGGTCTCCACCAACAAAAAACGTTTTCCTTCTTCCAAAAGAAGCAAATCCTCTTTCTCCAATCGCTCTTCAAAAAGATTATCGAGCATATATTCCGCAGCAAGCTTCAGCTCCACCGCACCACGGTACTGCTGCAACAGTTCCCAGAACTTACGCTGCAGCGCAAGGGTCTCGTTGGGGATGTCTTCCATGATGTGGGGTGTGAGCCATACTCTACGAATCCCTTGTTGCTCCATTTCCCGCAAAATTTGCAGAGACTCTTCCATGGATTGTACACCGTCGTCTACTCCGGGAAGCAGGTGACTATGGCAATCCACCATACCTTTGAGTAAGCCACTTCGAGAAAGGACTGTTGTTTTATGAAACAACCACATGATTACTTAGACCTGTCATTGTTTCCATAATAAGAACCGCTTCCATAACCATACTGATAGCCGTAACGATAACCATAACGTCCGCCAGAGCCTTCCGTCCCATTGAGGATTACAGACATATTCTTGTATTTCTTTTCTCGATAGATGTTTTCCAACTCCGGAAGCATGCTGCGTTCCAGCAAGCCTGCACGTACCACAAAAACGGTACGGTCGGCCAGTTTCTCTATGATTTGCGTATCGGCCACCAATTCAACTGGCGGGCAGTCTATCAATACAACATCATATTGCTGCTTTAAGGTATGGATTGCTTTCTGTAGACGGTCATCGAACAACAGTTCGGTCGGGTTGGGGGGGATAGTGCCGACAGGGATGAAACTGAATGAAGGGTGCTGCTCGTCCGTAACAATAATATCCGAAAGTTTGTCGATTTGTCCTCCTAAATAATTACTCAAACCAATTTTGGGCGAATGGATATAAGCTGAAGCAGAGGCATGGCGAAGGTCGCCGTCAATAACCAATACTTTTTTATTTTTAATGGCAAGACTCATGGCTATGTTCATGGTCAAGAACGATTTTCCACTGCCCGGATTGAACGAGGTAACTACAATCACATTGGAGGATTGATCTTTGCCAATCATGAATTCCAGATTGGTACGCAAGACACGAAAAGCCTCATTCATAATATCACGGCTTCCTTCTTTAACCACAATGGTATGTGCCTCATGTGATTTTACTCTTTTCTTACCACGTATAGACAAAGGAATCTCTCCGATAAAAGGAACGCTCAAGCCCTCCAGGTCTTTTCTTCCACGAACACGGGTATTCATGTTTTCACGCATGAACACAATGACTACCGGTATCAATATACCCAAGGCAAAAGCCACCAGGAAAATGTTCTTCTTTACGGGAGCGGTAGGAATCATGCTTCCTCCAGGCTTTGTTATAATACGGGTATTGTAGGCCGTAAATGCCTGAGAAAGCTCGTTCTCCTCACGTTTTTGTAACAGATATAGGTAAAGTGACTCCTTCACCTTTTGTTGGCGTTCCACGCTAAGCAGGTATTTGGATTGCTTCGGGTTGGAGGCAATCTGCGAAGTAGCCTGTCCCCCAATGGCCTCCAAACTTCTGATTTGTGCACGCAAAGCTACCATTTGGTTGTCAATGGAAGTGATCAAAGCGCTTCGCATATCATCCAACGACTTGTCCATTTCCCTGACTAAGGGGTTCTTGACACTACTGTGAGACACCAAGCTATTGCGCTCCAATAACTTGGTATTATATTCATTCAGTTGTGTGGCAAGGCTTGCATTTTCAATGCCGGAATTGGCAGGGAGTAACTGATGTTTATTGTTTTCATTGGTCAAATAGTTCTTTATGTATCGGGCCATATATGCCTGGTTGTTCAATTCACGAATTGCAGCATTGGCTTCATTGGCTTGAGTCATATACATATTTGCCGCCGCCTGTACATCCGGCAGCAAATGCTCACTTTTGAAAGAAGATATATCATCATCCACATTGCCAAGCTCACCCTCAATCACACCCAAACGCTCATTGATGAACATGGATGTACTAACCGCTATCTGATTCTTGTCCCTTACCCAGTTCTCATTGTAAACGGATATAAGGGTATTGAGCACATCTTCCGCCCGTTGGGTGGACACATCCTGGAAAGACAACGTGATGATATTGGACTTCTCATCGTTCTGGGATATATTCAAGCGAGCAGAACAGCCAGCTGATGCCGCAGACAAAGACTGGCGGGTTACATAAATTGTGCTTACCGTTTTATCTGAATAGGCAGCCGATGGAATAACGACAATAGGGCCTAGGGGGCTTTGAATACTGTCATTCAAATTGCCTTTCACAAAACCATCATTTTCTATTTCTGTTCCATTCCGTGTAAAAGAGGATAATTCCACTGCACCATCCTTTGCCAGATGCAGTTCGAAAGTTGCGGATTCATTCTCGGAAAGATTAGGAATCACCACCTGGACAGGAAGTTGGTTTCCATACACAGTCTGTTTATGAAAACGTCCGTCTGTCTGATAATTCATTTCCAAATGCAATCGAGACACCACTTCACGCATGATGTCGGGAGACTTCAAAGTTCCCATCTCGTTATAGACATTGGTGTTGGTCGTAAACAGTCCCAAATCGGAAAAAGACTCCATATCCGTAGAAGAAGATTTCCCTTTGGAATCGTCTTTAATCAAAATAGAGGCAGTCCTGACATATACCGATGGGGTTCTCAACAGATAAAAGGTCGCAACCCCCAAACATAAGGCCAATGAAATGGCAAACCAGTGCCATTTGTTGAGACAGAGGTAAAATGAATCCTGTATGGTAATGAAATCCTGCGTATTTTGTACTGTTGATTTATTCTGAATAGTAGCCATTTCTCTTTTTTATTTAGCGATAAGTACAGCGATGGAGGTCAATAAAGAAGCCAGGGAAATCCAGAAAGAGGTGCTGCGCACATTGTTCCCGTTTACGGTAGACTGACGGGCTTTGGTAGCATTAGGCTCCACATATACCACATCATTCTGTTGCAGATAATAAGCAGGCGAAGTGTAAAGATGCTCGGCAGAGCAAAGATTGACTCCATAAACCCGTTGTTTTCCTTCTTCTTGACGCAACACCAATACCTTTTCCCGCTTTCCGTAGATAGTGAGGTCTCCCGCCTGGCTTAAGGCATCCAGGATTGTAAGGTTATCCTTGTCGATACTAAAACGGCCGGGATTGTTCACTTCACCCATTACGGCTACGCTGAGATTCATATATTCCACCGTAACGACAGGGTCTTTAATCAAATCATGCGACTGTAGCTCTTTCTTAATATAGGCAGCCACCTCTTCACGGGTCATACCGGCTATGTGAATTTCTCCCAACACGGGAAAGTCAATGTTCCCTTTGGAATCTACCGTATAACCGGACACACCACGATTAGAACCGGAAGAACCCTCCATGCCAATCTGTTGAGAAACAATCGGCAAGTTAAACAGGTTGGTCAGGCGCAAATCCTGGCTGTTGACTAAAATAGACAATTTGTCTTTCGGTTGAATCTTAATCTCTACCAGAGCAGTAAGCGCCAATTCGCTTTCGCCCGGACGTAAATCTTGAAAATAAGTGACTTCTTTTGAAGTTGAGCAAGCTCCTAAAAACAGGAGTAATATTGCCCCAATTAAATTTTTGCAAAAATTCATATTGATATAAAACTATAGTTTCGAATGAACTATATGGATTCTCCGGGTTAACCATAGATTACCCAAGGTCCATATAAAGATGTCCAGTATTAAAAGCAAGGTTACATTTATATAACGTGAAAGCAGAATATTGCACAGTGTAAAACAGACAGATACCAGTACAATGGCAATCATAACTGTACGCTGTCTCATGCCAACAGCAAGCATTTTGTGATGGATATGGTTCTTATCTGGCAAAAAGGGATTCTTTCCGTTTCGCACACGATGCAAATAAACCCGTACCACATCAAAACAGGGAATGATAAGCGGTGAATAGGCTAAAAAGAAAGCATTAGGCTGTTGCATAGAGGGATTTACCGGAAACCCGTCAAGCAGTTTCAGACTTAAAATGCAAGTCATCATGCCAATCGTCAAGCTGCCGGTATCCCCCATGAATATTTTGTTCTTTTTGGCAGGATCTCCAAATACGTTATAATAGAAAAAGGGGACGAGCACTCCAAGTGTCGCAAAAGCGAGCAGGGCATAAATGTATTCGCCTATTATAAAAAATACCAATCCATAAAAAAGCATAGCCACTCCACACAACCCGGAAGCCAATCCGTCTATCCCATCTATCAGATTGATGGCATTGATAATAAATACCACGGCGAATAAGGTAATGGGGTATCCAATCCATTCAGGAAGAGCGTGAATAAACAGCAAACCGTGCAGGTTATTGATCCACAGCCCGCCTGCAATGACCAGTAATCCGCAAATAATCTGTATGGCGAACTTGGCACGGTAACGGATACCAATCAGGTCATCAGCCATACCAACCAAATAAAGCATCATAATGGTACAGAAGCCGAATGCCAACGGGCGGCTTTCACTGCCGATATTACCAAGAAGCTGACCGTATCCCAACAACATACTGAGTCCCAAAGCAAGTGCCACCGAGAAAAAGACAACCGGTTTGAAGGCTATCCCTCCTAAACGGGGTACTACTCCCTGATGGATCTTCCGTTCATCAGGCACATCAAACAGACGCTTACGAAATGATATCAACAAGATTTGTGGAATCAAGACGCCGGCACAAAATACGCTCAAGGCGAATACAAACAAGGAGTTGACAACCCAAAAGGCTCTAGGATTGTCCATTACATTTGAAATAACAGTCATAAATATCGTATCAGGCAAATTGAATATATTCAGGAAGAACCTCCACACCAACAGCGAGATAACCCTTTAATTCGACAAGCAAGCGTTTTATCTTGCTGCCTCGTATTTTAAGCAAACAGCCCTCATATCCGTTGAGAGAGCCTCCTATAATCCGAATTTTACGTCCGCACATCTGAGGGGTTATCTCTTCCGGCAAATAATATTTGGGTGAATCGGAACTGCTGACGGCTTGCATGAATCTGTCCATTTCCAAATCAGACACAGTCATAGGTTCCCGAAACGTATTCCGCAACCAACGGTATTGAAGCGTTTTGGTTCTTTCCACAATGGAGTCCAAATGCTGACGGGAATCATAAACAAAGAGCAAATCTTGAATGACCGGAACTTTCTCACGCACCTTTTTACCCTTTTGCAAAATGATTTGCCACTTCAAGGGGACAAATACCTTTACTCCTGCTTCTTGCAGTTGTTTGTATGCCGGCTTTTTAGCATTACACCGTTTTAAATCACGCATGACATACCATTGTGCGTATTCAGTATTTCCCATTGATATACTTTAGTTCAGGCAAATATCACCAATCCTGCACGATTATTCTATTTATTAATAATCAAGCAGTTACAAAATACTTTCCAAAAGTAGGAATCTTTTATTCCTTTAATCATCCCTTGCATCGCTATTCTAAAAGGCAAGTGTTCACTTATACTAAAACATACTACTCTTCTTAAGAGAAGTACATCTATATAATGAACTTGAAAGAGTAGCGATAGTCACTTTATCTTCTTAAGAGAAGTATATTTCGTTTGCAAAAGTACGAAAAAATCTAAAAATCAAGGCATAAAGCGAACTTTTTTTACTACTTATTTTTAAGAATCTTCAACATAATGCGTAAAATGAAAAACAATCATCCCCATATATCCTCTAACATGACTTTGTTTATCAAGTTATTATCGCTTTATAACTAAAAGATGTACTTCTCTTAAGAAGATAAAGTGACTATCGCTACTCTTTCAAGTTCATTATATA
>ENA-UAHZ01000333-UAHZ01000333.1-human-gut-metagenome-genome-assembly--contig:-NODE-333-length-10214-cov-3.855793_pt1 | contig 10214 bp, 8 predicted proteins | sample MGYA00244410_ERZ654371 | MGnify/ENA primary metagenome ERZ654371 (study PRJEB26926, sample SAMN06164914) | human gut metagenome | biome: ENVO:00009003; feature: ENVO:2100002; material: ENVO:00002003...
GTCGTCGGCAGCGTCAGATGTGTATAAGAGACAGCATCCAGACGCACGACGGGCTGTACCTCTGCCACACGGGCGACGAAACGGCGAGAGCGTACCTCTACGGCGGCGTTGAATAACATCCCTATATAAATTACGCGCCTGCTCCCTTTCATTCGGAAGCAGGCGCGCTTTCTATATCCTCAATTATTCCCCAATCGCATTCCCGGTGTACAGCGTGTAGTACCGGCCCTTCTGTGCAATCAGCTGGTCATGCGTGCCGCGCTCGATGATGCGGCCCTGCTCCAAGACCATGATGCAGTCGCTGTTCTTGACCGTGGACAGGCGGTGCGCAATCACGAACGTCGTGCGCCCCTTCATCAGGGCGTCCATGCCGCGCTGCACCAGCGTTTCGGTGCGCGTGTCGATGGAGGATGTCGCTTCGTCCAGAATCAGCGCGGGCGGGTCGGCAACCGCGGCGCGGGCAATCGACAGCAATTGCCGCTGCCCCTGCGAGAGGTTCGCGCCGTCGCCCGTCAGCATCGTATTGTAGCCGTCGGGCAGCTTGCGGATGAACTCGTCGCACTGGGCGGCCTTGGCGGCTTCCAGCACCTCCTCATCGGTGGCGTCCAGCTTGCCGTAGCGGATGTTGTCGGCGATGGTGCCGGTGAACAGGTGGGTATCCTGCAGGACGATGCCCAGGGACCGGCGCAGGGAGTCCTTCCGGATGTCCCGGACGTCGATGCCGTCATAGGTGACGGAGCCGGATTGAATGTCATAAAACCGGTTGATCAGGTTGGTAATGGTGGTCTTTCCCGCGCCGGTGGAGCCGACGAAGGCGATCTTCTGGCCGGGCTTGGCAAACAGGGACACGTCGTGGAGCACCGTCTTTTCCGGGTCGTAGCCGAAGTCCACATGGTCAAAGCGCACGTCGCCCCGCAGCTCCGTCAGGGAGCCGTCGGACTTTTTCCAGGCCCAGTGGCCGGTGCGGCGGTCCGTCTCCGTCAGGGTATCGCCGTCCTTCAGCACCCGGACCAGGGTGGCGGTGCCGTCGTCGGTTTCGGGGTCGGCGTCCATCACGGCGAAAATTCGCTCGGCGCCGGCCACCGCCGCCAGAAGGGTATTCACCTGCTGGCTGATTTGGCCCACCGGCTGGGACACCTGCTTGACATACAGCAGGTACGCGCCCAGAGAGCCGATGTCGAACACGCCGGAGATGGACAGCAGGCCGCCCACACAGCAGGTGACGGCATAGTTGATGCGGGAGAGGTTTCCCATGGCGGGCATCATGGCCCCGGCGTAGGTCTGGGCCATGGCGGCGGCGTCCCGATAGGCGCTGTTGCGGGCGGAGAACTCGTCCAGGGTCTTTTGCTCGTGGTGAAAGACCTTGATGACCTTCTGGCCCTCGATCATCTCCTCAATGTAGCCGTTGAGACTGCCCAGGGCCGCCTGCTGCTGCTGGAAGCTGGTGCGGCTGCGGCCGCCCACGTCCTTCACCACCAGGAGCATCAGCCCCAGGAACACGAAGGTGATCAGCGTCAGCGCCCAGTTCAGATACACCAGCATCACCACCGTGCACACGAAGGTCAGCAGGTTGGACACCACGCTGGCGAAGCTGTTGCTGATCATGTCGGACACGGTGTCCATATCGTTGGTGAAGCGGCTCATCAGGTCGCCGGACTGGTGGGTGTCGAAATATCGCAGGGGCAGGGTCTGGAGCTTGTTGAACAGGTCCTGCCGCAGGGTGGCCACCGTCCGCTGGGAGATGCGCACCATGATCCGGGAATAGGCATAGGAGCACCCGGCGGACACCAGGAACACCCCGCCCATGGCCACCAGCATCCAGAACAGGCCCTTGAAGTCCCCGGCCACAATGTGGTTCAGGGCGGGCTTGAGGAAGTAGCTGCTGGCCACGGAGCCCACGGAGCTGAGCACCAGGCACACCGCCACCACGATCAGCGCCGCCTTATAGCGGCCGATATAGGCCAGGAGCTTCCCCACCGTGCCCCGGAGATTCTGGGGCCGCTGATAGCCGTGGCCCCGGCCGGGACCGTGACCCGGACCGCCGGCCCGCGCTTGATTCTTGTTTTCAGCCATCAATCGTTGCTCCTTCCTGCTGGGATTTGTAAACCTCCTGATAGATGTGGTTGGAGGCCATCAGCTGGTCATGGGTGCCTGCGCCGGAAATTTTGCCGTCGTCCAGCACCACGATCAGGTCCGCGTCCATGACGGAGGAAATGCGCTGGGCGATGATGAGCTTGGTGGCCCCGGGCAGGGCCTGGCGCAGGGCGGACCGGATCTTTGCGTCGGTGGCGGTGTCCACGGCGGAGGTGGAGTCGTCCAGAATCAGCACCCGGGGCCGGCGCAGAATGGCCCGGGCGATGCACAGGCGCTGCTTCTGACCGCCGGAGACGTTGGCGCCGCCCTGCTCAATGTGGGTGTCGTAGCCATCGGGCATCCGGGAGATGAACTCGTCGGCGCAGGCCATGCGGCAGGCCTCCTCCATCTCCTGGTCCGTGGCGTCCTCCCGGCCCCAGCGGAGGTTTTCCCGGATGGTGCCGGAGAACAGGGTGTTCTTTTGCAGCACCATGGCGCAGCCCTGGCGCAGAGCCTCCATGGTGTATTCCCTCACGTCGTGGCCGCCTACGGACACGGCGCCCTCCGTGGCCTCATACAGCCGGGGGATCAGACTCACCAGGGTGCTCTTGGCGCTGCCGGTGCCGCCCAGAATGCCCACGGTCATGCCGCTGTCGATATGCAGGCAGATGTCCTCCAGGTTCCAGGCGTCGCTGTCCTTGTGATACTTGAAATAAACGTGGTCAAAGTCCACTTCGCCGTTTTCCACGGTCAGGGCCGGGTCGGCGGCGGAGTCGGTGATCTCGGGCTGCTCCTCCAGCACCTCCACAATGCGCTTGCCGCAGGCGATGGACCGGGTCAGCACCATCATCACCATGGCCACCATCATCAGGGACATGAGAATTTCCGAGGCATAGGTGAAAAAGGCGATCAGGTCGCCGGAGAGCATGGTGCCGCCCACCACATAGTGGCCGCCCAGCCACATGATGGACATGATGGTGCCGCCCATAATGAGGGTCACCAGGGGGACAAACAGCACCACGAAGCTGTAGGCCCGCTCCGCCGTCCGGCGCAGGGTCTCGCTGCGCTGGGTGAACTTCTCCTGCTCCCGGTCCTCCCGGACGAAGGACTTCACCACCCGGATGGCGTTGAGGTTCTCCTGGACCACCAGGTTCAGGTCGTCGGTGGACTTTTGCAGGGCGGTGAAAAACGGCCCCACATAGCGGATGACGATGGCCACCAGAAGCAGAAGCAGGGGAAGCACCACCAGGAACACCTGGCTCAGCTGGAGGCTGATGGTCAGGGCCATGACCAGGGCGGTGATCAGCATCACCGGGGCCCGGACCAGCATCCGCATGCCCATCATCAGGGTCATCTGCACCGACGAGACGTCGTTTGTGAGCCGGGTGATCAGGGACGCGGTGGAAAACCGCTCGATGTTGGCAAAGGAGAACCTCTGCACCTGGGCATATTCCGCGGCCCGGACGTTGGCGCCGAAGCCCATGCCGGCCTTGGCCGCCAGAGCCGCCGCCCCCACGCCCATCACCAGGGACGCCAGGGCCATCAGGATCATTTTCAGGCCCGTGGCCAGAATATACGCCTTGTCGCCGTTGGCGATGCCCACGTCCACGATCTGGCTCATGGCCTTGGGCAGCAGCAGCTCCAGCACGGCCTCGCCTGCCGAACACAGCACGCCCAGGAATATCCAGACGCGATACCCCTTGGTATAGGGGGCTAATTTCCGAATCATGCGTTGTCCTCCTCCGATGTCAGATTGTCCGCCGCCCGCAGCAGAAGCCGGTGCAGGGTCTCCGTCTCCTGGGGGTCCATGCCCCGGTGGATCAGGTCCTCGATCTGCCGGGTGATGGACTCGAAGTCGTCATAAAACTGCTGTCCGGCCTCCGTCAGCCGCAGGATGCGGCACCGGCCGTCCTTTTCCCCCGGGGACCGGGTCAGCATCCCCTTTTCCACCAGCCGGTCCACGATGCCGTTGACGGTGGAGGGCTTCACGGCCAGATGCTGCTGCAGCTGTTTCTGGGTCACGGGGCCCGGCTGCCGGTGCAGATACGTCAGCGACCGGCACTGGATGGGCGTGACCCCATAGCGCCGCAGCTTCTGCTCCATCCGCTGATAGGCCCGGTGGTTGCAGTACCCCAGCAGGGGGCCGATCAGCTCGGGCTTTTTCATGCAGCTCATAATAGTCTGCTCCTTTCCTGAGATTTTAATATTTAGCACCCTAAATGTTAGCAGGCTAAATATTACCACCATTGCGCCCCGCCGTCAATAAGCAGAGCGCCGGTTTCCTGTGAACGTTCTGTAAACGATGGTGGGGAGCTATTGACTTTTCTCCGCCGGGACGGTAAGATAAGCCCGTAATCCAAAAGCTGTTATCATTGTTATTCTCTCTCCTTTTACCACAAAACAGACCGCCGGTCCCCTCTTTCCCGGGACCGGCGGTCTGTTTTTGCTTGACAATCGTCCGAAATCGTACTATAGTATCCGGGTACGATTTCGGACCAAGGAGGGCGGCCCCATGGCATACACATCCCGGGATATGCGCCGGTTTAACCATCTTTTGCAGGAGACCGACGCGGTTTATCATGAAATGGCCCAGCACTGGGGCCTTTCGGACAGCGTCATGGGGGTGCTGTACACCCTATGCGACGCCGGGGGCCGGTGCCGCCTGCGGGACATCTGCTATTGGAGCGGCATGACCAAGCAGACCGTCAACTCCGCCCTGCGGCGGATGGAGGGGGACGGGCTGATCTATCTGGAGTCCGCGGGCCGGGGCAAGGACGTGTGCCTGACGCCGGAGGGGGAGGCCCTGGTCCAGCGGACCGCCCGGCGGGTGATCCAGGCGGAAAACCAGGTGTTCGCCGCCTGGCCCCAGGAGGACGTGGAGCAATATCTGGCGCTGACCCGGCGCTTTCAGGAGGCCCTGGCCCAGAAGGCCCGGGAGATCAAGGAGGAATCATGAGCAAAACACCCATCCAGCTTTCGGATCATTTCACCTGCCGCAAGCTGATCTGCTTTACCCTGCCGTCCATCACCATGATAATCTTCACCGCCATTTACGGCGTGGTGGACGGCTTCTTTGTGTCCAATTACGCAGGCAAGACCCCCTTTGCGGCGGTGAATCTCATCATCCCGCTGCTGCTGATCCTGGGAAGCGTGGGCTTCATGTTCGGCACCGGCGGCGGCGCCCTGATCGCCAAGACCATGGGCCAGGGGGACCGCCAGCGGGCCAACAACATCTTTTCCCTGATCGTGTACGCCTCGGCGGCCTGCGGCGTGGTGCTGGCGGCCCTGGGCTTTCTGATCCTGCGCCCGGCGGCGGTGCTGATGGGAGCCGAGGGGGAGCTGCTGGAGCAGGCCCTGATCTATGGCCGCATCAACCTCATCGCCCTGCCCTTCTATGTGCTGCAATATGAGTTCCAGTGCCTGTTTGCCACGGCGGAAAAGCCCCGGCTGGGCCTGTTCGTCACTGTGGCGGCGGGGGTTGCCAACATGGTGCTGGACGCCCTGTTTGTGGGGGTGTTCTCCTGGGGCGCGGCAGGTGCGGCGGCGGCCACGGCCATCAGCCAGTGCATCGGCGGCGTGGCGCCGCTGATCTACTTCGCCCGCCCCAACAGCAGCCTGCTGCGGCTGGGAAAGTGCCGCCTGGACCTGCGTGCCCTGGGAAAGACCTGCTCCAACGGCTCCTCGGAGTTTATGAGCAACGTGTCCATGTCCCTGGTGAGCATGCTGTATAACGTCCAGCTGATGAAGTACGCCGGGGAGGACGGCATCTCAGCCTACGGCGTGCTGATGTATGTGAGCATGGTGTTCCAGGCCATTTTCGTGGGCTATTCCGTGGGCGTGGCCCCCATTGAGTCCTATCACCTGGGGGCGGAGAATCGCCGGGAGCTGCGGGGCCTGCTGCGGCGCAGCCTGGGCCTGCTGGCCGCGTGCGCCGTGTGCATGTTCGCGGCGGGCCAGGTGCTGGCCGCTCCCCTGTCCCGGCTCTATGTGGGCTATGACCCGGGCCTGTTCGAGATGACGTCCCACGCCTTCGGCATCTTCTCCTTCTCGTTCCTGTTCTCGGGCTTCGCCATCTATGGCTCGTCCTTCTTCACGGCCCTGAACGACGGGCTGACCTCCGCCAGCATCGCCTTTCTGCGGACGCTGGTGTTCCAGGTGGGAGCGGTGCTGACCTTCCCGCTTCTGTGGAAGCTGGACGGCATCTGGCTTTCCATCGTGGCGGCGGAGGTCATGGCCGTGATCACCACGGCGATTTTCCTACTGGCCAAGCGCATGCGGTACGGGTATTGAAGCCCCGCCAGAAAAAAATCCAAAAAATTTCAAAAAAATGCTTGCAATCCCCGGATGAATGTGGTATATTAATCAAGCTGACATGAGTGACTCAGCCAGCTATCCGGGTGTGGCGAAGTTTGGTATCGCGCTTGAATGGGGTTCAAGAGGCCTTGAGTTCGAATCTCAACACTCGGACCACGAAGAAGTCCTGAAACCGTAAGGTTTCGGGACTTCTTTTTTGCTTTCGCAGGGACCTTACCCGGCGGGTTTCTAACACTTTTCTAACACGTGATTCTTGATTAGAAAAATGGAATCAGGGATCCCGTGCGCTGCGCCAACGCACAGCATGCGAAAACACGCTGTGCCGACTCATGCAAAACCGGCCGCCCCATGGCGCAAAAAAAACGGACACCAACCTGATACCCATCGTATCAAAATTGGTGTCCGATTTGGTGCGCGAGGCGGGACTTGAACCCGCACGCCCGTAATGAGCACTAGAACCTGAATCTAGCGAGTCTGCCAATTCCACCACTCGCGCGCATGAATGAAGTTTTTTTGGGAAAAGAAGTGGTGCGCGAGGCGGGACTTGAACCCGCACGCCCGTAATGAGCACTAGAACCTGAATCTAGCGAGTCTGCCAATTCCACCACTCGCGCATATCCGAAGTTCTTTTCCCACAGACGAAAGAGGAAAGTGGTGCGAGTGATGGGACTTGAACCCACACGTCCAGTCGAACACAAGCACCTCAAGCTTGCCTGTCTGCCTATTCCAGCACACTCGCAAATCAGCCTCAAATCGAATGCTTGTTTATTATAGCATGACTGCCAGAAATGTCAAGCATTAATTTACAAAATATCTGGTTTTTTTCGACAGGCTGCGCTGCCCCTTACCGGGCCGGGGTGCACAGGGTCACCTGCCGCCCGGCCACCTCCACCAGGTGCTCGTCCTTCATCTTCTTCAGCTCCCGCATCATGGCACTGCGGTCGGCGGAGATATAGTCCGCCAGGGCGCTGAGGGAGAAGGGCAGCTGGAAGCTGGGCTTCTGCCGCTGTCCGGCCAGCAGGCCGAAATAGCACAGCAGCTTCTCCCGGATGCTGCGGCGGCTGAGGACCTCCACCCGCTCGGACAGGGCGGCGGCCTTTTCGGTCATGATGTGGAACATATTCTCCACCAGGCGGCTGTGGTGGGCGCAGGCCTTTTCGCAGCGGCGGGTCATGTGCTCGTCCTGCATGAACCACACCCGGCAGGGCTCCTCGGCGATTACGGTGATGCTGTCTCCGGCCACGTTCTCGAACATCAGCATCTCCCCGAACACGCCGCCGCTTTCCAGGTGCTCCAGAATGGTGCGGCCCCCCTGGCGGTCGATGCGCTGGATCACGGCGCTGCCCCGGGCGATCAGGCCCAGATACTTCCGCCCCTCGGCGAAGTCATACACGGTCTCTCCAGCCCGGAAGCGCTCCTCCCGCACCCCGAAGCACACCCGCATCTGCTCCTGCTCCTCCCGGGTGATCCCCTCAAGAATCGGCGTTTTGACAGCTTCCATAGCGCAGCCTCTTTCCTTCCGCCATCAGGCGGTCTCTTTTCTTTCCGATGACGACGTACACGATGATATCGCCCAAAGCCCCCACAAACAGGCCCGCCAGAACGTCAATAAAGGCGTGCTGCTTGACAAACAGCGTGGCGGCGATGATGACGATGCCCAGGGCCAGGGACCCCGCGCGCCAGCCCCACTTCCGCAGGCCCGGCGTGTGCCACACGGCGGACACCGCCGCGATGACCCCCAGCACATGGACGCTGGGGAACACGTTGGTGTTGGTGTCCAGGGCATAGGTGTTCTGCAGCAGCCAGGCGGCGATGTTGTGGTGCTCCATTACCGCCGGGCGCAGGTCCTGGCCGTTGGGCACCAGGGCACAGAACACCGTGGCGGTGGTGAAGGTGATCATAATGGTCCACATATACCGCCGGAAACCCTCGCCGTCCTTGACGATCAGGTACAGGCCGATGGCCACCAGCAGGAAGGCCCAGGCGTCATAGGGGAAAATGAACCACTCGCAGAAGGGAATATAGTCGTCGATGGCCGTCTGGGTGGCCCAGTAGTTGTCGGTGATGAGATGCTCGATGATGAAAAACATGGTCAGGTACACCGGCAGATACAGCCCCCACCACATATGCGGGTGTTCCTTGATGAATTTCTTAACGGTTTCCATGGTATTCCTCCGAAAGTGATAGTGCAATAGATGATACCATAATGCGCGGAAAAAGAAAAGGGGAAAGTGATATATGTCACAGTTTTTTTACAATTGGAAACGGTTGCGGCGGCGGGGCTTTTCCGGTATAATAGGGGACAAGATCATAAATTTGGAGGATATCCCATGACCATACTGAAAAAAGAAACCAAGGACAACAACCGGGTGGAGCTGACCATCCGGGTGGAGGAGCCGGAGTGGCAGAAGGCCCTGGACGACGCCTATCAGGCCAACCGGGACCTGTACCCCGTGGACGGCTGCGCCCCCGGCAAGGCCACCCGCCGGGCTCTGGAGCAGGCCTACGCCCCGGACGTGTTCTATCAGGAGGCGGTGAACGAGACCTTCCCCCGGGCTCTGGTGGAGGCCTTCGGCCAGGAGGAGATCCTGGTGGCCGGAGCGCCGGAGCTGCGCATCGTGGACATCGGGCCGGAGGGCTTCACCTTCGCCGCCCTGGCGGAGCTGTATCCGGAGGTAAAGCTGGGCAAGTACAAGGGCCTGGCCGCCCCCATGCCCCAGGCGGAGCTGTCCAACGATGATGTGGACAAGGCCGAAAGCGAGTGGCTCCAGGCCCACCTGGTGGAGGAGGAGCGGGACCGGGCCGCCATGGGCGACGAGGTGACCCTGGACTTCGACGGCTCCGTGGACGGCGTGCCCTTCGACGGCGGCAAGGCCGAGAACTATCCCCTGCTGCTGGGCAGCGGCATGTTCATCGACGGCTTCGAGGAGCAGGTGGCGGGGATCCGCCCGGAGGAGGAGCGGGAGATCCATGTGACCTTCCCCCAGCAGTACACCCCGGAGCTGGCGGGGAAGGCGGCGGTGTTCCGGGTGAAGGCCCACCGCATCGTCCGCCGCAGTATGCCGGAGCTGAACGACGAATTTGCCCGGGCCCAGGGCTTTTCCGATGCGGCGTCCCTGCGCCAGGCCATTATGTCCGCCGCCCTCCAGCGCAAGGAGGCCCAGGCCCGGGACGCCTACGCCGACGCCCTGGTGCGCCAGGTGCTGGACGGCATGGAGGTCCGGGTCCCGGATTCCATGGTGGAAAGCCAGCTCACCGGGCTTTTGCATGAGCTGGAAAGCCGCCTGATGAGCCAGGGCGCGTCCCTGTCCGAGTATTTGCAGATGGCCGGCATGACGGAGGAGGACCTTCGGGCCCACGCCCGGGAGAACGCCCTGGAGTCCGCCCGGTATGAGCTGGCCATGACGGAGATCGCCCGGCTGGAGCACATCCAGGTCACCGATGAGGACGTGGAGCGCCGGTATCAGGAGATGTCCCGGCAGTTCGGCGTGCCGGTGGAGCACATCCGCCAGCAGCTGCCGCCCATGCAGCTGAGCCACGACCTGAAGCTGGCCTATGCCCGGGCCGTGGTGGTGGACAGCGGCGTCCGGCTGTAAAAACGAAGCGTTCTTCGCATAACACGGCACCCCCGTTGCGTCTGCGCCGGGGGTGCCGGCTTATCAAAAAGCCTCGCAGAGTTTGCCGCCCGCAGGCGGCAAATAAAGTGCAATCATTTTCGTCCGGGGCGTGTACCTGGACGAAAATACTTCTCAGGCTGCAAGTGTGAAATTTGTTCGCCTTCAGCGAACAAATTATGCGCGCGGCAGACTGCAAGCCTTCTGTCCCAA
>ENA-UAHZ01000340-UAHZ01000340.1-human-gut-metagenome-genome-assembly--contig:-NODE-340-length-10078-cov-3.868602_pt1 | contig 10078 bp, 10 predicted proteins | sample MGYA00244410_ERZ654371 | MGnify/ENA primary metagenome ERZ654371 (study PRJEB26926, sample SAMN06164914) | human gut metagenome | biome: ENVO:00009003; feature: ENVO:2100002; material: ENVO:00002003...
TACGAGATTTCTGCCTGTCTCGTGGGCTCGGAGATGTGTATAAGAGACAGCAGAGCGGCCAGCAGATCGGTGGGATTCATGGCGGACCTCCTTACCTCAGATCTCTGCCCACTGGACCGGGGAGCCGTGCTCCCGCAGCAGGTCCAGCAGGTCCCGGGTGGACAGCCACACGGTGGCGGTGTTGTCGTTGGGGGTGAACGCCGATGCGGCCTCCCTCGAAATCCCGGTCCAGATAGAACTGCACCGACCGGTCCGGATCGTTCAGCAGGCCCAGAGGCGTCACGGACCCGGGGGTCAGGTGCAGCCGGGCCATCAGGTCCTCCGGGGAGGCGAAGCTCAGCCGGGTGGTGCCGTGGCGGTGCTGAAACTCCTTCAGGTCCACCCGCTTGTCGTGGCGGATGGTGATGAGATAGTAATTCTGCTTTTTGGCGTCCCGGACGAAGATGTTCTTGGCGTCGTCCTCCGGATACGGCATATCCACGGCGGCGCACTCCTCCATATTGAACACCGCCGGGTGCTCGGTGATCTCAAAGGCCACGCCCCGGGCCCGGAGATAGTCATAGGTTTCCTGCTTGGTCATGGGATGTTCCTCCTTGGATGCTCTGGCAATTTTGCTTTATTGTAGCAGAGAGCGGCGGCCATTGCAAGCCCGGGAAAAACTCCCGTCCGCCGGGGCGGCACATTTGTGCATTATGCGGATTCCTTTTCGGGGGAAATTGCCGTACAATGAATGGGAAATATACAGGGAGAGAACCGGAATATGAGCATTATTTTCTTTGACATCGACGGCACCGTCATGGACCTGGACGGCACCATTCCCCCCTCCGCCGTGACGGCGGTGCGGCGGCTGCGCCAGGCGGGGCACCACTGCGTCATCAACACCGGGCGGCCCAAGCTTGCCATGGACCCGCAGCTTATGGACATGGATTTTGACGGACTGGTGTGCTCCTGCGGCCAGTATATCCAGCTGGACGGGAAGATCATCCGCCATGTGGGCTTCGACCGGGAGACCAGCCGGAAAATCCTGGAGATCGGCCGCCGGTGCCGGGTGGATATGTACTTTGAGGAGGCGGAGCACATCTGGTGCGACACCCCACACGGCATCGTGAACCGGGAGCTGCGGGGGGCCATCGCCCGGTTGGAGGCCCGGGGCGTCCGGGTGGGACAGCCCGACGGAGACCCGGACTTCCACTTTGACAAGGTGTGCGTGCTGACGGCGCCGGACAGCCTCCGGGAGGAGTTCCTGGCGGAGGTGGCCCCCATGTGCCAGATCATCGACCGGGGCAACATGCTGGAGCTGCCGGTGCGGGGGTATTCCAAGGCCTCCGGCTGCCTGGCGGTGGCCCAGGCCCTGGGTGAGGACCTGGCCGACTGTTATGCCATTGGCGACAGCGCCAACGATTTGGAGATGCTGCAATGCGTGGGGCATCCGCTGGTGATGGGCAATGCCCCGGCCCGGGTGCAGGCGGTGGCGGAGTATGTCACCGGCACCCCGGCGGAGGATGGCCTGTACCACGCCATGGTCCACGCGGGCCTGCTGGCGGAATAACCGCCCTTTTCCCGACAACCGGATATATATCAAAGCCGCCCGGCGGGGGATGGATGGCGCTTTTTCCGGGCAGCCTGTCAAAATTTTTTTGACAGGCTGCTTGCAGCATTTCAGAACGTTACGTTCTGAAATGCCTATGATTGCAAACGAAAGACACCCCTGATGGGTTTCTTTCGTAACGATCTTCCTTTCCGAAGACGGCTTTTCCCTGCGCATTCCGGCGTCCGAACGGAAAAAACGCCGCCCAGGATGGACGGCGTTTTTTCCGGAACAAAAAGAAGGAAAACAATAAAAGGGGAAATTGGCTGGATTTACTTGTGATCCACGGAATACATGTGCTCAATCAGGCACAGGATCTTATCGGAATAGCCGATCTCGTTATCGTACCAGGAGACCACCTTCACGAAGGTGTCGGTCAGGGCGATACCGGCCTTGGCGTCGAAAATAGAGGTGTGGGTGTTGCCCAGGAAGTCGGAGGACACCACAGGCTCATCGGTGTAATCCAGAATGCCCTTCAGCTGGCCCTCGGCGGCCTTCTTCATGGCGTCGCAGATCTCGTCATAGCTGGCGGGCTTCTCCAGGTTCACAGTCAGGTCCACCACGGACACGTCCAGGGTGGGCACGCGCATGGACATACCGGTGAGCTTGCCGTTCAGGCTGGGGATCACCTTGCCCACGGCCTTGGCGGCGCCGGTGGAGCTGGGGATGATGTTGCCGGAAGCGGCGCGGCCGCCCCGCCAATCCTTCACGGACACACCGTCCACAGTTTTCTGGGTGGCGGTGGTGGAGTGAACGGTGGTCATCAGGCCGTCGGCAATGCCGAAGTGATCGTGCAGCACCTTGGCAATGGGGGCCAGGCAGTTGGTGGTGCAGCTGGCGTTGGACACGAAGGTCATATCGGAGGTGTAGCTGTCCTGGTTCACGCCCATAACGAACATGGGGGTGTCGTCCTTGGAGGGGGCGGACATGACCACATGCTTGGCGCCGGCCTCGATATGGCCCTTGGCCTTGTCCTTGGTCAGGAACAGGCCGGTGGACTCGATGACGTACTCCGCGCCGATCTCCTTCCAGGGCAGGTTGGCGGGGTCACGCTCGGCGTACACGGGAATCACGTGGCCGTCCACGATGATGGAATTATCGCCGGAGGACACCTGGGCATTGATCCTGCCGTGCATGGTGTCATACTTCAGCATATAGGCCAGGTAATCGGCGGGACACAGGTCGTTGATGCCCACGATCTCGATCTCGGGGTGCTGCAGGCTGCAGCGCAGGACCATGCGGCCGATGCGGCCAAAACCATTGATGCCGACTTTGATGCTCATATAAACACAGCTTCCTCTCCGTAATGGAATATATCAAATGTATGGTACGTTTAGTATTATATGCGATGAATTCCAAAAATGCAAGACCCTTTTTAAAATTTTTCTGATTTTCCAGAATGCGACAAATATCTTGTGTTTTTCCTCTTTCTTTGATATAGTATGGTATAAATTTGCATGACAGACAGAACGTTCCGGGGATAAGCGTCGGGCTTTTCCGGAATCGTAAACAATAGCGGAAGGAGGCTGTCATCACATGGAATACAGCGACGCCGAAAAGCAGATGCTCCGCGAGGTGCTGCCGGGGATTGCCGTCCAGCTGCGCGGGGCATTGGCCAATATACATGGGGCTCTGGGCCGCCTGGCTCCGGAGCGGCTGCGGGACCGGGACACCGGAACGGACCGCAGCGCCGCCATTCTGTGCCAGAGCTATTACAAGATCCTTCGGGTGGTGAACAATCTGTCCGACGCCCCCATGCTGGCGGAGGACAAGCCCCTGGGCACGGAGAACGTGGAGCTGGTGGAGCTGCTGGAGGGTCTGTGCCGCCAGGGGCAGGTCCTGGCGGAGCTGCTGGACCTGCGCCTGGTGTTCACCTGCCGGGATCGGGCCCACGTCATCGCCGCCAACCGGGAGCTTTTAGAGCGGCTGTTCTGGAACCTGGTGTCCAACGCCATGAAATTCACGCCCCCCGGCGGGACCATCGAGGTATCCCTGCGGACGGGGCCGGAGTGCGTGCTGCTGTGCGTGAAGGACAGCGGCCCCGGCATTCCTCAGGACAAGCTGGAGCGTCTGTTTGACCGCTGGCAGCACAGCAATATGGACCTGCCGGTCCACGGGCTGGGCCTGGGCCTGCCCCTGTGCCGCCGCATTGCCCAGGGCCACGGCGGCAGCCTGGTGGTCTCCTCCCGGAAGGGGGAGGGCACCGCGGTGACGGTGCGCCTGCCGGACCGCCGCAGCGGCGTGACCCTGGTGCGCCAGCCGCCCTTCCACTATGCCGGCGGCTTCAACCCGGTGCTGGTGGAGCTGGCCGACGCCCTGCCGGTCCAGGCGTTCACCAGGAATTATATTGATTGAAGGATTGCCGTTTTTTCCCTGTTTTATGCATAGGAGGTCACACATGGAAGGAAAACGCGTATTGGTGGCCATGTCCGGCGGGGTGGACAGCAGCGCCGCCGCTCTGCTGCTGCGGCAGCAGGGGTACGAGTGCGACGGGGCCATGCTGCGGCTGTATAACGGCGAAAAGGCGGGGACCTGCTGCTCTGCCGACGACGCCGACGACGCCCGGTCTGTGGCCTATCGCCTGGGCATGAAGTTTTATGTGTTCAACGAGACGGAGCGCTTCGCCCGGGAGGTCATGGACCGGTTCGTGGCGGAATACTGCGCCGGACATACCCCCAACCCCTGCATCGACTGCAACCGCTGCCTGAAGTTCGGCGCGCTGCTGGACCGGGCTCTGGTGCTGGGGTATGACTACATCGCCACCGGCCACTATGCCCGGGTGGACCGGGATCCGGACACGGGGCTGTATCGCCTGCTGCGGGGCCGGGACCGGCGGAAGGACCAGAGCTATGTGCTCTATCAGCTGACCCAGGGCCAGCTGGCCCACCTGCTGCTGCCAGTGGGAGACTATGACAAGCCCGCCATCCGGGAAAGCGCCCGCCAGGCGGGGCTGCTGAACGCCGGCAAGGCCGACAGCCAGGACATCTGCTTTGTCCCCGATGGGGACTACACGGCGTTTTTGCAGGAATACGGCCATGTGACCCTGGAGCCCGGGAACTTTGTGGACCGGGAGGGCCGGGTGCTGGGCCGCCACAAGGGCCTTCCCTGCTACACCACCGGCCAGCGGAAGGGGCTGGGGGTGTCCGCCGGGAAGCACGTCTATGTGGTGCGGAAAAACGCCCGGGACAACACCATTCTGCTGGGGGATGACCGGGACCTGTTCACCAGCCGCCTCACCGCCTGCCGGGTGAACTGGATCGCCGGGGCCGCCCCGGCGGGCTCCATCCGGGTCACCGCCAAGACCCGGTACAGCCAGACGGAGGACGAGGCCGCCGTGACCCCCCTGCCGGACGGGCGCATGGAGGTGGTCTTTGACCGGCCCCAGCGGGCCGTCACCGCCGGACAGGCGGTGGTGCTGTACGACGGGGACCAGGTGCTGGGCGGCGGCGTCATCGAGGACTGAGTCTGTCCAAAAAGGGCAGCGCCCTTTTTGGACAATCGGAGGAGTGTTATGATCATTCACTGCGTATGGGAGCATAATGGCAATGACACCTTGCTTTATGCCACAAATTTTGTCGGTGCATATACCCGTGGCGAAAGCCTTGAAATCGCAAAGGCAAAGATGCCGCAGGAAATCGTTTCTTATTGCAGCTGGCTGGGCATGGAGGCCGAGGGCAAAGCGGAAATCGTGATCGTCGGAGAAAAATGCTCCGAGCTTACAATTCGGGATGCGGATTCCGATGTGTTTTTTGAAAGCGAACAAGCACCACTGACAACAGAAGAATATGAGACGCTTAAAACCCTTGCGCTGAAGTCAGCAAAGGATTTCCTCGCATTGTTCGAATCTATCCCGGATAAGAACGCAGCCGCCGCACCGGAACGCAAGACCTTTTACGGACAAGTTCCCCGCACGGCAAATGAAATGTACGAGCATACAAAGAATGTGAATACATATTATTTTGCGGAGATTGCTGTGGAGGCCGATCATGACGGCAACATATACGAATGCCGCAAGCGGGGATTTGAAGCGCTGGAATCAAGCCCCGATTTTTTGCAGAATACCGTCAGAAAAGGCAGCTATGGTGAGGATTGGTCGCTGCGTAAGGTCCTGCGCCGTTTTATTTGGCATGACCGCATTCACGCAAAGGCAATGTATCGAATGGCGATAAAAGTGTTCGGGGCGGAGCATGTGGCAAATCCGTTTTGCTTTTGAATGGAGAAGATTATGGACATTGAATTTGTAAATCCGGGCGTTGATTATATGATTCAGCGGATGATGGACTTTCAGACCGAAGACGAATCAGCCTTTTGGTCTGAACCCCTATACCGTTTCTATCCGCAGCTTGATAAAGCCTATGCGATCAGTTTACCGTTCTCCGAAAGGAACGAATACATTGAGCGAACCATGCGAGCCGTTTATGCCGAGTCAGAAGATACGATCAATGAAAAGGCAGCTTTATATACTCGCCATTGGAACGCTTGTAAGCCGCAGATTACAGCAGCTTTATCGGATGCTTTTGGCGTGGATTGTGCCAACTTATTTAACGACATACGGTGCAATTTGAGCTTGAATCCCATTGAGCCGCGGTTTTTGAAAGAACGCTGTTATGATACTTTCTATCTGAACAGCGAAGGAGGCGCGATCGGTGGTGGAATACACGAGATCATACATTTTGTTTGGTTCCATGTATGGAATCGGTTGTTCGGAGACAGTTACGACGAATATGAACGCCCATCACTCAAATGGATTTTGAGTGAAATGGTGGTTGAGTCTGTGATGAAGGATGAACGACTCAGTTCCATCAATCCCTACTTCCCCAGAGAGAACGGCGGCTGCGTCTACCCCTATTTCTTCGATATGGTGGTGGATGGCAAACCGATTTTGGACACGCTGGATGCCATGTACCAGAGTCAGCGTATCGAGGATTTTATGCGGAATAGTTATGCTTATTGCAAAGAACATGAAGCGGCTATCAGAGCGCATATTCAGAATTCGGAGGGCGGTATCTTCGCCAGATAACAGGAATCGCAAGCGGTCGATACAGGTCAGATTCTTTGCGAATTTTCGTTGATGGCAGGGTTCGGTGAAGAAATTCCAATATTACAGTCTTAACAAAAAGAGACGGGCCGAAAGGCCCGTCTCCTTTTGCTTTTTCACGCACTTTCCCCGCCATAAAAACTCAAGGTTGACTTTTGCGGAAAATACGCTAAGATGGAGGGTAGAAAGGACGCCCAATTCTGTTAAAAGTGTGTAGGAGGTCACCTGATATGAAATTCTCCAGCAAGGTCCAGAAATGCGGCCTATCCCCCATGCGGAAGTTCCATCCCTACGCCGTGGCGGCACAGGCCAAGGGCAGAAAGATCTATCACCTGAACATCGGCCAGCCGGACATCGAGACTCCCAAGGCGTATTTCGAGGCCGTGCGGCATTTTGACCTGCCGGTGCTGGAGTATGCCCCCTCCCCCGGCATGCCGGTGCTCATCGACGCCATCCGGCATTACTATGACAAGCTGGACATGCACTTCGACGCCGGTGACATTCTCATCACCAACGGCGGCTCCGAGGCCCTGCAGATCGCCTTCAACTGCATTCTCGACGACGGCGACGAGATCCTCATTCCCGAGCCCTTCTATCCCAACTACAACACCATGGTGCGCACCTGCGGCGCATCCATCCACCCCATCCCCACCAGCCCCCATGAGGGCTATCGCTACGCCGACCGGGCCCGCATCGAGGCCGAGATCAATGAGCACACCCGGGCCATCGTCTGCACCAACCCCGGCAATCCCACCGGCGTAGTGCTGACGCCGGAGGAAATGCGCATGCTGGTGGACGTGGCCAAGGAGCACGGCCTGTTCATCATCGGCGACGAGGCGTACCGGGAGTTTGTCTACGCCGGGGAGCCCTTGCAGTCCATGGGCCAGTTTGCGGACGCGGCGGAAAACGTCATCGTCATCGACACCGTGTCCAAGCGGTTCTCCGCCTGCGGCGCCCGCATCGGCTGTCTGATCACCCGGAACCGGGAGCTGATGGCCCACGCCATGAAGTATGCCCAGTGCCGCCTGTCCGTTCCCACCCTGGACCAGGTGGCCGCCGCCGCCCTGTACAACGTGGGGCCGGAGTATTTCGCCGCCGTCCGGGAGGAGTATAAGCGCCGCCGGGACACCGTGATGCAGAAGCTCCAGGCCATCCCTGGGGTGGTCTGCGAATGTCCCAAGGGGGCCTTCTATGTGATGGCCGCCCTGCCGGTGGACGATGCCGACGCCTTCCAGCGCTGGCTGCTGGAGGAGTTCCAGGACAACGGCGACACGGTGATGTTCGCCCCCGGCGAGCCCTTCTATGCCACCCCCGGCCGGGGCCGCAGCGAGATCCGCATCGCCTACGTGCTCAAGCAGGAGGACCTGGAGCGGGCCATGGACCTGCTGGCCCTGGGCATCCGGGCCTATAACGCAAGATAAAGCATCCCGATACGCAAAAAATCTGTTGCTGCGAGTCGGCCCACGGGCTGGCTCGCAGCAGCTTTAGCCATAGCAGCGCATGGCTTGTGCCGGTCCGGCATCTGTACAGCGCCGGGCATGCTCGGAGATCGCTTCCTGCTTCTCCAAGGCGCACTGCCGTGAGTCCGTCCGCAGGCGGCTGCGGTCCTGCATCGACTGTCCGACCTCTTTACAGGCGGGCTTTTTTGTAGTATTCTGGGTCATAGTTGACGCCTCCCTATTGATAGATTCCGTTTCCGGATGTCATGAATTATACATTCGGCGGGAAGCGGCGGCTATGTGGAATGGACGGGAACTTTTGCGATATCTTTGTGAAGGTATCACAAAGGAGAACCAGAAGAAGGAGCAGCTATGGACTTGAGCCATTTTGACCGATATCCCACTGTGGAGGAGCTTCTGAGGCTCCCGAGCTTCAGCTGCAGTCGAGTCTGCGGCGGCCATGCAGGACTTGACCGCCTTGTGCGGGGAGTCAACCTGACAGATACGCCGGACTATTCCCGCTGGCTCTCTGCCGGTGAACTGCTTATCACCACCGGCTTTTCCATTGCCGGGGATCAGCAGGCCGTTGATGCTCTGCTGCCCACGGCGGAACGCTGCGGACTGTCCGGCGTCTGCATTAAGGCCGGCAGATATCTGCCGGATGTTATGCCTGCCGGGCTGGTGGAGGCGGCAGACCGGCTGTCCCTTCCGCTGATCGCGCTTCCGGCACAGGCGAGATTTTCGGACCTGGCCAGCGCCGTGTCCCAGGAGATTGCCCGGCGGCAGATTCCGGCCGAGCAGGAACGGAGAGAAGCGCTGTGCCTTGCCCAGCTGCTGAGCGCTCCGCTTTCCGACAGCGCCGCCCTGCAAACGGCTCGGGAGCTGGACATAAACCCCGAACAGCCACACATGATCCTGCGCCTGCACATCGAGGCAGCCGCATCGGAAAAACGCCGCCTGATGCACGAGGCGGTTCGCTGCTTCCGACAGGCAGGTGTCCAGGTCTGGGCCGCTGTGCTGGATGGAGAGCTGGTGATCCTGCTGGCGTGTGGGGATGATCCTGCCGCAGAGGAGAGATTTTCCCGTATAGCGAAGATATTCGCCGCCGGATGCCCGGAGAGAAGCTCCTGCGGCATCGGGCGGCCATATGCCGGAATCTGCGGGCTGCTCCGGGCCGATGACAGCGCCCGCACGGCGCTGCAAATGGCGCGTGCGCAGGGGATTTCCTGCCTGACGGATGACCCGGCAGGGGTGGTGCGGATGATTGGCAGCGATTCGCCGGAGGCGGCCATTGCCTCCTATGTCCGGGATCACCTGGCGCCGATTTTTTGCCAGGAGTCCGGGCGGCGGCGCGAACTGCTGGACACGCTGGAATGCTGGTTTGTCTGCTTCGGCAACCAGCGGCAGATGGCCCAGCTGATGCACCTGCACTACAACACGGTTGCCTATCGCCTGCATCAGCTGTGGGGCATACTTCCCGGCGGACAGCCCGAGGGCGATGCAAGACTGGCCCTGCAAACGGCGCTGTATCTTTACAGGCAGAGGCCGGATATCTGCAAGCGGTCATAATAAACCGTGCATAGCAGACAAATCAGGCTGCAGGGCTTTTGTCCCCAAAGAACGCACCGCCAGGTGCGTTCTTTTTTCACAGGCACATGCTCACCGGCCAGGCCAGCAGCACGGACACGGCGGCGTGGGCGGCCTTGGCCGCCAGATACGGCCCCATGGGCAGGTCCGTGCCGGACAGCACGGCGGCGGACTGCCCGTGGACCGACAGGCCGCCCCAGCCCAGCAGGCCCGCCGCCCACACGAAGCCCCGGCGGGTATGGGGCAGGGCCAGGATCCCCTGGGTCAGCTCCACCGCTCCCGACAGCACCGGGTGGCTCAGACCCGTGACCCGGCCCATTACCCGCAGCAGCACCAGAAAGAACACCACGAAGCCGCAGATGTACACCATGGTCCCGGCCTGTCTCTTATACACATCTCCGAGCCCACGAGACAGGCAGAAATCTC
>ENA-UAHZ01000352-UAHZ01000352.1-human-gut-metagenome-genome-assembly--contig:-NODE-352-length-9860-cov-4.589495_pt1 | contig 9860 bp, 8 predicted proteins | sample MGYA00244410_ERZ654371 | MGnify/ENA primary metagenome ERZ654371 (study PRJEB26926, sample SAMN06164914) | human gut metagenome | biome: ENVO:00009003; feature: ENVO:2100002; material: ENVO:00002003...
ACGAGATTTCTGCCTGTCTCGTGGGCTCGGAGATGTGTATAAGAGACAGTTTCAGTATTCTCAATCAAGATTTCCTCTTCCTCACCGGTATACGGATCTTTATATTGATAACGCAGACGTACTCCTGATTCCACCTTGTTCACATTCTGTCCGCCGGCCCCTCCCGAACGGAAAGTATCCCAAGACATACGGGCAGGTTCAATTGTCACTTCAATACTATCATCCACCAACGGCGTTACAAACACAGAAGCAAAAGAAGTCATCCGTTTCCCCTGAGCATTATAAGGAGACACGCGCACCAAGCGGTGGACTCCATTCTCACCTTTCAGATAACCATATGCAAAACTGCCCTCAATATTCATAGTCACCGTCTTGATTCCGGCCTCATCCCCATCTTGAAGGTTAGCCACGCTCACTTTATAGCCATTGGTCTCCGCCCAACGCATATACATACGCATCAGCATGGAAGCCCAATCCTGACTTTCAGTACCACCGGCACCGCAATTAATTTTCAATACACAATCCATTTGGTCGGCCTCCTGGCGAAGCATATTCTTCAGTTCCAATGCCTCCACCGCAGTGACAGCCTTTTGATACGCTGCATCCACTTCTTCTTCGGTAACCAAATCATCTTTACAAAAGTCAAAAGCCAATTCCAGTTCATCTGCCATCGTCTTTACCTCACGGTAACCGTCGATCCATTTTTGCAGATCTTTCACCTTCCTCATTTGTGCTTCTGCTTTCTTGGCATCATCCCAAAAACCGGGCGCCTGCGTACGCAGTTGTTCTTCTTCCACCTGAACCAGTTTATTTTCTATGTCCAGATATCTTTCAAGTGCCGCAGTACGTTCTTTTACGTCTTTCAGTTGCTCTATTGTTATCATCTTGAGAATTTTTGCATTTCAGGGTGCAAAGATAGTGGAAATCTATTCATTTTCCCATTATTCTTCGTACATCTTTTCTATTTCGGCAGCATAGTTCTTGTTCAGCACATTACGTTTTATTTTCAACGTATTGGTCAGCTCACCACGTTCCATACTGAAAGGATGGGGCAACAAGGTAAACCTCTTGATCTGTTCATAATGTGCAAACTGCTGCTGCAGTGTATCAATCCGCTCTTTAAACAAATCGATAATTTCCGGTTTCTGCAACAGTTCCTCCATACTTTCATAGCGAATACCTTTTTTTGCGGCATACTCTTTCACCAGTTTATATTCAGGAATTATCAAAGCAGAAACAAATTTACGTTCATCGGCAATAATAGAAATCTGATCGATATAACGGTCTACCACCAATTTGGCTTCAATGGCTTGAGGAGCGATATACTTCCCGTTTGAAGTTTTAAACAAGTCCTTGATACGCTCTGTAAGGAACAAATGCCCATCTTTTATATAACCCGCATCACCGGTATGGAACCATCCGTCTTCAGTAAACGCTGCTTTCGTAGCAGCTTCCTTTTTATAATAGCCATGAGTGATTCCCTCACCACGTAGCATTATTTCGTTATTCTCCCCTATTCTGACCTGCACATGAGGCATGATACGCCCCACCGAACCAACCACATGGTCATTATCATTCTCACAAGCAACCGTTGCAGTAGATTCCGTCAATCCATAACCGGCTACCATATTAATTCCCACCGACAAAACAAACTCCTGTACAGCCGGCGGAATAGCCGCACCGGCAGTAGGGAAGAAACGCCCGTTTTCAATGCCAATAGTCTTTTTCAACAAGCTATAGATCGTTTTCTCATAAAATTTATATTTCATGTGCAATACAGGCGGAGGAGTCAGCCCTTTGTACACATATTCCAAATTATGTTCACGCCCCACTTTAATAGCATCCAGCATCAACTTCTTTTTCAATCCGGTTGTCTCATTGATTTTTTCTTGCACGCCGGCATACACTTTCTCCCAGAAACGGGGAACACTGCACATAGCCGTAGGACGGATCTCCTTTATTGTCTTCTGGATATCAGCAGGACGCAAGTTGATAGACAAAGTACACCCCATCGAAAGACACCAGCAAGTCCATGCACGCTCAAACACATGAGTAAAAGGAAGGAAATTCATAATTACATCCTGATCACCCAATTGAGGGAAACGTTCATCGTGTGCCGGAATGGCCGCCTCATAGCAAGAATGATGCAACATCACCCCCTTGCTGTCTCCGGTTGTTCCACTGGTATAAAGAATATTGGCAAGATCACCATTACCCGACTCTGAAGTACGCTTGTCTACCTCAGCTTGATGCGGATGCGCCTCGCCCAATTTCAGAAAGTCATCAAAATAAATGGAAGTCTGGTCCCGCTCATCACATTTTACCTCCTTGTCGAAAATTATAATCTGTTTCAGTTGGCTTCCCAGCTGCATAACCCGGAACGCCACATCATATTGCAACTGTTCACCTACAAAGATATAACGTATTTCGGCATCACCTACCATATAATGTACCTGCGCCTCGGAACTGGTAGCATAAAATGGTACAGTAACAGCCCGTACCCCAAAAGCTCCAAAGTCCACATACAGACATTCCGGTTTATTTTGAGAAAAAACTGCTATATTTTCCTGTATGCCTATACCTAATTCTATCAATGCATTCGAAACTGTTTTTACAGTTGCGGCAAACTGGTTCCAAGAAACCGGAATCCATGTTTCTGTTTTATAATCGCGGTAACGCAACGCTACACGATCACCATATTTCCCTGCCTGACGTTGTATCAGGACAGATAAGAAAGAACTACTCATTCCAAAGATTTATTTTTAATTCATCGGCAAAGTTATCGTTTAATTTGGAATTATCCTCTATAAACAGGCATTAATTTTCCCAACCAGTCAAAGAGTTAGAAGAAATCAGCCAAAAGTTTTAGTTGCATATCTAACTTAATTACCTACTTTTTTCATCACCGTTTACCACGCAAAAATAGTATCTTTGCAACACATTAAATTATTAAAATCAAGATGATTGATATAGAATATTACACTTCCGAAGCAACCACATTGCTGAATTCGTTAATCGGTATCCCCTCATTGAGCCGGGAAGAAGAAGCTGCCGCCGACTTTCTGCAGAACTATATTGAAGAAACAGGTATCATGACCGGTCGTTCGGGCAACAACATTTGGTGTATCAGTCCGATGTTCGACCTCAACAAACCGACTATTTTACTAAATTCCCACATCGATACCGTAAAACCGGTAAACGGATGGCGGAAACATCCTTTCACTCCGAAAGCCGAAAACGGAAAGATTTACGGTTTGGGAAGTAATGACGCCGGCGCCAGTGTAGTATCCTTATTTCAGGTGTACCGCCATCTCTCTACAACCGAGCAGGCATACAATCTGATCTTTCTTGCCTCATGTGAAGAAGAAGTTTCCGGAAAAAACGGAATAGAAAGCGTATTGCCCCAACTACCTCCCATCACCTTGGGCATAGTGGGTGAACCGACAGAAATGCAGCCTGCCATTGCCGAAAAGGGATTGATGGTGCTGGATGTTACCGCATACGGAAAAGCCGGACATGCCGCACGCAATGAAGGAGTGAATGCTATTTACAAAGTACTGGAAGACATTCAGTGGTTCCGTGATTATAAATTCCCGAAGGAATCCTCCCTGCTAGGCCCCGTCAAAATGAGCGTGACACAAATAAATGCCGGCACGCAGCATAATGTCATCCCCGATACTTGTACTTTCGTTGTGGATATCCGCAGTAATGAATGTTACTCTAACGAAGAACTATTCAAAGAAATAAGTGCCCATCTAAAAAGCGAGGCGAAAGCTCGTTCTTTCCGCTTGAACTCATCTCATATCAGTGCCGAGCATCCCTTTGTGAAACGCGCGGTAAAACTAGGACGTGTACCTTTCGGTTCTCCTACTTTGTCCGATCAGGCGTTGATGAAGTTCCCGTCTGTCAAAATCGGTCCGGGAAAGTCCTCCCGTTCACATACGGCTGATGAATATATCATGGTTTCGGAAATTGAGGAAGCAATAAGGCTTTATATCGAGATGCTGGACGGACTGGTGCTGTAAACGACTTACAAAGACGCTATTTCCCCTATAGACAGACCGGTAACCTGTGCAATTACATCAAATGCAATACCGGCCTGTTTCATTTTTTTTGCATTCTTGAAGCATTCTTCCTTACGACCTTGCTCAAGACCTTCTTTAAGACCTTTTTCAATACCCTCTTTAAGACCTTCCTCATGCCCTTTTTTCAACTGGGTGGACATCACGCTGTACCAGTCGCGGAAATTCTTCAAACTTTCCCAATACTCGCCTAATTCCTTAGGATTGAACTTAGCTATCTCGGCAGCCTCGAAAAGTTCCTTGTTCATTGCCGTGCCGAAAAGCAGCTTGAAGCCGAAATCGGCATAAGGGTTGATGTATTTATCCTGTATGCCTTCTGTTCCCATATCTATCCGAGGTTTAATAAGTTATGATACAGGACAAAAGTAATCAATATACTGCAATTCCCCGTCTTAAAAGAAAGATTTAACTATCTATCATTCATAGTATTTTCTAGATAAGGTTTAATAATTCCTCATTATTCCATCTTTCAGCATATTCACTGCTTAAGTCTGCCGTGATACATTCGTGCATATTTTCCCCTTTTTGTAAACCGATAACTCTGATGTCAGGAACAGTTTTAGCATACTTTCTTATTGTGAGTTCCAATAAAATTCCTAAGCTTATCGATTTCATATCAGGCGGATAAAACGGTTCCGCACTTTGAGCGTCATTTAAACAGGAAAAAATAACATCTATTGCCTGTTCCCACGTAATAAAAAACCGGGTAGCTTCAGGATCTGTCAATATAAGTTCCTTCCTATTTTCTAATGCATACTTCCATTTTACCAAAACAGACCCTGTAGAATGCAATACATTTCCATAACGAACTATCCTATAAGCGCAATTCGATCCGTTTATTTGCTCAAAATCCCCAAAAAGATTCTCCATAAGCAATTTAGTAGCCCCATACGTTCCTGAAACTTGAACAGCTTTATCAGTGCTTGTTGCCAGAATAAATTTTATGTTCTGTTCCTCAACAGTTATTTTAAGAAGATTCAACGTACCAAGAATATTAGTCTGAACAGCTTTCAGAGGATGTTCTTTTGCCAAAATGACATCTTTAAACGCAGCCAAATGAAATATCCCATCACAACCATGCAATCAGTTTTCCTTCATTCCTGGCTATCGCATGAATAGTATGTCCTTGGGTAATCAACCGTTCTATCAATTTCTCAGCCAAATAACCGGTAGCCCCCGTTACTGCAATGGTTCCCATATTCAAGCTATTTTTTATCATTCATCAACACATCCCTCGCAACATAAGGCTGTGGAGAAAACTCAATAGTCAACACATTCGACTCTCCTAAAGCTGTTAATGTATGGACGCACCCCGGTAAAGTCCGTACCAAATCCCCCTTTTCCCAAATCTCTTCTATTACAGCCTCACTATCATCATATTTCTGAAAAGTGGCATGCATACGCCCCTGTAAAATAAGCATATATTCCACCTTTCTAAAATGATAATGATTGCCTCTAAGAGCCTTTGGGACGAATTGCAAGAATCCTATATATTTAGCGGCTTCCACCGCTGGAATTGAAGCACTCAAAGTAGTATCCTCGCCAATTACAAAACCAGTTCCCGCCTCCAGCAAGCTATAATTTTTCACATCCCCTACGGATTCCACTTTTATCAAATCCCTGACAGTTATTTCATCAAACATTTTTTTTGATTGCTCCCGCACGTCAATTTTACATAATCCGGCACGATATTTTAATAAAAACAACTTATGATGAGGAGCAAGGTTCTCCAATCTCAAACACTCATCCATATCCAGCAAGACAAAAGATTCACCTTCCAAAATACGGATATCCGCTGCATCGTCCATCAAATAAGTATGATGAATATATTCCCATCTATCATAGTCTGCTCTATACTCAGACCCCAAATAGGTTATAGAACTAAAATGCACCTTTTGGGATTTCTTGTGTTCAAATTCTTCCTTCAGTTCTCTGATAATGCCATCTAGAGGGGTTTCCTCCTCCTCAAGGTAGCCAGAAACAAGAGAATAATATCCGGGGTACTCTATATCCGGGTTCTCATCTCTTTTCTGCAACAATACTCTATTATCTGTTGTAGTAATAATCACAGTAGTCGAATCCATCATCTTTTTCATCTTCATTATTTTTTAAATTTTCATTCTGTTGTATTTTCACCACACCCACGTGATGAATAATATTTTCCTTATTCAGCATATCAGTATAAATAGCATGGTTTAACACCATAATAAGCAACCAAATAAGAGACAATATGGCAAAAAAAGGTTGGGTGTATGATTTCAGCCATAACTCCCAAGACTTTTTCTCTCTTTTCAAATTAGAAGGAATCTTTGTGAAAAGTTTCACATACTCATCCGGAAAAGCCTTTTCCGCTTCACATAACATATTCTTCCAGTGCTCATGATAACTCCATAATCTCTGCATTACGTAAATAGACCATATTGAAAATGACAATCCGCCAAATGCAATAATAAATGTCAGATATTCAGAAGTTTGACATATAGAGTTAAACAAGACGGTTTCCAATCCGAATAAAGAAACATTTATTCCGAACATAATATTAAAACGGCTCCAGATACCAGCTCCTTCATACTGTAATTGACCAAGAAGGTGAGTATAATGTTCCATTAATTTAGTGTTCTGCAAGGCATCCCTATCATTTACCGCTTTTTTATTATCTACATCCGCATAAAAGTTTATACCGCATCGAACTAATTTCGTCATTATATCAAGAATATATTTTTATAATAAAAAAGGAGAGGATATTCTTCTGTAATCAGATTCATATCCCCTCCTCGCTTGAAGTCATCAAGAAGAAAGCATATCAAATTTAAACTATACTTTCTATCTTAGCCCGAATGTTTACTGTACTTTTCTTGTTACAGTTACCTTGAATGTCTTGGTTACAACACCCCAGTTATGAGTATAAGTAATATTCAAGTTTACATCATGAGTATATACTGTACCTTCCGGAGTTCCCTTCCAAGTAAGAGTTGCAGTAGCTGCATCATAAGTAAAGTCTTTTTCATTCTCATCCAAAGAAATTTCCAATCCTGTAGCTTCAGCAACAGCATTACCGGCAGCATTTTTTCTATACAATGTTTCAGCTATGGTTTCTTCAGCAGCAATCTTAGTGACATCGTATTTTACCAATGTATTGCCAACAGCATCTTTCAATGTCAAGTTTGTCCATTTTTTATAAGAAGCTTCTGTTGCCTTAACATTCAATGCATTAATCAAATCAATAATCTTAATCTGATCGTTTGTAGCCAATGCCGGATTATTATACTTCAAATCAACAACATCAGTGAATGCCAAGATAGGTTGTTCCACCTTCCAGTCTTCAGTCGCAAACAATACACGCTTAGCAGAACCGGCAGTAGCATCATAGATATCAACTTTCAAAGTTCCAACCTTAGCCAAATCTACACGCGGAGTAAAGACAATCTGATTAGTGCTAGTCCATTCAATATTCTTGATACCGTTCTGTTCTTTCATCATCTCCTGAACATAAGCATTCTGCTTCTTATAATCCAATTCAAACTCAACTGTCGCATCTTCAGGAACAACATTGTACATCTTGTCGAAGTAGTTAGATTCCATGATGAATTTGCTATAAGCACCGCCAGTTTTTGTCCATGTACCGATAATAGTACGACTCTTATATTCATCCTTGATAGGACAATCAAAGTTATAGGTTACAGAGAAGTTATCTACAGAAACCTTAAACAGCTTGTTTACGAAGCTGTTGTAAACTGCATACGGTGTGTTCACTCCGTTAGTCATCTTCTCAGTAGCTCCCCAACCAAAGAGTCCATAAGAAGAAGCTCCGGCTAGCAATGACATATTCTTGAATTGTGCAAAGTTAGCACCCGGTGTCAAAATCAAGAACAAAGAGTCCTTATCGGCATTGTTTCCACCGTTCTTATAATACAAGACAGCCTCATTTTTAACCGTTTCAAGAGCTTTTGCCAAGTCTGTAACCTTTGCAGGAATAGTAGTCGACAAATTGTTATTTTGATAATATTGATTACAATCATCAGATATTGATTCATATCTCACTAACTTGCTGCCACCAGCATCATATACAGGCTTGTTCAATGTAATGAATGTGCAATATTCCTTATTTTTATTAGAAATAACATCACGACCTTCAATAGCAGCCTCAAAGTTACGGACATCCAAAGTAATGATCCGGGCCTGTGAGCTATTGTATGCAAATGTAAAGTTTTCCTTAGCATCCAACGGTTTCAAAGCAACAGTTCCAAATACAGGATTAACAGCAGGACGAACAGCCTTGATGAAGACTACATTCTTCACCTCGTATTCTTTAACACCTTCTTCCTGTGGTTTAACTGTAGTAGTCACTTCTATCGCAGCGTATTCATCAATAGCAGACGCCTGGTTAGTCGATTTTACAGACAAAACATTATCTTTAAATTCAAAGATACCCTGACGAGTTTTAATAGGTTGTCCATTAAATGTATAATCCTCATTCTGATCCAACAATCTGAACACTCTGGTATATGAAATATTGGTTGACTTCAACCATACTGTTGCAGCTCCGGAAATGTAAGCGTCAATAGAATCATTTACATTATAAACACCTTGATAGTCAAAGCATCCATAAGATTTACCATCATAAGATTCACCATCCTCAGTAATAATTGCCGGATAATCATTTTCATCCATATTAGTTGAAGTAAAAGCATTAACAATGCTCTTTACAGATGCCTTTGTTCTTCTTACCGTGAAATAATCGGAAGCTGATGTATATTGACCATACATAGTTACATCCAATGAGGTCGCATAATTACTATAGGTTTCAATACCTTCATTCGGCAAAATAGCAAGGCTCAAAATACCGTTTTCTAATTTTGCAGAACCTTCCATATAGGTCAAAGCAGGAGCGACACTACGAACCTGATACGTATCAACAAAGGAGAATTTCGCATTATTCAATGAGAAATCACCCGGATATACCTTGAATGAAGCATAAGCAGGAACAGATGCAAACAAAACATCCTTATCTGAGTCAAAAGTTCCTTCATTTTCCAGCCAATAGATATCATAAGCTTTACAAATATCCTTGAGATCATCAACAGCCTGTTTTCTGTAAACTACAGTCTGCAACCCTTTGAATGCAGAACCTTCCTGCAGCAAAGTATAGTTCTGTCCGTCGATAGTCACGATTACAGTCTTGCTTTCAGCATCTACAGCAATGTTAGGAAATTCATTGTTCTGCTTCAAATCAGTAACTTTGTCACCGATCTTGATGTATTCCACACCGTCCACTGTCACCCAAGACACGTTTGAACCGGCAGCTTCACCATCCTGACCTCTGGCCGGAACTTTGTTACCTTCGGTATCTTTCACATCCACCCAAGTAGCACCTTTGTCTGTGCTGACCTGCCAGTAATTGCCTTCCACACGGAATTCAGGGATAACAGTAGTACCGGCTGCTCCATCTGTTCCATTCGTACCGTTCTTGATAGTAATTTTGGAACCGTCAGTGAAAACCAGTTCATATCCACCGGTAACCTCATTACATGACTGAACGAATTTACCTGCCTTAATTGCCGAGTCAAGACTTGCAATGGTTTCCTTGACTTCGCTCAATTCCTTGTCGATGCGGTCAATGTCATCATCATAGTCCTTACAAGACACAAATGTTCCTGTCGAGGTCACCATTAAGGCTCCGAACAGGATTGCACTTAAAAACTTTTTGTTCATAATAGAAAAACTTTAAATTTATAAATTTAAAAAACTAAAATTGGTTATACATATTTGGTTCATTAT
>ENA-UAHZ01000364-UAHZ01000364.1-human-gut-metagenome-genome-assembly--contig:-NODE-364-length-9752-cov-3.525523_pt1 | contig 9752 bp, 8 predicted proteins | sample MGYA00244410_ERZ654371 | MGnify/ENA primary metagenome ERZ654371 (study PRJEB26926, sample SAMN06164914) | human gut metagenome | biome: ENVO:00009003; feature: ENVO:2100002; material: ENVO:00002003...
GACATCGTTTTCAACGCGGATAAAAAACAAAAAATATAAGGAGGACCTATGAATCTGAAAAAGAACCATTATTCCCGCAGAGCGCTGGCGCTGCTTCTGACGCTGGTCATGTGCGTGGGCATGATCCCCACCGCCTTTGCCGCCCAGCAGAACAGCTACCACGACCCTGCCGAGCACTGGATGCAGGCATCCGGTCGAACCAATGAGCTGGACGCCAACAGTGTTGTGACCCGCGAGACCTTCAAGTGCGGTGAGTGCGGCAAAGCCACATCTTTTGAGGTGTTCCGCGTTCCCGAATATACCCGCAATGGCCAGCCGGCACTCAGCCGCAATGTGAAATATTCGGACGGCACGATGGTAGATGGCGTCGGCAAAGGTGATACCATGGACGGCATCCCCGGCAAGGACGCCACCTATACCGGATATCACTACACCAAAGCCGTCTGTGAAACCTGCGGCGGCATCAACACAAATATGAGCAAAAGCGAGTACGGCTATCTGAAAAATGTCTACTGGCTGTATGACTGTGCCGCCGCATTTACGCAGGAACTGGACGAAACCGTTTCCTACGAGTACACGGACGATACCTATCACACTGTCACCACCAAGGGCGGCACCTACTGCGCGTTCTGCTACGGTACCAATCATACGGTCAGCCGCAAGCTGGAGCGCCACAGCATGGTGACGGAAGTTCTGCCCCAGCCGGCAAACGGACGCTTTGCTACGGTGGAGAAATGCAGCCTGTGCGACTACGCCCGCTATGACTACACGGCGGCAAAGGCGGTCATTGCAGACTATTACGGCGTGGTGGACGGCAAGCCCCACACCATCACGGTCAGCGACTTGTCGGAAGCCGGTGTCCGCACCTCTATCCGCTACGGCAACAGCGCGGATAGCTGTACCATGACCTCCGCGCCCAACTACACGGAGGAAGGTCAGTACATGGTTTACTATGAGATCACCTACACCTACAAGGGCAAGGAAATGACCGAGAACGGCGTGGCGAAGGTATGGCTGCGAGATGAAAGCACTAAGGACGATGGCTCCTGTTCCTGCGGCTGCGGTGACCCGGACTGCGGCTGCCAGGATAAGAACTGCGGCGGCAACTGCTGCACCGATAAAGGCTGCGGCAAGGATCATCATTTCACGCTGCTGGACAGCGTGAAAGCCGGCTGCACCAGCCTCGGCTATGACCGCTACCTCTGTACGGAGTGCGGCAAAATCGAAAAGCGCGACTATGTGGACTCTCTGGGCCACGCATGGCAGGGCATCGTCATCCGTGACGCCACCTGCGAAACCGATGGCAAGCTGCTGGAGCTCTGCTCCCGCTGCGGACAGATGAAGCAGACCGCCACGCCCAAGGGCGAACACAGCTATGAGGTCTATACCGTGGCCGCCACCTGTACCAGCCCCGGTTATACCGTCCGCGAGTGCTCCGTCTGTGGGGATCGTCACATTGAGGACATCACTTCCGTTCTGCCCCATAACTACGAATCCCATGTAATCGCCGCGACCTGTGAGGGCGGCGGCAAGACCATCCACCGCTGCGATGGCTGCGGCAGCAGCTTCGTCACAGACTACACCGATGCGCTCGGTCATAGCTGGGATGAGGGAACCCTCGTCACCAACGCCACCTGCACCGGCGAGGGCGTCATGGAGTACCGCTGCATCCGCTGCGGCTACCACCGCATCGATGGCAACGATGCTGTCGGTCATATCCCCAGCGACCCCGCTACCTGCACGGAGCCTCAGCTCTGTACCCGCTGTGGCGCTGTGCTGAAAAACGCGCTGGGACACGATTACAAGTCCGAAGTGACTGCCCCCACCTGCACGGAGATGGGCTACACCACCAACACCTGCACCCGTTGCGGCGATACCAACAAGAGCGACTACACCGAGCCTACCGGTCATAAGCCCAGCGACTGGATCATTGACAAGGAGCCGACCACCGACTCTGAGGGCAGCAAGCACAAGGAATGTACCGTGTGTGGCGAAAAGCTGGAGACACAGCCCATTGAAAAGATCTACAACAGCGCCACCACAGACAGTAAGGGTGAGGCCGTTGTGGGCGGCTACCTTGTGACCGTCACCGATACCGACACCAAGAACCCCGTTGCCAATGCCGCCGTGGCGCTCCACAAGGACAACAGCATTTCCATTCGACTCCCCAACAGCCGCCTGCTGGACTACGCCGACCAGACGACCGTGACCGTGCAGCTTGTCAAGGACAAGTCCGCTGTGCCGGACATGAGCATCGCTGTCACGGATAAGAATGACAACTACGCCTCCGGCAAGACCGACAAGGCAGGTCAGATCACCGTCCCCACCGGCAGCGGTAAGACCAACGAGGACGGCAAGGTCACTACTGGCCATGAGGATGCGGACGGCGACCGCTGGACGCTGACCGTCAAGGTCATCCGCACGGACACGAAGCGTCCCATCTCTGGCAGCGAGGTGTCCATCGGCAAGACTGGCAATATCACGGTGAAACTGCCGGACGGCACAGATCTGGACGCCAAGCATCAGGTGACGGTCATCGTGACCGACCACAAGAAGGCTCCCCAGCAGGGCAAAAATGTTACGGTCAAGGGTGATCTCGGCCAGTCTGCCGCAGGCAAGACCGACAAAAATGGCGAGCTGACCGTTCCCGCAGTGGAGCAGACCGAGCGCCACGGCGTTTACATCGTCGGCTACACGGACGGCACCTTTGGCCCCAGCCGCAGCATGACACGCGCGGAAGCCGCCGCCATCTTCGCCCGCCTGCTGGCGGAGAAGAACGGCGATACCATTTCCACGGCGGCAAATACCAAATTTGCGGATATTCCCGCCCATGCCTGGTATAGCGGCTATGTGAAATATCTGAGCAACAACGGCATTACCTACGGCAAGAGCAAGACCGTCTTTGCCCCGAATGACGCTATCACCCGCGCGGAATTCACCACGCTGGCCGTCCGCTTCTTTGATGTGTACGGCGATGGCGACGCTGAGATCATGGAGCAGTATAAGGACTTCAACGATGTGAGCGACGGCTATTGGGCCGCCGCGTACATCAAGGCTGCCGCCAAGCATGGCTGGATCAACGGCTATGGCGACGGCTCCTTCCGCGCTGACGACGAGATCAACCGTGCGGAGGTTGTGACCATCGTCAACCGCCTGCTGGGCCGTGAGGCAGACGCGGACTACATTGCGGACAATCTCCGCAAGCTGAACACCTTCCCGGATGTCAGCCGCAAGCATTGGGCGTACTACGCAGTCATGGAGGCTGCCAACGCCCATACCGCCATTCTTGGTGACAGCGAAAGCTGGAGCAAGTAAATTGTATCCCCCTACGGGTGGTCTGAGAGCAGACCACCCGCACTTTTTAACTAAACCTAACCATTAAAAAAGGAGCACTGAATATGCTGAAAATCACTGCCATTGGCAATCTGACCCACGATGTGGAACTGAAGATGAACGAGGCCACCGGCAAACCCTACGCTATCCTGCGTATCGCTTCGGACCGCCGCTATAAGGATAAGGACGGCAACAAGCTCACCGATTATATCTCCATCAAGGTGCGCGGCCCTCTGGCCGAGCGCTGCGCGGCGTTTGCGTGGAAGGGCTGCAAGCTGGCAGCCACCGGCGATTTCGAGACCATCACCTTTGCGGACGATCCCCAGCGCCAGCCCGGTTTCCTCATCAAAGCCAGCGATGTGGAATTCCTGTCTCCCCGCAAGGCGGAGGACGCGGCACAGGCGGTGGAGGATATGTCCGCCAGTGAGGACGCCGCCTGATGAAAAACACCGGGATCACATACACCAGCGCAGAGCGCAGTCCTGTGATCCTGCCGGAGATGGCCGAACTGCTCCCGCCTTTGAGCGCGGAGCAGTCTGCCGCTCTGGAAGAGGATCTGCTGCGAAACGGCTGTTACTCCCCCATCATCGTCAATGAGGACATGGTGATCGTGGACGGGCATAACCGTCAGGCACTGTGCGAAAAGCATGGCCTGCCCTATACGATGGCGGTATTCTCCTTCGAGGATCTGCTGGAAGCCAAGCAGTGGGCGCTGGACACGCAGAAGGGACGCCGCAATCTGGAAAAGTGGGAGCTGGGTAAGATCGCGCTGAAGCTGAAGCCGGAGATCGAGGCAAAAGCCAGGGCAAACCAAGGGACACGCACAGACCTTTCGGCAACATTGCCGGAAAGTTCCGATACTGTGGACACCCGCAAGGAGCTGGCAGAAGCAGTCGGCCTGGGTGAGCGCACCATGGGCAAGGTCATGCAGATCGATGAGAACGCCCCGGAGGTCATCAAGGAGGCTCTGGATAAGAAGGAACTGTCCATCAACAAGGGTTATGACCTGACCCGGCAGCTTCAGGACCTGCCGGAAGAGCAGCGGGAGCAGGCGGCCGCCGAAGCGCTGGAATACGAAAAAGCAAAAAAAGAACTGAAAAAGCAGGACGCCGAGATCGACCGGAAAGGAAAAATCGCGGCGCTTTTCTGCAAAGCGTATGAAAAAGCCGTCCTGCTGACGCCGTCCGAAGAAAATATCCGCTGCTGGACGGACGGGACGCGGATGACCCCGGAGGAAATGCAGGATACCGTGAAGGAATCCCGTGAGATCGCCCAGGTGTTCGCCGCCATTGCCGATATCATCGAGCAGAAGATCCTGCCCGCGGATTGGAGGTGTGCCAATGCAGAAAGTGAAGAAAACGATGCCCAGTCGGACGGGAATCCCGCCTGACGCGCAGGCGGAGATTTTGCAAAAGCTGTCTGCCGAGACGAAGATCACTTCCTGTGAGATCGCGGAGATCTTGAAAAAGCATGATGTCTGCGGAGATATGGACGCGCTCCAGGACGCCTACCGGAAACGGCTGGGACAGCGTCTCCTGTCCGGCATCCGGGACGAGAACGGCAAGCGGGAAATCCTCTCCACCAGCGGCGGCGAGTATGTCATCGTAGACTGCTGCAATGACCCGCAGAAGCTGAAAGCCATCCAGCGCCGCATTCAGGCGCAGATGAATGGGCTGGATGTGTCTGCCGGGAAGGTGCATGGTCGCGTTCACTTTTTAGAGCGTTTTGCGGGCTGGGTAAGAAAGGAGCGGTCAGATGGAGCAGCATGAGGAAATGCTGTCCCCGGAGGAACAGTACGCGCAGCTTGCGCCGACGCTGGACACAGACGGCTTCTCGTTGTATGCCGCCGCGGAAGAAATCACCGGGCTCAAGGTCTATGAAGAATTTCCCTATGAGGATAACCGGGGAATGTTTGAGCTGGCAGACGGACACACGCTGCTGCGGTATCTGGAAGCGGCATACTTTGGGACCGTTACCTGGGAGATCGTCCCCGGCACACCCTATGAGCGGGCGATTCTCGGTGAAGTGGATAAGACCACACCGGAGTATCGCGCATTTTATCAAAAGATCTGCGCGGGTGCGGCAGCGCACATCAAAAAACGTATTGGGAAGGAGAGACAGAATGTGAAGGGACCGATCACAGAGATCAACAAAGAATCCTTCTGGGACCTGATCCATGAGGCAAAAAACGCCTGCGGGCAGGATATGGACGCCATGCTGGCCTATCTGAAAGACCGGCTGGTTTCTATGGGCCCCACGCAGGCACAGAATTTTCACGACATCATCCACGTCTATGAAGATCTCGCGGACAAGTTCGGCTTGTGGGACGCGGCAGGGATCATGAAGGAATACGGCTGCAGCGATGACGGTTTTATCGACTTCCGCGCCTGGCTCATCGCACAGGGGCGCGAGGTCTATTTTGCCGCGCTGGCAGACCCGGACAGCCTTGCGGATGTCGTTCCCTACGGCGATTGCTGCTTTGAGCAGTTGAGCTATGTCGGGGACTATGCCTACGAGCAGCTCACCGGGAAAAGCGCCTATGATCAGACAGATTGGAGCGCATATGAAGCGCTTTTGATGAAGCTGGAACAGGATATCGTCTATAAGGACGGCATCGAGTTTCCCAGAGAGGGCGCGGATCTGAAGAAATATCTGCCCCGGCTCTGTGCGAAGCATCCGGAGTGGGACGGTCAAACACGCTGGAATCTGCAGCTGAAGGAGATTCGGGATCTTATCCATGCCGGAAAGGACTATGACCGGCGCCAGACATCAAATAAGAAGAAACGCAGCCGTGGAGGTGAGGCAAGATGAGCGAGTCCATGATTGTTGGTGTTGACCACGGCTATGCCGCTATGAAAACGGCCCATTTCTCGTTCCCCTCCGGTCTGGTGGCGTATGAGCATGAGCCATATACGCTGAAGGACGTGCTGGAATACGGCGGAAAATTCTATGTGGTGGGCAGCGGGCGTCAGGCGCTTCAGAAGAACAAAACGCAGACAGAGGACTACTACCTCCTTACGCTGGCAGCCATCGCAAAGGAGCTCTCCTTCCGTCATGCGGAGCCTGCAGCAGAGATCCATCTGGCGGCCGGACTGCCCCTCACCAGCTTTGGACGGGAGAAAAATGCATTCCGGGACTATCTGCTCCGGGATGGGAGAACGGTAAATTTCCGCTATGAAGGGCAGGACTATTCCATCGCTATCCGCAAGGTGTCCCTGTTCCCGCAGGGCTATGCCGCAGTCTTGACCCAGAGCATCCTGCTGGATGAGCCTTCTGTGATCGTGGCGGATATCGGTGGATGGACCGTGGATCTGATGCGCCTGGACAACCGTATTCCCAATGCATCGACCTGCCGCAGTCTGGAACTCGGTATGATCCGCTGTCTGGATGAGATCGGCGAGCAGATCCGCCGCGCACTGGGCCTGTCTATGACGGCGACACAGATGGAAAGCGTGCTGCGCGGCGATGCTGTCCATATCAATGAGGATGCCAGAAAAATTATTGACCGGCAGGCAGACGCCTATGTCCATCGCCTGCTCTCCGCCATTACGGAGAGCGGACTGGATACCCGTGCCATGCCTGCTGTTTTTCTGGGCGGTGGTGCGGCGCTGCTGAAGCGGAATGTATCCGCTGCGGACGGCCTTTGCCGTCCAGTCATCCTTGACGATGTGTCCCTCAACGCCAAAGGCTATGAGCGGCTGGCAGAGCGGCTCACAAAGAACGATGAGCAGTAACAAAAAGCGGATCAATCTGTCCTTTTCCATGTCCTCACCCATACAGCGCAGGGCGTGGAAGAAGCTGACGGAGATCCCCGCAGGACAGCGCACCGCTGCGGTCTGCCGCATGGTCTGTGAGTATAAAGGGCAGCAGGAACTGCTGGACGCCGTTCGCCAGACCATCCGGCAGGAACTGCGGGGAGTGCAGCTCACCAAAGAAGAAGCGCAGGATAGCGGCAGAGCCGGGGATGTAGATGAAAGCGTCCTCGGCTTTTTGCTTGCCCTGCAGGAAGGAGATGAGATGACCTGATCCGATATTTTGATATGTTCGCCGGCATTGGCGGTTTCCGCTCCGGGCTGACCCGCGCGGGCGGTTTCCGGTGTGTAGGACACTGCGAGATCGACAAATACGCCAATGCCAGCTACCAAGCAATCTACGAACCGGGAAAGGAGGAACGATACTATCCGGACGCAACCCAAATTGACCCCGCAGACCTGCCGGACTTCGACCTGCTCTGCGGAGGATTCCCCTGCCAGGCATTTTCTAACGCTGGCCGCAGGAGGGGCTTTGCCGACGCCAGAGGAACTCTCTTCTTTGAGATTGCCCGATTGGCTCAAGCCAAACGACCTGCGTATCTGCTGCTTGAAAATGTTCCCGGACTTTTATCGCATGACAAAGGGAAAACCTTTTCGGTCATCCTCTCCGCACTGGATGACCTGGGGTATCATGTCGAGTGGTCTGTGCTTAACAGCAAACATTTTGGAGTCCCTCAATCAAGGCGAAGGCTTTTCATTATCGGATATCTTGATCCCCGATGCGCCGGGAAAATATTACCTGTCTTCGGCACAGGTGGAAAAGCTCTTGTACAAGTCCTCGGAGGGCCGCAAGGCTCCCGTGTCTATGACGCAGACGGAGTAGCCTGTACTCAGACAGCCGGGGCTGGCGGTATGGGTGGGAAAACCGGATTATACCTGGTGGGCTTTAACCGGAAAGATGGGATCGTCGGAAAGCGGGATACAGCAATTCCGCTGAACGCCAGCGATTTCAGAGGAATCAACCGGAACCAAACACAAAACGCTGTGCTGGTAGACCTTTGCAGCGGGCATCCAAAGCAAACGGACGCTGCCCGCTGTCTCACCGCCCGGTATGGACAGACCACACTGTCCAACCGTAAAGGCGAGCGCTCCGGTGTCCTGCTCATCAAGGAGGCGACCAAGAAGGGGTACAAGGAGGCTCAACCCGGCGATACGGTGGATCTCGGTTATGCAGGTAGCAACACCCGCCGCGGGCGCGTTGGGCGTGATATTGCCCATACATTGGAAACCAGCTGTATCCAAGGGATCGTGGAAAACGGCGGGCGCATCCGCCGCCTCATGCCCCGCGAGTGTCTGCGACTCCAAGGCTTTGAAGAATGGCAGATCGACCGCATCCTCGCCATCCAGTCCGACGCTCAGGCCTATAAGCAGGCAGGCAACAGCGTCACCGTCCATGTCATTGAAGCCATTGCGCGGCGCATCCGGGAGGTGGATGCGGAACTGAAAGCCGGTGCTGCCGCATGATCGGGCTGAAGGACCAGTGCTTCGGCGTGGAAGTTGAAATGACCGGCATCACCCGTGAGCAGGCGGCAACAGCGCTGGCCGCGTATTTTGCAACGGACGCCCGCTATGTGGGCGGCGCTTACGATAAATGGTGTGTGACGGATCGGGACGGCAAAGAGTGGACGGTCATGAGTGACTCCAGCATCCACGGGGAGCAGAAGATCGGCAGCGGCTATCGTGCAACGGGTGACTACAGATACCGCGTGGAGATGGTAACGCCAAAGCTCACCTATGCGGAACTGCCCAAGCTGCAGGAGTGTGTCCGGCAGGTACGCCACGCAGGAGCCAAGGCCAACAGCTCCTGCGGCATCCATGTCCATGTGGACGCAGCCAATCATAACCGGCAGAGTCTGAAAAACCTCATCGGCATCATGTACTCCAAGGAGGATATCCTGTTCAAAGCGCTGCAGGTCAATGAAAGCCGGGCGTCCCGCTGGTGTCAGAAGGTGCGGGAACCCATGCTGAAGCAGGCACGCAGGCTCTCGTCGGATGAGACAAGGGATCTGACGCAGCTGGAGAATATCTGGTATGAGGGAGATAACGGCAGCGCAGACCATTATAACTGGACCCGCTATTACGCACTGAATCTGCATTCGGTCTTTTACCGGGGGACGGTGGAATGGCGCTGTTTCAATTCCACGCTCCACGCGGGAAAAGTCGCCGCCTATGTGAATCTGTGCCTTGCTATCTCCGCCCAGGCTATCGCCCAGCGCAGCACGGTCATGCGCAAGACCCACAGTGACAATGAACTGTTCACCTTCCGGGTCTGGTTGGTGCGGCTGGGACTCAACGGCGAGGAATTCAAGCATACCCGTGACCACCTGTTGACAAATCTGGACGGTGACCGTGCGTGGCGTTTCGATAAGGACAGCTATACAGTCAATCAAAAGAAGAAAAAATCCAGAGAAATGGAGAGGTGAAGCCTTTGAAGATTCAAATTGAAGATACTGTGTACGAAGGGACCGCAGCCGGGATCATGGAACAGCTTCGGGATCTCAGCTTTGATCCCACAGAGTTCCCGGATGTGGAGACCTACATCTGGTTTGTACAGAATAATGTCATCCGCACCGCGGGAATGGACTGTCCGCTGCCGGATGGCGATGC
>ENA-UAHZ01000402-UAHZ01000402.1-human-gut-metagenome-genome-assembly--contig:-NODE-402-length-9244-cov-4.042116_pt1 | contig 9244 bp, 7 predicted proteins | sample MGYA00244410_ERZ654371 | MGnify/ENA primary metagenome ERZ654371 (study PRJEB26926, sample SAMN06164914) | human gut metagenome | biome: ENVO:00009003; feature: ENVO:2100002; material: ENVO:00002003...
TGTGTGGGATTGTAAAAGTCAAAGTTCATCATAAAAAATTCCTCCTAAACCATTTCTTTTTGAATTTGGTAAATCAGATAATCAAGGCAATCGATTTGTTTTTGCCCTGAACGTACTGTGCCAAGCAACTCCGTCCTGTACCTTGTGAGAATTGGCAGCATCCCGTGGGCGTCGCCGTTCATTACAAAGCCCATACATTTTTCTGCCGTCTGTTGGTCGCAGCCCGCGTCCATTAAATTCTGATAAATGATACCGATTCGATCGGTAGCTTCCGCCATTGCTTTGCACCTCCTATGCTTTTATTATAAGCGCGCCCTAACGATATTTCCAATACTTATATTTAATGGCGCGTTATTCTTGACAGGAATAACAGCTTTGGTTATGATGGTTACAGTACATTTTTGAGGAGAGAATCGCTATGGAAATTCGCGTGCTGCGCTATTTTTTGGAAATTGCAAGAGCCGGAAACATGACAAGAGCGGCTGAAACGCTCCATATTTCACAGCCTACCTTGTCAAAGCAAATGAAGGATTTGGAACAGGAGCTTGGGAAGAAGCTCTTTCGGCGGGGCAGTACAAGCCTCAGCTTAACGGACGAGGGGATGCTTTTACGGAAACGGGCGGAGGACATTCTTGAAATGGTGGATAAGACGGCTGATGAATTTAAATCGCTCGGCAATATTACAGGCGGCGAGGTGCATATTGGGTGCGCGGAATCCCACCAGATTAAATATCTGGCACGGACGATAAAGGCCTTTAAGGAAAGTTATCCGCTGTTCCGCTACCACCTTACAAGCGGCAATACGGAACAGGTGGTTGAAAGGCTAGACCGGGGATTGATAGATTTCGCAGTAATCGTAGAGCCGCCGAACCTTTCTAAATATAACTATCTGGAAGTGCCGGAGGTAAATACTTGGGGGCTTGTCATGAAAAGGGACGACGCGCTTTCCAAAAAAGAAAGAATATGCTTCGATGATTTAGTTGGCCTTGATTTGATTTGTTCCGAACAGGCAATGCAGGTGGATATTCCGAGATGGTGCGGCGAAAAAGCGGATATTCTGAAGCTTTCGGGCACGATAAATCTCGCCTATAATGGCTCTGTTTTTGTGAAGGAGGGGCTGGGGTATATGCTTTCCTTTGATAAGCTGGCAGATACAGGCGCGGACAGTGAGTTGTGTTTTCGCCCGCTCACACCGCCTTTAGAAACCAAAATGTATGTGATATGGAAAAAGTATCAGGTGTTTACCCCTATAGCAGAGCTGCTCCTCAACGAGCTGAAAGCGCAATTATATAAATAGTGGGTACACAAATGCTGGAGCAGTCGTCAACAATATTCCATAGATAAGGAAGGCCGGACTTATTTGTCCGGCCTTCCTTATTGCCCAGTCTACGCAGAAAAAGCAGTCAATGGGGCTTTGGGTGTTCAATTTGTATTTTTGTCAGGAATCAAAATGTTTTCTGCTCCCGGAATGCCAAGCCGGGATAAAATATTCAAATTGCTGCAAAGTTCATAGTGCATCAAATCCTCCAGTTTGGCGGAGAACTGGGGGAAATCTGTTTTTTCCAAAGCTTCAATCAGCTCATCATAATAGGGGGCGTATATGGCATTGATGGCTTCTTGGCTTCCCTTCATGCCTCGGAGCGCATAGCCCCAAAAGTTCTGCCGCAGCAGCTCGGAGTAAACGGTTTGTATCGTTTGAGAAGGGGCGCGTTTTGCAATCAAATCCAGCACAAAATAGGACAGGGTTTCGCCGCGCAGCCACTGTCTTTGCTCTTTTAGCTCATTGCACAACTTACCGGCCGCAGCGGCATCAAGCGAGGAAAGCGTCAGCATAGATACCTCCCTGCAGGACAAGACGAATACCTGGAGTCCTTCCGCCATACCCAAAAGCCGGCGTTGGAGAACAGGCTTGGTAAAATCGCTGTTCTCTGTGGCTTTGTCAAACGGCAGGACCTGTGTACCCACATATTTTGCCGCCTTGATGGCCCCAATACTGCCAAGAAGCTCAAGCGCCCTTCGAACCGTGCTTACCGAAACATTCTTTTGTTCTGCAAGCTCCTTTTGGGAAGGAAGCAGGCTGCCGACGGGATAAATCCCCCTGCTGATGGAGATGAGCAGTTCCATGGCAAGCGAATAGCACAGCTGCCGGCCCTTTTTGTAAGAACTCCAGGTAAAGGTTACTTCCTTTTCAAGAGAAGGCGTGGTGATTCTGGCCTCATAAAACCTGGTAAGAGCTAAGGTCAGCCGCTCGAGTGATTGATCCATCGCAGCACGCAGCGCAGGCCAGTCCGCATTTTGGCAAAGCGACAGAACCTCCGGCAGATAATCAGCAGCTCCATCGAAGTACTGCAGATTTTCTTCGACGCTGAAAAAAGGATTTTGCAAAAACATGAAGACCTGCCAGACAAGACGCATGAGCAGTGTGTTTCCGAAAGAACTGTATTTCTGATTGAGGTGCTCCAGCATCGCGTAAGGAGCCATCGCCGTGTTTTTTTCATGAAGAAGCTGTTCCATCGCTTGCAGTGTCTCCAAGGATGCGTGTTTCAGTCCAGTCCACTGGGCGTTGCCGAACAGAGGCTGCATGGCTCTTCCAAGATCGATCATCGCATGCTTGCGTGCGGCAAAAAAGGTTTGGATAAATTCTTCTGTTTCCTGATTGCTATATTCAACCTTAACTGTGGCGCCTGCATTTTTCAACAGGGTAATATACCCGTCTTCCTTGAGTTTCAGGTAGGCGGCCCGGGCTGTATCAATCGACACGCAAAGCCGTGCGCTGGTTTCCTCTATGGTGGGCAGCTTCTCCCCATAACGATAGGCGCCAAATTGTATCTGGGTCAGCAGGACGCTATAGGCGACTTGGCGCAATTCCGTGCTGTTTTTCAAACCGGGTCCCCCATTTTCAATGTAATACAATATATGATGAATTCAGTATACCATTTTTAAAGCCGCGTTTCTACAATCTTTTATACCGTTCGGCTGACGGTTGCTATTTTTGCAGTTGTTTGCTATACTTAAAATAAATATGCATGTGAACAATAAGGCGGTTTTTCCGGCCCGCAAATTTTGATTGTACTTTCTTGTGAAATTCGACCGGCAGGGCATAGTTCGAAACGGGCGGGAGCTGTTCTATGAGGATTAAAGCGACGTCAGCGAACAGGAGCGGCTGGCCACGCCAACGCTTTTGCGGCCGATATTCAAACCGCTATGCCGCGGGGGCGATTGCTTATGTATTTAAACTTATCGATGTAGCCGTGCCGCGGGGCAACGCTCGGCGAGGTTTGCGGCAATAAAAAAATTGATTGGGCGGCAGTATCAGGGAAGGGACCGTATGCGGCCGGAACGAGCGAGGGGCTAAATAGATGCGAAAAATTATGAACAATACCGAGGGCTCTCTGGGGCTAAGCCAGCGAATGAGCTTTGTCAGTACAGCGGTACTCATTATACTGATGCTCTGCTACCTGATTATGACCATCAGCAATTCCACCAGTTTGGCTGATCAGACGGAGATAATCTCGAACCATCCCTTTGAAGTGGTGATTTCCGCTGGCGATGTGAAGCTCTATGTATCGGAGATGAGCCTGCGCACCGGGCGGCTGGTACGCCATTTCAGCGGCGATGACGTGGCGTTTGCCAGAACCAAGCTGGAGGAGCTAGAACACTCACTGGATATCCCGGTAGCCGAAATCGAGGAACTGTATCTGGGCGACGCGAAAGACGTGCAGGCGCTCAAGGATACTCTGGCGCTCTTGCGGACGGAGCAGACGGATTATCTGGACTTTTGCGCCGGTTCTGATGTTACGGCGGAGGAAATCGAGACTTACGCGCAGGAGTACCTGCAGCCACTGTACGACCGGGCGCTCCAGCAGACGGAAGAGATTATTTCGATTGCACAGGAAAAAAAGGTAGGCTATGGAGTTACCGCGGAGCGGCTGCGGGTTACTAACCTAATCGGCTCTATCCTGCTGATGGGACTGATGATCGCCGTGCTGCTGGTCTCCCAATATGTTCTGCACCGGCAACGCAAGGAGCTTATTTACCGCAGCAAGCTTTTCGACAACCTTTCCCTGAGCATTGACGATGCGTTCATCATCTGGGATGCGGGTACCGGCGCCATCAGCTACCGCGGGCTTAATCTGGAGCGGATTCTGGGAAGCAGGATAGCGGACCTAGATAGCCTTTACCAGGGCCTGAAGGATGAGGATGCCCAGGCGTTACGGGAAGGAATCAGGGTTCCACAGTTTACTTCCCCCTTTGAGAAACTGGTGGAATACACCAAACCGAATAAAGAAAAACGCTGGATGCTGATCCGGGTCTATCGCACTGAGAACCTCCGCACCCCGCAGTTCATCACAGTGTTTTCCGACCGAACGGATGAAGCACGTTCCCGCCAGGCGCTGCAGGAGGCGATGCTGACAGCGGAGCGCGCCAATATGGCGAAGAGTGAATTTTTGTCCCGCATGAGCCATGAGATACGCACGCCGTTAAACGCCATTATCGGCATGACAACAATCGCGGCGGCCTCGGTCAAAGAACCCGCCAGGGTGGAGGACTGCCTCTCAAAAATCACCTTCTCCTCCAAGCACCTGCTGATGCTGATCAATGACGTGCTGGATATGTCCAAGATTGAGAGCAACAAAATGGTGCTGCAAGAAGAGCCCTTCGATATTTTTGAGATTATCAACGGCTTTGTCTCCACCGTTTATGCTCAGACAAAAGCGAAAGGAATTGAATTCACAGAAACCATGGAGGGCTTTGGAAAAGACACGGTCTTTATCGGCGACTCTCTGAGACTGAACCAGGTGCTTTTAAATCTCAGCTCCAACGCGGTTAAGTTCACCGCCCCGGGCGGGAGCATCCATCTGGGCGTTTCCCGGCATAAAATTGGAAATACCACCGATGTTCTTCGCTTTATTCTCTCAGATACCGGAATTGGTATGACAAAAGAGGCTGTGGCTCGCATCTTCCAGCCCTTTGAGCAGGCCGACGCCTCTATTGCCAAGCGCTTTGGAGGCACGGGGCTCGGCATGTCTATCACGAAAAATCTGATTACCCTGATGGGCGGCCAGATTCAGGTGGAAAGCAATCCTGGTGTGGGTACCGCCTGTATTGTGGATTTGCCCTTTAAAAAGGGGGAAGAGAGCTGTCTGCCGGAGCCTGATTTCGCTCGGCAGGGGCTGCAGGCGCTGATTGTGGACGACGAGCAGCAGGTTTGCGAACAGACCGCCGTGCTTTTGGAAAAAATCAAGATTAATGCTGAATGGCGCCTTTCCGGCTCTGAGGGCATTGAATGGGTGAAGGAGACGCACCGGGAGGGCCGGGATATAGACCTGTGCCTCATCGATTGGAAAATGCCGGATATGGACGGCGTCGAAGTAACCCGCCGCATCCGGCGGGAGGTGGGGAACGATGTTCCCATTGTGATGATTTCGGCCTATGATATTTCCGAGGTAGAGGAAGAAGCCCGGGCTGCCGGCGTCAACGGCTTCCTGCCTAAACCCCTCTACCGCTCCTCTGTGTATGCCGCCATCAAGTCGGCACTGGAGCACAAGGTGCAGCCGCTGGCAGACGGGGAGGAAAAGCCTGACGGCAGGTCTTTGACGGGCTTCCGTTTACTGATGGCGGAGGATAACGCTCTCAACCAGGAGATTGCGGCGACGCTGCTGCGCATGAACGGAGCGGCGGTAGAATGTGTAGATGACGGCCAGCAGGCGCTGGATGCCTTTCTTGCCTCAAAGCCGGGCGATTACGACGCTATCCTGATGGACGTGCAGATGCCGGTCATGGACGGCCACGAGGCCACAAGGCGTATTCGTGCTTCTAAACATCCCATGGGCCTTATCATTCCTATTATTGCTACAACGGCCAATGCGTTCAGCGACGATATTTCTGCGGCACTGGCGGCTGGGATGAATGCCCATGTCAGCAAGCCGCTGGATGTGGGAGAGCTTTGTAAAATACTAGCGGATTGCATCCGTAAAACGGATAGTTAAACAAAAAACACCTAGTCATATTATTTTCTACGTACTAAAAATAAGCTTGAACAAATAAATTACCAACAAAAAACATCCCCAAGTGTAGAAATTCCCGGGGGTGTTTTTTGTTGCTATAAATAAGTTTATTTCAAAAATACGACAGAATAAATTGAAAAAATCATATCCAAAAAGGAAATACACAAGAGGGTTTCATGATTTGAACACAGCGACGGGGTGCTCCGCTTACTTGAGATGGTTAGGCATGACTATGGACAATCATCAATTCCGGACAAAGGTAACAGCTGCCATTTTTTAAAAGTACTAGGACAATCAGGAAAAATCATATGATAGAATTGTAAGCCATCCCAATAGGGGAGGGAGTGAATGAGGAAAAAAGGGGCTTGCAATGTGATAGTACATATTGCAGATACTTTGGATGATAACACCCATGCCAACAAAGTAAGTGAATTTTATGTTCAGATTATTAAACGCAGATTAAATGAATCAGACTTATCCACTGTTGAAAAAATTACTGTTATCGATAAAATCATTGAAAATTTGAAGTTACAAGAGTAAACTATTGTCAAATAAATATTTGTGGGGCCGCCATAGGAGATATGGCGGCCCGCTCTTTTTCAGCTCCCAGCTTCGCAGCGCGGCAACGCTTACACCAAGCGTTTTTGCAAATCACTGCCGTCATCACTTAGCAACATTTTATTGCCATAGGTGTGGTGGCGGAAACCGGCCGTTGCAGGGAACAAAGCTGTTTGTAAGAACCGCTATAAGCCGTTCGCGCGGAGAGTCAATAATACGGCATCCCATTACACCGCAGGCGTTGCATCCAAAGCCCATGCACATGGATAGGGTAATATACGCTGTTTGCGCGGTTCAAAAGTCGCAAAAAGCATAAAAAAACAAACCAAAGCATAATTTTAGAAAGTACGATTTAAGCAAAACTAAAGTTAAAACCACCCTACATAACAAGGAGAATACCATGAGCGGTCCGCCTGATGAACAGAGAGATATTTATAATAAAAATGGAACGGTTATCGTAGTAGAATCAACATATTCTTCAGATGGGCGAACATTAAAAGAAATCATAATAAATATATTGTCTAAATTGCAAGGAATATAAAACAAACGTATGTTTATATCTCATTTGCTACAATATTTGTTACAAGACAGCTATTGTAGGTTTTCAAGTGCAAAGGGGGAGTAAAATTCTTGAAAGCCAAACAGCAAACATATAACGCCGCCCTTTATATGCGTTTGTCAAAAGACGACGGGGAAATAGAGAGCGCGAGCATTGGCACACAACGGAAAATGCTCCGCTTTTATGCAAAAGAAAACAATTTCCCTGTGTATGATGAATATATAGACGATGGAGTAAGCGGTACAACCTTTGAACGGCCGGATTTCCAAAGAATGATTAGTGATATTGAATCCGGCCATGTCAATCTTGTAATAACCAAAGACCTTTCAAGGCTGGGGCGCGACTATATCACCGCCGGAGAGTATACGGAGTTTTATTTCCCAGAGCACGGCGTAAGGTATATTGCCATTAACGACGGCTATGATTCCATTGACGAATACAATGATATTGCCCCATTTAAAAATGTTGTCAATGAAATGTATGCGCGGGATACCTCGAAAAAGATACGAAGCGCTTTTCAGACAAAAATGAAGGACGGGTGTTATATAGGTAATTTTGCTCCATACGGGTATATGAAGGATCCGCTCAATAAAAACCATCTTATAATTAACCCCGAAACAGCGCCCATAGTCAAAGAGATATTTTCCATGGCGGAGCAGGGGGAGCCGCCCGCTGCGATAGCAAAGCATCTCAATAACAGCGGTTTCCTCACTCCCGCTTTATACCGCTGTTATAAGTATCCCTATCTAGACCCCGGCGTATATACACAAAGAAAAGAATGGACGTCTTCTGCCGTATGCAAAATGCTGCGCAATATTGTGTATATAGGGCATACTGCTCAGGGCAAAACAACAAAGGTATCCTTTAAAAGCAGAAAAACGCTTACTAACCCGCCAGAGGATTGGATTATAGTCAAACATACCCATGACCCTATCATTAGTGAAGAGCAATTCAACACTGTAAGGAACCGCAGTATATCAAGGAAAAGCTCACCTCATAGCGGCTTTAGGAATATCTTTTCTGGAATTGCAAAATGTATGGACTGCGGAAGGAATATGTCAACCACGAACACAGGAGGGAAAGGAGCCGTAAGCTTGGTCTGCGGCGGATATAAATTATATGGGCGGAGGGAGTGCACAAACCATTTCATCGATTACAATATGCTTTATGAAATTGTCGCTTTTGAAATTAAAAAGCACATATCTCTTTTGCAGTGGGACAAACAATCTATCTTACAGGAAATGCAGCGTCATGTTCCAAAATATGAGGCGGGCACTGAATACCAGAAACAAATCTCGGTGCTAAAAGCAAGAGACAGGGAGCTCGATGTAATAATACGGCGCCTCTACGAAGATAACCTTTCCGGAAAGATAAATGACGAACGCTTCCGCCGCCTGCTTTCTGCATATGAGCTGGAGCAAAAAAATATTGCCGGTCAGGTTCAAAGCTTATCAAAATGCATCCCGACAGAAGCTTCAGGCACAACCATAGAATCACATAGTTTACTTAATGATTTCACAGGCCTAAAAGAGCTTACGCCAGAGCTGCTTCATAAATTAATCGACCGGATTGAAGTAGGGCAGGGGTATTTTGACAATGGCCTCGCAAAGCCTGGACAAAAACACCAGACGATTCGGATATATTATCGTTTTAAGAGATAACAGCCAATGCGCAATAAAACGATTCAAAAATGGTCTTGCAGCCCCTTTTTATCCTGCATATTGGGAACTAAAGCTCGGATTGTTGCTATTTCATAAAAAATATGGTAAAATTTTTACCATATTGTTATGAGGAGGAGCTTTATGACGAAAAAAAGGGAATCTGGAATAGAATTGCTGCGCATCATTGCAATTGTACAGGTCATTATTCTGCATACATATTCCTATGCCTCAGTTGGGAACGCGGCGTTGGAAATTAATCAGGCGGCTTCTGGCTTTGCAAGCCTTTTCTGGTCGTTTTGCCGTACGCCTGTCAACGTGTTTATATTGATAACCGGTTATTTTTTGGTAACGTCTGCCTTTGATTTAAAAAAGAATATAAGAAGGGCTACTAAGACATACTCCGCTATGCCTGTCTCTTATACACATCTCCGAGCCCACGAGACAGGCAGAAATCTCGT
>ENA-UAHZ01000412-UAHZ01000412.1-human-gut-metagenome-genome-assembly--contig:-NODE-412-length-9086-cov-19.395194_pt1 | contig 9086 bp, 13 predicted proteins | sample MGYA00244410_ERZ654371 | MGnify/ENA primary metagenome ERZ654371 (study PRJEB26926, sample SAMN06164914) | human gut metagenome | biome: ENVO:00009003; feature: ENVO:2100002; material: ENVO:00002003...
TCCAGAAGGGCTAGTTGCACTAGTCTAAACTACATTATAGTCGTGAGTATATACAAAGTCATAAAACTCTCTAAATTTCTTCAAAGATTCATGAACTGACTCTGCAAACTAGAAATAAGTTTTACCGCTTTCGTTCTCTACTTCTTCACAGCCGTAGTCGATATCCCATGCTCCTCTCTGGTTGTACACCACAGATTCATCTTCAATTAGAAGATTATCCCAGGGACGAAGAAGAGAATTAGCATAAGTAATAGTGGGCTAATTAGTTAGTCCGTAAGTATCTTCTCCTAGAACGCCAGTTGCTCTTTGAAGAGATTGCCAAGGACGTCTAAAGTTAACTGATGGGTCGGTATTTTCACCACCTTCAAGCATTAAATACTCTGGAGTTTTATCTTCATCATATCCGCTTGAAGCGTCGTCTCCTTTACCGGCTCCCCAAGTTTGAAATCCCATAAATTTAATAGACTCATTGTTGTCTAACAAGTCGGCAAGCTCTATATTAGAAACATCTTCTAAATCTGTTTCCCAATAGAAATATAAGAATGGTTCTTCATGTACAGCTTTCTATCCTCCTGATACTAGGTTTCCTCTAGATGCTTTGTAGGCATCATCAAATAGTTTACATGACCCAATCTTATGAGACTGCATAGAAGAAGCAAAGTTTACTTTTCCAACTAATTTAGTAATCTTATAAGCTGTAGTGTCTTGCTAGCCATCGTAAGGAGGCATTACATAATAACCCTTAGTAGTGGAGGCGTCTCCCCTAAAGGTATTAGTTTCTGGGTCTAACTACGAATAGGGAGTAAATGGACTTTTTATCTTAACTCCTTCTGCTGTCTTAAACTTATTTAGAGCATATGTAACATTCCAAATTAAGTATCTCATTGCAGAAGAACCCTGCCCTTTTACCTATCCCTAGGTTAATCTACCTCCATATAACTTATTAATTGTCTCGTTTATATAGTTAACAAATAATGTTACTGGAAGTTTTTTCTGAGTTGTTTCCTATGGAGGAGTTTCATTATCTTCTCCACCCCAAGCTCTATGTGGGAACTTAGCTCCAGCAGGGAAGACATAAACTAGTGTATTATATTTTTGATTAGCTTTCTGGAAAGAAATCTCTCCATTAGTTCCAAGTATATCGTTCTTATCAAAGAACTCTTCTTTTGAAGTTTTTTCTTTCAAGAAAGAAAGATAGTTCTTCTGCACTTGGTTAAAGGTTAAAGCTATACTATTATATACTCTAAATAGATAGAAATCAATATCAGCTGTAGTAGGATTAACCTATAAAGCTGCCTATGCGAACGTATTAAGTTCGGAATCAGTAAGAGAAATTTCTCTATCTATTACTCCGTTTACATAAATTCTAACTAAGTTTATAGTTGTATTAGGAGCAGCCTAGTCGAAAGCGCTCTAGAAACTTGCTAAGAAATCAGGATAGTAAATATCGTTTTTAGATATTGTAAATCCTTTTTGTACTGTTATAAGTACATGGGTTTCTACCCCTTCTTGGAACTGTGCATTTCTAGCATTAAACAAGTCGTTATCTTCAGTATTCCAACAGAACTATGTAGGTCTTAGTTGAAAGTTTCCAATAGTAGCAATAGGCTTACTCTCGTCACTAATATTGTAGGTTTTGAATCCCAATTCTATTGTAAAGCTGTTTCCTAATCCCAAACTCATAGGAGATTTAAGAATGGCATTATCTTGAGCAGATACTTTGAATATAGTACGTCCATCCTCTTCATGCCATCCATCTGATGATTCTAATGTAGAAATCACAGTAGCTGGTCTAGATGAGGTAGCATACTCATCTGTAACAAAAATATCATTTAAATATCCTTCAACCTAGTCAAAGTTTTTGGAAGGAGCAACATCCTGAGAATATATAAATTCTGGATTAACTGCTTCTACTCTCATAGTCTTGAAGTTACTAGTATAAGCAGTAGTCTGTCCTAAACTATTAGTAAATACTGTATAGAACTTATAGTAGGCATCGTCTACTTTAATAACCAGATATTTTTCTGAGTCACTACTATTTATTTCTATATATTTCTTATATGAAGTATCATATACCCCCGATTCGTCATATGAAGAAGCTCCTATAACCTCATACTTCATAATTTCAGTAGGATTCATACTACCTGAATCAGGCATTTCATTTTCCAGATATGTAGTAATAGCCATTGAACTATTATCTGGGCTGAAAACTGTTAGTTCATATAATGTAGCAACACCATTATTTGCAATACCATTACTTACTCCGTTTATGGCTACTACAGTATCCTAGCAATTATACGTATATATAATATCAACATAGATATAATCGGTATAAATAGAGCTTTCAGTATTATGTACTGCTCTAACAGCTAGTTGATTAAGTCCGGACTATAGGCCAGCGTAATTCAAAACTCCACCGCTAGTAGTAAACTATACTCCGTTATTAAAACCTTCCAGGTGGTAATTACTAGTTGTACCTCCTGTAAGTGAGAAGTTAACTAAGTTATTAGCTAAAACTACTTCTCCGTTATAATCTAGAGTAATTACCTCAGTAGTAATAGGAAGTTCTAGAGTATCTTGTACTTCCGGATCATCTACTACTTGTGCTGTAATTTTCTTAGCTGACTAAGTTTTTGTAAATAAGTTAGTAATATCTATCCAAGCTAGAGTATTTATTAACTAGTCTGATGGTATGTTTACTCCAGTTATAGCTCCAGTAGAAGGGTCTATAATACACTAATTATATTTGATATTATTAACTCTAAATGTTCCTGACTAAGTACCATAACTTATCTTAACATTAAAAGGTCCAATTCTGTCTGTTGTTACAGATGTAGTAGCAACAGCATACATAGCAATACCAACCTTAACATTTCTATCTGAGTTGTACTGCATTAACAATGAGCTATTTGCCTCGGTATATATCTTAGAAGAGTCATTATCTAACATAACTCCATACACCATAATTCCATAAGAATATGTTGGAGGTATAACAGATACTTCTGCCTCTACCTTCTCCCCATTCTCTTTAAGAAGAGTTAGGATACTAGTAGTTGAATCATAGGATGCGTCTACTATATCCTAACCTTCAGTCTTTTCTATTTTACGGCAAATAAAGTCTTCAACTTCCATACCAGAGTGACCATCCCACTCTGTTAGCAAATCTGTAATCTGATTAGGTAAATTTTCAAATTTTGCCATTTTTTACAATCAATTATTTTTCCATGAATCATCTTTTAACCAAGGTCTGTCTTGTAGCCAAGTTCCACTACCAAAACAGCTTCTAACAGCATCGTATACGGTAAGCCAGACTAACTACGACCCCTTATATATAGCTCCAATATTCTTTTGTACTCTCTACTAAACCTGTTCAACAAGTTCTAGAATATCTTTTTGGACCTGTAATATTAACTTACCATTTCTATATATCATAATTTAGCAAAATCTTCTTTGACTTTGGCTTTAATCTCTTTTAATTTACTGAGATATTCTTTGTATTCCAGTAAAGCTTCGGAATCCTCTGTAGGATTCTCTGTATAACTGTTGTATGAATTGATTAAATCAAATTCTTCATCAACAGTAAGAAAACTTCTAACAATTGCCTTTACACAATCCTTATAATTAGGTTGTCCGCTAAGTAAAACCTAGATAAAGTTATACTAAAGCTCTAATTTAGTATCTCCTTCCTAGTCCGTTACTTCAGCTTCGACTTCTTTTATATCATAGTTATAGTAATAAGTACCGTTCCCAAGTTTTTGGATTGTCTAAGGATAAACGTTCATTTGTATTCTATTCGGTTCTAACATAAGGTGTTATTTTAAAATTTAGAGGAAATTTGTATCTAAGTAGAGAATGGTATAATTTCTTATTTCTACTTTTAAAATAATAGGATTTGTTGTTATAAACAAAGTGTATTCTAAAATGACTGTTATAATCAACAACCTCTATAATATGAATATATTTATTATAAAACCTAGATACATTAACTTCTTTTCCATTCCAGTTTGAGAATTTCAAGCCAGTTAATTTTTCTACCTTTTGTAGTAGATTCTTAGAGTTACAAAATTTCATCCATCCAAAGTATGACCTCATTCTTACATTCAGTTCTTCTCTATCAATTTTATTCTATTTATATAGATTTATTAACTTGAATAGTCTAGTTTTTATAGACTTTCGAAGGAGAACGTGAGTATGATAAAATTTATAACCTACAAAATCAATGCCCCTACTTTCTACGGGGAATATTTGATAATTAGGCTTTAGCTCTAAATTGAGAACCTGTCTAAGGTATAGTTTTATAGATACTAATACATTTCTCAGGTAATCCTTATCATCACTAAGAATTACAATATCGTCAGCATATCGAAAGTAGTACTTACATTTTAACTCTTCTTTTATCCAGTGGTCGAAATATGTCAAATATAAATTTGCAAAGAACTATGATAGATAGTTTCCGATAGGAACTCCCTTTGCTGAATAAATTATTTCTTTCAGCAGTCGTAACAATTTTTGATCTTTTATCTTCTTCTACAACATCTCATAAAGAATATCATGGGTTATAGAAGGATAGAATTTCTTTATATCCATTTTTAAGCAGTACTTGGTTCCGTCTGGGTCTTTTTTTAAGACCTTAGATAAATCATATTCTACTTTATGAATACCTCTATTCTTTATAGAGGAGTATGTTTGGTCTATAAATATTTTAGTCCATATAGGCTCCATAATATTCATTATCGCATGATGAGTTATTCTATCAGGATAGTATGGAAGTCCAAAGATTAATCTTTCCTTAGGTTCATATATTATGAAAGTACTATATTCAGACGTCTGATAAATTAGGTCCCTTAGTTTGTGGGATAATTCCTTATTTTCTTTTAATCTATTTTTATCATGTTGCTTAATTCCACATCGAACAGATTTATTTTTTCTGGCTCTATCATCAGCCATTTCGATGTTCCATAAATCATACACCCTTTCGTGCAAATGTCCTACACGTTTCAATTTTTTATATATTTCATCGGAAGCGTTCGAGATAACCTACTAACACCCTTCATTCAACACTACGTTATTTTTTGCCTAGAGGCAAGGATATTACTTAGCAAACTAAATAAGGTAAAAATTAAAATTGTTTCTAAATATATAATAACTCGACATTGGAATTGGCATTGCTGACGTCATTGTTAGAATTGAAATAGCTGAGACCTGCATTGCTGCCATTATTCGCGTTGCTGCCTACTAGCAGTTCTTTTTTGCCAATCAACGGTTTTTAGAAGTAATATCCTACAGTTTATTATCTAAACTGATTTTTTATATTTTTATATCTTAAGATACTCTATTTAGAGTTCTGAACCCGACATGGGAATAGGCAGCGCCGACGCCAAAGCTAGAATAGAAAGAGCCGAGACCCGCAAGGCCGCCATAAAGCGCGCCGCCGCCCACCAGCAGCAAGCGAAGCGCTGTAGAGCTAGCGTTACAATAGTGGCAGTCACACATATAAGTAGTAATTGAAGCTCCAGTACAAGAAGATGGTATAATCTCCGCTGTCTCTCCTAAATCAAACTCTTTAATGTATCCATCTTGTGCTACCTCGTATCCGGCTATAGTCTTGTTGCCAATTACGTCAGTAAACTCCGCTTTATCTGTGGTAGTATATACACTACTTATTTCATTCGCTGCAGTTCTTTGAATAACTACTCCATCTAGGCTTGTCCAAATGTCTCCAAATGGATTATCAAAGCCTCTCCAACGTGGTACTTTAAAGGTATGAGTAGCTACTGTACTAGTCTCATCTGTTGCAGTGCATCCTGGGATAACTAAATCTTTAACTCCTGTGAAGTTACCAATATCGTTACAGTGACCGCATGGAGTAAGAGGATAAGTTCCGTTATATCCAGACCAACTTGTGGCAGAATTACCCCAATCCGTAACTCCGGGTCCAAGACCTCCCTAATGATAGCCATCAGCAGTAAGCTCTGCCTCATATGTAGCCTAAGAGTTAAAGTTAGCATATTCTATTACATAATTCCAGTAGAATATCCACTTGTAATATTCGTAACATAGTAATTCAGAACCTGCGTTTGTAGCATAAGTTCTCATTGTGGCTCTGGAAATATTCGTTCTTGGTTTTCCTAAGTCGCTTCTGAAAATATCTTTAGTCTCCAGCTCAGTAGTCAAGTACTCGTCGAACTATGCTCTATTTCCACCTCCTCTAAATGCTGTAGTAGTATTAACTACTGATACAGCCTTTGGAGTTGCAGATACTGTAGTATCAACTGTGCTTCTATATGCATCAATTAACAATTCCGGTATTTCAACCCAAGAGTCGTCTATCTTAACAGTTGATTCTCTTACCCATCTTTTATTTCCATTGGAACCAGACTTACCATAGAACTTAGGAGTGTTAACCCTAACAGTTCCTTCACTACCATCAAGCACAGAGGGAGTAGTACCGCCTTCCTTATAAGCCCAATTATCTGGATGTAAGAAATAGTTTATATTAGCTCCATTGGCTACGCATCCTCTATAAGCAGATTGAATAGGAAGTGATTTATGCAGTAACGGGTTTCCAATTCTGGTGAGAACCGGAGAAGATACAGTTATATCCCATTCTACTCCATAGGAGTAAAGATCTGCGTTACTAGTCATAGCTGTTACCTAGCTATCTAAATTTTGCTAAGCTTTCTGAAGTTCTTCCCAAGCCTCATTAAGTGCCTAGAATTGCTAATCTAACTTAGTGCTAGAATCTGCCCATTGGGCAGTACCATCATTAGAGTAAGTTAAAATCTATCCTGCTGCTCCTCCAGAGGGAATATGTTTATATCCCGCTGTAGTTGGGTGTTCATAATTATTTGCACCATCTTCTACACCCTAAAGCTTCTATTTTTCTAATTCAGTATAATTAGCTTCAGAAAGACCTTTTCCTAATTCCTTGTCTACTTTTTCGTCTATCTATTCTTTAGTTGCTAAACCACTAATGTCCTAATGTTCTGTTAGGTAGTTTTTATCATTACTTAACTATGATACTTTAGTCGGAATAGCACTAGATTTAGCATAGGTCTCGGCAATATTGTTGCCAGAACCATCATAAGTAGCCTTTAAGTCGTATGTAATTTCTCCTACCTTTATAGATTTGATAGCTGCCATATTACTATATTATTAAAGTTTCTTCAACTACATCATGATCTATTCCTTCTATGGAAGCAGTTAAGTCCTCAGCAGCTTTCTGAAGTTCTGCTTTAGTAGCATAGTTCTTGAGAGTATCAGGATCTACTCCAGACCCTCCTACACTGCCACCAACAACTTTTACAGGCTTAGCAGAGCTTTTAAACTGTCCGTCAATATAAATTGTTCCCATCTTGTTTAAAATATTAATTGTTCATTTGATTCATCTACTGATGCACTGCCCGAACCAGGCTATATTGCATCTATCTTTTTCTATAATTCGCTTACAGCTTCCTGTATCAAAGCTTCTACCTCTGCTTTAGTATAGTACTTTTCAGTAAGATATTCGCTTCTAACATATCCTGTATCCTATATATCTTTTTCTCCGTAAGTACAGTAATAAGTATCGTTCTCTGTCTTATTATTTTCAACTAGGTTATCATAATCAGTCTAGGGTAAACATACTAATTTTGGAACTTCTTCAATAAGAGCAACTTGTTTACCTGATGCTAATAACCTATTATCTTTAGTAGTAAGATTAACAGAGCTTTCAATAGTTTGCTCTATTACTATATCTCCTGGACTTTCTTCAGTTGTTCCCTATTGTACTTCTTTTTCTACAATTTTCTAAATAGTAATGTCAGAAGTTTCTATCTATTCTGATTTTAATAGCTTAGTATTAAATTCTTGGGAAGCAGCAGTCTAATCCTATTGATATTTATTCTAAGTAACAAATATAAAGTCATCATCACCAGTCTCGGGAGAATCTCCTCTCAAACTATCCTTTGTTACATACTCTTCTGCTATCTATCCAGACAGCTCAGTTAACGACTGCTAGGTAGCGTATGTAGATTGAGCATTCTCTTTTGTAAGAAACTTTTCATCTACCTATTGACTAGTGTAATATGCTTTAATATCTTCTGTAGTGACGTAGCTCCCAAGTTTCTGTAAACCAGCAACGATCTCATCAATCTGAGATTTTGAGTAGTAGTTGGTAGCTACCCATGACTAATACTAATGAGTAGTATGGTAATTCTAATCTAGATACTCTTTAGTAATATAGACTTTAGCGTCATTTGTCACGTCATACACATAATAGTATGTGTCAGGTTCTAGAGTACCATCTTCTACCAGTTTTAAATATTCCTCTTCAGTTAATGTAACTAAATTTGGAACATCAGACATCATAGCAAATTGATCTTCTCCAACAAACAATCCGTCTGATTTAACATCTACTACTAGCTAATCCTCTCCTTCAATCACTGGAGATTTTATCTGTCCCACAGTAATGCTTTCCAGAGAACCATCTCTATCTACTTTTAAAGTCTTATCTAATTCGCTCTAGATAGCCTACTAATCTTCGTCATATTGCTTTTTAGTAACAAAGACGAAATCATCTCCTTCCATTCCTTCCCCTCTAAGACTTTCCTTAGTAACAAATATATCATCAGTTTCCTGTTTAGTATAGTGGTTAGATAGAGCTTTAGATAAAAGGGATTCTGGATCTTCCAAATCTAGGTCCGCCTTAGGAGCATAATTAGCAGTTAATTCTTCTAATGTTGCATACTTAGAAAGATTCTAAATAGTCTAGTCTAAATCATTTCTAATCTATACAACTGTAGTATTAAGAGCTTTCTACTTTAACTACTCTTCTATTTTCTTACCCCATTCTGCTGATAGGTAAAACTAATTATCGTCTAGGCTGTCCTCATATATATAATAATATGTTTCAGCGTGAAGATATGTTTTATTCTCATCTATTGGTTTAAAATCTTCTGTAGTATTAGCAGACCATTCTTTATATTCAGCTTCTGTACAAGCTATTATCTAGATAGATTCATAAGATGCTTTCCATCCTTCTTTATATTTAATCTTAGACTTATCAATAAGCATATAAATATTTCCGTTATCTATATTAGATACGG
>ENA-UAHZ01000420-UAHZ01000420.1-human-gut-metagenome-genome-assembly--contig:-NODE-420-length-8954-cov-4.149567_pt1 | contig 8954 bp, 8 predicted proteins | sample MGYA00244410_ERZ654371 | MGnify/ENA primary metagenome ERZ654371 (study PRJEB26926, sample SAMN06164914) | human gut metagenome | biome: ENVO:00009003; feature: ENVO:2100002; material: ENVO:00002003...
CACAAAGGCCCGGCGGGGGTCCGGCCCGTGGCGGACACCGTTCTCGTCCCGATAAAACCGGCCCCGGGGCAGCCACTCCCGGGCGAACTCCTCCGCCGTCACGGAGAAGCCCAGGTATTGCAGCACCATGGCGGCGCTGACGCTTTCGCAGCCGGTGGGCAGGTTCTGCCCCTGGCCGATAAAGGGCACCGGAAGCCGCTTCATACCGCCTCCCCTGCCCGCCGCCGGGAAAGCCGGTTCAGCAGGAACACCTGCCCCGTTACCAGCGCAGCCCCGATGGCCAGGGGCACCCAGGGATTTCCCAGCGCCGGGGCCAGCAGATAGCACACCGTGCAGTCGGCGGCAACCGCCAGGCCGTACCACAGCTGGGTGTTCACATGGGCCATGTGGTCGCAGCCGGCTCCGGTGGAGCTCATGATGGAGGTGTCGGAGATGGGGGAGCAGTGGTCCCCCATGACGGCCCCGGCGCACACCGCCGCCACCGCCATGGGCAGCAGCGGACTTCCGGCAAACACCGGCACCGCCACGGGAATGAGAATGCCCATGGTGCCCCAGCTGGTGCCGGTGGCAAAGGCCAGCACCCCGCCCACCAGAAACAGGGCCAGGGGGAACAGGGCCGTCAGGGTCTCCCGGCCGTCAAACAGCTCCCGGACAAAGGCCGCCGTGTCCAGCCGGGCGGCAAAGGACTTCAGCCCCCAGGCGAAGGTCAGCACCAGCAGCGCCGGGGTGATGAGCTTGAATCCATCCAGAAAGCCCTCCACAAACCCGGAAAAGCTCATGACCCCCCGGGGGATATACAGCAGGGCCATCACCAGCAGGGTGACGGAGCAGCCGAAGCACAGGGCCATGGGGGCGTCGGTGTTGGCAAAGACGTTGGAGGCCGTCAGGGCCAGGCCCGCCTCCCGGCAGCTGCGGCGGCCCAGCACCGCCATGCCCCACACCACCGCGACGATCAGGCACGCCGTGGGCAGCAGCAGGTCCACCACCCGGCCCCGGGGGCGGTCCCGGCCCTCCGGCGCAGTCTCGGGCCGGGGCGGCTCCTGCCGGAGGGCCAGCTGCTCCCGGCGGTACATGGGGCCAAAATCCCGGCCCGTCAGGGCCACCAGAAACACCAGCCACAGCATCAGCAGGGCATAAAAATTATACGGTATGGCCTGAATAAACAGGGCGAAGCCGTTGACATGGCTGTAATCCGCCGGGATGTACGACGACACGGCGGCGGCCCAGGAGCTGATGGGGGCCAGGATGCACACCGGGGCGGCGGTGGCGTCGATGATAAAGGACAGCTTCTCCCGGGAGACCCGGCAGCGGTCGGTGATGGGCTGCATGATGGCCCCCACCGTCAGGCAGTTGAAATAGTCGTCCAGGAAGATCAGGCAGCCCAGGCCCGCCGTGGCCGTTACCGCCCCCCGGCGGGACCGCACCCGGCGGGAGGCCCACTCCCCGAAGGCCCGGGAGCCGCCGGACCGGGCAAACAGCACCACAATGGCCCCCAGCAGCACGTCAAAGAAGAAGATCTTCAGGTCGATGCCCTCCATCAGGGTCAGGAACAGGGTCTCAAAGCTGCGCCAGGGGGCAAAGCCCTCCGTCAGCAGTGCTCCCACCACGCACCCGGCCAGCAGGGAGGAATACACCTCCTTGGTGGCAAAGGCCAGCACAATGGCCACCGCCGGAGGCAGCAGCGCCCAGCCGGTGGCCGCAAAAGAGGCCGGGCCGCCGCGATCGGCAAAGGAGACGGCGCACAGCAGCACCAGCGCCGCCGCCAGCACCGCCCCCCGCCTGCGGAAGGTTCGTTTCATGGTCAATATCCTCACTTTCCCCATAAGTCGGCGCCCCGGCGGGGCAGGCCGCTTACTATGAGTGTATGCGGGAGTATGACAGGGATATTTCCGGGGCATGCACCGTCCGTCCCCCAGGTGCATTTGACTTTTTACATAAATTTTCCTGGCGTTTCTTGTAAAAATCGTTGGTTTTTTGGAAGCCTATTGACACGGCCCGGTAAAGTTCATATAATCATTTATAGATTTGTCGGACATAGAACAAATGACAAAGTTTGAACAATCTTGGAGGGAACCGTAATATGAAGCACGGAAGATCAATTGTCGCTGCGCTGTTGGGAACTGCCCTGCTCATCGGCAGTCTGTCCGGCTGCGGCAGCACCGAGCCGTCCGGTGGAAGCGACGGCGAATATCAGAAAATCAACCTGTCCATGGCGGTCAACGGAACCGACACCCAGATCGACTCGCTGGTGGCCCACCACTTTGCCGATCTGGTGGAGGAGCGCTCCGGCGGGAACGTGGTGATCGACGTATTCTCCAACGACACCCTGGCCGGCGGCAACAGCACCAAGGGCGTGGAGTACATCGCCGTGGGCGGCTCCGACCTGGGCGCTTACGCCACCTGCGTGCTGGCCAACCTGGAGCCGAAGATGTCCGTGGCCACCCTGCCCTGGTCCTTCACCTCCTATCAGCAGGCCCGCCAGGTCATCGACACCACCGGCGGCACTTACTATGCCAAGCTGCTGGAGGCCAAGGGCATCACCTATCTGGGCTCCTTCCACAACGGCTTCCGCCAGCTGACCAACAGCAAGCACCCGGTGACCAAGCCCGAGGACCTGAAGGATCTGAAGATCCGCGTGCCCGGTTCGGCGGTGTATATGGGCGTGTTCAATGCCCTGGGCGCAAGCCCCACGGCCATGAGCTGGAGCGAGGTGTTCACCGCCATCCAGCAGAAGACCATCGACGGCCAGGAGAACGGCTGCTCCGTGACCAAGTCCGCCAAGATGGACGAGATCCAGCAGTACATGACCATCTGGAACTACAGCTATGAGAACGACCTGTTTGTGGCCAACAGCCGGGTTTGGGAAAGCCTGGACGAGAACACCCGGCAGCTGCTGCAGGAGTGCGCCACGGAGTCCTGCGAGTGGGGCCGCGACCACCTGGAGGCCGAGGAGGACCAGCTGATCCAGGGCTTCATGGACAGCGGCATGCAGGTGGATATCCTGACCGAGGACCAGCTGCAGGCGTTCAAGGATGCCGTGGCCGGCGTCACGGCTGACCTGAAGGCGGAATACGGTGAGGACGCCTGCGCCGCCTTCGGGATCAACTAAGGAGGGGCCAACATGTTTGAGAAAATCGAAAAATTCGTCGCCTGCGCGTGCGTGGCGGTTATGGCGGTGCTGGTGTTTGCCAACGTCGTGGCCCGCTTTGTGTTCAAGCACTCGCTGGCTGTGTCCGACGAGATGTCCACCTATCTGTTTGTGCTGATGAGCTTCATGGGCACGGCCATCGCCGCCCGGCGGAAGGCCCACCTGGGCCTGTCTATCGTGACGGACCGGGTCAGCCCCAAGGCCCGCATCATCATCCATCTGACCGTTTATGCGATTTCCGCTCTGTTCTGCCTGCTGATCGTGGTCACCGGCGTGCAGATGGTTATCAGCCAGTATCGGCTGGGTCAGGAAACGGCCAACATGCAGTGGCCTGAGTGGATCTATGGTTCGTTTGTACCCGTGGGCGCGGCCTTCGCCGCCATTGCGTTCCTGCAGACCATGGTGTCGATGTATAAAGACTATCGGGCAGATGAGGGCAAATAAATGGTCGGTATCGTATTACTGGGTGTCTTTGTGCTGCTGCTGGCCTTCGGCGCACCCATCGCCGTCTGCCTGGGCATGTCCAGCGTAGGCGCTATCCTGGTGCAGGGCGCTGGCAAGCCCCTGGACGCCATCATGAGCGTGCTTCCCCGTCTGTGCTCCTCGGCCAGCAGCAAGTTCGTCCTGCTGGCGATCCCGTTCTTCATCCTCTCCGGCAACGTGATGGAGAAGGCCGGTATCTCCGGCCGCCTCATCAACCTGGCGGAAAAGTGCCTGGGCCACATCCGCGGCGGCATGGCCATGGTCTGCGTGGTGGTGTCCTGCTTCTTCGCGGCCATCTCCGGCTCCGGTCCGGCCACCGTGGCGGCCCTGGGCCTGATTATGATCCCCGCTCTGAAGAAGGCGGGCTATTCCCCGGCCTTTGCCTGCGCTCTGATGGCCGCCGGCGGCGCCATCGGCGTGGTTATCCCCCCGTCCATCACCTTCGTGGTGTACGGCTCCATCGCTGACGCCTCCATCACCGACCTGTTCAAGGCCGGCGTCATCCCCGGCCTGCTGATGGGCCTGGGCCTGATCGTGGCCGCCCTGTTCGTGGGCCGCAAGGCCAACCTGACGGTGCAGCCCAAGGCCTCCGGCAAGGAACGGCTGAAGGCCTTCAAGGATGCCTTCTGGGGCCTGCTGATGCCCGTGATCATCCTGGGCGGTATCTATGGCAGCATCTTCACCCCCACCGAGGCCGCCGCTGTCTCCGTGTTCTATGGCCTGATCGTGGGCGTGTTCATCTATCGCGAGATCAACTGGAAGAAGATGAAGGACATCCTCATCGACTCCTGCTCCACCACCGCCACGGTTATGTTCATCACCATGGGCGCCACCCTGTTCGGCTATGTCCTGACCCGTGCAAGACTGGATCTGGCCATTGAGAACTTCATGCTCACCGTTACCAACGGCAACACGGTTATCTTCTTCATCATCGTCAACGTGGTGCTGCTGATCGCCGGCTGCTTCCTGGACTCCACCTCCGCCCTGTACATCTTCACCCCGCTGTTTGCCCCCGTTGCGGTGCAGCTGGGCATTGACCCCATCCACCTGGGCACCGTTATGATCGTGAACCTGGCCATCGGCCTGTTCACCCCGCCGGTGGGCGTCAACCTGTATGTGGCCTGCGGCATCGGAGATATCAAGATCGAGGAGATCACCAAGGGCATTGTCCCGTGCCTCATCGCCGAGCTGGCGGTGCTGCTGCTGATCACCTACGTCCCCGCAATTTCCACATTCCTCATTCATTAACGCTTTCTTTCTCTCTCCACACACAGCTTTCTATCCCACGCATGCAGCACCGGGCGGATGAAATCCGCCCGGTGCTGCATTTTTTATCTCGCCGCCCCATATCCGTCCAGATTTCGGTCAATTTCCATAAAAAACATGCAAAGAATTAGGCAAAAGAGAAAAATCCAAAAAAGCTCTTGACTTTGTCAGACAAAACGCTATACTGTAATTGTCATTTGTCCGACATTAAACAAATCCGAACATTCCGAAAATTTTCAATGAGGTGATTTTTGTGAAAGATATCTCCATGCAAGAGCTGAAAAACACCGCCACGCAGATGCGTATGAAGGTCATCGACATGATCTACAAGGCCCAGTCCGGTCATCCCGGCGGATCCCTGTCTGCGGCAGATTTTGTCACCGCCTGCTACTTCAAATACATGAACCTGGACCCCAAGAACCCCCGCTGGGAGGACCGGGACCGCATGGTGCTCTCCAAGGGCCATGTCTGCCCCATCCAGTATGCCTGCCTGGCTACCGTGGGCTTCTTCCCCGAGTCCGTGCTGGACACCCTGCGCAAGGAGGGCTCCATGCTTCAGGGTCACCCCTCTATGAACCGCTGCCCCGGCATCGACATCTCCACCGGCTCCCTGGGTCAGGGTCTGGCCTGCGCCGCCGGTATGGCTCTGGCCGGTAAGCTGGACCACAAGGACTACAAGGTCTTCTGCGTGGTGGGCGACGGCGAGGCCCAGGAGGGCGAGATCTGGGAGGCTGCCAACACCGCTCACAAATACGGCCTGGACAACCTGATCGTTTTCGTGGATAACAACAACCTGCAGCTGGACGGCACCTGCGACGAGATCATGCCCAACGGCGACCTGGGCGAGAAGTTCCGTGCCTTCGGCTGGGAGGTCCTGGAGCTCGACGGCCACAGCATGGAGGAGATCACCGCCTCCATCGACAAGTGCTATGCCTCCCAGAACGGCAAGCCCAAGTGCCTGTATGCCCACACCGTCAAGGGCAAGGGCGTTTCCTTCATGGAAAACCAGTGCGGCTGGCACGGCGTTGCCCCCAACGATGAGCAGTATAAGCAGGCCATGGCTGAGCTGGAAGCCCAGCTGATCCACTAAGCAAGGAGGAAAGAGCAATGAGCGAAAAGAAAAAGATCGCTACCCGCGAAGGCTTCGGCAAGGAGATCGTGGCCCTGGGCAAGGAAAACCCTGACATTCTGGTGGTGGATATTGATATCGGCAAGAGCTGCAAGACCGGCGACTTCCGCAAGGAGCTGCCCCAGCAGTATCTGAACGTGGGCATCGCCGAGCAGAACGGCGCAGGCCTGGCTGCGGGTCTTGCCACCTGCGGCAAGGTCCCCTTCGTGGTCACCTACGCCGTGTTCGGCTCCCTGCGTATGTGCGAAATGATCCGCCAGGAGGTCTGCTATCCCAACCTGAACGTGAAGATCGCCTGCTCCCACGGCGGCGTGACCCCCGCCAACGACGGCGCCTCCCACCAGTCCATCGAGGACATGGGTGTGCTGCGCACCATCCCCAACATGACCGTGATCATGCCGGCGGACTATAACGCCGCCCGCAAGCTGGTCCGCCAGGCCGCCGAGACCTACGGCCCCATGTATCTGCGCTTCACCCGTGACGCCGTGCCCCAGATCTATGACGAGGACGTGGAGTTCACCATCGGCAAGGCCCACCAGATCCAGGACGGCAAGGACGTGGCCATCATCGCCAACGGCGACACCGTGTGCCTGGCCATCGAGGCCGCCAAGGTCCTGGCCGGTAAGGGCATCTCCGCCCGCGTGCTGGATATGCACACCATCAAGCCCCTGGACGTGGAGGCCGTCACCGCCGCCATCAACGACATCGGCAAGGTCATCACCGTGGAGGACCACAACATCATCAACGGCCTGGGCTCCGCCGTGTGCGAGGTAGCCGCCGAGATGGGCAAGGGCCTTGTCAAGCGCGTTGGCATCCGGGATCAGTTCGGTCAGTCCGCCCCCTATGAGCGCCTGCTGGCCATGAACGGCGTGACCGTTGAGGACATCGTGGCCATCGCCGAGAGCATGAACGCCTAACATCGGAAAAATCAGGAGGTTATCATTATGAGAATCGGTTTTGTTGGCTGCGGCGCCATCGGCAGCTGCTATGCAAGCTATCTGTCCCGGAAGCATGAGGTCTGCGTGCTGGATACCTATGCCCCGGTAATTGAATCCATCAAGAAGAACGGCATTCTCCTGGACGAGTGCGCCCCCGGCAGCGGCACCGGCGAGACCGTGTCCTTCCGCCCGGCCATGGCCACCACCGACCCCAAGGAGATCGGCGTGGTGGACCTGCTGATCGTGTTCGTGCACTATCAGTATCTGGAGGCCGCCGTGCGCAACGCCCTGCCCATGATCGACCGGCACACTATGATCCTGTGCCTGCAGAACGGCCTGGGCAACTATGACGAGATCGCCAAGGTGGTGCCTGAGGAGCAGATCATCATCGGCAACACCGCCTTCGGCGCCACCCCCGTGGAGCCCGGCCATGTGAAGCACACCGGCACCGGCGTGACCAACATGGGCTCCCTGAAGGCCCCCAAGGAGAACGTGGAGCGCATGGCCGAAGCCCTGCGCGAGGCCGGCCTGGAGGTCTGCGTCCACGAGAACGTCATGAACGCCATCTGGCACAAGCTGCTGGCCAACGTGGCCATCAACGGCATGAGCGCCCTGCTGGAGACCAAGAACGGCTTTGTGGACGGCAACCAGTATGCCCACGAGGCCGCCCGGATGCTGGTGGAGGAGGCCATCACCGTGGCCAACGCCTGCGGCTGCACCCTGGACCACGACGCCGAACTGGAGCACGCCTATGAGGTGTCCCGCATGACCGACGAGACCATCAGCTCCATGGTGCAGGACGTGACCCATCACCGGGAGACCGAGATCCGCATCATCACCGGCGCCGTGTGCCGCCTGGGCCGGGAGCACGGCATCGCCACCCCCTGCAACGACCTGATGCTGCAGCTGGTGCTGGCCAAGCAGTCCATCTATCTGGGCCGCTGACAAAAATTACACAGTCAAACACATCTTCTTTTACCCTTTTCCCCTCCGAAAGCAGCGGACGGCAGCTTTTGTCTGCCGTCCGCTGCGCATTTTGATGTCTTGGTGAAACTTTTACTTGACGGTATTCAAACTTTGTACTATGTTATACATATGTTATAGAGTTAACAGTCCCATAAAGGAGCGATTTATATGAGTGATACCCCCGGCTATGTGAAAAATCTGAAGAAGGAGTCGGTGGTGCAGAGCGTCATCAACTGCCTGACCGATGCCATGCGCAATAAGCAGCTCAAGCCCGGAGACCGCATTCCGCCGGAGCCGGAGCTGGCCGCCTCCATGGGCGTGGCCCGCAGCTCCGTGCGGGAGGCCATCAAAATTCTCACCTATCTGGGCGTGCTGGAGAGCAAGCGCTCCGAGGGGACCTTCGTTTGCAGCGGCTTTCAGGAGAGCATGATCGACCCCATGATCTATGGCATGATCCTGAACCAGGACTCCTTTGACAACCTGATGGAGCTGCGCGAGATGGTAGAGGCCGGCATCATGCGCCTGGCCAGCGCCAAGTATAATGAGGAGGACGGCCGGGTGCTGGAGCAGCTCCTGGACCAGATGCGCGGCATCGTCCGCGGCGATGGCCAGGACAAGGTGGAGCGCTTTTTCGCCGTGGACAACCAGTTCCACGACATGGTGTCCCAGATGGGAAAGAACCCCCTGGCCGACAAGATCAGCCGGGTGGTGCGCACCCTGACCCACGCCGTCCGGTATGAAACGGTCAGCACCATGATCAACACCGGCCGGGGCGAGGAGCTGCTGGAGGCCCACAGCGACCTCTTTGAGACCCTGCGCAGCCGCCGCCAGGACAACGTGGAGGAGATCGTCCGGGCCACCTATTTCAAAGCGGCCCTGTATGGCCAGGAGAAGAACTGAATTCCATAAAAAAATCTCAAAGGGCTTTGGCCCTTTGAGATTTTTTTTCTTATTCCGGCAGCTCCTGCCGCACGTCCCGGCAGGCTGTCTCTTATACACATCTGACGCTGCCGACGACTAGTCG
>ENA-UAHZ01000454-UAHZ01000454.1-human-gut-metagenome-genome-assembly--contig:-NODE-454-length-8533-cov-3.986435_pt1 | contig 8533 bp, 9 predicted proteins | sample MGYA00244410_ERZ654371 | MGnify/ENA primary metagenome ERZ654371 (study PRJEB26926, sample SAMN06164914) | human gut metagenome | biome: ENVO:00009003; feature: ENVO:2100002; material: ENVO:00002003...
CGAGATTTCTGCCTGTCTCGTGGGCTCGGAGATGTGTATAAGAGACAGATTATAAAGTATCTAAAAAATCGGTTGCATTTGACGTGTTTGCTGTGATATACTGATAAGGAAATCCGGGATTTCCGGAAAAAAGAAATATTATGCAAAGAACGGCGGCTGGCTGCCGCCTTGAAAGGAAGGAACCATATGAATCCTGATATATTGAGAACCCTGTCCTACGGGATGTTCGCCATCGGCGTGCAGGGAGAACAGCGCCCGACCGCCTGCATTGTCAATACGGTCATACAGGTCACGGCAGAGCCGATGGTCGTCGCCGTCAGCGTCAACCACGACAACTATACGAACGAATGTATCAAAAGGACAGGCGAATTCGCCGTTTCCGTGTTGTCTGAGAACACGTCCGGTACCGTAATCGGCGCGCTGGGCTTCAGCTCCGGAAGGAACGCGGACAAGCTTGCAAACGTCAATTACAAGGTATTGCGCGAGGGCGAGCCTGTTTTACGGGAAGATATCTGCTGCTGGTTCCTCTGCAAGGTGCTCGACAGCATAGAAACACTTACGCATACGGTCTTTCTTGCCGAGGTGACCGCCGGCAGCGACGAATACAAGGGAACGCCGATGACCTACGACTATTACCATAAGGTTATCAAGGGCAAAGCCCCGAAGAACGCGCCGACCTACCGTAAGGAAGAAGCATCGCAGGACACAAGCCCGGAGGAACGCTATATCTGCACCATCTGCGGCTACGTGTACGACGACCCGCAGCATCCGTTTGAGGAGCTTCCCGACAACTGGGTATGCCCAATCTGCGGCGCGCCGAAGAACATGTTTAAAATTAAGGGCTAAAACAATCGTATTTTCAGGCGGGCGATTACGCAACGAGTAATTGCCCGCGATTTTTTGACGACAGGAAGGGGAAAGGTATGGGCTTTTCCATCACGGGGACAATCATCGCGGCGGTTATGCTGCTGCCGAATATTATTTTCCTGTTTTTTCCGCCGCAAAACGTGCGGGCGGAAGAAACAGGCGCGGGGCGTTTTTTTACCATTATGGAGTATATCGGTCAGGTTGCGCTGATTGCGCTGCTCGTCATGTCGCACGACAGCTTCGACGGACGGCCCTTTGACGTATGGGCTGTTTTAATGGCCATATGCATCGCGGTTTACTACGGGCTATGGCTGCGATATTTTTTAACAGGGAGGCAGGCGCGCCTGCTTTACCGTCCTCTGCTCGCCCTGCCGGTACCGATGGCTGTGTTCCCGGTGTTCGCCTTTGCGTTCTCTGGCGTTTGGGGCAACTCGCTTTTCTTACTAGCCGCGTCTGCGGTTTTCGCGCTCGGGCATATTCCAACCTGCCTGCGCAAAGCAAAACTTTATAAATAGGAAAGCTTTTGTATTTGGCCTGCACAAAGGGGGCTATGCACTGTTTGGCGCTTTTATATTTGAAAGAAGCGTCTTTGTAATTGCAGCCAAATAAAAATAATCGGCAGTTAAGAAAAGGCAGCGCCCATTTTGGACGCTGCCTTTTATCAGGGCTTTATAATTTCTACAGGGATTGCAAACCATTCGCGCACCCAGTAGGTGGGCAGTAGGTACAGCGGCGTGTTTGCGGGAACGGCGCCGATTGTCTCTACACCGTTTTTCTGCGCGATGATTGCGGCGCGCAGCTCGTGGAAGCCGTCGGTTGCAATCGCCAGATTGCCGTTTAGATTATTTTCCTCAATGATTTTTTGGGAGAAGCGGATATTTTCGTCCGTGTCGGTCGATTTGTCCTCCATATAAATGCGGGAGGAATCGATTCCGCGCTCTGTCAAATAATTGTACATGCACTGTGCTTCGCTGATGCCCTCGTTCGGGCCCTGGCCGCCCGACACAATACAGGGCACGCCGGGATTTTTGCTCAGGTAATCGTAGGCGGCCTCCAGGCGCTTCCTGAGCATCAGGCTCGGGTTCTTCCCGTTTACCTTACAGCCAAGCACCACGACAGTGGACTGGGCCTCCGGCGTTTTTACGATTGCCGTCGCCATGCTGGCGGAAACCGCGATGCCATACACTACGCCGATGACGACGAGCGCGTAGATTACATTTAAAACCATTTTAGTACCCTTGTGCTCCTTGATTTTTTTCTTAAGCCGCCCTATCCAGAAAAGGTTGTTTACCCAGATGAGATAAACCGTGCAGGCTACGATGCCGAATATGTTGCCGATGTCCTTGATGTTATGCATGGCAAGCGGCGCGATAAATAGGATTAACAATATGAGCGCCAGTATGCTGGAGATAATACGGAATACAAGAAACCCCGTGTGCTTTTTTTCCATCTTTTCAAATCCTTCCCTGTTGTGTTCCCTTTTATCTTACAATATCCGGCAGGGAAATACAACAAATGAGGAAGAATTTCACCACAGCGTTGAAAAGGCTCTGTTAAGGCGGCTTGTTATCGCCTGATTGCATAATAATCAGGTCTTATTATTCTCTGGGTATTATAATTTTAGCTGACTCCAGATTCATTTTTGTTTTGAAAAACCGCTGTTGATTTTTAATACCGATGCAATCCAGAGGAAAATGAACTGATAAGCCTAGGGCGGCTGCGTCCAATGCAGATGCCGCGACATAAAAATTTCTGTCAATCCTTGTAACCTCAATTTCAGAAATTCCCTGTTCGTTCAGGGAAGAAAGCAGAATATCCCCATCAAACATGCTTGGCCCTCCCTTTTCTATGATAAGGCCGGGTAAAACCAACAGCCCCGGCATAAAATCAGAAACGCAGCTGAGTTTATGTTTTTTGCCTTTGTTTTTATAAGAAACAATCATCCGGTCCGTTTGGGATGCTGCTGTGAAATTTTTTCGTTGATTCTATCGATAAGCGTATGGGGGTAGTCCCTCGGCCTCATATAATCCTTCTGCATATCAATCACAGCCAGGGCGGCTTTATCTGTCAAAGGGACCCTTTCTTTCTATTAAACCTTCTATTAAATTTCCCCCGGTACAAATGTACCGGGGGAAATTTGGTGTTTCAGTAAAAATTAATATTTGTCTCTTTTCACGTAGCTCGTGTGGAGAATCTCATGCGCCTTATGGCTGCCGGGCTTCTCAAGGAACTCGTCATAGAGTTTTTTGATAATCGGGCTCTCATGCGATTTTCTCAGCGGGAGGTTTTTGTCCTCCTCGTAAAGCGCCTTCGCGCGCTCGGCTTTCAGGTCGGTAAAGTTGCGCACGCTGCCGGGCTGGATGGGCTGGCCGCCGCCGTTTACACAGCCGCCGGGGCAGCACATAATCTCGATAAAGTGGTAATCGGCTTCGCCGTTCTTTACCCTGTCGAGTACCTTTGCCGCGTTCGTCAGGCCGCTTGCAACCGCAACCTTTACATCGATGCCCGCGACATTGTAGGTGGCTTCCTTAATGCCGTCGGTACCCCTGACCTCGGTGTAGTCGATGCTGTCGAGCGACTGTCCGGTCAGCGTGTCGGCAGCCGTCCTGAGCGCCGCTTCCATAACGCCGCCCGTAGCGCCGAAGATTGCGGCCGCGCCGGTGGTAACGCCGAGCGTTGGGTCAAACTCGCTGTCGGGGAGGTTCTTGAATTCAATCTGCGCGGATTTAATCATCCTTGCAAGCTCCCTGGTCGTCAAGGCAATGTCGACGTCAGGCACACCTGCGGCGTCCTGGTCGTCACGCTTTACCTCAAATTTCTTCGCGGTACAGGGCATGATGGAAACGACCACAATATTCTCCGGGTCTATATTTTCCTTCTGCGCGTAATAGGTCTTGATAATCGCGCCCGTCATCTGCTGCGGGGATTTGCAGCTGCTAAGGTTTGGGATAAACTCAGGATAATAATATTCGCAGAATTTAATCCAGCCGGGGGAGCAGGATGTAATCATTGGCAAGGTCCCGCCGTTTTGTACGCGCTCAATAAACTCGTTTGCCTCTTCCATAATGGTAAGGTCCGCGCCGAAATCGGTGTCGAATACCTTATCGAAGCCGAGCATTTTAAGCGCGGAAACCATTTTGCCCTTCACGTTTGTACCGATGGGCATATCGAAGCATTCGCCGAGCGTCGCGCGGATAGCGGGCGCCGTATGGACGACGACAAACTTCTCGGGGTCTGCAATCGCTTCAAATACTTCTTTGGTCTGGTCGCGTTCCGTAAGCGCGCCGGTCGGGCATACCGCCGTGCACTGGCCGCAGGAAACACAGGAGGTTTCCGCGAGCGTTTTGTTGAAGGCGCAGCCGATTTCCGTATCGAAGCCGCGGTTGTTCGCGCCGATTACGCCGACAAACTGCTCCTCGCAGGCCGCGACACAGCGGCGGCAGAGGATGCATTTGTTGTTGTTCCTGACAAGGTGCAGGGAGGAATGGTCCTCTTCCTTCTGGGGATTAAGCCCTTCATAGCGGAACACGTCCTCAACGCCGAAGTCCGTACACATCTGCTGCAGCTCACAGGAGCCGCTGCGCGAGCAGGAAAGGCATTTCTTTTCGTGGTTAGAAAGGATAAGCTCAAGAGTCGTCCTCCTGGAATCCTGTACCTTCTTTGTATTGGTGAATACCTCGGTACCCTCGCGTTCGAGCGGGTAAACGCAGGATGCTACAAGTGACCTTGCGCCCTTGACCTCCGCCACGCACATACGGCAGGCGCCGATTTCGTTGATATCCTTTAAGAAGCAGAGCGTCGGAATATTGATTCCGGCCATTTTCGCCGCTTCCAGAATGGTTGTGCCGACAGGTACGCAGAGGGGCATACCGTTGATTTTTACATTAATATTTGCCATTGATGCCACACTCCTTCCTTAACCCTTGACGATTGCGCCGAACTTGCATTTTTCCATGCAGGCGCCGCATTTGATGCATTTGCTTGTATCGATGGTGTGTACTTCCTTGACCTTGCCGCTGATAGCGCCGGTCGGGCAGACCCTTGCGCAGGCGGTACAGCCGCGGCACTTGTCGGCCACAATGGAGTACTGCAAAAGCTTTTTGCATACGCCCGCGGGACATTTTTTGTCCTTGACGTGCGCAACATATTCGTCACGGAAGAAATGGAGCGTGGAGAGCACCGGGTTCGGCGCGGTCTGGCCGAGGCCGCACAGCGCGTTTTCCTTGATGTAGTAGCACAGCTGCTCCATCTTGTCGAGGTCCTCAAGCTCGCCGTTGCCGCTCGTGATTTTTTCGAGCAGCTCAAGCAGGCGCCTTGTGCCGATGCGGCACGGCGTACATTTTCCGCAGCTCTCGTCAACCGTAAACTCCAGGAAGAATTTCGCGATATCGACCATACAGGTCGTCTCGTCCATGACAATCAGTCCGCCGGAGCCCATCATGGAGCCGATGGCAATCAGGTTGTCGTAATCGATTGGAATATCCATGTGCTCCGCGGGAATGCATCCGCCGGAGGGGCCGCCCGTCTGGGCAGCTTTGAATTTCTTGCCGTCCGGCACGCCGCCGCCGATTTCCTCGACGATTTCGCGCAGGGTGGTGCCCATCGGGACTTCAACCAGGCCGGTATGCTTGATTTTGCCGCCGAGCGCGAATACCTTGGTGCCCTTGGATTTTTCCGTGCCAACAGAATTAAACCAATCCGCGCCCTTTAGGATAATCTGGCAGATGTTCGCGTAGGTTTCCACGTTGTTCAGGATGGTCGGCTTGCCAAACAGGCCCTTGACCGCCGGGAACGGGGGACGGGGGCGCGGCTCGCCGCGGTTGCCTTCAATAGAGGTAAGCAGCGCCGTTTCCTCGCCGCAGACGAACGCGCCTGCGCCGCAGTTGATGTGCATGTGGAAGTTGAAGCCGCTGCCGAGGATGTTGTCGCCCAGCAGACCAAGCTCCTTGGCCTGCTCGATGGCGACGGTGAGCCGGTGCACGGCCATGGGGTACTCGGCGCGGACATAGATGTAGCCCTCGGTGGAGCCGGTGGCCACGCCCGCGACGATCATGCCCTCGATGACCTTGTGCGGATCGCCCTCCATGCAGGAGCGGTCCATGAAGGCGCCGGGGTCGCCCTCGTCGCCGTTGCAGACGATGTACTTCTTGTCGGCCTTCTGCCGGCGGGCGCCGTCCCACTTCTGTCCGGCAGGGAAGCCGCCGCCGCCCCGGCCCCGCAGGCCGGAGTCGATGATGTCCTGACAGATCTGCTGGTCCGTCATCTCGAACAGGGCACGCTCGAAGCCGGAGTAGCCGCCCTTGGCGATGTACTCCTCGATGTCCTCGGCGTCGCTGGTGCCGCAGTTCTCCAGCACCACCCGGTGCTGCTTCTTATAGAAAGGAATGTCCTCCTGCCGGGGATAGGCCACGCCGTTCAGACGGTACACCAGGCGGTCGATGATCTCGCCGCCCAGAACGGTCTTTTCCAGGATCTCGTGGCAGTCCTCGGGCTTGACGTGGATGTACATAATGCCCATGGGCTCGATGTGGACCAGGGGGCCCATCTCGCAGAAGCCGTGGCAGCCGCTCATCTTGACGTGCAGGCTCTTTTCCTCGTCGGTGTCGTGCTTGAGGCCGATGTACACCGGCAGATTCCGGCTTTCGCACTCGGCCCGGAGGTTTTCATAGATCTTCATGGCGCCGCCGGCGATGCAGCCGGTACCGGCGCAGATCAGCACGGAGGGGGTCTCCTTGCTGCGGCGCAGGGCCCGCTGGGCCTCATTGCGCAGGTCGCAGAACGCGTCGCGGGTGAGCTTCATTGGGCGGCCTCCTCCTTCCGGATCTTCTCCAGCAGCTCCAGGGCGCTGGTGGGGGACATTTTGGCGTGGACCTCGCCGTCCACGGTCATCACCGGGGCCAGGCCGCAGGCGCCGAGACAGGCCACCGTCTCCAGGGTGAACATGCCGTCGTCGCTGGTCCTGCGCTTGCCGGACAGGCCCAGATACTCGTAAATGGCGTCGTAAATGGGGCCGGACTTGCGGACGTGGCAGGCGGTTCCGGCGCAGACCTTGATGATGTGCCTGCCCTTGGCCTCCAGGGAGAAGTTTTCATAGAAGGTGGCCACGCTGTATACCTTGGACACGCTGATGCCCAGGCGGTCGGCCACCAACGTCAGGTTGGCCTCGCTGAGATAGTTGTATGCCGCCTGGATGTCCTGCAAAATGGCGATGAGGTTCTCCGTCTTGCAGCCATACTGCTCCACAATGGCGGCAGCACGATCAGTTTGGGGGTTCATTCCTTTCCTCCTCTATGTTTCGTTGGAGATTTCCGTTCCAAATCGTTTTTCATTAAACGATTCGTCTAATATTTTATCATATGGGGAAAATTTTCGCAACATGATTTTGTGAAATTTTTCATAATCATGGTAGTTCTTCACAAATAACGAACACAGTGTGCAAAATCCGGCAGAGTGTGCGTTTTATATCCCGGCCAGGCTGGCAGGTCGACTGCGCCGCGCTTTCAAAATGACAGATTTTTTTCGAAGTATTAACATACGCCGACAAAAAAATCTTTTTTACCATTTTCTTGCTGGAAGTATTTGCATTCCCATTTGCAGTATGCTATAATACGCAAAATGAATTGTGCTTTTTGTTTGTTCGCGGGGGGGGGGGTGCTCTCGCGATATATCAAATATTAACGGCAAATCGCACGCAGTGACGAAGCTATAGAAGATCAAATCAATGTTGGGATGTGGATATATGGCAACAACAGCCAGCTGCCTGGCGGAGGAGCTTCCTGCCGGAACAGTTATTCAGATTGAGAGGCCCGATGTGCGGCAGAAGCGGCTGTATCACCTGGCCAAGCGGGTTTTCGACGCGGTGTGCGCCCTTCTGGGGCTGCTGATCCTGGCGCTTCCCATGCTGCTCATTGCCCTGATCGTGGCGTTGGACTCTCCCGGTCCCGCCATTTTCAGGCAGGAGCGCCTGGGCCTCAACGGAAAGCCCTTCATGATCTATAAGTTCCGGACCATGCGCCTGGACGCGGAGGCCAACGGCCCGCGCTGGGCGGCGGTCTGCGACACGCGCTGCACCCGTTTCGGCCATTTCCTCCGGCGCACCCGGCTGGATGAGCTGCCCCAGCTGTGGAACATCCTGCGGGGCGACATGAGCCTTGTGGGGCCCAGGCCGGAGCGTGCCTATTTCTATCGGGAGTTTGAGACGTATATCCCCGGCTTTTCCAACCGCATGATGGTGACCCCCGGGCTGACCGGATGGGCCCAGGTCAACGGCGGGTATGATCTGAGGCCGGAGGAGAAGATCGTGTATGACATGGAGTATATCGAGCATCAGTCCGTCCTGCTGGACATGCAGTGCCTGCTGAAAACGGCTGCTCTCGTATTCACCCACAGGGGAGCCAGATAGATACCGTGAAAATTGCTGCGGCCGTGTACTGCCCGGCCCTTTTTTGTCGCCGGGCAGGCAAGCGTATCATTATATGTAGGAGGGCCTGCTGATGGCGTATTCCGTTCTGATGTCCGTGTATGCAAAGGAAAATGCGGCATATTTTTCCGACGCCGTGGAGAGCATGCTGCACCAGTCCTGCCCTCCGGATCAGTTTGTTCTGGTGTGCGACGGGCCGCTGACGCCCGGGCTGGATGAGGCAATCCAGCGCTTTACGGCATCGCG
>ENA-UAHZ01000467-UAHZ01000467.1-human-gut-metagenome-genome-assembly--contig:-NODE-467-length-8321-cov-4.408178_pt1 | contig 8321 bp, 9 predicted proteins | sample MGYA00244410_ERZ654371 | MGnify/ENA primary metagenome ERZ654371 (study PRJEB26926, sample SAMN06164914) | human gut metagenome | biome: ENVO:00009003; feature: ENVO:2100002; material: ENVO:00002003...
ATATTGTATATTTCCAATAGTTTTTACTATTTGTTAATTTTTTAACTTTCAAGAAGGTGAAGTAGCGCTGGAACAAATTGTAAATATAGACCGTATGGAACACGCCATGGCGCTGTTCGGCAGCTTTGACGAGAATATCAAGCTGATTGAAAATGAATATGCCGTCGGCGTTATAGGCAGGGGGTCCGACCTGAAAATCACAGGCGAGCCTGAGGCGGTTACAAAGGCCGCGAAGGTAATCGACAGCCTCTTAAAGCTTGTAAACCGCGGCGAAAGCTTAAGCGAGCAGAACGTCCGCTACTGCATGTCGCTTGTAAACGACGGCAGCGAGGAAAAAATAGAGCAGCTTGCCGGGGACTGTATCTGCATCACCTCCAAGGGCAAGCCGGTAAAACCCAAAACACTCGGGCAGAAGCAGTACTGCAGCGCTATACGGGACAATACGATTACCATCGGCGTCGGCCCCGCGGGAACAGGCAAAACGTACCTGGCGGTCGCTATGGCCGTTACCGCGTTCCGTTCCAGGCAGGTCAACCGCATCATACTGACCAGGCCTGCTGTAGAGGCCGGTGAGAAGCTCGGGTTCCTTCCCGGCGATTTACAGAGTAAGGTTGACCCGTACCTGCGCCCCCTGTACGACGCGCTGTTCGATATGCTCGGCGCTGAAACGTACCAGAAATACGTGGAGCGCGGCAATATAGAAGTGGCGCCCCTTGCGTATATGCGCGGGCGCACGCTCGACGACAGCTTTATTATCCTCGACGAGGCGCAGAACACCACCGGCGAGCAGATGAAGATGTTTTTGACAAGGCTCGGCTTTAACTCCAAAATGGTCATCACCGGCGACATTACCCAGATAGACCTGCCTTCCGGATGCCGTTCAGGCCTCAAGGAATGCGTCAGGATTTTAAAAAATGTAAAAGATATTGCCCACGTCGCCTTCAGTGAGAAGGACGTGGTCCGCCATAAGCTTGTGCAGGAAATCATCAAGGCTTATGAGAAAAACGAGGAGGTCAAGCGAAACAGAAATGGATAAGATAAGAGTCATCATAACAAACAAACAAAAAGAAATTAAAATTCCCACGGGGCTGCGCATGCTTGTGCGCCGCTGCTGCAACGCCGTGCTGCGCATGGAGGAATTCAAGGGCTCCGCGGAAATCAGCGTGACCTTTGTAAACAACGCGCAAATCAAGGATTATAACAAGCAGTACCGTGACAAGGACATGGTCACGGACGTGCTTTCGTTCGGCATGGGTGAAAACGGCGTGTACGATATCGACCCCGACACGGGCGCGCAGATTCTGGGCGACGTCGTCATTTCCATGGAAAAGGCGCAGGAGCAGGCGCTGCGGTTCGACCACAGCCTCCAGCGCGAGGTCGGCTACCTGACCGCGCACAGCGTGCTGCATCTGCTTGGCTATGACCATGAGGACAACCTGGAACGGGTACATATGAGGGAAAAGGAAGAATATATTATGGACCAGCTCGGGCTGCCCGCTTCCTCGAGCTATATTATCAACGAGTAATGGACTTTTTTCGCTCCTTCCGTTACGCAATCCGCGGCATTGCGGCAGGAATCAAATCAGAGCGCAATATGCGCATCCATATCGTCGCGGCGCTATACGTACTGGCTCTCGGAGCTTTTTTCGGGCTGCCTGCGGACCGCTGGGCGCTGCTTCTGCTCACGATAGGCAGCGTGATGTCGGCGGAGCTTGTCAATACGGCGGTGGAAAAAATCAGCGATGCCGTAACAAAGGAATACCACCCGCTTATCAAGCTTGCAAAGGACGTTGCCGCGGGCGCCGTGCTCGTAACCGCTATCTTTGCGGCTGTCATCGGCGTGCTGATATTCTGGCAGCCGGACAGGCTGTGGGCGCTTGTTAATTTCCTTTGCGGAGAACCGGCAGTCTTTACGCTGTTTATACTAACGCTGCTGATAGCGGTATTATTCATTGTCATCGGCCCAGCCGCTATGGCGGAAAACGCAAAATCCCTGTTCCACAGGGAAGGCGGCAACGATGACGGCGGGAACCAATAAAACACCTTACCATTGGAAACGATACGGACAGGCGGAGGGATCGGCTCTCCGCCTTTTCAAATTTACAGGGCCGCAGGGCCACGGAGGTAGCTCTTTGAACCAACTGATAACAAATCAAAACGATAATGACAGAACGGCGTTTATCGCGATAGTCGGCAGGCCGAACGTCGGCAAGTCTTCTCTTTTAAACCAAATGCTCGGGCAGAAAATCGCCATTGTGTCAAGCAAGCCGCAGACGACGCGCACCCGTATCATGGGTGTGCTGACAGAAAACGAGGTACAGCTCGTCTTTATCGACACGCCCGGTATGCACAAGCCGCGCACGGAGCTCGGCAGCTACATGGTGCGCTCTGTAAACGAGTCGGTGTCCGGCGTGGACGCCTGCCTGCTCGTTGCGGAGGCGGGGTACGACCCGTCGCAGACGGAGCTTACACTCATTGAAAAATTTAAAAAGCTCGGGCTTCCGGCCGTGCTTGCGCTCAATAAAATCGATTTGCTGAAAAACAAGGAAGAAATGATGGAACGCATTCTCCATTACAGTAAAGAATTCGATTTTGAAGCAATCGTCCCGGTCTGCGCGCAGGATGGAAGAGGCGTGGACGAGCTGAAGCGGGAGCTTGCAAAGCTCTCCCAGCCTGGCGGCCACATGTTTGACGACGATACGCTGACCGACCAGCCGGAGCGCGTGCTCGCGGGCGAAATTATCCGCGAAAAGCTGCTGCGCCTGCTCGACAAGGAAATCCCGCACGGAACGGCGGTGGTCGTGGAAAAAATGAAAACGCGCCCGGACAATTCAGGCATCGTAGACCTGGACGCAACCATTTACTGCGAGCGCGACAGCCATAAAGGAATCATAATCGGGAAGGGCGGCGCCATGCTCAAGAAGGTCGGCTCCTTTGCAAGGCAGGACATGGAGCGGTTTTTCGACTGTAAAATCAACCTGACCCTGTGGGTCAAGGTAAAGGAGGACTGGCGCAACCGGCAGGGTATCCTGCGCTCGCTCGGCTACGACAGCTCGAACTTTGACTAAACGCGCCAACGATAAAATAAGGAAAAAATTAACTTAATTTTGTTCTACAATTTACACGCTATATCACCATTGTGCGTGAGTATACTGTTAATAGGGACGAAAAAACGTCCGCTTTAATAACGGTTAAGGGTGTGTAAGATATGGACGAAACGGATGCCTGGACGGCTTTTTTACAGACCGGGAGCGTTCTCGACTATTTAACGTATACAACGATTAAAAACGAGGGAAAGCAGCCCGGCGCCGGCATCGCGCAGGAGGCCGCGCATGAGAATTTCGACGGATGGTCTGATACTCAGGGAACAGAATATCGGGGAGCAGAATAGGCTGGTCACGGTTTTGACGAGAAGCCACGGCGTTGTGCGCGCATTTGTGCGCAACTGCCGCAGCCTTAAAAGCCCCAAGGGAGCCGCCACACGGCTGCTGTGCTATTCCCGCCTGGTGATTTTCGCCGGGCGGGATACCTATACCATCGACGAGGCGCAGTCTGAGGAGATGTTCATCCCACTGAGAAACGATGTGGTGAACATGTCGCTTGCGCAGTACTTTTGTGAGCTTGCGCTCCATTTTGTGCCGGAAAACCTGCCCGCCGGAGATTACCTGCGCCTGCTGCTAAACGCGCTGTACCTGCTTTCACGCGGCAAGCGCCCCGCGGGGCTTATCAAGGCGGCGGTCGAGCTGCGTATGCTGACAATCGGCGGCTATATGCCCGATCTCGTCTGTTGTGAGGGCTGCAAATGCTACGAGCACGAAAAAATGCATTTTTTGCCGAAACGCGGCGTTTTGCTGTGTGGGGACTGCCTCAAAGAAAACGGTGAATATTCCATCCTGCTGGGCATGGGCGTGACGACCGCGATGCGCCACTGCGTTTACGCGGAGTTTGACAAGCTGTTCCAGTTTACCCTGCCGGAGGATTCCATCGCCCTGCTGGAGCGCGCAAGCGAGGAATACCTGCTGCATATCAGCGAAAAAAGCTTTAAAACGCTCGATTTTTATAAAACCATACGAGACTAACATAGATACACACCGGAGAATTGAAAATGAACAGACACGAAAAAGCCCTGGAGCTTGATAAAATATTACATATGCTCGCGCAGGAAACGACCTGCGCGGACGCGCACGACCTTGCGCTCCGGCTGGCGCCGGCGCACGGGCTGTATGAGGTTACCCTTTTACAAAAAGAAACAAGCGACGCGCATATGCTCAGCGGGCGGTTCGGCGCCCCGTCGTTCGGCGGCGTGAAAGACGTATCCAATCCCCTTCGCCGCGCGCAGGCGGGCGGCGTTCTTACGATGCCCGAGCTGCTGCGTATAGCCGAAGTGCTGCGCGTTATCCGTTCGTTAAAGCAGTGGCGGCAGAAATCCGCTTCGGTGGAAACGTCGCTCGACCCGTATTTTGAAACGCTCGTGCCAAATAAGTATTTAGAGGAGAAGATTACGGGCGCGATTTTGTCGGAAGAAGAAATGTCTGACCACGCGTCAAACGAGCTTGCCTCTATCCGCCGGAAGATACAAAGCGCTTCTGCTAAAGCGCGCGACGTGCTCGATAAAATGATACACAGCGCGTCGTACCAAAAATATTTGCAGGACGCCATTGTGACCATCCGCGACGGACGGTACGTCGTGCCCGTTAAGGCGGAATGCCGAGCGAATATCAAGGGGCTGGTGCACGACACCTCGTCCTCCGGCGCAACGCTTTTTATCGAGCCGATGGGCGTGGTCGAGGCAAACAATGAAATCCGCGTCCTGCGCAGCAGGGAGAAGGCGGAAATCGAGCGCATTTTGGCGGAGCTTTCCGCGGAAGCCGGTTCGTTTGCCGACCAGGTTACAGAAAGCTACCATATGCTCATCGAGCTGAATGTGATTTTTGCGAAAGCGGAGCTCGGCTATAAAATGAAAGCGAGCACGCCGGTATTAAACGACAAAGGGAAAATAAAGCTCAGGGAGGCGCGCCATCCGCTAATTGACCCGCAGAAGGTCGTGCCGACCGATATTGAGCTTGGGATTGCGTTCGACACGCTCGTTATCACAGGCCCGAACACGGGCGGCAAAACCGTATCTTTAAAAACGCTGGGGCTTCTTACCCTGATGGCGATGTGCGGCCTGATGATACCCGCAAGGGACAACAGCGAGCTTTCCGTGTTCGGCACGGTGCTTGCGGACATCGGGGACGAGCAGAGCATTGAGCAGTCCCTTTCCACCTTTTCCGCGCATATGACGAACATTACCGATATTTTAAAGCAGGCCGGCACGGGCAGCCTGGTGCTCATAGACGAGCTGGGCGCGGGAACCGACCCGGTAGAGGGCGCGGCGCTTGCTATCGCAATCCTGGAACGGCTGCGCGTCCTCGGCGCAAAGACCGCCTCTACGACGCATTACGCGGAGCTAAAGGCTTTCGCCCTACAGAACGACGGCGTGGAAAACGGCTGCTGCGAGTTCGACGTTGCGACCCTGCGCCCCACCTATAAATTACTCATCGGCGTGCCGGGCCGGTCGAACGCGTTTGCCATTTCCGAAAGGCTGGGGCTGTCGAAGGAAGTCGTATCCCGCGCGCGGGAGCTGGTATCCGCTGAAAACAGGCAGTTTGAGGACGTTGTGCAGACGCTTGAAAAGCGCCGGCAGGGGCTTGAGGAACGCCTGAGGGAAACGGAAGAAATCACCCAGAAGGCAAAGCGTGACCGCGAGCGGGCGCAGCAGGAGCTTAGCCGCGTCAAACAGCTTGCGGACGAGGAAATAAAAAAAGCCAAGGAGGAAGCGCAGCAGATAAGCGCGAAAACGCGCGCACAGGCGTACGCTATCCTCGACAGGCTCGAGCAGGCCGAAAAGAAAAAGGGCCTTAGCGCGCAGGAAAAGGCGGAGCTTCGCGCCGGTATCCGTAAAATGGACGACAGCGCCGACCCAATCAAGGAAAAAAGCAACAGCGGCTATACCCTGCCGCGCGCGCTCAAAAAGGGCGACAGCGTGCTGATTTTCGATATCGATAAAAAGGGTACGGTGCTGGAGGAGGCGGACACCTCCGGAAAGGTACTCGTACAGGCGGGCATTATCAAAACGCGCGTACCGCTCGACAACCTGCGCCTGTTAAACGAAAAGCCGCAGAAGGAAATTGTCCGCTCGACGACGCGCAATGTAAAAGGCGCCGCGACCGCGCGGCCTGTAACGGACGTCGATTTGCGCGGGATGACGGCAATCGAGGCAATTATGGAGCTTGAAAACGCCATCGATTCCGCAATCCTGTCCGGCATCGGGCAGATTACGGTCATCCACGGCAAGGGAACCGGCGTGCTGCGCCGTGAGGTACACGCGCATTTAAAAGGGAACAAAGCGGTCAAGAGCTTCCGCCTCGGCGTATACGGCGAGGGTGAAAGCGGCGTGACCATTGTGGAGCTGAAATAAAATTAATTCCATCCATATCCATCCGCCCCATTATTGGAAGGGAACCCTGCATATGAATGTGGCATACACAAAAGAATACCAGAATTGGCGGAAACAGCGTATGTCCGTGTTTCGTCCTGAATACCTCTGTCCGCGTACAGAAAAAATAAAGCTGAATACCGAACCCGGCGCCTTTATACTCAAAGTGCGGGACTATAAAGATAAAAACCAAAATAATCCACAGCGTGGAAGCGAATGCGAGCTGCAAGGTCAAAGAGGCGAGGTTTTCTACCGCTGGTACAATATCGATAACAACGCGGAATTCTACCGGCTCATTGAGCATAGCGACGGGAATGATTATCTTATTTTCCGCCAGGACCTGTATGGGTACAGCGTCCTGAATCTGCAAACCATGCAGGACCTCCACTATATCCCAGCCCAGTCTTTCCCATATGGAAAGGAGGATTTCGCGGAAACCTTTATCTGGATGGACGCATATTACGAACCGCAAAGCAGCCTTCTTGCCATACCCGGTTGTTTTTGGGCGCGCCCTTATTCTGTGGCCGTGCTCGATTTTTCACAGCCATTGAAAGCCAATGAAGCGTGGCTGGATATCCATTTGCTGGTTGACGCAAATTACGATATTTATGACAATATCGATTTCGCCGGGTGGACAGATGGCACGCTGGTTTTAACGGGGGTCAACTGCCGGACTAATACGGCCGATACAATGGCCGTCCCAATAAATAAACTGCGTAACGCACTGGGAAAGCAAGAAGTTCCCGCCATACTGTGATTCAGCCCCGAAACGGAGGATTTATATGAAAAAGGAAATACATAGCGCTGTGCCGCCCGACGATTACGGCGACCATTTCGGGCAGCCGGAGCAGGAGCCCGAAAAGCGCGGGCATGCTGTGCGGAATATTTTTATTACCATCGGCGTTTTGGTTGTGCTCCTTGCGATTGCGGCAGTGACTGCCATCAACCTGGCGCTTTCGACCGACGGCCTTTCAAAGTTTGAGGTTGAATCTTCCAACAAGCTCGCCTACACGCTCGCGCAGTCAGTCATGTTCGGCGCAAAGCAGGAAATCAGCGAAAGCGAGCTCAATTCCATGCTCGCCTACCTGTTCCAGCAGCGCGCGGCCGCGGACGAGGAGCAGGCGTCCTCCCCCATCCGGATGGACGCGCTCGTTTTCAGCCTGCATAAGGAAGAGCCGTGCAGGGTTTACGCCCGGCTCAACGGCATGGGGCAAGTGCTCGTGCTGTCCGGCGACGCGCAGGTTTCGCTTGACAGCGAGGGCAAGGAATTTGTTGTCACGCTATCCAACACAAAGCTCGGCAAGCTGCCTGTCCCCGCCGATTGGATTACGCCGTTTTTGTTCCAGAACGATTCGGTAAAAAGCCTGTCGGACAAACTCACGTTTGAAGGAAGCACGGTGCGCTTTCCGTCCGAGGTCTCGGTAGAGGTTATGTCGCAGGAGGTCACGCTTGAAATCAAGGAGTTTTCGCTCGGCGAGCAAAGCATGGAGCTGCTTACAACTAGCGCGCTTGACGCGATTGGGGATTTTTTGAATCACTTATTCGATTAATTAAAATTTAAGCCCGCAGCGGTTTCATTGCCGCAGCGGGCTTTTGTTTTTTATGAAGCATCCTGCTTCTCTCTTTTTAAAGAAAGCCATCTGCTTCTTGGGTCTCTTCATAAAACTTTCTATGTTTTAATCAAAAGGGAAAAACAATCCGCTGTTTTTCTTTTTTTAACATGCTTTTTCTCTTTTTTGAAGAAAACAATTTGCTTCTTGGATTTCTTGATAAAACTTTCTATGTTTAATCAAAAGGGAAAAACAATCCGCTGTTTTTCCCTTTTGTAAACCCTTTTCGTCGG
>ENA-UAHZ01000469-UAHZ01000469.1-human-gut-metagenome-genome-assembly--contig:-NODE-469-length-8318-cov-3.783130_pt1 | contig 8318 bp, 14 predicted proteins | sample MGYA00244410_ERZ654371 | MGnify/ENA primary metagenome ERZ654371 (study PRJEB26926, sample SAMN06164914) | human gut metagenome | biome: ENVO:00009003; feature: ENVO:2100002; material: ENVO:00002003...
GTCGGCAGCGTCAGATGTGTATAAGAGACAGGGGCGACGCGCCGGTGGCGATAACTACCGTGCGCCCCTGAAAGACGCCCTCGCTGGTCTCCAACGTCTTGACCTTCCCGGAAAGGCTTGCCTTGTACACCTCCGCCAGCTCCGTCACCGCGCCGAAGCGCTCGGCGCTCTGCTGCATTTTTTCGCCCAGCGTAAAGCCGTCGATGCCGCTTTCAAAGCCGGGATAGTTGTCGATTAGCTCTGTCAGCGCCATCTGCCCGCCGGCGGAGAGCTTTTCCAGCACCAACGTGGAAAGCCCGGCACGGGCGGCGTACAGGGCGGCGGTGTATCCGGCGGGACCGCCGCCGATGACGATCATATCATAGATCTGCTCCATAATCGTGTCCTCACTGCTCCAGCGTTTCCTTGATAAACGCCTCGATGGCCGCCTTGGAGGCGGGCGCGACAATGGAGCCGAGCGCTTTTCCGTTCTTAAAGAGCATCAGCGTGGGGATGGTGTCGATGCCGAAGCGCTGGATGAGCTGCGGTTCCTCGTCGTAGTTGATCTTGCCGGCGATGAGCGTGTCGGCGTACTGCTCGCCCACCTTGTCAAAGGCCGGGGCAATGCGGCGGCAGTAGGGGCACCACTGGGCCCAGAAATCCACCAGCACGGGCTTGTCCGCGTGCAGGACGTCATTTTCAAAGCTGTTGGTCGTAATGGTAAGCATCGTAAAATCCTCCTATTTCTGTGCAAAAAGTTGTGTTTCAATATCCGTGATCGTAATATGCGAGAGGTAGGCGGCGCACTGCTCGTTCATCTGCCGGTACAGCGTGTCCATCACGCCCGCCATGCCGGAGCAGATGGCGCAGTTCCGGTCAATGTCGCCGCTGTGCCACGCGCAGTCCACAAAGCGGGTATTCACTGCCTCCGCCACCTGCCGTAGGGTAAGGCTCGCCGGGTCTGCCGTCAGGCGGTAGCCGCCGTCCAAGCCCTCCCGGGTCTCCACCATTCCCGCCTTTTTCAGCCCCGCCAGCACGCGGCGGACGCGGGTGGGGTTGGTGCAGATGTTCTCCGCCAGCGCTTCGCTGCTGAGGGAGCGTCCGCTGTGGCTCAGGCAGACCAGCGCGTGGACGGCCAGATTAAAAGAACTGTCCACAATTATCCCTCCTTCACAAGCTCGTAGGGCCAGTCGATGACGCCGCCGAAGTCGTAGACTCTCTGATACCCCAGCGATAGCAGCTTTTCCGCGGCGTCCTTGCTGCGGCGGCCGCTGCGGCAGTAGATCAGCAGCGTCGCATCCTTATCGGGCAGCGTCTCGGGCATTTCGCTCCCGATGCTCTCGTTGGGGACAAGGACGGCGTTTTCAATATGCCCGCCGTCGTATTCTTCCTGAGTACGAACATCAACCACCACGACCTCCTGCGAGGCCATCATCTCATAGGCTTCCTCGGCGCTGATCTTCTGATACGCCGCCTTGCCTGTCATGTCCTCCGCCGTGTCCGCTTTTGCCTTGGACAGCGCGCAGCCGCTCAGCAGCGCAAGCGAGGCGGCAAGTGCCGCAAAAAGCAATATCTGACGCATAAATACACCTCCAAAACATTTGTGCTTATCGCTGATACAGTTTATACTGTGACTATAACAGATACAGTTTAGGCTGTCAAGGTTTTTGAAGCAATTTTGGGGCGCAAGACCCTTGTGACTGTTGACAGAGAAAAAAATATAGGTATAATAAAAGCAAAGGAATAAGACTTATTCTTGTATTTGGAGGGTTGGCAGTATGCCAAAATACGCAGAGGAGATATTGGCCGCCGTAACGGAGCTGCAGCAGCATCCCACGGCGGAGCAGGTGTTTCTGGAGATGAAAAGGGAGCATCCCAGTATCGCCATTGGCACCGTGTATAAGCATCTGAATGCCTTGGCAGAGGAGGGCCTGCTGCACCGCATCACGGAGTCGGGTTCGCCGGACCGGTACGACCGAACGGAGCGGCACGATCACTTGATTTGCAGTCGGTGCGGGAAAATCGCAGACGTTCACCTGCCGGATATGCAGAGCCGGATCGAGCACGCGCTGGGACGCGATATCCTCTCGTATGATCTTAAAATCCGGTATATCTGTCCCGATTGCAGGGAACAGGAAGAAAACAACGCTGAAGGAGGCACCCAATGAACGCAAACGTATCGAAGTTGCTCAACGAGCAGATCAACAAGGAGTTCTACTCTGCCTATCTGTATCTGGATTTTGCCAACTACTACGCCTCCGTGGGCTTAGACGGCTTTGAGAACTGGTACCGGGTGCAGGCGCAGGAGGAGCGGGATCACGCCATGCTGTTCTATCAGTATTTGCAGAATAACGGCGAGGGCGTCACCTTTGAAGCTATCGCAAAGCCGGAGTGGGAACGAGGCGATCACATGACCCCGCTGAAAAAGGCGCTGGAGCATGAGAAGCTGGTCACCGCCAGCATCGACGCCATCTACGCCGCCGCGTACGAGGCCAAGGACTTCCGCGCCATGCAGATGCTGGACTGGTTCATCAAGGAGCAGGGCGAGGAGGAGAAGAACGCCGCCGACCTCATCACCAAGATGGAGCTGTTCGGCGGAGACAGCAAGGGGCTGTATATGCTCAACAGCGAGCTGAAGGCACGGGTCTACACCGCGCCCTCCCTGGTGCTGTAAGCCCTGCGCGGCTGCTGGCTTTCGCATCAGACAAAAGGCAGACTGCATACAGGTGGCCTGCCTTTTCTTCCGCCAGACGGTTAGAGTAGGCTAACTGCGTATAAAACAGAAAGGACTTCAGAACTTGAACAAGGAAAAGGAGATCGAAACCGTTACCCTCATGGTGCGCCGGTATTGTTGGGGTGTGCATGGGACAAGGGGCGAGGCGCTTTGTCCGGCATGCAATGCACTGCTGGAATACGCCAGACAGCGGCGGGACAGATGCCCGCATGGGGAGATAGACAGCCATGAGTGAACGAAAGAATTTCTGGGACAGAAATGCCGGTCGGTACGACCGCTTTATGCGAAAGGATCGGGCGGCGTATGACGAGATGCATGAGCTGATCCGGCCGGTCGTGAAAGCAAAAACGGTGCTGGAACTGGCGACCGGCACAGGAATGATCGCAAAAAACATCGTGAATGCGGCGGCGCACATCGAGGCGACGGACGCCTCCGCGGAGATGATCGCCGAGGCAAAGCGGGATAACCACTCGACAAAGCTGCATTTTTCGGTGCAGGATATGTTCCGCCTGCCCTATACGGAGGAGTCCTTTGACGTGGTGATCGTGTCCAATGCGCTGCACATCGTGCCGCAGCCGGAGAAAGCCCTTGCCGAAATTCGCCGGGTGCTGAAAGACGACGGCGTGTTGGTTGCACCGACCTTTACCCACGCAAATAACGCTTTCTTCGGAACGGCCAAAGCATTTTTCATGAAGCTGGCGGGCTTTCCGCTGCACAGCAAATGGACGAGTGCAGATTACCTTTCGTTCCTGCGGGAAAACGGCTGGACGGTGCGGAAAAGCACCGTGCTGAAAACCTCGTTCCCGCTGACCTACGCAGAGTGCGTGAAATCGGAGGGGTGAGCCATGCAGATATTGGAACACGGGCAGGCGCAGGAGCGGACGCTGCTGTTTTTCCCCTGCACGGCAGAGCCTGTATGGGCTTTTGCCGACACGATCACGCTGCTTTCTCAGAGATGGCATGTTTTTCAGGTGGTGTATGACGGCCATCAGCCGGAGTATCCCGGGGATTTCACCTCCGTCGAGCAGACCGTGGACGAGGTGATCTCCTATTTGAAGAGCCACGGCGTCTCCCGTCTGGGTGGGGCCTATGGCTGCTCCATGGGCGGTGCCTGCCTGACCCGTTTGCTGGCATTGGGGGAAATGCCCATCGACCGGGCCATCATCGACGGCGGGATCACGCCCTATCAGCTGCTCTACCCGGTGCGAAAGCTGCTGCTTTGGCGGGATATTGTGTCCTTTAAAATGGCGGCGAACAGCCGAAAAATTCTGGAAGCGGCCTTTCCGCCGGAACGGTTTACCACCGCAGGGCACGACCCCAAAAAGGAGTACGACGCCATGGAAGCCTATCTCAAAACCTTTTCCGATCGGACGATCCGCAATGTATTCTGGTCTGCCAACAACTATGCGCTTCCGAAGCGCTCCGCTAAAATCGGTGCGAAAATCACCTACTGGTACGGCGACGACGAAAAGAAGGATCGCAGGCGAGATATCCGGTTCATCAAGCGCTATTTTCCTAAGGCGCGCATCCATGGCATCCTCAAGATGGCCCATGCGGAGCTGGTGATGGTACACCCGGAAAAATTCTGCCGGTATGCGGAAAAATTTCTGACTATGCAAGCGGAGGAAAGATGATATGAGAGAAAAGATCAAACTCTCCGGCGTGCCGGAGACTATGCTGCAAACCATTTACGCAAGGGCGAAGGAGAGCCGGGGACGCGGCGCGATTCACGATGCAAAAGCGGAGGAAATCATCGAGAAGCTGGACTACGATTTTTCCCTTGCGGACAAGGATACGGCCATGCGCAGCGGCGTGATTGCCCGCACCATCGTGCTGGATCAGCTGACAAAATCGTGGCTTGGGGCGCATCCCGGCGCGGTGGTAATCAATATCGCCTGCGGGCTGGACACCCGCTGTTACCGGATGGCAGGTTATGCGCATTGGTATAACCTCGACCTGCCGGAGACGATGGCGGTGCGGGAAAAGCTTCTGCCGGAAAGCGGCACGATTTCGCAGATTGCCATGTCTGCCATGGACGATTGGGGTGGCGAAATCAGTGAGCTCAGCGAGCAGAATATGCCGGTGCTGATCGTCATCGAGGGGCTGACCATGTATCTGAACGAAAAAGATGTGCAGCAAATTTTTAAGGTGATTTCCAACCGTTTTTCCCAAGCCACTATATTTGTGGAAACGATGAATCCGATGATTGTGAAGCGCTTTAAGGAAAGATCCATCGAAGGCAGCCATGCAAAATTTACTTGGGGAATCAAGAATGGGAAAGCACTTGCCGAACTGCTGCCGGATTTTCGCTTTGTGGAGGAACACAGCTTAACCGAGGGCATGGCGGTATTTGCACCGATTTATAAACTGCTGGACAAGCTACCCGCTGTGCGGAATATTTCCAATAAGATCATCGTTCTGGAAAAGGAGTTGTAGAAGATGTCATTCTTTGAAAACACCCGCAAGCCCGAGGGCTTTGGCGGGAAGCTCATGGTCGCCATGATGAACCTGGGGCACAGTCCTGTGGCACGGTGGGGACTTCGCTTTTTGGCGCTTACTCCGGACGCCAAGGTGCTGGACTGCGGCTGCGGCGGAGGGGCGAACATCAAGAGACTTCTGAAAAAAAGCCCGGAGGGTATTGTGAAGGGCATTGACTATTCCCCCGTCAGTGTGGAGAAATCCAAAAAGGTCAACGAGGCCGCCATCGCGGAGGGCCGCTGCGCTGTCCTGCAAGGCAGCGTGGTGAATATGATCTTTGCAGGCGACTGGTTCGATGCGGTAACGGCCTTTGAAACCGTCTATTTCTGGCCCGATCTGCCGCAGTGCTTCCGGGAGGTTTACCGGGTGCTGAAGCCCGGCGGGACATTTCTCATCTGCAACGAAAGCAACGGCGATACCGATAAGGACGAGAAGTGGACGGAGATCATCGGCGGCATGACCATCTACAAGGACACCGAGCTGAAGACGTATCTGGAGCAGGCGGGCTTTCACGATGTGCAGATACACAAAAAGAAAAGCTGGCTCTGCATTACGGCGTGGAAATGAGGAGGGCTAAAGCATGAGCATTTTTGCATCCATCCTGCGCACGGCGCATAAGCTCTCCGGCGCGAAAAAGGCGTTCGCCTTGCCGGAGGATGCACTGCGAAAGGAAATTGAAAAGCAGAACCGGCACCGCGGCGTTTTTACGCCCACCGACAGCAAGGCATATTATGAAACGATCGCGGTAAACGGCTTTCCCTGCCTGATCGTGCGAGAGCATCCGAAGCCGTCCGAGCGCGCGATTCTCTATTTCTTTGGCGGCGGCATGGTCATCGGCCCGGACAAAGGCGACCTGCCTGTGATGCGTAAGCTCTGCCGCGAGACCGGCTGTGATGTGTGGTTTCCGTTTTACCCGCTCTGCATGGAACACTGCATTACTGAAACATACGCGATGGTGTACGAATGTTATCGAAAAATGATTACACTGTACGGCGGCGGAAATGTCAGCACTTGTGGCTTTTCCTCCGGCGGTGCGCTGGCGCTGGGCATTGCGGCGCACAACAACGCGCAGCCCGAGCCGCTGCCGCAGCCGCAGCACATCGTCGCCGTATCCCCCGGCGAGGTGCCGTGGAACAACGCGGAAAAGGCGCGGATGCAGGCATTGAACGAAAGAGATGTTTCCATCGACTATGCCTTCATGGTAACAGTGGAGAAGTTCATGCGGCATGGCTGCGAGAATGTGCCGGGCTATATGCTCTCCGGCTCCCGGGGAGATTTTACCGGCGTAGGCGATATTCACTTCTTCTATTCTGCCGACGAGGTGCTCTACGGTGCTTTGCCGGACTTTGAGGAAGCCTGCAAACGGGCAAATGTCCCCTATACGGTGTCCGCCCGCCCGAAGATGGTGCATTGCTACTGTATGCTGCCGATCTTCAAGGAGGCAAAAGAGGACTTCGTAAAGATTGTAGATTTTTTGAAGAAATGAGACCGGAAACGGTCGTGTGTTGATTGAAACACGGAGAGAAAACCATGGAACGAAAAGAAGTCATTCGCGGTGCGTACCGAATGACGGGCGGAAACAGTTTTTATGACGGCATGATCATCTGCTCTACTCTGAGCGGAAAAGCGGTGTGCCGTTTGGTGTGGGCAATGAACAAGGCGGAAAACGACGCCTATCTGGAAAAGGCAATGTCCGGTATTCCGGAGCATTTCTCCGGCAAGCTGCTGGAAGTGCCGGTGGGAACAGGGATTCTGACCATGCCGGTTTATCAGACTATGCCGGAGGCAGACATTACCTGTCTCGATTATTCGCCCGATATGATGAGGCAGGCACGGGAAAAGGCTGACCGTCTGCACCTGAAAAATGTAACCTTTCGGCAGGGAGCTGTGGGAGCACTCTCCTATGCAGACGACACCTTTGACATCGTTTTGTCGCTGAACGGCTTTCATGCTTTTCCGGACAAGGAAGCCGCTTATCGGGAGGTTTTCCGGGTCTTGAGACCCGGCGGGACATTCTGCGGCTGCTTTTATGTGATGGGCGAGCACAAGCGGACGGACTGGTTTGTCCGACACGTTTATGAAAAAGCGGGATTTTTCACGCCGCCCTATGAGACGGCTTCCGACCTGAAAAACCGGCTGGAGCGCATGTACGCAGCCGTGACCCTCGGAAATGTGAAGAGTATGGCATGGTTCATCTGCCGGAAAGCGGGTTAAATCTGAGATGGTCTCATGCACGCAAGAAAGAACAAGGAGGGAGGCAATCAGATGAGGGACAACGATCTTCTATTCGACCGCAGCTGCCATGTGCTGTATTCCAAGCCCTGCACGAAGGAGATACGGGCGAAAATCGCCCTGCACTATCCGGAAGCAGAGCGGGAGACAGTATGGGAAAAGGTGCAGCGGCAGTACGCGGTCTTTCTCTCCGACTGGCGCACCGATTTGGGCGGCAAAAAGAACTTCCACAACGGCGTAGGCGGCACCTACGACTGCATCGCCATCATGAGCTATTATGTGGTCTGCAAAGCAGTTACTTCGTTCCGTGAAATCGAAGAGATGGAGGAAAATCTGATTCTTCCGACTTTCCGCAAGCTGAAATTCGTGGACTGCAACAAGCCGTTCTGGAGGAAGCTGATGTACAAGGCGTTTGTTCGTGCGAAAAGCGGCTGCGACAAATGGCACGATTACGAGATGTCGGTTGCGCCTTATGAAACCGACAAGCCTATTTATTATGAATTTACATCGTGTCCGGCGGCGGAGTTTGCTATCAAGCACGGTCTTGCGGATATTATGCCCGCCCTGTGTAATGTGGACTTTGCGTCTATGGAGCTGCTCCATGCAAGGCTTATACGGACGACTACCTGCGTGGACGGCTGCCGATGCGATTATACCATCTGCGGCGATAAAGACCCATACTTAAAGGAACATCCCGAATACCGGGACGAGGCGGGGTTCAGGCGAAACAAATAATACTGCAACGCAAAGGCGGTGAGACGAATGGAAACCTTTCTTGGAATCATGATCCCTTTCTTGGGTACAACGCTGGGCGCGGCCTGCGTGTTCTTTATGAAAAAATCCCTTGGCGATCTGGTGCAGCGCTCCCTTGCTGGCTTTGCCGCCGGCGTGATGG
>ENA-UAHZ01000505-UAHZ01000505.1-human-gut-metagenome-genome-assembly--contig:-NODE-505-length-8023-cov-4.484563_pt1 | contig 8023 bp, 6 predicted proteins | sample MGYA00244410_ERZ654371 | MGnify/ENA primary metagenome ERZ654371 (study PRJEB26926, sample SAMN06164914) | human gut metagenome | biome: ENVO:00009003; feature: ENVO:2100002; material: ENVO:00002003...
CCATAATTACTAGCAGGAAACTTCTTTAACCTAGTAATATATTTCTGGACTAACTTCTGCTTGCGCCAATACTTGTTGCGTGTCATTTGATTCTTTCTCTCCATCGTCTCTTTCAATTAAGGGTTTTAGGAAAGTCCAATCAAATACAATGTCTGCTAATAATACGTCAATCATGCCTTTATTTCTTTAAATTCATCCCAATGTTGTAATATAATCAGACAAAGGTTATACCTTGCTGAAAGTTCTCTTATAAATGCCTTCTTCATTTTACGAGGCATTTTCTCTAAGTGACCAGTAGAGATTAAGGATTTGAGGTAATCAAATCTCTTAGTTACTACTTGTTTGCTCTCTTCACTAAATCCTTTATTAATAGCATTGACCACTGCATACTCCTTTGTAAGTACTGCAAATGCTCTATCCCATAATAAGGACATTTTGTGTTTACTAATCTTGTTAATTGCTCTAAATCTTCCTGTCATAATACTTTGTTGTTGATAGTTGAGGAAGTGGTGGGACTCCAACCCACACATCGCTGTTACACGACCTTAGCAATTAGGCTTACACTTCCATAGTTTGTTGATTTACATATTCACTTCAGCAGCATAGGAACTTACTCCTTTATAATAGGGAGAGTTCCAGTAGGGTAGATGTAAGAATTAGCAGTTCTGTCCAAATACCACTTAACAGCCTTCTTAATTAGTCTAATTGCTTTCATAATAAGATAGTGTTACTGAATAAATATGTCAATCTTGTTAGTTAAAATAAACCTATCCAAAACTCCAGAAACAGAAATTCGATGGATAGGTTTAACAGAGGACATGGGTTTTACATTTAATGTCTTCCACTCTCCCAATTCAGAATGGGTAGACACTATACTTACCTAGCATAGTCAGGGCTAATTCTCATAGCTTAGTACATTTACTTCAAGCGTCCTACTCTAGTCTTGCCTGCACCCTTACGGGATTACTTCGGAGACAGTCATTGAATTTAATAATAGTCGTATCAGACTTTGCTGTGTGTCCTCTTACAGTAGTTGAAAAGAAGGTGTTATGAGAACACTTTGTCACCCCGCTGGGATTTGAACCCAGGACCCCGATATTAAAAGTATCGTGCTCTAACCAGGCTGAGCTACGGGGTGAGAAAACCCACATTATTGAATTAACAATAGATGTGGGTACAGAAACCATTTTTAATACGTTGCTCTATCCAATTGAGCTAAAGTGGACGTATCCACCTATGGGACTCGAACCCATAACCTACGGCTTACAAGGCATAGAGGTATTGCTGTAAGGTTTCTTTTTGTTAAACTCAAAATAGAGTAGGGTAACGGAGTCGAACCGTTCTAACTGGTTTTGCAGACCAGCCCCTAAACCGCTCGGGCAACCCTACATAAACACTACTTTACGTGTATTTATGTTTCTCTATCTGGGTCTAATTTAAATAAAGAGTTGTTGAAACATGAATCTCTAAGATTCGTGGAGCAGGTGGGACTCGAACCCAATCCTCCAGATTGCAAATCTAGTGCATTAGCCAATTATGCTACCTCCCCATAGACAGAATACTTCTTTTCGCCCTACCCCAACATTTCAACCTTCCCATTTAAATAGTCACACAATGGTGGGAAGGGTAGGAATCGAACCTACGTTTAAGACAAAATTACGATTTGTTTGAATTTGCTTTAAGTTTTGCTGTAAGTATTCTTATATAACTTAACCATAAATGTGTTGGGAGGACGAGATTCGAACTCGCAACCTCTACATCCCAAATGTAGTAGACTAGCCCATTGTCCTACCTCCCAATTTAACAGAAGACTATTGTTGATATTTGCGGTCCAAAATACTGCTATAATCATAATTGTTTGCTGTAAGTCTTCTTATTGATAACTAATCGCTGCACGCCGTGAGGGATTCGAACCCCCATATCACGCTTTTGGAGAGCGTTGCTTCCCAGTCATGCCACCGACGCATATAGTAGACTTGTTTCACAACAAATCTACGTAGAAGTTCTCTTTTGTGTACATATTAGTACGTGAAACCTCGCTAGGTTGAGGGGAGTGTCGGGTTCGAACCTACGGGTTAACAGCCCGTCGCTCTAACCAATTATAGCTAACTCCCCAATTACTACAGATAACACTACCCTTGCTGTAGTACCAACGCCACCCTACGATGTGGATTCCATATTTGCTGTCAGGGATAGGAATGTCTACGTCACGCTAGCCTCACGTGCATTACGTAGTCCCTGTAGGGTTCGAACCTACGACCCTCTGGATGTAAGCCAGATACTCTCACCAACTGAGCTAAGGGACTATTTACAGAAGTCATTCTTTACTTATCCGTGTAAAATGGTACAGATTGTTGTTGAATTTGCTGTTAGACTTCTTATTCTATCATCAAGATGTTGGGTGACTTGAACCTCCTCCTTATCAGAGAGGTGCGCTAACCAATTGCGCCATCACCCAATCTAAACAGAAAGCAGTTTTAGCGGTGTCAAATTAAAAGTTTGATGCTTGAATAGTTGCTGTATGCTTTCTTATAGTGAGTTATGAGTTTCACCCCTCATACTCTTCGTAACTACAACAGTCCTATGTAGTTTCCACTACATTACCTGGTGTAATAGGCGCGGGGGTTGGACTCGAACCAACGACCTCTAGGTTATGAGCCTAGTGAGCTACCAACTGCTACCACCCCACACGTTAATTATCTGCTACCAGTAAAACCTTGCATTAAGACATCACCAGTAACATCACCTAATACATTTAGAAGATATTCAGATGCATTATTCTCAATAGATGGCTCTGTATCTTTGTGAATACGTTTTGCTAATACAAGCAATTCATCTAATTTTTGAATAATTAAGTCTAATTTCTCTTCCATAATACATTAAGTTAGTTGCGGATACAAGATTCGAACTTGTGACACCTTATGAGTGTTCCAGCTTATGAGACTGGCGAGATAGACCACTTCTCTAATCCGCGATGTTGAATAAAGGAGCTTAGTTAGGTATGGAACCTCACTTCATTGGTTGCCTATACTACCAAACTCCTGTTATTAGGCTACTTTGCTAGCGTTCGCCTAACCCTACTAATAATCTTTTTTAGAGAGCGTATTAGTGAAATGCTCTCCATGCTTTCAAGTTAGCATGATACTAAGGTCTCTCTGTCGTGATGCCCTCAACATTACGCCTCCGTTTCACCCGTTGGAGGATTGGGGAGATGCGGTGCATACGAGAATCGAACTCGTACCCCAAGATAGACAGTCTAGTATCCTAACCATTAGACCAATGCACCAATTAATAGAGCAGATAATGAGAATCGAACTCACATCCTCGGCATGGCAAGCCGATACACTAACCGTTGTGCTATATCTGCAAATCTTTATTCATTTGATAGTGAACATCTCTATGACAATTAGCACATAGAACTATACACTTTTCAAGTTCTGATTTTAATTTGTTAGGAGCTTGAATCATGTGAGATACACTTCCCTCTTTCTCACTTGGATTAGTGTGATGGAAGTCTAAACACCATATTCTATCTTCTCCGCATATAGAGCATTTTAGTTGAGATTTGATTGAATTTAACCATTCTCTGTTGTGCTCCCTATATGACCTATTTCTATTAATGTAATCTTCCTTATGTGGTGTAATTTGCCATAGGCTCTAACACACTCTTTACACATTGTTTGAAGCCCATCTTTCTTTGATTTATTCTTACCAAATTCAGATATAGGCTTATCCTTTCCACACTTGTTACAATGTTTAATTTCCATGAGCAGGATAACAGAATCGAACTGTCAATTTGACATTGGAAGTGTCATGTGATAACCATTTCACCAATCCTGCAAGATGAAATGTGCCCATCTTCACAGACGAGCACACTTTTCACCAAAGCACTTGACTTTAGCAGATATTGTTGTGGGAGTGGTAGGATTCAAACCTACTCAGCCCAAAGGCAGTAGATAATATTGTAATAGTGGGTACGGGTGGATTCAAACCACCAATGTTTACCCTGAGGGACGAGATTTACAGTCTCGCACGACACCACCATCGTCGCTGCGTACCCATTATTAGAATAATGATACTTTATACATTAAAACTTTCTCGCCTAAGTTAATTGTATTTTTAGAAGTAATAGCATCTCTAGGAATTGAATAACAATCTCCATTGTCTGTTAATACAAACAATAAATCTGATTGATTATTATCGAAGGTTTTAGCAGTATGTCCACTTTTATTACCTCCACAAGTTCTTAAACTTACAATATAAATACCATGTTCACTTACTTGTGCAGTGGTTTTTACTTGTACTTTTAATAACTTAGTTCCTGTATCTACTATTAAATCATAATCTTGAGAATCAGTAACAGGGATTGAAATTGTCCATCCTAGTATAGAATAGTATGCTATTGCATATCACCTTGCTTCTTAGAATTAATACAATTACTAAACACTTAAAAGTTTGTAAAAATTATTACAATATTATCTACCCCAGCTCTCCAACTCTGGCGCACTCCCCTCAACAATGGGATAAATAAAACACAAACACAATCACGTTCTCTCAACGTTTCTGAGTACAAAGATAGTGTAATCTTTAGACTCTACAAAGTGAATAATGTTAAATTTTGTAACAATCAAATTTATTACTATATCCCATTATAGAAACCATTTCTTAATGCTCTACTAATAGTTATCTATCTTCACAGACCAATAACTGCTGACAAATGTAATTTTTACAAAGAATTGTAAGGAGAGAGGGATTCGAACCCTCAATGTATACACCTAGAATATTATACCACAGTCCCTAATGACTGCCGCTTTACCATTTGCGTATCCCCTTATATTACTACCTATCTTCACAGACAAGTAGTTTATTCTACTATTATTTCTTATTATGTCGAAAAGAAGCAGAGGGTGGGAGAGTCGAACTCCCACTCCCAAGAATTAAACGTTCTTGTGCTTTAACCATTAAGCTAACCCCCTAAGGACTAACTCGAAAATCCTCGATGATAGCCCCTAGTTGTGAGATAACGTTCAGTAGTTTCATGCTAATGCTGTTTATTAGTCTGACGTGTTAATCCACTTCACCAACGCGCCATGTTAGTAGAAAGGTGAGAATCATACACATAAGAGTCATACTGATTGCTGCTTACTTGCAATACTGCTTATCTAGTATGTTGATTCTTATGCTTCTATCTCACCTTTTAAAACAAAGGATTATGTTTAGAGGCGCGTACAGGATTCGAACCTGCGAATGGTCAGATTTATAATCAATTGATTATTTAAGCTACTGGTTTCTCACTGTAAGGCTAAAGCTAAAGCTCTTGACTCAATGCTTATGCTAAATATCTAGGATTTAGTAATGCTGAGGCTTAAGCTAAAGCTTTAGTCAATATTTTATTTCTTACTTACCATGATGCAAGAAGTTAATGAGTTTCTCTACACTGAGGTTCGGACTCTGTGCTTCGTTATCATTAACAACCTTCAATGCTTCAATCACTGCTGCAAGAATCTTACTTCTTCTTTGCAGTAATTCAGCACGTTGTCTCTGTGTCCAGGCGCCAGTAAACTTCTGCAATGTATAATCGCCAGTTTCTACTGTTTTCTTCTTAACAGTAACCTTAGCGTTATAGTTAGCAGGTAACTTAGCTGGGTCAAGATTCGGGTCTTTAAGGATAACTTCCTCAGATTCAGTAGTACGAGTTATACCTTTCAACATTTCTGTTTCGTGTACATCACGTCCCTGATATTCTGCATCAGTTCCTTCAAGCCAAACCTCAGAATCTGAACGCACTGGTACATTGGCGTACATATCTTCCAGCTGCTTACTGGTTAGGATAGTTTTAAGTCTCATAAGGTCAAGAGCAGTCAACTTACCAAATGAAACACCATCTACTATCAATTCAACTCTCGGTGCACCAGCAGAGTTAGTTGCCTCAACAGAGAATAGGTCTTTCAAATAAGGAATTGCATTCTGTTCGAACCATGCGAGCTTCTCCTCTACAGTTGTAGCTACCTTAGTAGTGCCCATATAACGAGCATCTTCTGCGTAGCCATCTCTCGGTTTGAAGGTCTTCTTGATACCCTCAAACATACCTTGCTTATTCTTAAAGAACACAGCATAATCACCAATCATTCTATTGAATGTTGATGTACCATGTTCTACTTTAGCAAGTAAAGTGTTAAGCTTAATCATACTTATTTCTTATTCTTTTTAAAGTTTGTATTCTTCTTAGTTTTGTTGACCACCTTTCGTTCAGACACAACAAGGCGATTTAACAATTCTTGGTCCATAGCTGCATCGAACAACTCTGTTGCATTCTTAGGTGTAGCCTTGAATGGTTTAGTTCCCAAGATAAATGCTACAGCAGCAGGGTCATAGCCACTGATATAGAAATTGTTCGGAGCATCTGCAAAGTCTTCAAACTTAGGACGAAGACCTCCACCATAATAACCGTTAGGTAAATCCCAAAGGATTAACTTAAAGTTATCTACATACTCCTTACTGAAACCACCTTTAAGTAGTCTTTGTCTAAATGCAGTAAAATTAGTAACGGATGCACCTGAGCCATCCCAACTACGAGCTGCATCAAATTCACCATCACTAACCAACAATGCTCCTGTTGGGAACTCGTTCTCAGAAATCTTCATTGTGCTTCTCAGCTTAACGAACATATCTGCCACAGATAATAAATTGGTATTACCAAAGTTATCATCTGTGTCGTTAGCCCATTTCTCAATAGGAGTCTTACCCTTCCATGTACAGAGCTTACAAGTACTACTAAATGTAGCATAGGCATCTTTAAATGGACCATCCAACAGAGCAGAGAAATATAATGCCATTGCTTTACCAATAGCATAAGAAGACATATTGGTTCCAACTGCCTTAGAGGTCATAGAACCAGAAATATCTCTAACCACTAACAGCTTGCTGTTCTGGTTAAGATTCTGTCTTCCAGTCTCAACTAGCCCATTAAACTGAGCATTGATAGTCTGTTCTCTATACTCTTCAAGCCTATTAGTACGGTAGCTTTCACCAAGCGGTTGGAACAACTCGAACACAAATCCAGTGTATTTAGCCACTTTGCGACCACTTATCCACTTAGAATACTTCTCTACCAATCCTTGATTTTTCAAGAACTTAGAGCCTACCAATAGGCTCAGAGCGCGTCCATGAATGGTATCGAAGTCCAGTTCGAGCAACTTCTTCTGACTTATTAATTGCTGCCAAGTATGAGCAGTTCCACTCTGTTTGAGTTTCCTGTATCTACGTTGTGCAGCACGGCTATCCGCAGTCTCTTTATCGGATTTCTTATCCTTCTTCTTACCATAAATGCAAGAAGCCAGATACTGACCGATAATTGTACGAGCCTGTGATTCAACAGTTTTACATTCTTTCATTGAACGAATAGTCGGAAGGTATTTCTTTACCAATTCACTCGTATGACCATTAGCTAATCCAGCCAAGATAATCTTACGCATGAAATTCCAATCCAACTTTCTTCCTTCCCAGCCATGATATTGTAAATCAAGGCTCATCATTTCAAATACATCCTTCCAACTACCAGCAGCGATGAAGTAAGGCATATTAGCCATGAATGTAGGTTTATGATGCATTGCTAACCATAGCATACGCATAATACCTTCATTCTTCAAGCCTTGTCCTCTTTGAACATCCAGTGTGATAGTTTCATTAGGAAGAACAATTTGAGTCTCACGAGTAATCAACCTAATATACACTGCAAGTTGCAGACACTTCTTAGGATTAATACTCCACAACTTATACATATCTTTAGATACCTCAGCATAATCACGAGGTGCCTTAAAGTTTGCAATCATTGCAAAGTTATCCACAAATGCATCATTACTAGTACTATACTTCTTAGCACCATTTCCACTCACAGTCTCGGCTGATAGCTTCAATCCCTCCTTCACAAAGTTGTTCTCTTGTGTTGGAGTTTCAGTCTTAAAAAGACTTTTCTTTTTCTTACTAAATTCCATTGTTTATCTCTTAATTTATAAATTAATTG
>ENA-UAHZ01000543-UAHZ01000543.1-human-gut-metagenome-genome-assembly--contig:-NODE-543-length-7710-cov-4.254605_pt1 | contig 7710 bp, 8 predicted proteins | sample MGYA00244410_ERZ654371 | MGnify/ENA primary metagenome ERZ654371 (study PRJEB26926, sample SAMN06164914) | human gut metagenome | biome: ENVO:00009003; feature: ENVO:2100002; material: ENVO:00002003...
GACAGATATTAAATATAGGAAAAAATAGGAAAACAATTGGGAGAATTCTGCATACGGCATATAATTGAAAGAGCACAGCTTATAAAGGTCCGGTACCGCACTGTTGCCAGACATTTAAATTTGTCACAATAAAAGCAATCCTCCATACAATATTAGTAAAGCTAATAAGGGAGGATTTTTTTATGGCTGAAACAGCATTTACCGCTGCTACGTGCGGCGGCGACGACACAGGATGCGCAAAAGAAGCAGTTTGTATAGATGCTTACAGGGTTTATGACAGCTGCGGAGACAAAGATTGCCTAGAGGACTTAAAGGTACTGTTTTGCGATACGGCACAGTGCATGATAGACAAGGCGAGCAACGTTAGAATCAGAGACGTGGATGTTATCACCGTATATATCGACTTGGAGCCGGTTCCGTTCCATAAGGGCTTTTACTCTGTGGATATGACGTTCTTCTTTGATGTAGAGCTCGACGTATTCATGCAGCCGGCAGCTATGCCAATGTGTGTGAAGGGGCTCAGTATCTTTAACAAGAAGGTTATCCTTTACGGCAGCGAGGGCAACGTCAAGATATTCAGCTCTGACTTCACGATGGACGATCCGGATGTGCAGAACGCCCCGGTCAGGAACCTGCCGAAGGCAAGCGTCCAGGTCGCAAAACCAATAGGCCTTTCCGCTAAAATCTGCCAGCGCAGGGAACCCTGCGTACCGTGCTGCAGGATTCCCGACTGTATCTCCTGCCGATACGGCGGCCCTGTCCCGGGCAACGGCGGCGAAAAAGACGTTTATATTACAATCGGCATCTTTACGATTGTCCAGATCGAGCGGAACGTCCAAATGCTCGTTCCCGCGTATGATTTCTGTATTCCGGAAAAAGAATGCACAACGTCTTCAGACAACCCGTGTGAAATGTTCAGCAGGCTCGACTTCCCGACAGACGAGTTCTTCCCGCCGAAGGTTTCTGACTTAAACGGGGATGAATGCGGCTGCTGCAGGCCGAAAAACTGAATACCAAAGGCTTAAAAAAGCCGCAGGCAGCGCCTGCGGCTTTTTTTCTTTGGATATTTTTAAAAATACACGGCGCTATATTGCCCTAGCTGCACCTATCCGGGCAGACGGAGCATCTGCGGGCGCGCAAACAGGCTGCTGCCTGAAACGGCCGCTCGTAAATATCCTGCGGTACAACGTGCGGGCCGAGCCGTACGTTGATGCGAATTCCAGCAGTGCCTTTATTTGCGCTTGCCTTGCCCGGTGTTCCTCCAGTGCCATGAACGGCGCGGAATTTGCGCAGGTAACGGCGTTGGTTTTCATGTTGCGGCTCTTCTTTACTTTTCCAATTTATGTCCACAATAAGGACAGTAGGGCTTTACGTTATCTTCTTGTTCACTTTTTGGGGAATCCGTTATCTGCTCAATAAAACCGGCAGAAATTATTCCGGTAGGAACAGCTACCAACGCAATTCCAAGTAATGCAATTATAGTACTCAAAATTTTCCCTGCAACGGTTACAGGATAGATATCGCCATATCCAACAGTTGTAATTGTTGCAATTGCCCACCATAAAGCAGAAAAAGCGTTATCAAACACTTCTGGCTGAGCAGCGTTTTCAATGCTATACATTAAAACAGATGCGATAATCATGAGCAGAGTAACCACAAACATAGATGATAAAAGCTGACTTGCCCTGCGTTTGAATACGGCAGCTATTGTGGAAAGGGCTTTCGTATAGCGGTTTACTTTAAAAATACGAAGGAGGCGTATTACCCTTAAAGTACGTAGTACACGTAAATCGATTGGGATAAGAAAAGGAAGATAAAACGGAAGAACTGCAAGTAAATCAATAATTGCCATAAATGAAAATATATATCTGAGACGAGCTTTCACTGGCCCCAATTTTGGATATAGGAAATCAGAGGTCCAAACACGAAGAATATATTCAATCGAAAAAATAATGACAGAAATTATTTCAACAATATTAAAGACATCGCGTAAGAAAGCAGGGATATTAAATGTCTCCGCGATAACCATTGCTACGTTGATAATAATAAGCGATATTATAAAAATATCAAAAATTTTACTGGATTTATCCCCTGGTTTGGCTGCTTGAATAATTTCAAATGACCGGCTTTTTATACGTCCCATTTTTATTTCCTTCTTTAACAAATGATACATAAAAGTGTCCTTTCTTTATGAAAGGACACTCAAAGATTATTATAAATACCGTTGCAAAATGTTTATCAGGTGTTCCTTATCATTCTCAAGCTCATAAATAGTCTGAAGGTGAAATTTTTCTATTGACTTGTCCTCGTTAGGCGGGATTAGAAGTTTTTTTGTCTCACTCAACCCTAACTGGCAGAGCCATTTCCTATCGTTATCTCTGTATATTTTGAATCAGATACCGCAGTAAATATTTGATAAAAATCAAAGCTGGACTTGTGAAGTTTTTTTGCTCTGCGACCCAATCCACGCCCCGCGTGAAAAGCGAGACTTTACCTGGATATCAGTGCACACACTTTTGGCAGGGCGTACGGCCTCCGACCTCATCAATTGATACCGCATAAGAATTTTTTCCACCGCAGGTGCTCAAGTAATGATACCTTTTTCCGGACGGCGTAATATAAACAGTCATTGAGTTCTTTTGTTGTTCGGCGCTGGAGGACGATTTGCTTATGCTGTAAGCACTTTTGGAAGATACAGGCGCCTGCGTAGGTTTTTCTGTCGGCTTTTCTGTTGGTTCTTCAGTTGGCTTTTCCGTAGGCTTCTTCGTTGGAGCAACGGTCGGTTCTTCAGTTGCTGGGTCGGTATACGGCGTAGTAACTGTAGTTGGGGAGGAACTGTTGTTCAGGCTGGTATCTTCATCGCTCGGGCTGCAGCTGGCAAAAGAAAACAAAAAAATGGAACAAAGGAAAAATATAATTGCTTTTTTCATAATACACGCTCCTTTAATTTTTATTATATATTACCATATGTGAAAACATTTCACAATATTGTATATAAAATTTTTAATTTCGACAAGAGTTCTTTTCATTTCAAATGCCGGCGGAATATTTTTCAGCTATTTAGGACAAAAAAAGCCCCCTGCTAATGGCAGGGAGCGTTTTAATACCAGCATAATTATAGCGTTCCGTTTACGACGAGGACTACCAATACGCAGGTTGCAAGCAGTAAGCCTGCGGCAATCAAAATACCGATGCTGACCTTGCTTCTCGGTTTGTCGCCTGATGGGTTTTGGGGAATAAGGTTTGCTTTGCGCAATCCCAGGACTACAGGCTTGTAAAGCAGTAAAATCAAGGCTGTGTTAAGGCCGGTTTTTACGAGGTTGAACGGTAGAAACGCAGGCAAAAGCAGCGCCGCGATGGCCTCGCGCGAAACGTTCATATAAAAAGGCGTAATCAGGTAATTCCACAAAAGCATCGCGCCGGTCATAAGCAGGGAGCCAGTAACAAGCCCCAGCACGGCGCCCGACATGGTGTGCTTTTTTTTGTAAAAAAAGGCGGCGGGGCAGACAAAGCATAGGCTGGCAATCGCGTTCATAATAAAGCCAAGCCATCCCGTGGTGCTGATGGTGAACATCTCGACCAGTGCCACGCAGACGCTGATTGCGGCGCCGGACAGGGGGCCGAAGATAAACGCGGCGATTGTGATGACGACGTTCTTTACTTCCAAATCGAGGAACGGCAGGAAGGCCGGAATCCGGAAAAAAGCGACGCACAGGAAAGAAAGCGCCGTCAAAAGCCCCAGTATCGCGAGCTTTTTGAGCCGATACGATTGTTCGCCGGCTTTTTTGATGGTGTGTGCTTGATTTTCTTGCATGAAAGCATCTCCTTTTCTGCCGCCTTTGAAACAAAAAAAGCCCCGCAGGTAATCTGCGAGGCAATAACGCTTAATATAATAAGCGCGCATCTTCTTTCATCCGGACTTTACCGTCGGCTTTGGAATTACACCAAATCAGCTTTCGCTTGCGGGCTTTGCGCTTGACACGCTTACCGCCGGTGGGGAATTGCACCCCGCCTCGAAGACAGCATTTATGATATTGTATGCGGAAAACCGTTTGTGTGCTTTCCGCATTTTTATTATAGCATGCTGGTTGAAATTGTCAACAGCTATAGCCTCTGGTCCAGTTCGTCAAGCGTGAGATTATAAGCCGGCAGCATTTCCTCCATAAAAATTTGGAGCTCGGGCATATCAATCTGAGCGAGGGATTCTGAAACGGACTGCTTTGCCTTTGTAAATTCCAGGTTGCCCATACGAATTTCTTCCATGCATTTAATCAGCGCGGAAAGCTTGTCCGCAGCCTTTACATAGCTCCAAAGCGTTTCATCCTGCGCCTGCTTTGTAAAGAAAGGCTCATATTCGGCGCGCAGATAATCCGGGAGCATCCCCAGCAGCTTTTCTGCCGCTACGGCCTCAACCTCCCTGTAAGCGTCCTTAATCTGCGGATTAAAGTACTTCACCGGCGTGGGCATATCGCCCGTTATGATTTCCGTACAGTCATGAAACAGCGCAAGCGCCGCCGTGCGCTCGGGCTCGGTATTTTTCCCCAGGCGCTTTTTACCGATGAGCGCCAGCGCGTGCGCAATTACAGCGACCTCAAGGCTGTGTTCACTGATATTTTCCTTCCTGGTGCTGTTCATAAGCCCCCAACGGTCGATATATTTCATTCTGGAGAGCATCGCAAAGAAGCTGCTTTCTGCCAAAATAACACCTCATTTTTCTTTTGCTGTAACTATTCTACAACAATTTTTTAAGAGTTTGTGACAAAACTATTAATTTATTACTTTGTCGGAATAACAGGTGCAATCGCCGTCGGATTGTGGTATAATACCATAGTTATATTGTGTACAAGTCGGCTTTATTTTTATAAATACAGGCGGATGGAAGGGGTTCATTCCAGACATTTCCGGCTTGTTTTCGTTAAAATATATAAGGCGGTGGACATATGAAAGCGGCACGGCTGCCCTCTCCAGCAGGAAAGAAAAGATATTGGCATAAAGCGTTTTTATTAGGCCTTTGTCTTTCTTTTTTATTTTTCCTCCCCTTTTTGATTTACGACCAGGGATTGTTTTTATATTACGGCGACTTTAACGTCCAGCAGATTCCCTTTTACCAGATGATTCACGACAGCATTCGTTCAGGTAATTTAGGATGGAGCCATACGACCGATTTGGGCGCGAACATTGTCGGTTCTTATTCCTTTTACCTGCTGGGCAGCCCGTTTTTCTGGCTGACGCTGCCGTTTCCAAGCGAGGCGGTTCCTTACCTGATGGCGCCCCTTCTCATGCTTAAATTTGCATGCGCGTCGCTTTCCGGTTATGTTTTTCTGAAACGTTACGTGCGCAGCAGGGATTTGGCGGTCATCGGCGGGCTTCTATACGCTTTTTCCGGATTTTCTATCTATAACATATTTTTCAACCATTTTCACGAAGCAATCGTCGTATTCCCGCTCCTTTTGGCGGCGGTCGACGAATATATGTATAACAGGCGGCGCGGCGTGCTTGCTATTGCCGTTTTTGCCAGCTGTGCGTTCAACTATTATTTCTTTGCCGGCCAGGTCGTCTTTGTGCTGATATATTGGATTGTGCGGATGGTTTCCGGCAGCTTCCGTATTACGCTGCGCGATTTCCTGCGTATGGCGGCTGAGGTGCTCATCGGCTTTGGCGCGTCGGCGGTGATACTCGTGCCTTCGGTGCTCGCCGTGCTGCAAAATCCGCGCGTCGACAGCGCGCCGAACGGCTGGGGCGCTTTGCTTTACGGCTCCGAACAGCGCTATATCCATATTTTGGAAAGCTTCTTTTTCCCGCCGGATATTCCCGCGCGGCCAAACTTTACGCCGGATTCCAACGCAAAGTGGGGTTCTGTAGCCGCATGGCTGCCGTTGTTTTCCATGACGGGCGTTATCGCGTTCATGCAGGCAAAAAAGCACACAAACTGGCTGAAAAGGCTAATCGTTACGCTGTTTATTATGGCGTTTATCCCAATCCTCAACAGCCTGTTCCAGCTTCTTAATTCTTCTTATTATGCCAGATGGTTCTATATGCTTACGCTTATGATGTCGCTTGCGACCGTAATATCGCTGGAGAACAGCAAAACGGACTGGCGCAGGGCGCTTACCTGGACGGGTTCGATTACGGCGGTCATTCTTGTGGCCATCGGCCTTATGCCGAATACGACGGAAGCGCAGACCGGGGAAACGGTAACAACCTACGGGCTGATGCAGTATCCCGACCGTTTCTGGGCCTACGGCGCGGTAGCGCTTGTAAGCCTTGCGGTGCTGGCGCTGCTTCTCAAGCTGATGCGTAAAAACAGGAGGAAATTTATCCGTTATACGTATGTGTGCGTCGGCATTATTTCCGTATGCTATTCGTCCTACCTGCTGATTTTGGGAAAAACGCAGGGCTACAATTCACATGAGTTCATAATTCCGCACGTGCTCAATAAGGGCGGCGAAATCGACCTGCCTGACACGAACAGCGCGAGAAGTGATTTTTATAAAACAATGGACAACACGGCGATGTTCTGGCAGATTCCGTCTATTCAGGCGTTCCATAGCATCGTGCCCGGCTCCGTTATGGATTTTTATCCCTCCATCGGTGTAACGCGCGACGTCGGTTCCCGTCCGGAAACGGACGTCTACGGCTTGCGCTCGTTTACCTCGACCCGCTGGCTGTTCGACTACAAGTTCGACGGCGACAGCTTTACGGACGAAAATAACGATACGGCAATGCCCGGCTGGAATTATTACGATACGCAGAACGGATACGACATCTGGGAAAACGAATACTATATCCCGATGGGATTCACGTATGACAAGTTTATTAATGTGGAAAAATACAAGAGCTGCCCGGAAAGCAGCCGCCACCTGCTCTTGCTCAAGGCGATGACCCTTACCGACGGGCAGCTTGAAAAGTACGCCGATATTACCGGCGGAAGCAGCTACGGCGGAAGCTTCACCTATAGCGAGGAGCAGTATAAAGAGGACTGCCTTGCGCGCAGGGAAACCACCTGTACAAATTTTGTGTATGACAGCAAGGGCTTCAGCGCGCAGATTGATTTGAGCGGCAAGGGCGACCAGCTGGTGTTTTTCAGCGTCCCGTATGAGGACGGCTGGAGCGCGGCGGTAAACGGCGAGCCGGCCGATATCGAAAAGGTAAACGTCGGCTTTATGGCAATCCGCGTACCGGGCGGCAAGATAAGCGAAATCAGGTTCAATTACGAAACGCCGGGGCTTAAAATAGGAATGGCTATAACGGGCGCGTGCTTCCTTGCGTTTGCCGTTTATATGCTGTTTTTCCGCGGAAAACGCCCGGATGAGACAAAAAAGAAACAAACCTACCGTATTATGAGAAAAATGAAGGCGAAAAAGGTTCCCGCCGCTTTAGCGGGCGGCCAGGCGCTTCAGCCCGAAGAGGAGCTGTCGCCGCAGGCAAGGGAGCTGCTTGTAGAAATAGAGCAGGAAGAAAAACAGGGGAACCCCGGCAAAGAATAAACCCTTATTTGAAAAGAGGTAATGCGTTATGTCATTTGGAGAACACATTTTAAAATATAAGGACGATATCTTGAAAGACCTAAAGGAGCTTATTGAGATTCCGTCCGTGTCGGCGGACGGACACGAGCTGCCCGCGCAGGCGCTCGGCTGGATGCTCAAAAAAGCCGAATCCTTCGGGCTTGATACGAAAAACGTGCTCGATTTCGCGGGACACGCGCAGTAC
>ENA-UAHZ01000547-UAHZ01000547.1-human-gut-metagenome-genome-assembly--contig:-NODE-547-length-7639-cov-3.638845_pt1 | contig 7639 bp, 7 predicted proteins | sample MGYA00244410_ERZ654371 | MGnify/ENA primary metagenome ERZ654371 (study PRJEB26926, sample SAMN06164914) | human gut metagenome | biome: ENVO:00009003; feature: ENVO:2100002; material: ENVO:00002003...
TTCTGCCTGTCTCGTGGGCTCGGAGATGTGTATAAGAGACAGGTCATGCAGCTCTTTGAAAAATATGTGGCGGTGCTGGGTGATGAATGCATGGATGCAGAGGAATTTACACAGATACTGGATGCAGGACTGGATGCGGCAGATGTAGCAGTCATACCGCCGGGATACGACACCGTGACCATCGGAGATATTGAGAGAACGCGTCTGACCAACATAAAGGTCATGTTTTTTGCAGGCGTAAACGATGGGATTGTTCCAAAGGCGGCAGGAAGAGGAGGCATTATATCACAGTATGAGAGAGAGGCACTTAAGGAGCTGGATATAGAGCTTGCGCCCGGGGCAAGAGAGCAGGCATTTATACAGAGGTTTTATCTGTATCTGAACATGACAAAGCCATCCAGGGAACTTTATATCAGCTATACGAGGCTTGACAGTGAAAAAAAGGCTGCCCAGCCATCGTACCTCATAGGTATATTAAAGGGGATGTTTCCGGAGCTTGTCGTGACTGAGACAGAGGATGTAGAACAGCTTTTGGATATATCAAGCAGGCAGAGTGCTCTGGATTATCTGCTGTCAAATGAGGTGGATGACAGATGGTGCGAGATTGCAGCAGCGGTGATGCTCTATGACGCATCAGTCAGTGATGCAGGGGACGGTAATGAAGTAGACGATAAAGAATTTGCTCAAAAAAATTCCGTGGAGCGGCTCATCAATGCAAGGTTTGAGCATTATTCAAAGGATCCGATTAGCCGAAATGTGGCAAGAAGCATATACGGCAGACACATGGAGGGCAGTATCACGCGCTTTGAGCAGTTTGCCAGGTGTGCATATGCGCATTTTTTAAATTATGGATTGAGGCTTACAGAGCGTGAGGAGAGCGGCTTTACATCTCTTGATATGGGTAATATATACCATGAAGCACTGGAAAGATACAGTAAGAAGCTTGATAGGGAGAGCACTGACTGGTTTAGCGTGACAGATGCAAAAAGAGATGAGCTTGCGATGGAAGCAATAAATGAGGTGATTGATGAGTATGCAGGCTTTGGCATATTTGATACAGCGGAAAGCAAACATTCGATATCACATATGAAGGCTGTCTTTAAGCAGACAGTATGGGCACTCACAACCCAGATACGAAGAGGCAGCTTTGTGCCTGAGAGGTTTGAGTTTTCCTTTTACGAGAGCCTTGATATGGCAAATGATGTGACGGTTGATATAAAGGGACGCGTGGACAGGACTGACACATATACGGATGAGGGCAGGCTTTTTGTGAAGGTGCTGGATTACAAGTCGGGAAATACAGTTTTTGACCTGGTGAAGCTGTACTATGGCACGCAGCTTCAGCTTGCAGTGTACATGGACGCCGTCATGGAACAAAAGAAAGAGGCGCTAAAGCAGGTAAGTGTGGAGCCGGGCGGTATGCTGTACTATCACATCGACGATCCTGTAATTGATTTAAAGGATGTGACACCGGGCACTGAGCTGTCTGAGGAAGAAATCGATCAGATGATATTAAAGAAGCTCAAGCCTGACGGGCTTATCAACTCGGACGAAAAGGCATACAGAGGCATGGACAGGGACTTTGAGAAAAGCTCTGACGTAATCCCTGTCACCTTAAAAAAGGATCAGACACCGGCTGCAGGCTCAAAGGTGGCAAACGCCGAAGAGTTTGATGTGATAACAAGATTTGCGCGAGAGAAGCTTCGCGAGATAGGAAGAGAAATATACGATGGAAATGTTGCCGTCAATCCTATCAAGAACAAGAAAATAGACAGCTGCGCATATTGCGCTTTTCAGGCCATATGCAGGTATGATTCAAGGATACCGGGCTTTAGCGAAAGAAGCTTTAACGGTGACAATAAGGAAGATGTACTTGATAAAATGCGTACACAGATTGCAGCGGCAGAGCATAAAGCATGCTATGGAGATAATAATATAAAGCCATAATCGGGAGACATAATATGGATGTTAAATGGACCAGTGAACAGAAAAAGGTTATAGATTTAAGAGACAGGGATATACTTGCTAATGTATGCGGCAATGGAAGCAGGGATGTAAGAAAGATAATGAACTCTCTTGGTATTCACAAGGGAGATCCCTCAAAATTAACTTATGGCCAACTTTTAAAACAATGTAATATAATATGAACAGATTTAGATTTATCAAAGTAAGAGACGTAAAATCTCCCTCAAGAGGAAACGAAGGAGATGCAGGTTTAGATTTCTATATTCCTGAAGACTTAACTCTACAGGATTTAGTAAAAGCTAATCCACAGTTAATATTCCATTGTGAAATACCTGAACCTGGTAAAGTAACACTTGAATATAATTCAAATAACCAAGTACAAGTCATCTATATTTCTCCCTTTACCCGAATATTGATTCCATCGGGTATCTGTGGTTTATTAGAACCAAGATCTTCTATGCTGATGGCAGCAAATAAATCTGGTATATCAACTAAGAAAGGACTTATATATACGGCTGAGATAGTAGATTCTCCATATACCGGAGAAATTCATATAGGTGTATATAATACTTCTCATGAGTTTCAAGTAATAGAAGCTGGAACCAAGTTAGTACAGTTTATTCATGTACCACTTTATCTTACAAAACCCGAAGAAGTAACTAATGAAGAATTCTACAATGATGCTCAGTATTGGGGAACAAGAGGTAATAAAGGATTCGGATCAACCAATTAATAATCATAATATATGGCAACTTTAGATGAACTAGCGAATAGAATATCGGTATTAGAGAATCGATACTCAACTTTAAACAGTGTAGTGAACGGGCATACTACTGAGATACATAATCTTGATACTAGATTAGATACTGCAGAATCTAAACTAAATAATCATGAGGAACGGATTAAAACTCTAGAAGTTAAAGTAGAAGATCACGAAAGGAGACTTCAACTGATAGAGAACTCTCATATAAAGTATACCGTATCAAGAAAGGTAAAATATCCCAAGAAAGCAGACCAGGGATTCTATCTGTATCTTCCTGAAGATCTTACGATTGATATTCTCATGGAATACAATAACGGAGTAATCAAACAGAAATGGAACTGGTTGAATAGAATCTTCAATCCTCAGGGATTTGGTAAAGTATCATTCGACTTAGATAGAAACAGTGAAGGACACATTAAAACCATCGTTCTTGGTCAGAACACAAGGTTATTAATACCAACTGGTATTCATATTGAAGAATTCACTCCAGTTAAATCCGTACTGAAAGCTGCAAATGAAGAAACTAATTCCATCAACAGTGGGTTAGTATACGGTATAGAAGTACTTGGTCAAGTTCCAGGAGATGAAGTAGTGGTAAGTGTATTCAACCCAACTTCTGAGATTATTGGAATCGAAGCTGGAAGTATATTAGTTCAAGTATTACATTTATTCTCTTATCATACAGTACCAGAAAAAGAATAATTACTATGGATATTTCTAATCTGAAAGGAAAAGCCCCTGAAATCAAACAGGGGCTTGAACTTGAGAATATGTATGAGATTGGCTATCGTCAATTAGACTGTTATAAACCCTTAGAAAGGTTACCAGAATATCCCATGGATATTAACAGTACTAAAAATCAATCTCTTATGAAAACCCTTATATCTCAAGTAGTAGAGGAGTTAATGGAGGGTTATGAATCTACTTCTAATATAAATGATATTCTAGAAAACAAGGGATGGAATACCAATTTATATACCGACATAGAAGAGATTCAGATAATCAACAATCTACAGAATGCTAATGAAGAACAAGCAGATGCAATAGGATTCTTCTTATCAGCTCTGATATATGCTAATATATTGCCAGAGGATATCTATAGTTGGGCAAACAAAGAACTGACTAAAGGGCAAAAGGCAGTAGAAAACTTAGAAGATGTAATGGCATTCGGTATTCATATGATTTTAGAGATGGATGCCGTTAGTAGTATATTCAAAAATTTCAAGCTAATATCCGAAACAATTGAGGATAAAACTTCCGAGTATATAAAGGGATTCAAGGAAATGAGTCCAAATTTGCATACCGATGAGAAAAATATTTTGTTTCAGATAGTGTATGTTTTGAATCTTGCTAGAAATACTCTTAAGAATCGTACATGGAAACAGTCACCAGTAATAATTAAAGAACTAGAATTCCAGGATAGGCTGGTAGAGGCATTCTATTATTATATGGGATTCCTATCAATAATGGGATTTACTCCATTGGGTATATACGAGCTGTATTTCAAGAAAGAACGGTTGAATGAATGGAGAATCACTACACGATATTAATGAAAGGAGGTATTTGTGTCAGGTTGGAATAAACAATTAAATGGCTTAGAGCTTAATACAGAAGAGCAAATCCATTCATTAGAATTTGCTACTTCACAAGAAGCATGGGAAAAGTTAAATGAAGGATTTCTAAGACTAGAATCATCTTTATTTGCAAAAGGTGCTACCGCAAACAGTGGAGTAGCTGTGGTATATAACGTATTTATAAAAATACGTAAAGCTTGGGTAGACCCAGATTTTGATTATGGTAGATGTTTCAATTATAAAGAGACTAAGTGGACAAGCTTACTGAACAATTACATTGATTTCAATAAGCTTGATTTATTGCGTAGTAAGCTGAGAGTACTAAAAACCAAGTATAATCAGAATTACAACATTACTTATATGTTTAATAATCATCATGATAACGGTAAACAATGTTTAATTGCTGCTACATTCTCCAAACGATTTGGGGAAGACATACCTGTTATTACAATGGTAATCAGGGCATCCGAGATAACAAAAAGGTTAATCTTCGACTTCTTACTAATACAACGAATGGCGGAATATGTGTACGGACCAGAACAATCAGTACAAATCAATTTATTTGCCACTCAAATGTATGGGAATGTAGAAACACTTCTGATGTATCATACTCATAAACCTTTGAAGAAGGTATTAAAGGGAACTGATAAGGAAAATTCTTGGATAAAGAGGTTGAATGAGGTATTTGATAAATTTCAAAACGGTAAAGAGAAAGATTTCTCTAGTTTTAAGGTATTCTTTAGAAGTTTTAAAGTGCTTCGACCAGATTTATATAAGGAAACATATAAATCTATGAAAGCAAAGGAATTACTTCTTGAATATGAAGATATCGAATATCCCGAGAATGTAATCTCTTACTCTCAACGTAAAGCATATAAGAAGAAACTTTTAAAACAGAAGAAATGAGAATTTATAGCAGTAGTTATGAGTTAATGTCTGAAATGGGCAGAGAACTCAACAGTTATGGTCAAACTGTAAAACCAAAGACTTACCAGAATAAGAATATTGAAGGTAATGAAGATTTTGTAACTAAAGAGATCATTTGCCAACAATATTGCTTAACTTCTTTGCAAGATCCAACGTGGTTATTCTTCTATTCAAGGTCTAGGGAATGGGCAGATGCTGAGTTCCAAGAAAGGATTAATACTTCTGAGGTAATTAACCCGGGCAAAGCTTGGGAATTAAGAAAAGACTTATGGGAACAGTTTTTGGTAGATGGTAAATTTGATTATACCTATAACGAAAGGATGGTAATTCTTCCCTATACCATACAATTACTAAGATCAGATTCTGATACTCGTAAAGCGGTATTACCTATATTTAATGGTAATGGTGAAGATGATACTCTTTATTATCATGATAAACGTATACCCTGCTCTATGTACTATGATTTCCTTATCCGAGAGAATAGTAAGAGAGAGAAGGTATTACACATTTGCTATCACCAAAGAAGTTCGGACTTTGTTACTCACTTTGGTAATGATGTATACCTTGCATGGAGACTAATGGAATATGTAGCTAAAGAGGTTGGAGTAAAACCAGGTTATTTGTATCACACCATAGACTCATTACATACTTATCAAAAAGACTGGGATAAGTTAGCCAGTTCTCTAAGAGTATTTGAGGATACTATCATATAATATACATGCTTTATTTCTATTTTGTTTTGATGTCATTTTCGCAAAATGATTTAAAGTAACTCATATCAGGTTTAAGGTTTAAGGAAGTAGGTCTGGGAAGATATACTTCCTTATTTTATTTAAAACTTCTAGTATGGAAACGAAATATAAGATTATAACCAATAAACAAGAGCTAAAGAAACTTATCCAATGCTGTAAGCAAACTGGTTATGCTTCTGTAGACTTTGAAACAAATGCCGAGCCAATATATAATAAATCTTTTAAACCCACTATATTATCAGTAACTTTTCAACCGGGTTTTGGATGTTCTATACCTTTAGACCATTTCGAAACAAAGAAGTATACTTCTAGTGGTTGGAATTGGAAAAAGATGCTTCGTAAATTTGGTGAAGAAGTAATTGAAAATCCAAATGTAGTTAAGGTTGCTTGGAATTATAAATTTGATGATCAGATATTTCAGAAGTATAATATCTATTATCGAGGAGTATGTTTGGATGGTATGCTTGCTAAATATCTCTTGAATGAAGAAAAACCCAATGACTTGAAGTCCATGGTAAGAAGGTATTTACCAGAATACGGAGATTATGAAAAGCAAGATAAATTCGATAAGATTCCATGGGATAAAAAAGAAATGGAACCTCTTTGCCACTATGGATGTCAAGATACTGATTATACTCTTAGATTAATGCTTTTTTTCGAAAAGAAGCTAATTGACTTGGGATTATATAATACTTACCGTAATTTAATCATGACTGCTTCTAGGGTATTAACTTCTGTAGAAAAGAATGGTTTATATGTAGATAGGGTATTCAACCAAGAATTGTTAGATTCTTACTTACCAAAGATAGAAGCAGCTAAGGAAGCAATATATAATTTGCCTAAAGTAAAGAAGTTTACTAAACTATATAATCAATCCAAGATTGAAAAATACATTGCTAAATTAGAGGAAGAGATAGAAAATTTAGACCCTAGAGTAGATAAGAGAAAAATACAATCTAGGGAACAAAAGATTACTAATATAAGGGCAGGAGTTTTTACTACTAAAAAGGAATTAGAGTTAATTAGACCTGTAAGTTTAGGTAGTTCAGTAGATTTACCTCAATTAATGTATTCAGAGGAAGGATTTAATTTTGAGGTAATCAAAAAGAATGATTCTGGTAAACCAAGTACTGATGAAGAAACTCTTACTAACTTAAGATTAACTGTCAAAAAACCTGATTCACCAAAGGCAGTATTCTTGGATAGTTTATTAGAGTTGAGAGGTTTAGAGAAAATGTATAAAACCTATATTGAAGGTTGGCATGAGAAAACCCAAGATGATGATAGATTACATGGAAGATTCCTTATTCATGGGACAACAAGTGGAAGATTGTCTTGTATAAGTGGAGATTCTTTAGTTCTAACAAATTATGGTGAGATACCTATTAGGGAGTTAGAATATTTCTCTGATGAGGATGATATAAAAGTAATGACTCAAGAAGGTTGGAAACCTTTAGTAGATTTTATTTACAAGGGGGAACAAGAGATGTATGAAGTTACTTTAGAAGATGGAACTTCTATTAGATGTACATTAGATCATAAATTTATAACTAATCAAGGGACTAAAAGTTTAAGGTCAATCTACAACAGTTCCCGAAAAACTATATCTAATAAAATTAAATTATTAAGACTGTCTCTTATACACATCTGACGCTGCC
>ENA-UAHZ01000548-UAHZ01000548.1-human-gut-metagenome-genome-assembly--contig:-NODE-548-length-7638-cov-3.936832_pt1 | contig 7638 bp, 8 predicted proteins | sample MGYA00244410_ERZ654371 | MGnify/ENA primary metagenome ERZ654371 (study PRJEB26926, sample SAMN06164914) | human gut metagenome | biome: ENVO:00009003; feature: ENVO:2100002; material: ENVO:00002003...
TCGTCGGCAGCCTCAGATGTGTATAAGAGACAGCCCGGGGACTGCTGCGGCGGGGGATCGCCTTTCTGATCCTGGCGGCGGTGCTGGGGGCCATGACGGCCCTGCTGGAGCTGGGCGGCATGTCCTGGGCCATGACCGGGGTGTGCGCGGGCTGCGGCGTGATGGAGCTGGTGCTGCGGGGTATGATGCGGCGGAATTACCGGCACAGCTGGCAGCAGTTCCGGCAGCAGAACGGCCCCGACGGCACCGTAAACTTCGACGCCGGCGGCATCCGGGAGGAGAACGAAAAGGGCAAGCCCACCCATTTCGACTGGGCGGACTGGGACGTGTGCGTGGTAACCCCCAAGGTCATCGTGCTGACCTTCAAGACCCCGGTGCTGCTGTTCTTCCCCTATTCCCGGGAGGCGGCCATCACCGTGGCGCATGCCGCCCGGGCCTTCGGAAAAGAGGACAGCCTGGTGTGTCGGAAGCGGATATGAAAGTGAATCGTGTTGAAGCAGCCGTCGGTCAGACGGCTGTTTCGGCGTTCAGGGGGGCGTGGGGCGCCAGGTGTACCGGGAGATTGCCGGAAATGGGAGGATTCTCGGAAGCCGTCCGTAGGGCGCGCTGCCCTCAGCGGGCCGCTGCGCGAGGAACGGATTGCCGCGTCGCTTCGCTCCTGGCAATGACACGGCAAGGAGATCGGCGGAACGCAAAAGCATCCCGCCCCCGGCGATTGCCGGGGGCGGGACTTGTTATATTGCTTTATGCAACGGAAGGTATCACGCAGCCGTTACTTGGCGGCGGCGGCCTTCTTGTTGCGGGACAGGGCCTGGATGCCCTCCACCACCAGCACGATGGCCAGAACCACCAGCAGGATGGCGATGATCGCGCGGATGTAGAACCAGGCAACACCCTCGCCGCCGGCAGCGATACCGGCAAACTGGGCCTTGATGGTGAACGCCAGGGAGGTCAGGGTCACAATCAGCATGAAGAACATGGGGAAGTAGAACATCTTGTTGTTGCGGCCGATCTTGCCCAGCCAGCAGCACACAGCCAGCAGACCCAGGGCAGCCAGCAGCTGGTTGGCAGCGCCGAACAGAGCCCAGATCTTGGCATAACCGGTCATGCCCAGGGCCACGCCGGCCACCACGGTGATGGCAGTGGCCACATAGGGGTTGGTCACGACCTTCTTCCAGCCGGGCATATTCTCGCGGCTCTCACCGGGGGCGGTGAAGAACTCCTGGAACATATAGCGGGCCAGACGGGTGGCGGTATCCACGGAGGTCAGGCAGAAAGCGGACACGGCCAGGATCAGCATGGAATACACCACGTTGTAGCAGCCGGCGCCGAACACCTTGGAGAACATGGAGGCAAGGCCGGTGGCGAACACCACGGTGGGGGTCACGGTGGTGCCGTCGGCGTACTGCGCCCAGATGTAACCAACGGCGCAGACGGAGATCAGGGCCAGAGCGCACTCGATCAGCATGCCGCCGTAAGCGATGGGCTTGGCGTCCTTTTCCTGATCCAGCTGCTTGGCGGTGGTGCCGGAGCCCACCAGGGAGTGGAAGCCGGACACGGCGCCGCAGGCGATGGTCACGAACAGAGCGGGGAACATATAGCCCAGGGAGGTGCCGGAGGGAGCCAGCGTATCCTTGAAGCCGGTGAAGGCGGGCATATCCACGGTGGGGTGGCAGCCGATGATGCCCACGACCGCCAGGATCATCATGGCATACAGCAGGAAGGAGCTCAGATAGTCACGGGGCTGCAGCAGGATCCACACGGGGGTGACGGATGCGATGGCGATATACAGGCCAACGATGATCATCCAGACGTTGCCGCTGAGATAGATGGGGTGCCACTTCAGGCCGATGTACATGCACACGGCGATGCCGATGACGCCGATGACGGTGGAGATGCCCAGAGGAGCATTCCGGCGATAGACAAAGAAGCCGAAGATGATGGCCATCAGGATGAACATGATGGAGATGATGGCGGTGGAGGCGTTGGCGGCGGAAGCGGCCTTATCCAGCACGCCGTCCACATAGGTGGCCTTGAAGGTGTTGGCCACGATGGAGGCAAATGCAGCCACCACCAGGATCAGGGTCAGGTACGCGAAGATGATGAACAGCTTCTTGGCCCGGGCGCCGATGGCGTCGCCGATGACCTCGCCGATGGACTCGCCCTTATGGCGAATGGAGGCGAACAGGGCGCCGAAATCGTGGACGCCGCCGAAGAAGATGCCGCCGATCAGGACCCACAGCATAACGGGGACCCAGCCGAACACAGCGGCCTGGATGGGGCCGTTGATGGGGCCTGCGCCGGCGATAGAGGAAAAGTGATGGCCCATCAGAACGGGAGCCTTGGCGGGACAATAGTCCTTGCCGTCCTCCAGCTCGTGGGCAGGGGTGACGCGGGAGTTATCCACGCCCCACTTCTTGGCCAGCCAGCCGCCGTAGAAAATATATCCTACGATCAGCACGGCAACGCCAATGATCAGGAACAAAGCAGCATTCATAAACTTCTCTCCTTTCGAAACAATTTTCTCTTTTGCTTATGAAACAGGGCCCGTTTGAGCACCTGCGCTGCACTGTGTCCGCTGGCGTTGGTGGCCACGGATTCCTCCGGGAGCACCACCAGAGCGGTATGAAAATCCATCCATCCCCAATAGGACAGCCGGAAGCTCTCGTACCGGCGGCACCGCTTCAGGGCCTTCCGTGCCTCCGGGTCGCAGGAGTCGCACAGGAAGATGGCGGAGATATAGGTGTACATATGGTTGGGGCCGGGCCGGATGCGGGCCCTGCCCTGCTCGTAGGCCAGGCGCTCGCACTGCTCGTAGATCTCCCGGGTCAGGTGCGGAACGGTGAACAGATACACATATTCAAAGCTGTTGGCCTCCCACAGCTTGGCTTTTTTTGACAGCACATATTTGGAGTTGTGGACATAAAAGTCCATCTTCGCCGCCAGGGGAAGCTCCGCCTCCTCACAGCGGGTGATGTCGAAGCTGCCGCCGTATACATCGCACAGCCGCTCCACTGCGTCCTCTCTTGTCATGGTTCCGCCTCCCTTCCGGCAAAATCACCGTTAACGCTTCCTTAACATCAGCTTATGGCGCTTTTGCAATTTTTGCCCAAAAAAACTAGACCCGAAAAAAGTTGACTTTTTCCGGAGTTCGCATGGGTTTTGTAAAGTTGTTTACCGAAAAATTACATTTCATACTATATACCTCTGGTTTTGATCTTGCAAGTGGCAATATTCGACAATTTTCAAGTGTTAATTTTATGTAAATTTTCAGTTGTTTTACATATGGAAAAGTGTTAAGATAGAAGAACACGACACCCCTGACGGGGTGTCGTGTTTTGTTTGCGATTTGGGGCGATTTTTACTCCGGCAACGTTTTCTTCTGGCCCAGACCGATGCGGATTTCCGTTCCCTGGTTGGGCACGGAGGAGGCCCGGATGGTGTGGCCCAGGCTGCGGCAGATCCGGCGGCACAGGTACAGCCCGATGCCGCTGGCCCGGGTGTCCCGGCGGCCGTTGAGGCCCGTGAACCCCCGGTCGAAGATCCGGGGCAGGTCCTCCGGTGCGATGCCCATGCCGGTGTCCCGGATGCACAGGTCATCGCCGTCCATGGCGATGGTCACGGAGCCGCTTGCGGTGTATTTCAGGGCGTTGGACAGCACCTGCTCCACCACGAAGCCCAGCCACTTGGCGTCGGTGACCACGGTGCGGTCCAGGGGCTGATAGTCCAGCCGCAGATGGCGGCGGATGAACTCCCCGGCGAACTTCCGCACCGCCGGGCGCACGATATCGTCCAGGCTGTGGGAGCGGATCACATAGTCGGTGGTGCTGCTGTCCAGCCGCAGGAACACCAGCACCATCTCCACATACTGCTCCACCCGCATCAGGTCCCCGGACAGGGAGCGGGCCAGGTCGGAGTCCTCGTTCTGCAGGGTCAGGCGCATGGAGGCAATGGGAGTTTTGATCTGGTGGGCCCACATGGTATAGTAGTCCACCATGTCGCCGTAGCGCTGCTCCTCCTGGGTGCGGATGGCCCGGCGGCTTTCCGCCAGCAGGGTCACAAGGCTGCGATAGTCGGCCTCCGTCACCGTGTCCGCCGGGGGCAGGGCGTCGGCCAGCTCCTCCGGCAGCTGCCGCAGCAGCTCCAGCCGCCGGTGCTGCCGCAGGACCCGGCGATAGTCCAGGGTCAGCAGCACCGCCCCGGCGGCGGCGCACAGCACAAAGGGATAGGCCACCGCCCGCAGCGGCAGCTGGTACAGGGCGAAGGCGGCGGCGAAGATGCCGCCGAACAGGAAAAACGCCAGCAGCGTCCTGCGCCGCTGCCGCAGATATCCGGTCAGCATAGCCCTCACCCCACCATATAGCCCAGGCCCACCCGGGTGGTGATGAACCCCGGCAGACCGGCGGCGTCCAGTTTTTTCCGCAGACGGACGATGTTCACGGTGAGGGTGTTCTCGTCCACGAAGCTGTCGGTTTCCCACAGGCGCTCCATGAGCTTCTCCCGGCTCACCACCCGGCCCTTGCTCTGCATCAGGCACAGCAGGATCCGGTATTCGTTTTTGGTCAGGGAGACCCGCTGGCCCTGATAGGTCAGGGTGTTGTCCCCGGTGTTCAGCAGCGCGCCGCGATGCTCCAGCACCGGAGCCGAGGCCCCGAAGTCGTAGGTCCGGCGCTGCAGGGCCTGAATTTTGGCCATCAGCACGCTCTGGTCAAAGGGCTTGGCGATAAAGTCGTCAGCACCCAGGTTCATGGCCATGATGATGTTCATATTGTCCGCCGCAGACGAGATAAAGATCACCGGCACCCGGGAGACCCGGCGGATCTCCGTGCACCAGTGGTAGCCGTCGAAGCAGGGCAGGCCGATGTCCAGCAGTACCAGATGGGGGTCAAAGGCGGCGAACTCCTCCATCACGTGCCGCAGATCCCGGACCTGCCGCACCTGTAAATTCCACAGCTCTCCCTGGGTCTGCACCGCCTGGGCGATGCCCCGGTCATCCTCCACCATCAGCACCCGATAGACCGCATGCTCCTCCATGGTCTCACCTCCTGTGTGTTTTTCCCCATTGTAGCAGACTGGGGGCCGTTTGACAAGAAAAACCGCCCCCGGGAAACCGGGGGCGGCGGTGCGTTTGTTATTGGTCCGGGTTGGTGGTGAACAGGCCCACCACGTCCTCCAGGGCCAGGCTCAGGGTGATGGCCTGGGCCTTGGTGCTGGGGCCGGCCTGGGCCATGATGGCCTGCATGATGGCGTTTTTCTCGCTGGTGGGGGCCACGATGAAGATCATCTCCCGCTCCTCGGCAATGGACATGCCGAAGAACTTCCCGGCGTCCTCGGCTCCGGTGCTACGGGTATGGACAATGGTGCCGCCACGGGCTCCGGCGGAACGGGCCGCCTCCATGACCTTATCGGTGTAGCCCTGGTTGGCGATGGCAACGATCAGCTGATAGGCTGCTTCCTTCATGGTATGGTCCTCCTCAATGTCGATTTCCGGGGCCTTGGAGGGGTCGCCGGAGGTCAGGTAGTTCATGGCGGACTTGCCGCCGATGCTGCTCAGGGGCAGGCAAACGGCGATGCCGCTGCCGGGGGCGGTCAGGTGCATGGTGGACACCAGCTCCTTCACCAGGGTCTCCTTGCAGGCGGGCGTCACCACGGAGAACAGCACGGCCTTCTCCGTGGCCTCCAGGCCCAGATAGCTCAGCACATCGTCGCTGGCGGTGCCCCGGCCCAGGGCCGTGAACACCACCGGCGCGCCGAAGGCCCGGTAAAAATCCACAAACCGGCCGGAGCCAACCACCCGGTTGGTGATGGTGATCATAAGATACAGTCGTTTCATTGGGTTTCCTCCTATGCCAGCTCGATGATCTCTTCCACTTCGGCCACGGCCACGGGGGCGGTGCGCTTGATGCGGCACTTATAGCTGACGCCCAGCAGCTGGATGGTCACCAGGGGGGTCATGGCCACCATGGCCACCACGCCGAAGGCATCGGTGACCACGTTGCCGCCCAGGGCGTCGCAGGCACCCATGGCGAAGGGCAGCAGGAAGGTGGCGGTCATGGGACCGGAGGCCACGCCGCCGGAGTCGAAGGCGATGGAGGTGAAGATCTTCGGCACCACAAAGGACAGAGCCAGGCTCAGGGCATAGCCCGGCAGCAGGAACCACATGATGGAGATGCCCGTCAGCACCCGGATCATGGCCAGGGCCAGGGACACGGATACGCCGATGGACAGGGCCAGATTCATGGCGCTGGCGGGGATGGAGCCGGCGGTGATCTCCTCCACCTGGCGGTTGAGGATGTGGACGGCAGGCTCCGCCGCCACGATGAAGTAGCCGATGACCATGGCGATGGGAATCAGCACCCAGCTGCACTCCAGGGAGGCGATGCTCTGGCCCAGGAAGTTGCCCACGGGCATGAAGCCCACGTTGACGCCGGTCAGGAACAGCACCAGGCCCAGATAAGTATACAGGAAGCCCACGATCATGCTCATGACCTGGCGGCGGTTCAGGCGGCGGGTCAGCAGCTGGAAGATCAGGAAGAACCCGGCAATGGGGGCCAGGGACACCAGAATTTCCTTGAAATATTCCGGCAGAGCGTGGGTATAGGAGCGGAACATCTCCACGGTGTCCTGGGCGTCGGGCACGGTCACCGGGGTGTAGCTGCTGCCGTCGGGCTTGTATAAAAGGCCCAGCAGCAGCACCGTCAGGATGGGGCCGATGGAGCACAGGGCCACCAGACCGAAGCTGTCGCCTCCGGCGTGCTTGTCGTTGCGGACGGCGCTGACGCCCACGCCCAGGGCCATGATAAAGGGCACGGTCATGGGGCCGGTGGTGACGCCGCCGGAGTCAAAGGCGATGGACCAGAAGTCCGGGGACACGAACATGGCCAGGGTGAACACCACCGCGTAAAACCCGATGAGCAGATAGGACAGGGGAATGCCCAGCAGGATACGCAGCAGAGCGATGACCAGGAACACGCCCACGCCCAGGGCCACGGACCAGATGATGACATTGTTTTCAATGGCGGGGACCTGGCTGGCCAGAACCTGCAGGTCCGGCTCCGCCACGGTGATGATCACGCCGATCAGGAAGCTGATGGCCACGATGATCCACACCTTCTTGGAGCGGGTGATTTCCTTACCCACGGCCTCGCCCAGGGGGATCATGGACATCTCGGAGCCCAGGGAAAACAGCCCCATGCCCACGATCAGCAGAAGGCTTCCCACCAGGAAGGCCATCATGGCGTTGTTGGACACCGGGGTTACGGTGAAGCACAGCAGCAGGACGATGGCCGTGATGGGCAGCACCGAGGTCAGGGACTCCCGCATGGGCTTGCGGAAAATCGCCAGGACCTGCCCCTTCTCCCGGTGCTTCCGGCGCAGGCGGGCCTGCTGGGTCAGCAGATCAGGTTTCTTGCGTGACAACAAACAATTCCTCCTTCAAAATTCCGGCAATCAAAACGATAGCGTACCTGTCCGGCTTGGCGGGCAGATACGCAAACTCTACCATTAACAAATATAATACCATAGCTTCCCATTTTCAGCAAGAAAGAATCTGTAAAAAAAGTGTGAACATCTGACAGGTAAAACTCCTTGTCAGCGGTAGAAAATCCAGAAAAACACTCCTCTTTTGCATGTTTACTC
>ENA-UAHZ01000600-UAHZ01000600.1-human-gut-metagenome-genome-assembly--contig:-NODE-600-length-7256-cov-4.279683_pt1 | contig 7256 bp, 7 predicted proteins | sample MGYA00244410_ERZ654371 | MGnify/ENA primary metagenome ERZ654371 (study PRJEB26926, sample SAMN06164914) | human gut metagenome | biome: ENVO:00009003; feature: ENVO:2100002; material: ENVO:00002003...
TGGTATGCGCTTTCAATCCTTGTGGGCGCGGTCGTCGGCATGTTTATGCTTGCCATTCTCAAAAAGCCAAAATACACAGTTGAAAAAAAGCAGAAAAGGGCAAAATAACCGCTTAGATATAAATTTATAAACCAAAGGAGTCTTTATTATGGTAACGAAAAAGATTACACTGACGAACGGTTCCGGCTTCCACATGCGCCCTGCGGGCGTGTTCGCTAACGCGATGGGCAAGTACCAGAGCGACGTGTGGATTATCCACAATGGAAACAAGGTGAATGGAAAAAGCCTGATGAATATTATTGCCGCGTGCATCAAGTGCGGCAGCGAGGTGGAAATCGAATGCAGCGGCGCAGACGAGCAGCAGGCGCTCGACGAGGCTGTGAAGCTGATTGAATCGGGGCTCGGTGAATAAACGGCGGCAGGTAAAGAGGTGAGCGTTATGTTAAAGGGGATAGGCGCGTCCCCCGGAATCGGCATCGGACGGGTGTTCCTAATTCGGGAGCATAATTTAAGCTACACGCCAAGACAAATAGAAGACGTACAGGCGGAGCTTGGACGCCTGCGCGAAGCAATTGAAGGCTTTTGTACCGCTGCCAGGGCGAAGGCAGACAAAATTGAACAGAACGTCGGGGAAAAAGAGGCGGAAATCCTCAGGGGACATGTGCTGATGATACAGGACCCCTACATGGCCGGAGAAATTGAAAAGCTCATCGAGGGCGGCCAGTGCGCCGAAAGCGCGCTCGAAGCCATCTGCGATATGTTTATCAATGTGTTTTCCTCAGCGGAAGACGATTTGACAAACCAGCGCGCTGCCGACGTGCGGGACGTGAAGGAAGGCATTCTGCGTATCCTGCTGGGGCTTGAGGAAACCGATATTTCCGACGCGCCGCCGAACACCGTGCTTGTTGTTAAGGAGCTTACTCCCTCCATGACGGCGGGTATACGTAAGGAAAACGTCGTCGGCATTATTACCGAGATGGGCTCCAAAACATCGCATTCGGCAATCCTTGCCCGCGCGCTTGAAATCCCGGCGGTGCTCAGTGTGGAAAACGCGGTGCAGGTGCTTGCCGACAAGCAGGCGGTTATTATAGACGGCGCAGTGGGGAGCGTTATCCCCGACCCGGAGCTTGAACAGGTAACAGAATATACAAGGCTGCGCGACGAGTTCATCAAGGAGCGCAAAGCGCTTGGCAGGTTTATCGGCAGGGACACCAAAACGGCGGACGGCAGGCGCGTTGAGCTTGTGGCGAACATCGGTAACCCCGAGGACGCGCAGAAGGCGCTCGACTGTGACGCGGAGGGCGTGGGGCTGTTCCGTACAGAATTTTTATTCATGGATAAGGCTTCCCTTCCAAGCGAGGAGGAGCAGCTCGAGGCATACAAAAAGGCCGCGCTTATCATGAAGGGCAGGCCGGTTATCATCCGCACGCTCGACATCGGCGGCGACAAGGAAATTCCGTACCTCGGCCTGCAAAAGGAAGAAAACCCGTTTTTGGGCTTCCGCGCGGTGCGATTCTGCCTGAAAAGGCCGGATGTTTATAAACCGCAGCTGCGCGCCCTGCTGCGCGCAAGCGCCTTTGGAGACGTGAGGATTATGATTCCGCTCGTCACCTGCGTGGAAGAGGTTACAGAGGTGAAAGCGCTTATAAAAGAATGCATGGAAGAGCTGGACTCAGAACAGAAAAAATATGACCCCGGCATTAAAATAGGCGTGATGATGGAAACCTCGGCTTCGGCTGCCATTGCAGATTTGCTTGCAAAGGAAGCGGATTTTTTCAGTATCGGCACGAACGATTTGACGCAGTATACCATGTGCGTGGACAGGGGAAACGCAAGCGTTTCTTACCTCTATTCCCATTATAATCCCGCGGTGCTCCGCTCTATAAAAAGAATAATCGAATGCGGCAAACAGGAGGGTGTACCGGTCGGTATGTGCGGGGAAGCCGCCGCGGACGCGCTGCTTATTCCGCTGCTGATTTCCTTTGGGCTGGATGAATACAGCGTCAGCCCCACCGCCGTTCTGTCCACAAGAAAAGCAATTTCCCTGTGGAGCAAAAAGGACGCGGATGCTCTCGCGCAGCGGGTCATGGAGCTAAAAACAGAAAAAGAGGTTTTGGCCTGTTTAAGAGACAACAAAAAATAATTTTTAAATATGGTTTTTTAAAAGGCCCTGCGTTACACCGCGGGGCCTTTTCATGCCGGGGATTGACGAACAAAAAATCGGGCGCTACAATAAAGAAGAATTTTTAACAGCAAACAGGAACGTTATCGAAATAATTGGGGTATGATAGATACAGAGAAATTTAGGATAAGGGGAAAGCCTATGAAGAAAATCCTAGCCGTTTATACAGGCGGCACGATTGGCAGCGCGCAGGAGGGTAATACCGTTGATGTTTTAAAATCCGGCTCCTGTCATCTGCTGGAATATTACCGTAGGGAATACGGCGAAGATATACAATTTGAGACGGTCCAGCCTCTCAATATTTTAAGTGAAAATATCGGTTTTGACCAGTGGAATACCCTTTGCAATACGCTTTTATCCCTGCCGCTTTCCGAATACGACGGTATGGTTATAACGCACGGCTCCGATACGCTTTCCTATACGGCGGCGCTTGTCGGTATGGTAATGCGCCATACTCCTATACCAATCGTTTTGACGGCGGCAAATTACACGCTTGCCGACAGCCGGAGCAACGGATTACGTAACCTGAAAAGCGCGGTCGATTTTATTACATGCAGAATCAAAGGCGTCTTTGTAATCTATGAGAATACAAAGGGAGAGGCCGTTGTATATCTTGCGACGCGCCTGTGCGAATCCGACCCGTACCGGGACGAATACGGCTCCTTCGGAGGCGAACCGCTCGGGAGGATGGCGCACGGCGTGTTCTTTCCTGTGCTTTCGCCCGTAAACCCTTCCCCACGGGAGCTTAACCATAAATTTGAAAAGCTATTTGAAGAGGTTCAGCTGCAAAAGAAGGTGCTGCTTATCCGCCAGTACCCGGGAATCGATTATACGGCGTTTCAACTGGAAAAGTACCGCGCGGTGCTTTTGTACCTTTACCACAGCGCGACCGCCTGCACCGCACAGGGGGAAAGCAATGTCCTTGATTTAACAGAAAGGTGCCGTTCACAAAATATACCTGTCTGCGCCGCGTCATTTAAGGGCTCGGGTATCCAGACAAACTACGCAACGGCAAAGGAGCTGCTGGCGCTTGATGTAATACCGCTTTTCAACATCTCGCCCGAGGCGGCGTATGCAAAGCTCTGCCTCGCGGCAAACGCGGGGGAAGAGGCGGCGCGCAGGCTTATGGATGAAACGGTTTATTTTGAAGCCCTGCGCGATTTTGCATAAAATGCGCGGCATAGAATATTTTTTAAGCTTTGGCGGGCGGCGTACTTCATCCTGCGCCGTCTTTTTTTGAATTAAAATTGTCAGGCTGAAAGCTCAAGTAAGCTCAAGCGTCATTTCATGAAAGATAAAAAGGCGTGCCTTCGGTTTTTATGCCGCGGGCACGCCTTTATTATATGAATCGTCTATATGAATCGTCGTTATTCGGGCTGCTCAAAGCAGTCCGGAAACTTTTCCCTGAGGTTGCGCATGTCTGTAATATCCTTTTCCCTTAATTCATAGCCGCAGTGGAACAGCCTTTGCGCTGGCGCTGAAATACAGGGGACAGCCCTGCCCTCATATATGGCGGAGGTAAACCACCCGGGCTCAAAATGATACCAGCCGCCGTTTAAGTCGGCCAGCCTGGCGCTTCCGTCCTCCTCAATTTCCATCGGATGGATATCGACGACGCAGCCTTTCGGGTGGCACAGCTCTATGCGGGTCGGGCTCCAGTCTGTTGTAACCGCATAGCCTTTATCCTTCAGTGCGGCCAGCAGGGGCTCCGTAAAGTCCGCGTCAAAACCGATATCCACATCCCTGTGCTCGCGGTTCTGTTTTCCGAGCAAAATATCGACGCCCCAGCCCCCTTCTATCCAATACCTGATATGAAGGCCGTCGAGCAGGTTTAGGATTTCCAGTAAATCCTCCTTGCCTGTAACTTCTCTTATTTCCATGGGTTTTCCTCCATTCATAATAATGCGAATCACCGTTAACACGGCGTCCTATGGCAGATGAACCTGTTTCGCCGCAATTTTTTCCGTAAACGCCTGGTCGTGCTCGACAAAGAGCATGGACGCGCCGCACGACAGGAGCAGCTGTTCTATCTGCATACGGGAAAAAACGTCGATAAAATTGAAAGGCTCATCCCAAATATACAAGTGCGCACGCTTGCAGAGGCTTGCTGAGAGCAGCACCTTTTTCTTTTGGCCGCCGCTGTATGCCTGCATATCCTTCTCAAACTGTACGCGTGAAAAATCGAGCTTGCGAAGGATTGCCTTAAACAGGCTTTCGTCGATTGCCTGCTCCCGCGCAAAATCTGAGAGCTTCCCGCTGAGAAAAGAGGTATCCTGTGCCACATAAGAGACAATCAGCCCCTGCGGCCGTTCCAATATCCCGTTGTAAGGAACATCAAAGCCGGCGGCAAGCTTTAATATGCTCGACTTGCCCGCGCCGTTTTTACCGGTGATTGCAATGCGTTCGCCCCGGTCCAGCGTAAAGCTGATTTCGCCGCATACCTGCTTTTCCCCGTAAGCAATGGAAACGCCGCGCAGGGAAAGCAGCCGGCTGCTGTGGAAGGGGAGAGGCATGATTTTCAGGCTGTCCGACGACTCAATGTTTTTGAGCAGCTTTGATTTTTCTTCCAATGCGTTTTGCTGCCTGGACTCGATTGCCTTGGAACGCTTCATCATTTTCGCGGCCATGTGCCCGATATGTCCCTTGTCATCCGCATCTTCCCCGTACTTGCTTTTTTCCGTCTTTTCAGACCACGCGCCGGCGCGTTTTGCCGCCTGCTCCAGCCGCCTGATGTCTTTTTTAAGCCTTTCGTTTTTTGTTAGCTCAAATTCATCCTGCCGCCTTTTATTTTCATACCATGTTGAAAAATTGCCCTTTTGTATTTCGATGTCCATTTTGTTAATGGAAAGGATATGGTCAATACACCGGTCGAGGAACGCCCTGTCGTGTGAAACGAGCAAAAACCCGCTTTTTGTGCGAAGGTAGTCGCCTACAAGCCTGCGGGCGCGCAAATCGAGATGGTTGGTCGGTTCGTCGATAAGCAGAAAGCTGTTTTCCCTGAGAAAAAGCGCAGCCAGCAGCACCTTTGTCTGTTCGCCGTTGGAAAGCGTCTCAAACGGCCGGTATAGCACGTCCTCGTCCACCTCAAGGCGCGAAAGCTCCCGCAGCAGCTCCCACTGCATGCAGTCCGGATTGATAGAACCAAGAACGTCGCAGGTAAGCTGCGAAGGGTCGGGAACCTCATAGGGGAAATACTCAAACGAGACGCTGGAAGAAATCGTCCCGCTGTATTCGTACTGCCCGAGCAGGAGCTTTAAAAAGGTAGTTTTCCCGCGCCCGTTGCGCCCGGTAAAGCCGAGCTTCCATGCGGTGTCGATTTGGAAGGATACCTCCTCAAAAATATTGTCGTAGCTCCCTTCGTAGGCAAAGGTTAAGTTTGATACATTGATTAAAGACATAAAAATCCGCCTCCTGTCGCATAAAAATAGCCGCAGGAAAGTAAATTCCTACGGCTCACAGCATACGACAAAAAGCGCCCAATACGGCGCGGGCGTATCTGAAGAGCGAAAAAATCCGGTAACTTTCCTGCTTACTGCATGACAAAACAGGCGGTCGTCCGCCTTCCCGTTTTATCGTGCAAATTCAATTCAGCAAGAAAAAATACGCATTTTTCCACTCCATTCTATTTTATTTGTTTTATCATAACGCGGCAGAATGGTTTTGTCAACCCTTTTCCCCGCGCTATCTCTGGATAATATACGCCATATATCCGATATACGTCAGCACCATCAGGAGGCCGAACGGCCTGTCCAGCTTTTTACGTATGAGCAGGTAAACGAGTATGACCGCGCTCATTGCAATCAGCACGACCAAATCCCAAACAGACTGCATATTGACCCCGATGGGGGAGATTACGGTCGAAAGCCCCATCACGAGCAGGATGTTGAAGATATTCGAGCCGATGGCGTTGCCGAGCGCAAGCCCGTTTTCCCCTTTGCGCGAGGCGACAATCGAGGTCACAAGCTCCGGCAGGGACGTGCCTACCGCGACAATCGTAAGCCCGATGAGCGTCTGGCTCAGCCCAAAGGACGCGGCGATGTCCGACGCGCTGTTTACGACGAGCTGGCCGCCGAGCACGATTCCCGCTATGCCAATCAGGATAAAGAGCGCGCTTTTGAGCGGGCTCATTTTTTTAACGTTTTCTTCTGTATCCGCAGCCGGTTTTTTTCTTGCGGTATAAACCAAATATCCGATATAGATGACAAACCCCAAAAGCAAAACGATGCCTTCTATCCTGCCGAGCGCAAGGTTCAGGCTGGCTACGAGCAGCAGTACGGCGCACAGCAGGGAAATCGGCAAATCGCGCCTGATGATTTCCTTTGCGGGGACGACCGGCTTGATGGCCGCGCATATGCCGACCACGACAAGCAGGTTGAAAATATTGGAGCCGATGACGTTGCTCAGGGCAATTTCGTTTTGGCCCCGCACCGCCGCCGAGATGCTCACTGCGGTTTCCGGCGCGCTTGTCCCCATAGCGACGATAGTAAGGCCGATGATGACGGCAGGAACCTTAAAAATACGCGCGACAGAGGAACTGCCGTCTACAAACAGGTCTGCGCCCTTAATCAGCAGGACAAAGCCTAAAATCAGCCAGACATACATCATAGTAAACCCCTTCTTTCTCTTATGATACCGTTTCCGCCTGAACGGCCGGCGCTTTCAAATGTGATTTTTTTACCAGGACAACGCTTAGCAGGAGCGTGACGGCCTCAGCCGCCGGAATACACAGCCATGCGCCGTCCAGCCCGAAAAAGGCGGGGAGGGCCGCCGCAAACGGAATGACCGCCGCAAAGCCGCGCAGGATGGAAAGCACAAAAGACTGCACGGGCCTGGCGGTCGAGGAAAAGAACGACACGGTTACGATGTTGATTCCCATAATCAAAAATACGGTAAAGTAAAGCTGTACGCCGCGGCTTGCAAGCGATAAAAGCTGCGGGTCGTTGTCCCGGTTGAAGACAGACACAATTTGGTCTGTAAACAGGACGCCGCTTAAATACAGCAAAACGCCGAGGCACAGCGCCGTAATGAGCGCAAGGCGGTAGGTTTTTTTAATATCTGTCTCTTATACACATCT
>ENA-UAHZ01000607-UAHZ01000607.1-human-gut-metagenome-genome-assembly--contig:-NODE-607-length-7150-cov-4.167583_pt1 | contig 7150 bp, 6 predicted proteins | sample MGYA00244410_ERZ654371 | MGnify/ENA primary metagenome ERZ654371 (study PRJEB26926, sample SAMN06164914) | human gut metagenome | biome: ENVO:00009003; feature: ENVO:2100002; material: ENVO:00002003...
AGCGTCAGATGTGTATAAGAGACAGGTATCATAACGCTATGGCGATGGTAGAGGCGGGGGCCGCCGTGCTTATTGAGGAGAAGGATTTGACAGGCCAGGCGGTTACCGAGACGGTTGACCGTCTCGCCGGCGATGAAACGGCTTTGCTCAGGTACTCTGAAAATGCGAAGAAGCTTGCGATAACTGACGCAAACGAACGTATTTATTCCGTAATCAAGAAGGTATTGGGCGGTCATATGAACTGACGCGCCCTTTGCCGTTTTTATATAGGTATCAAAAAAGTAAAAGCGCCGCCTTTAAAATGCGGACACTGTCACCACAGACATCCCCTTCACATAGAATATCAAAGGGTTGGCTATTGAGGCCAGAGTTTAGGGTGAAAGGGTGTTCTGTGTGTCGAAACTTATTATAGAAGGCAGCAGCAGATTGTCCGGAAATATAGCGGTGCAGGGGGCGAAAAACAGTGTTTTGCCGATTTTGGCGGCGACGCTTCTTTGCGGCGACCGGTGTGTGTTACATAACTGTCCGCAGCTGTCCGATGTGGAGACGTCTGTGAAAATACTGCGTTATCTGGGATGTACCGTCGAACGCGACGGAACGACCCTGACGGTTGACACACGCCCCCTGAGCCGCTATGATATACCGGATGACCTGATGCGGGAAATGCGGTCTTCGATTATTTTCCTGGGCGCAATCGTTGCATCCGCCGGTATGGCGCGCCTGACCTTCCCAGGGGGCTGCGAGCTTGGACCGCGGCCGATTGACCTGCATGTGAAATCACTGCGCCTGATGGGTATCGATATTGCGGACCATCATGGCATTCTCGACTGTGAGGCGCCCGACGGGCTGCACGGCGCGAAAATCGCGTTATCCTTCCCGAGCGTCGGCGCGACGGAGAACATTATGCTCGCTGCTGTGCTTGCCAAGGGAACGACCATCATCACGAATGCCGCGCGCGAGCCTGAAATCTCCGATTTGGCGGATTTTTTAAACGCCTGCGGCGCAAAGATTTCGGGCGCCGGGGAAGGTACGATTTTTATAGACGGCGTTGGGCGCCTGCATGGGGCGCAGCATGTAATCATACCCGACCGAATCGTCGCGTCGACCTATATGGCGGCGGCAGCGGTCACGGGCGGGGAGCTGACGCTGGAGCATGTGGTGCCGGCGCATCTGGGCTCTATCATCCCTGTGTTCGAGGAGGCGGGCTGCTGTATCCGCAACGCCGGGAACAGCCTGATGATTTCCGCCCCCGAACGCTTAAACGCAGTTAAATTCATCCGCACGATGCCGTATCCGGGGTTCCCGACAGACGCGCAGGCGCCTGTCATGGCGATGACCGCGGTGGCAAACGGCACGAGCGTATTTGTAGAGAACATATTTGAAAGCCGCTATAAGCACGTGGGCGAGCTTGTAAGGCTGGGCGCGAATATCAATGTAGAAGGGCGAGTCGCCGTTGTGGAGGGTGTGAAACGCCTGTACGGCGCGCCGGTTGAAGCGCTCGACCTGCGCGGCAGCGCGGCGCTTGTAGTTGCGGCGCTTGCGGCGGAGGGCGAGACGGAGCTTAAGGGGCTCAATTTCCTTGAGCGTGGATATGAAAACCTTGAGCTTTGTTTGAGCAGTGCGGGAGCCTGCATTAAAAAAGTCTAATATTTCCGGTAAGGATGACGGTGGATATGGAAAACAACGACGTGAAAAATAACGGAAAATCAAACGGAAACGAGCAGAAGAGAAGGCCGCCTTCCCAAAATGGAGGGAGGCCTCAAGGCGCTTCCGCTAAAAACGCGGGCCGGGCAGGCTCCGAACAGGCAAACCGTCAGGGCGCGGGCAAATCCGGCAATCAGGGCGGCACACGCCAGGGCCAGGGCGGTCAAAGCCGAAGTACACAGCAGGGAAGGCCGCACAACGGAGCGCAGCGCCAAAACGGGCAGAAGCGCGGCGCCAATGGCGCGCAAATCAGCAATGGTGCAAAGAAAGGGCAGGGACAAGCCCCTGGGCAGGGCCAGGGTATGCGCCCGGAAGCTGGAAGCCGCCCGCCGCAGAAAAAGGGGGAGCAGAAAAATCCCTCCAGGCCGGCACGCGTGCAGCAGCCGGCAAACAGCCAGGTGAAGAATGGAAAGAAAAACACGGCGCCGAAAGGTAAGCAGAGAAGGCCCGGCGGCTACGGCCGCTCAGAGGAGCCAATTATCCGCAGGGACGATTACGGCGACGGCTTTTATACCGACGAGGTGGAGCTAAAGCGCCGGCGGCAGGTGAAAGAGGAGCGCGGCGCGCGGCAGGAGGAAGAGCTCCAGAAGGAACCGATGTCGCGCCGTACACGCAAAATGATTAATATTGCTGTCTGCGGTGTGATTGTAGCTGTCGTTTTGATTACGGGCGTAGTGCTCTCGCTGACGGTGCTCTTTAAAACGGAAAAGATTGCGGTGGAGGGTTCCACCCATTATACGGAACAACAGGTCGCGCAGGCAAGCGGCCTGGCGCTCGGGGAAAACCTTTTCCTCAGCGATAAGGAATCGGGCGGGAAACGGGTAGAACAAGCGCTTCCTTATGTTGAAAAGGCAGAGGTGGGCATTAAAATCCCAGACACGATTGTCATTAAGGTTACAGAGGCAAAGCCCGCTTACCTGATTGCGCAGGGCGATGACTTCGTTGTCATCAGCACACAGGGCAGGGTGCTCGAGCGCGCAACCAAAAATACTTTTGACGCGCCGATTATCAAGGGCTGTGAGATTACGAAAACCAAGGTGGGGGAGACGGCGCAGATTAAGGATAAAAAGATGCTGTCGATTCTCAATGCCATCACGCAGTCGCTTCAAAAAAACAAGTTTGAAGGAATCAAGGAAATCGACGTGACGGACGCTGCGGCGATTTCGCTCAATTATTCAAACCGCATCAAAATTATACTCGGCACGCCGGAAGACATTGATTATAAAATCAGGACAGCCATGGCGATTATTTCAGAAAAGCTCGCGCAGACTGATATGGGCGTGCTGGACGTATCCTCCTGCAACAGCGGGAAATAGGCCTCCTACTATAACGCCGACAGCTCGCTGTACCCGACGGAACCGGCAACAGAGCCCGCAACCCAGCCGCAGACGGAGCCGGCAACGGAGCCCGCGACCGAACCTTATCCCGGCGAAGGCGGCCAGGACAGCAGCGGTGACGATTCCGGTTCAGATACCAATTATGGCGCCGATACCGACGGGGATGGAATTCCCGACGATTTTGACGGGGACGGAATTCCGGATTATTACGGCGACGGCGGTATTGCCGACAACGACGGGGACGGAATCCCAGACGACCTGGATGGCGATGGAATCCCGGGATAACCGCAGTATTATGGCGGCGGTTATGCGGCGGGGGGATGACGGCATAATATAGAAACCTCATCGTCCTGAAACGTTAAAATGGCGCAAATTTCACGTTTTTTTAAATTTTTCTTTAAGAAAAGATTGAAATTTCCGCGCTCTTGTGATACATTATTCAATAGGCGTATAATCGATTGGGTTATACTGAAAAAAGCTTGCATTATTATCGTTTCAGATAAAGAAACTGATGTGTATTAGGAGGAAGTTCAAATGGCATTCGAGCTTGAAAAAGAGTACGGCAACAATATTCCGGTGATTAAGGTAATTGGTGTCGGCGGCGGCGGCGGAAACGCAGTCAACCGCATGGTGAAAATGGGTGTTCGCTGCGTTGAGTTTATTGCTGTCAATACAGATGACCACGTTTTACAGTTTTCTAACGCTTCTCAGAAGATTCAAATCGGTGAGAAGATTACTCACGGCAAGGGTGCCGGCTCCAAGCCGGAGGTCGGCAGAGAGGCCGCCGAGGAGAACCGTGAGGAAATCACTGATGTTTTAAAGGACACCGACATGGTGTTTATTACAGCAGGCATGGGCGGCGGCACCGGTACGGGCGCGGCTCCTGTCGTTGCAGAGATTGCAAAGGATATGGGTATCCTTACCGTTGCTATCGTGACCAAGCCGTTTGCTTTTGAAGGCAAAAAGCGTATGGAACAGGCTGAAGCGGGTATCGCGGCGCTTCGCGATCATGTCGATTCCCTAATCGTCGTTCCGAACGAAAGGCTCAAATATGCAAGCGAGCAGCGCATTACGCTGAAAAACGCGTTCGACCTGGCCGACGACGTTCTCCGCCAGGGCGTGCAGAGTATTTCCGACCTAATCCTGATTCCCGGCCTTGTCAACCTGGACTTTGCAGATGTTACCGCCATCATGAACAACGCGGGCTACGCGCACATGGGCATCGGTTACGCGCAGGGGAAGGACAAGGCGGAGGAAGCGGCCCGCATGGCAATTACAAGCCCGCTGCTTGAAACCTCTATCGACGGTGCGAAGGGCGTTATCGTCAATATTACGGCTTCCGCCGATATTGGGCTGGACGAAATCGACGTGGCTTCCGCAATGATTACCGACCAGGCTGACCCCGACGCGAACATTATCTGGGGCGCTGTGCTCGACGAGAACCTTGAGGACGAGATGAGCGTTACCGTGATTGCTACAGGCTTTGCTTCCTTCGATAAAAAGGAGGACAACAGGAGCAGCAGCCGCGCCAGCTATTCCCGTACGGAGGTGCTTAGGAACCAGGCGGCTTCTGTAGCGGCGGCAAAGGATGTTGCGGCGCGTAAGAGCAACAGCGACGTAGCGGATGATGATGATACATTCTACGATATTATGTCCATCTTCAACCGTAAGTAATTTAAGAATACATACCGCCCGGTTTGCGCCGGGCGGTTTTTGTTTTATTTGGGCAATTTAATAGGGTACGGCTGCCAGCTGAACCGCTGTACGCTTTGATGAAAAAATGGGAACCATTGAGTTTTCCTTGCGAATGAGTGCGTTCAGCCAAAAACCAGCGGCAAAGGATTATAGGCCGCGCCGTATGCCGCCAGCCTTGGGAATGGTCATGGCGCTTGATTTAGGCATTGAATTCATTGATAAATTATAGTAAAATTTATATTGCTGCAATATTGTTAAAAAATAAGGACAGTTAGACGAACCGCTGTAAAATTAAATTGGAACCATGAAAATGTACTGAAACGACTGGTTTCTTCATAAAACTGCCACTTATTTATGCCTCGCGTGGTATTATAGGCGAAATACAGGCGAGGCATCTGGAAAATATGGGAGAGAAGCTTTTAGATGGATTTTAAGCTAGAAAGAACAGGCCTGCATTGAACAGGCCGGAAATGTGACAATGAGTTAAGAAAAACGGAGGATTATTATGACGACGCTTTATCTGGCGGTTCCATGCTACAACGAAGAGGAAGTGCTTTACGACACGACGGAAAAGCTGCTTGCAAAATTCGGCCAATTGCTGTCACAGGGAAAAATTTCGGGTGACAGCCGTATTATGTATATCGATGACGGTTCCAAGGACCGCACCTGGGAAATCATCTGTGAGCTGCACGATAAAAACCGGCTTGTATCCGGCGCAAAGCTCAGCAGGAACCGCGGCCATCAAAACGCCCTGTACGGCGGCCTGATGACTGCAAAAGAGCATGCTGACTGCGTTATTTCTCTCGATGCGGATTTGCAGGACGACATCGATGCAATCGATAGAATGCTCGAAAAATATGAAGAGGGCTGCGACATCGTTTATGGTGTGCGCAGCAAGAGGGAGACGGACTCCTTCTTCAAACGCTTTACCGCGGAAGGCTTTTATAAAATCCTGAAATTTATGGGCGCGGAGGTCGTGTTCAATCACGCGGACTATCGCCTGATGAGCAAACGCGCGCTCGAGGAATTCGCCCAATTTAAAGAGGTAAACCTGTTCCTGCGCGGAATTGTGCCGATGGTCGGCTTTAAAACAGCGACCGTTACGTACGAACGCAAGGAGCGCCTGGCGGGTGAAAGCAAATACCCGCTGAAAAAAATGCTTTCGCTTGCGTGGCAGGGGATTACCTCCTTGAGCGTCAAGCCCATTAAATTTGTTACGGGACTGGGCGCCGTTGTTTTTGGAATCAGCATTATTATTCTGCTTTGGTCGCTGATTTCCCACGCATTGGGAAGCACAGTATCCGGATGGACGAGCCTTGTGGTTTCCGTCTGGGCGCTGGGCGGCCTTCAGCTGCTTGCAATTGGTATTATCGGAGAATATATCGGGAAGGTTTATCTGGAAACAAAGCAGAGGCCGCGTTATATTATTGAAACTTTTTTAAACGATGAACCGGCCGGAACAGATTTGCAGGACTGAGAATTGAGCAGTAGAAGGAGGCGGCGGGATGCCTGTCCAAAACGGTACGTTTGAATCATTTATGCTTCCATTTGCAGGCGCGCTTAAAAAAATAACCGTTTTTATTCCGCCTGGATTTCAAAAGGAATGCTGCGGCTTGATTTATATGACCGACAGCCAGAACCTGTTTGGCGCAGATGCGCCTTACGGCGGATGGAAGGCGGACGAAGCCGTTTTATCTGAGCAGAAAGCTATTCCCTATATGATTGTTGCCGTAGACAACGCGGATGGAAAGCGGGAAGAAGAGCTGACGCCCGATATAGGCCCCGTGCCGCCTGCGATACAGGCGATAGACGGCCACGATTTCAGCGTACGCAGGGGAATCGCGTTTGCAAGGTTTTTAAAGGAAGAGCTCGACCCGCATATCCGCGGGAAATATCATATCTGCCCGGGTAGGGCCAACACCATTATAGCGGGAAGCTCAAGCGGCGGGCTGGAAGCGTTCTATGTTGGAATGCGTTACCCCGGCACATACGGCTGTATCGCGGCGCTGTCACCGGCGTTTTTCCTGTTTGAAGAGGACACATGGAAACGTTTTTTTGAAAAGCTGCAGCCTGCCCAAAAGAAACATATTCCGTACCTTTACCTTTCTAACGGGGCGGGCGACTGGCTGGAAACCATACTTCTCGGCGGGACGCGCCGTATGGAGCAGCGCCTTATTTCCTTGGGGTACCCGCGGGAGAAGCTTTTATATGAAGAAATACCGGAAGAAAAGCATAATGAAGAGGCATGGCGCAGGCGGTTTCCGCAGGCGCTGCGATGGTTCTTCCAATACAACGAGGAGGAAACGTAACATGAAAAAAATGGTGGCGCTTCTTTTGACAGCGGCGGTATTGCTCCCCTCCGTCCTGCTTTCCGGCTGCAGCGGGAACGGCGAAGGGGATATACAGTTTACAAA
>ENA-UAHZ01000612-UAHZ01000612.1-human-gut-metagenome-genome-assembly--contig:-NODE-612-length-7133-cov-8.573185_pt1 | contig 7133 bp, 3 predicted proteins | sample MGYA00244410_ERZ654371 | MGnify/ENA primary metagenome ERZ654371 (study PRJEB26926, sample SAMN06164914) | human gut metagenome | biome: ENVO:00009003; feature: ENVO:2100002; material: ENVO:00002003...
AATAGTAGTTGAGCCGATCTTGACCGTTGCCTTCTTATCAGCAGGGATAACATACATTGAAGAAGCCGAGTTGCTTACCTCAGAAATGGTGTAGTCGCCGATGCGAAGCCCGTCAATGAAGTTCTCACCCTTGTCATTGGTTTCAAGGATAATGTCATAGCCATTTGCTCCGGTAATTCGGAAAGCGAAGCCCTTGACCTTGCCGTCAGAGGAGGTTTTAACAATCTTCAGGTTGCCACGCATCGCATCATTGATGAAGCCGACGCCTGCCTTGTTCTCCACCTCGTAGGTCTTGCCGTTGGTGTCGATCATCACTTCATACACGCCGGTATCAAGAACAAATCCCTCCGGGGCTTTGGTTTCCTTGACGAAGTAGCGACCATAGAACAGGTCATTCATACCGTATTCACCGATTTCCTTTTCGCTCAGTGTGCCGAGCAGTTCATCACCGTCGTCCAGCTTGCCGCTTGCGTTACTGTCCTTATAGACCTCAAAGGTCGCTCCGGTCAGCTTATTGTCAGGATATTCGGAATCCACCTTGGTCAGATGGATGTTTCCACGGACATACCTGTTGACGATTTCGATCTCCACGACCTGCCCGTCTGCGCCGATGGTCACGGGATAGATGGTGTCATCCAGCACGAAGCCGGCGGGCTGTTCGATCTCACGGACATACCAAGTGCCGTAAAGGATGCTCTCAAAAGAAAAACTACCATCTTCAGCAGAAGTGGTAGTCATCAGAGCGTTTTCCTTTGCAAACTCGCCGTCATCCGTGCGGAACAGTCCAATCAGCGCACCGCCGAGAGCACTGCCGTTTTCATCGACCTTCTTGCCGGAAACCGAACCGTAGATCAGATCATTTTCGATTGCCTTGCCGTCGTTAGCGGCAATCTTTACAACTGCCGTATCCTGACCGGCATACCCAAAGGTAACGGGATACTTGGTATCGGACAGCATATAGTGGCTGTCGGTAGCAAGCTCCTGCACATAGTAGCTTCCAAAAGGAAGATCAGTCTTGATTTTCGCCGTTCCGTCCTCATTCAGCGAGATGATCTCAACAAGACCGTCTGCGGGAATGGAAGTGCCGCTGGCAGATACGATTTCCTCGGCGGCAAACAGCCCAAAGGAAATGTTCTTCATTTCACCGTTATTGCCAATGCCGAAGCGCTCATTCTGCTCGATGGACTTTACAAGGCTGATTTCCACCTTCTGACGCTCGTTCTCGAACGAAGTCGCCGTTTCCGTTACGGCAACATTCTGACCGGCGTAAACAAGCTCGACGCAGTGAGGTTCCGGGTTTAGCACCATCCCGTGGGGTGCTGTGATCTCACGAACCTCATATTTGCCGAGATAGAGTTTACGGCTCACGGCTGTGCCGGTTGCATCGGTTGTAACGGTGTCCACGACCTCACCCTTCTGATTTCGGACAGTGCCGTCCTGCGTGATAATATCCTCTGCGGCGATGATCTCATAGACCGCACCGGGAAGTCCACGCTTTTCATACTGCGGCTGATAGATGGTGGGCAGTTCGTTTCCACTTTCATCTACGCCGCCGATGACGGAAACGCCGAAGAACACCTCGCCGGTTTTTTCCACGGTGATGGTGCCTTTCTGTGCCATATTGGGCTTATCCACTTTTACTACCGTAACCCCGCTTTCTTCTGTGGAATTATCCTCCGTGACATCGAAGTACACGGGCGTTTCATCGAGGACATAGCCGTAGGGAGCCTGTACCTCGACAATAGAGTATCCCTTTCCAAAGGACAGCTTTTCCGGCGTAACAAGAGAACCTTCTGCATTGGTGTAGAACACATCAATGGTGGTGGGCGTCGGGTAAGTGAAGGTCATTGTTACGGGATTACCGTCCGGGTCATAAATCTTAAATCCCGCACCGGCGTAAGGAATGGTCTTGCCGGTTTCTGCGTCCTGCTTCACGATCTTGATGAAGCTGTTAAAGGGTGCATTGTTGATAAGGTAGCGATAAGTCGCCCCATTCTGCGAGATGAACACATCAAAGTCGGGCATCAGCTCGCTGCCTTCCCAGCCGGAAACCTGATGGACGGTGTAGATGCCGTAAGGCATATCCTTGGTCTGGGCAAAGCCGTTTTCATCACAGGTGAGATAATCACGCTCGGTATCCTCGGCAACCTCGTAGCTGCCAGCGGCTTTCAGATACACCGCAAACTCGGCACCATTTTCGGGTGTTTCGATCTGCGTATCACCGTTATCGGTGTGCTTGATGATGGCGATATTGCCCTTTGCGACCTGCTCGGTCACATCATTTGCCGTCTGATTATGCTCCACGGTATAAAGCTGCGGCTCTGCACCGACCTTATGGACGGTGGTATCAAGCAGATAACCCTCAGAGGGAGTGATTTCTCTCACCGTCCAGTCGTTATCGCAGATATATTCCTTGGTAACGAACTGCCCGTTTTTGTCGGTGGTGTAGGTATCCACAAGGGTTTCGCCCTTATAGATGCCGTAAACAGCACCGGCAAGAGAAGCATCACCCTGCGCCGTGCCGGTTTCAGCGTCGCTCTTGGTAACGATCACGGAAAACTTCTTCAAAATATTGAGGAAACTGCGGTTCGTGACCTCGTTCCAGTTGATAGGCGCAGACTGCGCTTCGGGAACAACATAGCGAACAGCAGTGTCTACTTCCTCCACGGTAAAAGGTGTGGAACCGGAGATAAGGACATCTTCAAAGGTCGCCACGCCGTTTGCATCGGTTGCGGCATACTCGTCCACGGCAATGCCGGAGAGTGAAGTGCCGTAAAGGTGGAAGGTCACGCCCTCATTGAGATTGTCCTCTGAGGACTTGATGACTTGCAAATCTCCACGCTTGAGTTTGTTGTTGAAGTTTACGGTAGAAACCTGACCGGAAACCACCGTCACACGGCGGGACTCCTGCGGCTCATACTTGTCGTAATCCATCTCGGTCACGGTGTAGACACCGGGCATCAGGGTGTCGATCTGAATCTCGCCCTTGGAGTTGGTCTTGACTGTCTGATTGACGCCGTTGCCGGTGACGGTAAAGGTTAGGTTATCTACCTTTCCGTCCTCCGAGGCCTTGACGATCTTGGCAGAGCCGTAGGACACCTTCAGATTGAGGAACGCCTGCACCGGGTCCATAACCGTGGCTGCGTAAGTGACCGCATCCTGCATGGTTCCGTCAGGCCCATAGTGACCATCGCTCCATACGACAACGCCCTTGCGAATATTGTTCTTGCTGGCGGAGATGGTCACAGGTTCCGCAGGGGCAGTCTTTGCGGTAATGGTCATTGTGTCGTCATTGGTCGTAAAGATAATATCGGGCAAGTTGCTGCTGAAAGTATAGTCCGATACCACATGATTGCTGTCGGTCAAGGTAGCTGTGTACTGATTACCGTCCCATTTCAGCTCGACCGTCTGCGCCTTGTTGGGGGTCTTGCTCATAAAGCTGGGAATAACCGTATGACTCTGAACGCTGGCTTCGATGCTGTCGTAGTAAGCAGAGAATCGACTATACAGCGGGTGAGAAGTGCGGTACACGGATTTCACGGCATCAGCACTGCCGGGGTCAACATGGTTGAAGTTTGCATCCCGCTCTCCGACAATCGTTTCCCATACCAGCACCTGCGTAGCCATCATGTGCGCCATTTTGTCAGCATCGGCTTCATTCTGCGAACGCCAGTCGAGGGACAAGTCACCCTGATAGCCATACTGCATGATTCTGCCCAGCAGTGTCTTGATGGTATCGGCATCAATCGTGCTGTTGTAATCAGATGGATAGTTCTCCCAATAATCCTCGCCGTATCTTGTATAGGTTTTCTCCAGCAGACGGGGAACCCCCGGCTCGATGCAGTAGCAGGCAGGGCCATCGAAGGAACCGATGGTGTGCAGCGTGGTCATCCAGGTTGCCTCAGCGGAGGTCCAGCCGTTCATATAATGCAGCTCATCATGACCCCAAGTGCCGCTGTAATCGAGGTTGGCATCCCCACTTCGAGGAAAACCAATGGAATAGGATTTTGCCACCTCGCCGGAAGAGGAAGCGGCAAAGGCGGTGATACCACCGCCGAGAATGGTTGTGAAGCAGATCAGCAGCGCCATAAGTCCTGAAATGCTTCTGCGATAGAGTTTTTTCATTTGCGTACCTCCTTGTAGATACGAAAAAAGCACCGCATTGCTGCGATGCTGATTTCAAAGTGTTTTGTTTTATGCGTATCCGATGTAGATCAGATAACTGCCAGCGGAAATGGGCTCATACCAAATCCACACATCGGTGATTTCCGCATCTGCCGCATAGCGATTGAGTCGGGATTGTATGTCCCGTTCCAGATAGATACATCCTGCATCCGCATCAATGGGGTTGTCCCAGCAGTACACGGCTTCGCTGTTCAGCGTAAGACCGACACTCTCGGCATAGCTCTTGGCAAAACTGATCCAGTAGCTGATGTCAAATGCCGGCTCTGTGGATTCCTGCTTGGGGGGCTCTGTGGGTTGTGGTTGATCTACCGGTTTTGATTCTTCCGTTGCCGGAGGTGTGGGCTGTTCCTTTTCGGACGGTGTAACGGTTTCCGGTCGGCGTTCGGACTCGTCCGTTTTCTTTTCAGGTTCGCTCGGCTGTGGCAGCACTGCCGTGCTGTGGTCAGCCTGATCGGGAACCTCTGTTGTTTGGGTGTCACTTTCCGATACGCTTGCCGGGTTCTCTGCGCCACGGCTATCCGTTTGCGATTCTGTGCTTTTGGGACGGTCAACCTCCGTTTTCTTTTCTGCCTGAGCCGTTTCTGATTCGCTGGGGACGATGTTACTGTCCGAAGAAGAAATAGGGTCAGGCGTCTCTGCAATATGCGAGGCGTTGTTGCACCCCGTAGTCAGACACAGAAACACGGCGAGTAGAATAACTGCGATTTTGGATTTCATACGCTTCACTCCCTTCGACAACATTCTACCCGATGAGAACTGCTCCGACAAAGGTGCGTTTTGAAGCGCAACTTTTCATCATACCGCGAAAACGCAGTTTTCCGAATTGTGCGAACTCCGTTTGTTCTTAGATAGATTTAGCTTAGAGAGATAGAGATAAATCAGGAGATAGTTTATTTCGGATAGTCTGGTAGTTCTCAGGGGTTGGAGTGTGAGGAAGGGGACAGCAGAAAAAATCCTCCGTGTGTCTATCGGCTGTCACGCTCTGCCCGCTGACGAAGAAAACGGCTGTAATGCTCCAGCGCTTTGACCACATAATCCTCCGTTTGGCTTACGGGGATATTCTTCGGGATAAGACTTCGCACCTTGTCCCCACGCAGGACGATCTTCTCTCGCTGGTTGGGTTTTTCTTCGCTCATAATGGCGGATATCACCTCCGGCGTGAGCTTGCCGTCCGTGAAGAATTGACGCATCCGAATGGTCTGTGCATGGGAAGGTGTGGCTTGGTTCAGGTCGATTTCGTCTACTACGGCTCGCTGGCAATCCTCGTCCAAATAGGAAAGCTCCACCGCAGGTCGCATCTTGATTTTGCCCTCGTCCACAAGGTCAAGAAGCTCCGGCACAAGGTTTGTCAGGCGGATATACCGGCGAACTTGGTCTTGGCTTTCACCAACTTGCTCACCGAGTTCCTCACGAGCTGTTTTCGACTTCTGTGCCACTGGCACAGAAGTTAAATCTGTACGCTGTCCTTGTCGTTTCATCGCTTCCAGCCTCATCTTATAAGCAAAGGCTTTTTCGCTGGGCAGTATCTGCGACCGTTGGAAATTGCTTTCGACCATCAGGATGATGGCCTCATCACGGGTCATTTCCCGCACCTCTGCTTTTACGGTTTCAAACCCGGCAAGTTCGCAAGCCTTTTTGCGGCGATGACCCGATACGATTTCGTATCGTCCATCTTCTTTGGTTCGAAGGGTGACAGGAGTAATGATTCCACGCTCTTTGACACTCTCCACAAGCTGCATCATATCCTCGTCATCTCTAACCTTAAAAGGATGGTCGGGAAAATCGTCAATCAGCTCAAGAGGAATATCATAAATATGGGGGAGCTTGGTTTCCATTCGCTCCGTGTCATTCATGAATAACTCATCGTACCCGGTCAGACCCAGATCGATTTTTGGCACGTTCTTCAATCAAAGTCACCTCCTTCGTCAACGCCGCATACGCCGCTGAAACCCTGCCGCTTCTGTCATGAGAGAATATACTTTCACCATACAGACTGCACTCCGCCGCTCTTACCGAAAACGGAATCTCGGAATGGAACACCCGGATGTTTTCTCCGACTGTGGAACGGAGCGATGAAATGATCGTTTTTGCATTGTTGGTGCGATTATCTACCATCGTCAGCAAAATACCGTCAATCCTTAGTCTGGGATTGATCTGCCGTTTGATCTTCGATATTGAACGCAGAAGCAAGTTAAGTCCTTTGGTTGACAGGAAGTTCGGCTGAGATGGGATAATCACACTGTCTGCGGCAACGAGCGCATTGATCGTCATCATTCCCAGAGATGGCATACAGTCAATGAGGATGTAGTCGTAATTCTGTTTCATACCTTCGATGGCGTTTTTCAGAACATACTCACGGCTCATTACATTGAAGAGTCCTGTTTCTATGCCGGAAAGTTCAATGTTTGAGGGGAGTAAATCCACACCCTCTTTGTGCTTGATAATCGCATTGCCCGAAAGCCGTTCATCTTCCATGAGCGACTGCATAAGGGACGAAAGCGACACATCAAGAGCGTCCGGATTTTTCACTCCGAGGCTCACCGTCAAGCTACCTTGTGGGTCAGCATCGACCAGCAAAACCTTTTTACCGGCAGCTGCAAGACCCACGCCGAGGTTGACTGTGGTTGTTGTCTTACCGACTCCGCCCTTCTGATTTGTGATGGCGATCACCTTACATTTTTCCATGGGGTTATCCTCCTTTCAAAGTATTGAATCATTGCTGATCCACGAAAGCCTCAAAGCATCCTTTGGGGCTTTCGTCGCTGCATTTCATTTTTCCTCGAACCCTAAATGCAGAAAAGGAAGTCATCAGACGCCCGATAGCGAATCGGGTCCATGGGAATCTCACCCCCGCCAGGTACTCCGCCGGTTCCGTAGAAAAGTATCATTATACCCCTAAGCCTGTCGTGGCCGTATCCGTAGCTGCCAGATATTTCAGAATGGTTTCG
>ENA-UAHZ01000636-UAHZ01000636.1-human-gut-metagenome-genome-assembly--contig:-NODE-636-length-7006-cov-6.914257_pt1 | contig 7006 bp, 5 predicted proteins | sample MGYA00244410_ERZ654371 | MGnify/ENA primary metagenome ERZ654371 (study PRJEB26926, sample SAMN06164914) | human gut metagenome | biome: ENVO:00009003; feature: ENVO:2100002; material: ENVO:00002003...
TCGAAGTCGGTTCATCGGCAATGGATTTTATCCGGCGTATCTGCCTTATTTACATCATCATTACTTTCCTGAGTTTCGTCAACTCGTTCCTGAAGGCTGTTTACAGTGTATACAGTGAGAAGGAGCAATTTCGTGACCGCCCTTTAAAGGGGATGTTGCAAACTATGCAAGTCATCCTATGGCTGGTGGGCGGCATTGTGGTCGTGGGCGAACTGATAGGCCGCGACCCGCTTTCGCTGCTTGCCGGATTGGGTGCTTCGGCAGCCATCCTGATGCTGGTATTCAAGGATTCCATTATGGGCTTTGTCTCCGGTGTGCAGCTTTCGGCCAACGACATGCTGAAGGTGGGCGACTGGATTGAGATGCCCAAGTACGGTGCCAACGGTACGGTGATAGAGGTAACGTTGAACACCGTAAAAGTGCGCAACTGGGACAATACCATTACCACCATCCCTCCTTACCTGCTTGTCAGCGACTCCTTCCAGAACTGGCGCGGCATGCGCGAGAGCGGTGGGCGGCGAGTGAAGCGCAGTATCAATATCGACATGACCAGCGTCCGTTTCTGCACCCCGGAGATGCTGGCAAAATATCGCAAGATACAGCTACTGAAAGATTATGTGGAGCAGACGGAGGAAGTGATTGAAAAGTACAATGTGGAAAACGGCATCGATAACTCCATCCTCGTCAACGGACGCCGCCAGACCAATCTGGGGGTGTTCCGGGCGTATCTGACGGCTTATTTGAAAAGTCTTCCCGACGTAAATCAGGAACTGACCTGCATGGTGCGCCAACTCCAGCCTACCGACCGCGGTATCCCGATAGAACTTTATTTCTTCTGTGCGCTGAAGGATTGGGTGCCCTATGAAGGGGTGCAGGCGGATGTGTTCGACCATGTGCTGGCAATCATCCCCGAATTCGATTTGCAGGTATTCCAGTCTCCGTCCGGCAGAGATTTCCAGCGGGTACTGCCTGCTGCTTCCGAAGAAAAAGGAGCTTGATTCCGACCATCAAAAAGGCCTATATCTATTGTATTTCTCATAGGGAGTCATTACCTTTGAACCCTATACTGAAAGGTCAGAACATCCCCATCTTTTCTCCCAAAACATCCCCATGTTTTGGGGTATTACATCCGGGTGTTTTGGGTGAAAACATCCCCATGTTTTGGGGCAATACATCCGGGTGTTTTAGGTATTCAGTCATATAGTGAAAGGTATTCGGTCACGGAGTCTTTACCGTAAGGTATAGGCTTTGTGTATGCAAGTTGTAGGTGTGCCTCGCGTCGGGCGGGAATATCTTTCGTTTTTTACGAACCTAATTATAAAGAAAGATTGGTATGTCAATGAATTATGTGGTCCGCAAGAAGGTGGACAAGAGTGGAGACAAGGAAGTGGTGCGCTACTACGCGGCGTCAAAAGTGCTTCAGCCGGAACCGGTGAGCAATGACGAACTGGCCAAGAGGCTGGCTTTTGTCAGCTCCCTGCAGGTGGGCGATGCCCAGTCCGTGCTGGTGCAACTGCCGGATATTATAGCGGACTATCTGGCCAGTGGACGCACGGTGAACATCAAGGGACTTGGAAACTTTTTTCCCTCCATCACCAGCGAACCGGTGGAACGGATAGAGGACTGTACGGCAGATAAAGTGCGCATTTCGCGTATCTGCTTCAGGGCGGCAGGCAGTTTCATGCAGCGCGTTTGCCGTCATCTGGACTTGTTCAGCTTTCAGGTTCAGGAATTGAAGAAGGAGCTGAAGAAGAAGTAAACGGTACTTTTAGTTTCTTTCTTGAAACAGCGCGTACCCCTTGAAGCCGGAAGGCATTCGAGGGGTACGCTGTTGAAGAAGTTGTGTGTTTCTTTATAGTCTTGTGAGTGCTTCTTTTTTTTTACTTCACCCAGTTTCCGTTCATCCAGCTGCATTCTTTCTTGATGTCCTCGAAAGAACTATAGCTCAGGTTGGCGTCCACCTTGTTGCTTGTCACGGCGATAAAGTCGGCATGGGTGTAGATGCCTTCTTTGCAGCTCAGCTCGGAGGTGAGGGTGATGTTGGTCAGCTTGGAAGTGCCGTTCTTCAGGGCGTTTTCGGTAAGGGCGGTTTCCACGGTCAGGGGTTGGCCTTTGCCGCAGACCTTGGCGTTGTCTATTTCCACTTCCGTGCCGGCACGCAGACGGATGCCTTGCTTGCTGCCGCCGTTGCCGACGAGGATGAGGTTCTTCAATACGGGGTGGGCAACGGGAGTGGCGGCGTTGTTGCTGCCGTTGTTGTCGCACTCCATCAGGCAGTCGCAGTCGTAGCCCAGTGTGGATTCGGCTTCTTGGTAAGCCACGAGGTTGGTGCCTTTGCCGTTCCAGCCTTCGGTCCAGTCGAAGGAGTCGTCGCTACAGCTTACGGCTACGAGGTTGCTCACGTTTACCGAGCCGCCGAAGAACTCAAAGCCGTCATCGGAACCTTTGTAGGCTTGGCAGTGGTCCACGATGGTACCGTTGCCTACGCCGTAGAAAGAGATACCGTTGGCTTCGTGCTCTTCATCGAAGGCAAAGCCGGTGTATTCCAGACGAATGTATTGCAGCGTGCCCGAGTTGTCGGCATCATCGTTGCCGCCGTAAACGGCACCGCCTATTTCAGAACTTCCCTTGCCGCCTTCGGCATTGGTGTGGGCGCGTCCGCAGATGTGGATGCCTCCCCATGCGCCCGGCTCTTCTTTTTCGCTGGTCATTACGATGGGTTTGTCCGGCGTGCCTACGGCGTTGATTTTACCGCCCTGCTTCACGAGGATGTAGTCTGCGATGTCATCGTAGACGGCGATAATCTTCACGCCTTCCTCTATGTGGAGCGTGGCACCTTCTTCTACGATGTATTCGCCGCTCAGCTTGTAGGTGTTTCCGGCAGCCAGGGTCACGTCGGAGGTGATGGTACCTTTCAATATCGTACCGTTTTCGATTTCATTGCCGTTTCCGTTGCCGCCGTTACCGTCATTGTCGTTGTTGTCGTCGCTGCTGCAAGCGGTGAGGATAGACATTCCGGCTACAAAGGCCAGAGAGTAGAATTTCCATTTCATTGTTTTCATAATTCAATTGTTTTAGTTGTTATATCCAATTTATCTGTCTGTCATTCAGATTGATTCTCTTAAATCTGCTTGTTTGTCAAAGAGTGTTCTCCGTTCCCTTCAGGGGGAGGGCGGGGGCTTTATAGGTTGTAGCTTATTCCCACCTCAAAGTTCGTTCCCTTGTGGTAGCGTTCCACTTCCATTTCCTGCCCCGTGGTGGGCACATCTTGCTTGAAGATGACATCGCGGTTCAGCAGGTCGTTCACTTGCAGCTTCAGGTTGAAGTGTTTGTTCAGGCTATATCCGGCGCTGAAGTTCAACGTGTGCAGCGTCTGTTGCCTGACATCGCCCAGACCCGACACGCCTACCGCATGGATGCGGCTGCCTTGCAGGTTGTAGAGCAGGGCGAGGTTGAGCTGCCTGTCTTCGCCGAAGCGTGGCGAGTAGGTGAGGTCGGCATTGGCAAGGATGGGCGATGCGCCTTGCAGCGAACGTTCCTTGTTGGTGTAGGCACCGCCTTGGGGCAGCTTCACGTTGGTGTACATGTAACTGATGTTGGCGCCTAGGCGCAGGTCTTTGACGAGCCGTTTGCGCATCTCCAGCTCCACGCCGGCAGCCATGCCGTTGTCGGCATTCTTGAAACTGTGCAGCGTGGCGCCGCCTTGCAGGTCTTGGATGCGTTCGATGGGGCTGTCGAGGTATTTGAAGTAGCCGGTCACGGAGAGCATGTCGCCGTCCTTGCCGAAGCGTTCGTAACGTAGGTCGAAGTTGTAGTTGTAACCGTTCTGCAACTCTTCGTTACCGCGGATTTGTGCCGAACCGTAGGACTCTTGATAGAGGAAGGGGGCCATCTCGATGAACGAGGGACGGGTGACGGTGCGCGAGGCAGAGAAGCGGATGCTGTTGGTGGGGTTCACCGCATATTTCAGGTTCAGGGCGGGGAAGAGGTCGTTCTTGTCTAAATTGCGCCGACGGGAGTACCAGTCGCCGCCGTCGCTGGCGTAGCGCACCCATTGCTTGCTCATTTCGTAGCGCAGGCCGAGGTTCACCAAGAGGGCTTCGGTGGGATAGAAGTCGGTCAGCAGGTAGGCGGAGTAGATTTCGTTTCCGGCGCGGTAGCTGTCTTTGGGCTGCATCACACGCTGTACCACGATTTGTCCGTCGGCAATGTTCTGCTGGTTGAGGAAGCCGTCGGTGTTGTAGATGTCGGTGATGACGGGGTTCAGTTTGTTCAGGTTGTAGTAGAAGCGGGTAGCGTTGTAGTCGCGGTTCTTGTCCTTGTAGTTGAAGCCGAGCTTGAGGTGGCTGGTGTCGTTCCACTTCCAGCGCATGGCGAGGTTGGCGTTCCACTCTTCTTCGTCCAGGCTGCCGAAGTAGCGCATAGTCTCTTGGCGGTTCAGTTTGAAGAGCCTGAGACTGCCGTCGTTGTCTTTGACGTACATCACTTGCCGTCGGTCGGGCTCTTCGCTGCCGGTCTTGCTGTACGAGCCTCCCCAAGTCAGTTGCCACCTGTCGCTCTCGCCGAAGTTATGGATTCCGTTCAGTTGATGGTTTTGCAGGGTGTATATGTGCATGATGTTGTTGCTGCCGGTCAGCTCGTGTCCTTCGGCATCAGTACCTTCGCGGCGCTGATAGGTGTCGATGGCGTTGCGGGCGTAGAAGAAAGTGTAGCCTATGCGGTCGCTCCGGCGCAGGGTATAGCCCAGGTAGCCGAGGGCGGCGAGCTTCAGTTCCTGCGCAAAGCTGTCGTAGGAGAAGTCGTCCTGCACGGTGCCAGTGGCTTCGAGTGTCTTGTAGAAGGCATCTTCCATGTTTTGGTAGCCGTTGCTGGCGCTGAAGGAGGCAAGCAGGCTGAGTGTCTGGTTGCTTATACCGAAGTTCTTGCCGAAACCGAGGTTTCCACCCAGTTCGGGCAACGAGCTCTTCTTGCTGGCGGCAAAGGAGGTATCGAAGATATTGTGGGTCTTCACGTATTTGTCAAACTCCATCAAGGGCATGTCGAGGGCGGCCGCGTCTACGCTGGGTGTCTTCAAGAGCGAACCGCTGCGGTCCATCTGATAGCGGTCTTTGCCTAAGGTGTTGAACTTCCCGCCCGTGTTGAGGCTCAGTTGGAAGAAATCTTCCGGTATGTTTTCTTTGGTGCTGATGTTGATGTGCGCACCGCTGTAGTCGGCAAAGGCGGCTGCGTCATACACTTTGCTGACGGTGATGTTCTGTACGGTGGACGAGGGGAACAGGTCGAGCGGCACCAGCTTGTTGTCCGGGTTGGGCGAGGCGATGGGCAGTCCGTTCAGCGTGGTGGTGCTGTAGCGGTCGCCCAGTCCGCGGACGATAAGTTGTCCGGCGCTGGCGATGGAGATACCCGTTATTTTCTTTACTCCTTCTTCCACATTGCCGATGCCTTTGAGGGACATCTCTTTGGAACCGAGGTTCTCGATGGCGAGGGTCGCTTTTTGCCGTTCCATTTGCAAGGCACGTTCGCCTTCGAGGTTCTTCTTGGCGGTGACCTGCACTTCGCCCAAGGTTTGCGTGTCCGGCTCCATGTCGAAGTTCAGCACGGTTTCACCCTTTATCTCTACGGCGTTCATCGTCATGTCTTTGTAGCCGATGTAACGGACGGTGAGGGTATAGGTCCCGTTCTTCAGCTCCAGTGTATAGTTACCATCCAAATCGGCGACGGCGCCTTGTGCTGTTCCGCTTACTTGCACGGTGGCTCCCGTCAGCGGCTCTTTGGTTTGTCGGTCGGTGATTGTCCCTTTGACGGTTCCCGCCGTGGCAGCCATGACGGAAAGTGTGAGGAATAAAATAAGGAAGAAAATCTTTCCCAAGTCTAATTTCATGCTCATCTCTTTTCTTTGTACGTTTTTTAATCCGCTGCAAAGATGAGGCAATGACATTACACCGGTGATACATGGAGCATACGTTTCATTTTCAAATCTATTACGATTTGGTTACCGCACATTCTTCCGGATTGTTTGTTATCCTTATATATAGGCTGCTTGGGACGAAAAAGGTTTCTAATGGTTGCTTATTAGAGTTTTATGGCTATTTTTGTATCTCAAACCAATATTGATAAATATATGGCTGTTCATCGTGACGATAGTGAACGTTTCCGGCGCCTTTCCATTCTTGGCCGGATAGGTTGGTGGGAGGCTGATTTTTCTTCAAGGCAGTATCTCTGCTCCGAATATGTCTGTAAGTTGTTAGGCTTGGAAGGGGAATACCTGAGCTTTGAGGATTTCGGTAAAATGATACGCGAAGACTATCGGACGCGTATCAGCCGGGAGTTCCTTGCCATTCAGAATATGGAGGTCTATGAACAGACGTTTCCTATCTATTCTACTGAAGGAGTGGTCTGGGTCTACTCGCGCGTGGGGTATAAGGAGCATTTGCCGGATGGTACATTGAAGGCTTTCGGAGTGTTGCAGCGCGTAGAGATGCCGAAGGAGGAGGCTGCGAAGCAGGCTTTGCAAAGAGTGAACGATTTACTTTATCGGCAGACCTCAATATCCCATTCCCTATTCCGCTTCCTGAAAGACGAGGATATAAGTGCGGGCATTTACGACATACTGAAAGATATTCTTGATTTCTTTCGCGGCGGACGTGTCTATATATTCCAATATGATGAGAAGTGCCGGTACCAGAGCTGCACATACGAGGTGGTGGCTCCGGGAGTGGCTCCTGAGAAAGAAATGCTTCAAGGAGTTCAGGCTGACAGCCTGCCGTGGTGGACGTCACAGATTATGGCACAAAAGCCCGTTCTGCTGGAAACGCTGGGGCAACTGCCGGAGCACGCCTATGCCGAATATGAAATTCTGGCGAAACAGAATATAAAGTCCTTGATGGTAACTCCGCTGGTTGCCAATGACCAGGTATGGGGATATATGGGCATTGATTTGGTAGACCGTATCCGAATGTGGACTAACGAGGATTACCAATGGTTTAGTTCGTTGGCAAATGTCATC
>ENA-UAHZ01000676-UAHZ01000676.1-human-gut-metagenome-genome-assembly--contig:-NODE-676-length-6775-cov-4.010417_pt1 | contig 6775 bp, 3 predicted proteins | sample MGYA00244410_ERZ654371 | MGnify/ENA primary metagenome ERZ654371 (study PRJEB26926, sample SAMN06164914) | human gut metagenome | biome: ENVO:00009003; feature: ENVO:2100002; material: ENVO:00002003...
CCAGGTATTTCATTAGGATATGTAATATCTGAAGAAGATTTTTTCAAAAAGAAATTGCCCTTTATTAGTTTTGCCAAAGTACGGGCATCATGGGGACAGACAGGAAATGATTTGATTGATCCTTATCAGTATTTGGCTTCCTATACTTTCAATGATTTGATGTATTTGACTAATAATGGTGCAACGATGAACCAAGCATTGAAAGAAGGAGTAGCTCCTAATCAAAATGTGACTTGGGAAACAGCTACACAAAAGAATATAGGTCTTGATTTACAATTTTTGAATGGAGATTTGGCATTTACTATTGACTATTTTCATAATAAACGCAGTGATATTTTATGGAAACGAAATGCTTCTGTTCCGGGCACTTCCGGATTGGTACTTCCTGATGAAAACTTAGGGAAAGTACAAAATCAAGGGGTAGATTTCAATATTGATTATCGTAGAAATTTCAAAGATTTTCGGTTGGGTATAAACTTGAATGGGGTTTATGCTAAAAATAAAATTCTTTTTTGGGATGAGGCACCTGGTACTCCAGAATGGCAGAAGTCCACAGGCAAACCTATCGATTCGGGACTTTATTATGAAGCTATCGGCATATTTAAAGATCAAGCAGCTGTAGATGCGTATCCTCATTGGGCCGGTGCACGTCCGGGGGATATTATTTTCAAAGATGTAAATGGGGACAATGTGATAGATGGCAATGATCGTGTTCGTAATGATAAGAGTCGTACTCCACGATTTACAGGTGGATTGAATGTAGATTTAGGATATAAGGATTTTGACCTTTCATTTTTACTACAAGGTGCTATGGGAGGAGTTTTTTATCAAACGACAGAGTCGGGGGATTTTGCCAATTTCTTAAAAAGTTTTTATGATAATCGTTGGACAGAGGAAAACCCAGATGCCGATTTTCCTCGTACTTATAATCGAAGTAATGAATATTTTATAAATCAGCAGAATACATTCTGGTTGCATAAAACTGATTATATACGTTTGAAGAATATAGAATTGGGATATACTGTACCATCTATATGGAGTAAGAAAATAGGTGTGGAACATTTACGTGTTTATATTAATGCTTATAACCTGCTGACAATTAGTCCTGATATGAAGGATTATGATCCCGAAAACACAAGCGGATCGGGATATAATTATCCGTTGAATAAAGTGATAAATTTTGGAGTAAACCTTACTTTTTAAATAAAATGAAAAATATGAAACGTTTATATGGATTATTTGTATTGCTATGTCTTATGCTAACAGCATGCAATGATGATTTTTTGGATGTGGATCCAGTAGACCGTTATTCAGATGCAGTTGTCTGGACGGATGAATCATTAATAACTTCTTTTGTTAATAATATTTACGAGGGACAGAAATGGGGATTTCATACCGTAATGCTTTCTTCTTTGTGCGATGAGTCAATGGAGGTTTGGGCATGGGAGAGCCAGCCAGTAGTGATGAGTGAATTGAGTCCTAGTTATCAAGGTATTCTTGCTCCTAATTTTTGGATTATAACCTTCCATAATATAACTTGGACCAATCTTTATAAAAATATCCGTGCCTGTAATATCTTTTTTGAAAATGCAGAGAAATATGCTTTAGAAGGAGATGTTGTCGATAAATTGAAAGGTGAAGTGCATTATTTACGTGCTTATTTTTATTATTGGTTGTTGAGCCAATGGGGTGGTGTCCCTTTGATTGAGAAATCTTTTACTCCTTCTGATGATTTACTCGTAGCTCGTAATACGTTTGAAGAAACGGTAGATTTTATTGTGAAAGATTTAGATGAAGCAGCTTCTATTTTGCCTTTGAACGGAGATAAAGCCCGTGCAACAAAAGGTGCTGCTATGGCTTTGAAAGCCCGTGTCCTGCTTTATGCGGCTAGTGACTTATTTGTTTCTCAGTCTTTATGGGCATCCGGTTATGAGCATCCTGAACTTATAGGGTATGTGGGAGGTGATCGTACGGAACGTTGGCAACGGGCTAAAAAGGCTGCTAAAGCTGTTATGGATTTAGGTATATATCATCTGTATGGTGAAAATGGAGGATGGAAAAATAGAGAGGAAGCTACTCAAAACTATGCTGATATTTTCTTGTGTCATAATTCGGATGAAGATATTATGGTACAATATTATGATTATGTAAATCATAATAGCAGTGATTTTCAATTGCCTCGTGTTGGTTTGTTCAATAGTCCTAATGGTTTTCATGGTTGGGGTGGAAATACTCCTACAGGACAATTAGTTGATTCTTACGAAATGGCAGATGGTAGTAAATTTAGTTGGGATAATCCACAACAAGCAGCTTACCCTTATCAAAATCGAGATCCTCGCTTCTATGCTTCTATTATGTATAATGGTTCTTATTGGCGTCAACGTCCGGATGATACAGTAGGTAGTGATCCTGAAGGAATAGTACAAACTGCTTATTATCAGCAGTCAGATGGAAGTTATACACCAGGCTTAGATACTCGCCAAGGCCCTATTGAAGATTGGAATGGTTCTTACACAGGATATTATATGCGTAAATTTTTAGACCCTTCAGTTAATCATCAGTATGATAAACAACCTTATCCTTGGCGTCAGATACGTTATGCTGAAGTTTTGTTGAATTATGCTGAAGCATGCATAGAATTAGGTGAAGATGTTGAAGCTCGTAAGTATATCAATATGATTCGTAAAAGAGCGGGAATGCCTGATATACCAAATTCTGAAACGGGAGATGTCTTGAAAGAGCATTATCGTAATGAACGTAAAATAGAATTAGCTTATGAACAACATCGTTATTTTGATATCCGCCGTTGGATGATTGCACCTGAAGTGATTAAGAATGTTCAGGGAATAGATATTCGCTATCCTTATGGAGCTACAGAGCCTAATTATTCCATTATTGATGTGCAGGAGAGAAAATGGAATGATAAGTCTTATTTACTCCCTATTTATCTAGATGAAATGCAGAAAAATGATTTGTTGATACAAAATCCATTATATTAAAAAATTATACATAGATAAGCCCGTAGCTTAATGATAGCTACGGGCTTTGTTAAAAAGAATGATTTTTTATTCCACTCCCAAATCTTTATAAGTTCTCGGAGCCGGAACAGAAGGTAACGGTTTGCGATCCTTCAGCTCTTGTAGAATTACTTCAATAGCTTTATTCAACTGCTGGTCTTCACCTGACTGTTCTTTTACCGGATCATTATCAATCAGAATATCAGGGTCCACTCCATGATTTTCTACTATCCATTGACCGGTCTTTGCATCATAATTGGTAAAGAACGGAACACGCACATCCGTACCATCCATATAAGGTAACGGACCACTGATACCGACAATGCCACCCCATGTACGAGTACCGATAACTTTACCGATTTTATTTGCCTTGAAACTCCATGGGAACAAGTCACCGTCTGAAGCCGAGTATTTATTGATCAGCAATACTTTCGGACCCACTAGTGTTGCATCAGGAATGGTACCGATTTTAGTTGATCCACGACGCATGGTCAGGCGATAGGGTTCACGAAGCAAACGTTCGATAATCATTGGAGATACATTACCACCTCCATTGGCACGGTCATCAATAATCAAGGCTTCTTTATCGAGTTGGGGATAGAAGTAGCGGGCGAATTCATTCAGGCCGTCCGGTCCCATATCGGGAATGTAGACATAGCCTACACGGCCATTAGTTGCTTCTTCCACTTTTTTGATATTATTCTGTACCCAGTTATAATGATACAATGGGTATTCATTGTCTAATGGTTTAATGACTACTTTACGTGCTCCTTTACTTGATGCGGTACGGTTTATGCTTAGTTCAGTCAAGACATTGGCTTTGCCTGCCAGCAGACTGTAAATGTTATCAACAGTAGCTGTTGAAATGCCATCAATAGCTGTGATATAATCTCCTTCTTTTACTCCGATACCCGGTTCTGTAAGGGGAGAACGCAGTTTCTGACTGTAAATTGCACCCGGTAGAATTTTGTCAATACGGTAGAAACCACTCTTGTCACGACTCAGTTCAGCTCCCAGCAATCCCATTGGAATACGTTCGGGACCTTTTATTTCACCCGGATTCACATAAGCGTGTCCGCAAGCCAGCTCGGCAATCATCTCACCGATGATATAGTTCAAGTCCAGACGGGTTTTTGCATGGGGAACTAATACAGCATATTTTTCTTTAATTCCTTTCCAATCTGCTCCATGCATATTTTCCAGATAGAATCCGTCACGGAAAGCCCGCCATGTTTCATCGAATATCTGAGCCCATTCCTGACTGTAGTCAATGGGAGCAATCATGTCATCCAAGTTGACGTTCTCTTCCAATGAGGCTTTAGTGCATGGAAAATCACAGATATACAGATTATTTCCTTTAAAGAACAATGCTTTCCTATGATTGGCAGCTACATCCATATATGCTCCTTCGGCCACGGTTTCTTCTTTTTGTTCGGTCAAATCATATACTTTGGTACTTCTACCACTGGCATACCACACTTTTTTACCGTCTGAATAGAAATTATCGTAGTTACCTGCTTGTAAAGGCAGTTTAATCAGTCTTCCGAGCAAGCCTTCCAGATCAATTTTAACTGCATTATTTGTGGCTTCCGTTTTTTTATTGACAGCATCAGTTGCCTGTTGTTCTATGCTGACCATTTCATCCGAAGGTAATAAAGGTGATGGCGTATCATTGGCGAGCATGGCCATATAGACTCCTCCCATACGATTATAGGCATGGTTCCACTCTGTCTGGCTGTAAATGGGATTAAAGTCCCTTTCAGAATTGAATATGAGGTACTTTCCATCTGTGCTGAAAACAGGTGAAGAAGAATTGTACCATTTTTCGGTTACCGGATATTCCTTACCTGAAGTCAGATGGTATACATAAATGACACTCATGTTATTAGCTCCGGATTTAGTATAGGTAATCCACTGGCTGTCTGGTGAATAGTTTACTTCATAGAACTCTCCTTCCGGATTCTGCATGACAGTCCGTTTCGCTTTTGAGGCAATATCAACTTCTACGATACGGTTTTTACGGTCGGTATAAAGTATTTTCTTGCTGTCCGGGCTCCACATCAGTTGGCGGATATAAGTATCATTGTTTTGGGTCAGTTGGATGGGATCACCCCCTTCGACAGATTGCAGCCAGATTTCAGTTTCACCGGTACGGTCACTGATATAGGCTATTTGTTTACCGTTCGGACTCCATTCTCCTTCCCGTTCATTGGCTCCCGGGGTGCGGGTGATATCACGGGTTACCCCTTTTTCGGCAGGGACATCGAATACCTCTCCGCGGGCAGTTACTGCCAGGCGGTGCCCATCCGGTGAAAGACTGGCGGCAGTCAGGTTATCTGCTACCCGTTTCATTTCTTTTCGGGCATAGATATTGTCTGAAGTCAGCGTGATGGAGATTTTTTCTGATTTGCGCGTTTTAGGATCCAGTTTATAGAGGTATCCTCCATGTTCGTAGACAATTATTTGTCCGTTACTGCTGGGGAATTTTACATCATAATCCGTATAGTTGGTTACTTTTTCAGTTTGTTTGGTCCGGATATTATAAACAAAGATATTCATGGTGCGATCCCGATCGGAAATAAAGTAGATTTCCTCTCCTATCCACATAGGGATAATATCTTGTGCAATATTATTGGTGATATTCTCTACTTTCTTGGCAGCCGGATCATAAATCCAAATGTCATCTGCCATGCCACCGCGATAATATTTCCAATTACGGAATTCTCGCATAACCCGGTTGTAAGCCAGCTTTTTTCCATCGGGGGAATAGCTGCAAAAACCTCCTTCGGGTAATGGAATCACTTCGGACATTCCTCCGTTTTTCGATATACTCCACAGCTTGCCATCGAAACCGTCACTGATACGATTGCGGTAGACTATGTTTTTCCCATCAGGTGTCCAAGTCATTACAATGTTATTGGGACCCATTCGGTCTCCTAAGTCATCCCGGCTGTTTGTTGCTGTATAGGTAAGCCGTTGGGGTTCGCCTCCATCGGTTGGAATCAGATATACTTCAGTGTTACCGTCATATTGACCGGTGAAAGCAATTGATTTTCCATCCGGAGAAAAACGTGCGAACATTTCATAACCGATATGAGAAGTCAGCTTTTGTGCTTCTCCTCCATTCAAAGGTGCTTTGTACAGATCTCCGGCGTAAGAAAAGACAATGTCGGAGCCATTGGTAGCGGGGAAACGGAGTAACCTAGCCTCATCGGCATGTCCGGTGAAAGCTGTTCCTGCCAGTAACAGGGAGAATAATAGCTTTTTGTTCATTTTATTTAGGGTTTGATTTTCGTCGGAAACAAAGTTAGGTATTATTCTTCAGATTATGAGCTGGAACTTATTTCTTTTTTCAGTTGATTATTACTAGAGTTTTTTAATAAGAAATAGTTTTATTGGCATGATGTTTTTAAGAAATGCTATATTTGCAATATTAATAGTCTTAATAAAGATGGATGCAAGTATAGTAGATAAAGATTTGATTGAAAGAATAAACAAAGGAGAAGAAAAAGCTTTTGAGGTTTTATATAATAGCTATTTTGTCTATCTCTGTGCTTGTGCTAATTCTTATATCTTTAACCCTGTGGAAGCGCAAGATATAGTTAATGAAACTTTTGCTAAAATATGGTATAGGCGTGGTGAGTTATCTTTTCCTATTCATGCTTATTTGATACGTGCTATTCAGAACCTGTCTCTTATACACATCTCCGAGCCCAGAGACAGGCAGAAATCTCGTATGCCGTCTTCTGCTTGAAAAA
>ENA-UAHZ01000680-UAHZ01000680.1-human-gut-metagenome-genome-assembly--contig:-NODE-680-length-6744-cov-7.248916_pt1 | contig 6744 bp, 6 predicted proteins | sample MGYA00244410_ERZ654371 | MGnify/ENA primary metagenome ERZ654371 (study PRJEB26926, sample SAMN06164914) | human gut metagenome | biome: ENVO:00009003; feature: ENVO:2100002; material: ENVO:00002003...
CACCGAAGGTTTGCCGCCGTGTGCCGAAGGCTATGAATGGCGGTCATGAGATGGATTGGGTACGTGCTTGTAAGGAAAGTCCTTCCAGCCGCGTGATGCCTAAGTCTGATTTCTCCGAAGCCGGACCGATGAACGAAATGGTGGCAATGGGTGTATTGGCCATCCGCCTGCAGGGCCTGAACAAGACACTGGAATGGGACGGAGCCAACATGCGCTTCACCAATATCGGCGACGACGAGACATTGCGTACAGTCATCAAGGACGGCTTCAAGATACACAACGGCCATCCGAGCTTCGACAAGACATGGACAGACCCGGTAAATGCCAAGGCTTTTGCAGAAGAGCTCATCAAGCACAACTACCGTGAAGGCTGGAAGTTGCCCGATATGCCCAGATAAACATTAAAAAGAGCACCGGAAACCAGGTTCCGGTGCTCATAAACGAATACTAATCATTTAATTTTTCAGATTATGAAGAAAATATATTATCCTTTGGCTTGCTGCCTTATTGGCGGTATACTCGCTTCTTGTGGCGGCGGTGCAAAAAAATCGAACGCTACGGAGGAAGCAGTGGCTCCTACTACTACTGCGGTGTCTTATTCCAAGTCTCTGAAAGCGCCTGAAACGGACAGCTTGAACCTGCCGATTGATGCGGACGGTTATATCACTATCTTTGATGGAAAGAGCTTGGACGGATGGCGTGGATACGGTAAGGACAAAGTGCCTTCCAGATGGATTATTGAGGATGGTTGCCTCAAATTCTGTGGAACCGGTACCGGCGAAGGACAGACCGGTGAGGGCGGTGACTTGATTTTCGCCCATAAGTTCAAGAACTTTGAGCTGGAACTGGAATGGAAGATTTCCAAAGGTGGTAACTCCGGTATCTTCTATCTGGCTCAGGAAGTTACTTCAAAGGACAAGGACGGCAACGAAGTGCTGGAACCCATCTATATCTCTGCTCCCGAATTCCAGGTGCTGGACAACGCCAATCATCCGGATGCCAAGCTGGGTAAGGACAACAACCGTCAGGCTGCTTCCTTGTACGACATGATTCCTGCCGTTCCGCAGAACGCCAAACCTTTCGGCGAATGGAACAAGGCCAAGATTATGGTATACAAAGGTACTGTAGTTCACGGACAGAACGATGAAAACGTATTGGAATATCACTTGTGGACTAAGCAATGGACTGAAATGTTGCAGGCAAGCAAGTTCAGCGAAGAGAAGTGGCCCTTGGCTTTCGAACTGTTGAACAACTGTGGCGGCGAAAACCACGAAGGCTTTATCGGTGTGCAGGATCATGGCGACGATGTTTGGTACCGCAACATCCGTGTAAAGGTTCTCGACTAATTCCTTCTAAAAAGATAGTACTATGAGAATCAAACATATGATGATTTTGTCGGCACTGTGCTTATCCATGATGGCCACAAGCTGCAGCAGCCACAGCACGGAAACGGCGCCGGAAACGACGAAAAAGGAAGTAGCCATCCAGCTCTATTCTGTAAGAGACTTGGTGAAGGACGGCAGTAACCTCGACCAGATTCTGAAGGATTTGGCTGATATGGGCTATACCAGTGTGGAGGCCGCCAACTACAATGACGGTAAGTTCTACGGCAAGACTCCTCAGGAGTTCAAGCAGATGGTGGAAAAGAACGGTATGACCGTGCTTTCTTCGCACACTACCCACGGGTTGTCGGACGAGGAACTGGCTTCGGGCGATTTTACGGAAGCCTTGAAATGGTGGGACCAGTGCATTGCTGCCCATAAGGAGGCCGGTATGGAGTATATCGTGACTCCGTATCTCTCCGTTCCCAAGACATTGAAAGACTTGCAGACCTACTGCGACTATTACAATGAGGTGGGCAAGCGTTGCCAGGCTGCCGGTCTGAAATACGGTTACCACAATCATGCCCATGAATTCCAGAAAGTGGAAGACAAGGAGCTGATGCTGGACTACATGCTGCAACACACCAATCCCGAATATGTATTCTTCCAGATGGACGTTTACTGGGTAGTGCGTGGCCAGAACAGCCCGGTGGATTACTTTAACAAGTATCCCGGACGTTTCACCATGCTCCATATCAAGGATCACCGCGAGATTGGACAGAGTGGTATGGTAGGTTATGATGCTATCTTCAAGAATACGGATACTGCCGGCGTGCGCCACATCGTAGCTGAGATTGAGAAATACAGCTGTCCCGTAGAAGAGAGTGTGAAGCAGAGTCTTGACTACTTGCTCGATGCTCCTTTCGTGAAAGCATCGTATAGCAAATAAAACATGATGGCGGCTATTCATTCATAAGCTCGGCCGCATCATTTTCTTGACGCGGGCACCACCGGATGAAGAATCCGGGGTCCCGCGTTTTTTTACTTCCTTCCGAAGTCGGCCGGAATCTCTCCCCATTGTTTTGTCTCCCATTTCAGGATGCGGGTGGTGTAGGTGTTTTCGCGCAACCACTTTTCCGCACGTTCTATTAGGCAGAAAAGCTCTTCGGTCTTGGCGTCGCGCGGCAGTTTGGTCTTGCATTTTTTCTGTTTTATCCAGTTGATGGCGTTCACGCTGTCACTGTAGATGGGCATGTCGAAACCTTTCTGTTTCAACAAGGCAAGTCCGTGGACAATGGCGAGGAATTCGCCGATATTGTTGGTTCCATACATCGGCCCGAAGTGAAAGATTTCCTGACGGCTGGCGACGTGTACTCCCCGGTACTCCATGGCACCGGGATTTCCGCTGCAGGCGGCGTCTACGGCAAGGCTGTTTTCTGCGACGGCGGCAGGAAGGGGAGCGTCGGCGCCGGGAATAGTCTTGGCAGGAGAAGGGGCCGACCGCTTGATGTACGCGTACGGCGAAGAGGCAAAGGCTTTTTCCGCTTCCTCGCGTGATTCGAACGACTTGTATTTTGCTCCTTCGTAGCCTTTGGTCTGTAGTTGGCAGTCTGTCCAGGAAGTGTAGATACCCGGGCTGACTCCCGCCCATACGACGTAATATTTTTCTTTCTTCATAACTGCGGACAAAGGTAAAAAAGAAAATCCGAACAACTTAACTCTTTTATTTGTTTCTTTGTATGGCGGATATAAAATAAATAAGAGAAAACTCAATAAAAAAAGAAAGGACAAAAAATGAAGAGAACATTTGCAGAAGCCATGGCGCATCGCCGTAGTTATTACTCTATCGGCAGCGATTCGTCGGTGCTGGATGAAGAAATAGTACACATTATTCGTGAAGCCGTAAAGAATGTGCCGTCAGCTTTCAATTCACAGTCTACAAGAATTGTATTGTTGCTGGGCGACGAACATAAAAAATTGTGGAACATCGTGAAGGAAACCCTGAAAGCACGCATCTCTGCCGAGGCTTTTGCCAAGACGGAAGCCAAGATTGACGGCTGTTTTGCTAGCGGACACGGTACTGTGCTCTATTTTGAAGACACTTCTGTAGTCAAGAAGCTGCAGGAAGCATTCCCTTCCTATAAGGATAATTTCCCCACTTGGTCACAGCATACCTCCGCTATGCACCAGTTTGCCATCTGGACTATGCTGGAAGATATGGGGTTGGGCGCCTCCCTGCAACATTATAACCCCTTGATTGACGACGAGGTACGTCGCACCTGGAACCTGCCCGACGACTGGATGATGATTGCACAGATGCCCTTCGGTACACCCACCGGTGAACCGGGAGAAAAGGAATTCGAAGATTTAAGTAAGCGTATCAAAATTTTTCTCTGATACAGAGGCGTTTTCAGCTTGGAATTGCTACCTTTGCAGGAAACCTGTAACTCGTAGCAGATATGATACGTATTTTCTTGACCGGCTACATGGGAGCCGGTAAAACTACTTTAGGAAAGGCTTTTGCCCGCGAAATGAATGTGCCGTTCATTGATTTGGACTGGTACATCGAAGAACGTTTTCACAAATCAATCCGTGAATTGTTCACCGAGCGGGGAGAAGCCTCTTTTCGTGAATTGGAGCGAAACATGCTGCATGAAGTAGGGGAATTTGAGGATGTCGTGGTCTCTACCGGTGGCGGTACTCCTTGTTTTTTTGACAATATGGAGTATATGAACGGTTGCGGGCAGACGGTGTTTCTGGATGTACACCCCGATATTCTGTTCCGCCGGCTCCGGGTGGCGAAGCAGCAACGCCCCATCCTGCAAGGCAAGACGGACGAAGATTTGCGCACCTTCATTGTGGAGGCGCTGGATAAGCGTGAGCCTTTCTACTCGCAGGCCCGTTATCGCTTTGATGCCGGTTATCTGGAAAGCCGCAGCCAGATTAGCGAATCCGTGCAACGGTTACGCCAACTTTTAGGACTTTAATCCCTTGTAAATGTGTATTTTTCAGTCCGAGGAGCTGGATATATTAGATTTATGTGTATTTTTGTCGCCCCCTTTATAAGACACACTATAGTGGGAAAATAGTAAATTGTAAATAGTCTAATAGTAAATGTACTGATGAGAAAATGGCGTATTGAAGATTCAGAAGAGCTGTACAACGTAACTGGTTGGGGCACTTCGTACTTTGGTATCAATGACAAAGGTCATGTTGTGGTGACACCGCGTAAGGATGGGGTTGCCGTCGATTTAAAAGAGTTGGTGGACGAGTTGCAGTTGCGCGATGTAGCGGCTCCGGTATTGGTGCGTTTTCCCGATATTCTGGACAACCGCATCGAGAAGGTGTCCTGCTGCTTCAGACAGGCAGCCGACGAGTACGGGTATAAAGGAGAGAACTTTATTATCTATCCCATTAAAGTGAATCAGATGCGTCCCGTGGTAGAAGAGATGATTAACCATGGGAAGAAGTTCAATCTGGGGCTGGAAGCGGGTTCAAAGCCGGAGTTGCATGCTGTGATAGGGGTCAATACAGACCCGGGTTCCCTCGTGGTTTGTAACGGATATAAGGACGAGAGCTTCATTGAACTGGCACTGTTGGCACAGAAAATGGGCAAACGCATTTTTCTTGTTGTAGAGAAACTTAATGAGTTGAATCTTATTGCCAAGATGGCGAAGCAATTGAAGGTGAAACCTAATATCGGCATTCGCATTAAATTGGCTTCCAGTGGAAGTGGCAAATGGGAAGAAAGCGGAGGAGATGCCAGCAAGTTCGGACTGACATCCAGTGAACTGCTCGAAGCGCTGGACTTCTTGGAGAAAAAAGATATGAAGGACTGTCTGAAGCTGATACATTTCCATATCGGCAGTCAGATAACCAAGATACGCCGCATCAAGAATGCTTTGCGTGAAGCTTCGCAATTCTTTGTGCAGCTGAACAAGATGGGCTTCAACATCGAATTCGTGGATACCGGTGGCGGTATGGGAGTTGATTATGACGGTACACGCTCTTCAAGTAGCGAAAGCTCCGTCAACTATTCCATCCAGGAATATGTCAACGATGTGGTGTCGACTTTCGTCGATGTTGCCGACAAACACGGGTTCCCTCATCCCAATATCATTACCGAGACGGGACGCAGCCTGACTGCCCATCACTCCGTGCTTATCTTCGAAGTGCTGGAAACGGCTTCCCTGCCCGAAATGGACGACGACTGGGAACCGGGAGAGGATGCTCACGAACTGGTGAAGGAACTGTATGACATCTGGGATAATCTGAGCCAGCGCAGTATGCTGGAACCTTGGCACGATGCGCAGCAGATACGCGAAGAGGCACTCGACCTTTTCAGCCATGGCATCGTCGACCTGAATACGCGTGCACAAATAGAGAAACTCTACTGGAGTATCTGCCGCGAAATCAACTCCATTGCCAGCGGCATGAAGCACTGCCCCGAGGAATTCCGCAAGTTGAGCAAGCTGCTTGCCGACAAGTATTTCTGTAACTTCTCGCTGTTCCAGTCATTGCCCGATTCCTGGGCTATCGACCAGATGTTCCCCATCATGCCCATACAACGGCTGGATGAAAGACCCGGCCGCGAGGCTACCTTGCAGGATATGACTTGCGACTCGGACGGCAAAATTGCCAATTTCGTCAGCTCGCGTGCCGATACGACCACCCTGCCGCTGCACTCGTTGCGCGACAAGGAACACTACTATCTGGCGGTTTTTCTGGTCGGAGCTTATCAAGAGATTCTGGGAGATATGCACAATCTGTTTGGTGATACGAATGCCGTGCATGTGTCTGTCAATTCCAAAGGCTACACCATCGACCAACTGATTGACGGCGAGACGGTGGCTGAGGTGTTGGACTACGTGCAATATAATCCTAAAAAACTGGTACGTACGCTGGAAACTTGGGTGACGCAGTCCGTCAAGGAAGGGCGTATCTCTGTGGAAGAAGGGAAGGAATTCTTGTCTAATTACCGTTCCGGACTGTACGGATATACTTATTTGGAATAAAATGGAGAAACTGACTGTAATAAAGGTGGGTGGCAAGATTGTAGAAGAGGAAGCCACCCTCTATAAGTTATTGGATGACTTTGCAGCCATCGAAGGCTACAAGGTCTTGGTACACGGAGGCGGACGCTCGGCCACGAAGCTCGCTGCCCAACTGGGTATTGAAAGTAAAATGGTGAATGGCCGCCGCATCACTGATACCGAAACGCTGAAGGTGGTGACCATGGTGTATGGCGGACTGGTGAATAAGAATATCGTTGCCGGCTTGCAGGCGCGTGGTGTCAATGCACTGGGCTTGACGGGAGCCGATATGGATGTAATCCGTTCGGTAAAGCGTCCCGTGAAGGAGGTGGATTATGGGTTTGTGGGCGATGTGAAGCAGGTGAATGATGCTTTCTTGGCAGACCTCA
>ENA-UAHZ01000698-UAHZ01000698.1-human-gut-metagenome-genome-assembly--contig:-NODE-698-length-6617-cov-3.590064_pt1 | contig 6617 bp, 7 predicted proteins | sample MGYA00244410_ERZ654371 | MGnify/ENA primary metagenome ERZ654371 (study PRJEB26926, sample SAMN06164914) | human gut metagenome | biome: ENVO:00009003; feature: ENVO:2100002; material: ENVO:00002003...
TGTTCGGAAGGCATATGTAAACTTATATCAGGACAATATTTTTTGAACCAAAATGTTTATCTTTAATTATCAATCACTGTAAACCTTTTTCAGGACGGGACACCCCGAAACGGTTGTAATATTGCACCGGGAACAGACCCGACCCCGGAAGCCGTAATGGAGGATTTTCGAAATTTCGGTCAGAGATTCTCCGGCGCGGATTTTTCGCCTCACTTGAGGCGAGCGAGCTGTACCTTTGTATGCCGAAAAGTTTTTCGGCATACGAAAGGTGCTCGCTCTGCGAGGCTGGGTGGCGTTCCCGAGTCACGCCACTTAAACTACCAGACTGATGACAACCACGAAAAAGAGGATCGGACGCCCGACAACGACAGATCCCAGAGTCCACAGGTATAATTTCAAACTCACCACGGAAGAGAATATCCGCTTTAAGCAGATGCTTTGTAAGGCAGGATTGGAGCATAACCGCAGCCGGTTTATCGTCAAAAGAATCTTCAACGAGGAGTTCGTCGTCGTCAAACGCGACCCTTCGAAGGTGCAGTTCATCGCCCGGCTGAACGACTTTTATTTCCAATTTCAAAAGCTCGGGAACAACTATAACCAGATCGTAAAAGCCATCAACGCGCACTTTTCCAACGTTGCTATCCCGCATCAGATCGCTATGCTGGAGCAGCGAACCCGCGAACTGAAAGCCCTCAGTATCGAGATTCTCAACCTCGCAAAACAGGCTAAGGAGTGGTTGCGAATATAAGATCGGGTTCCTCGCCCGGCGGAGCGTTGTATTACAACAAGGAGAAAGTGGATAAGGACGAAGCCGAAGTGCTTTTCTGGCAGAAGATGCTCGAACCGTTCGACAAACACGGACGCCTTGATATTGACGCCTGCATGGAGAGCTTCATGCCGTATCTCGAAGCCAACCGCAGGACTACGAACACGGTTTTCCATGCCTCGCTGAACCCTTCACCGGAGGACAGGCTGACAGACGAACAGCTCCGGGAAATCGCGCAGGAATACATGGAGCGTATGGGATATGGGAATCAGCCCTACATTGTCTTCAAACATAAGGATATCGACCGGCAGCACCTCCATATCGTATCATTACGGATCGATGAAAAAGGTCGTAAATTCCCGCACGATTTCGAAGCAAAACGTTCGATGGAGATATTACGCGATCTGGAACGCAAATATAATCTGCATCCGAGCGTCAAAGGACAGGAACTGACGGACAGGGAGGGCCTGCGTAAGGTGAATTACAAAAAGGGAAACGTCAAACAGCAAATATCGTCCGTCGTCAGATCGTGTCTGCGAAATTACAAATGCTCATCCTACGGAGAGTTTCGTACATTGTTGGAAGCCTTCAATGTCTCGGTCGAAGAGCGTACGGGAACTATCGACGAAAGGAACTATGCCGGTATTGTCTACGGCGCCATGACTGATGACGGCTATGGCATCGGCACGCCGTTCAAATCGAGCCGTATCGGCCGGGATGTCGGCTACAAGGCTCTTCAAAAGTATTACGAGCGGTCGAAGAGTGCGCTGAAGCAGGACGGGTCGCTCGACCGGCTGCGACAGACAGTCCGGGATGCCATGAGTCCGCACAATACGCGGGACGAGTTTCGGCAGCTGCTCAAGGCGGAGAACATCGACGCTATCTTCCGCATCAATCCGGTCGGCAGAATCTATGGCGTGACTTTCATTGACCATAACGAGGGTATCGTCGCCAACGGGTCGGTGCTGGGTAAAGAGTTTTCGGCGAATGTCTTCAACGAATTGTATCCGGCTCCGAAACAGGCGCAACAGGTTGCAGAACGACACGCGGAACAGAAACACGAGCCGCAAAGCCATACGTCGAATCCGTTAACCGGCATTGTCGATACGGTATTGGATTTGGTCGATACGAGGGCTTATGAAGAGCAGCAACGGCTGATACAACGGCGAAAAAAACGACGATTACACAGATAATGCTATTGAAATTTTGCACGACTGAAAGTGTTCGTCCGAATTCAAGATTTTGAGGAATTCGATACTATTTGCAGAATGACTAAAAAATCTTGCATTTGTAAATAATATTTAGCACTCATACTTCAAAATCTACATTATGGGTGCACATATCAAATTTAGCACGAACATCGTTATTTTAAGAAGTGGCTTGAAGTCGATGTAGATTGGAATTACCCGTTTCGTTCCCGAGTCGAAGAGATTTGTTAACGCTTGAATATGGATTGAGAGGTAGGTTTAGCCACACGGATATAGAGAAAATATTAAATTCGGACGGACGGAAAAGTTTACTCTGAGCGTTACGGGATTTTACTTTGGATGATTGATTGTATGAGATTGGAATAGAATGTTGCAAGGTATATAGTGTGGGTTTTATTATAAAGAAAGCATGATCCGGGCAATATCTACGCAATAATGAATTTAAGGGAATTGTTAATTTTGAATTACACCTTTTTCTCGACCCTCATTTTGTTAGAACTGCTTCATAGAAAATAAGAACCAGAACGGAATGTCACGGTTCTTTAATTTTATTATCCTTCCGATTACCCAAAGAGTATATGGGTTTCGGGACAAATATTATTTTTGAGCTTGCATGTCAAAAAGTATCTTTGCTCCCATTTTGAGTTCTGAATATTTGAGGCAGGGTTTTTCCAGCTCCTCGCCGTCAAAGGTCATGCTGCCGACATATCTGTTTTCCGGGGAGTTTTCCGGGGCTTCGATCACGATGTCGTTTCCGTTTTCGAGGTGGATCGTCGCGTGTTTGAACAGGGGCGATCCGACGGCGTATTCATCCGAAGCGGGGCACACGGGATAAAACCCCAAGGCCGAGAATACATACCATGCCGATGTCTGTCCGTTGTCCTCGTCTCCGCAGTATCCGTCTTGTTTGGCGGAGTAGAGGCGATCCATCACCTCGCGCACCCACCACTGGGCCTTGTGGGGCTGTCCGCAGTAGTCATAGAGGTAGATCATGTGCTGTGCAGGCTGGTTTCCGTGGGCGTAGTTGCCCATGTCGGCCACCTGCATCTCGGTGATTTCGTGGATGCGGATCCGTAGTAGCTGTCGTCGTAGATCGGCGGCACCACGAACATTGAGTCGAACATCTGCGCAAAGCTCTTGCGGGCTCCCATCAGGTCGATCAAACCGCCGACATCGTGAAATACCGACCATGTGTAGTGCCATGCGTTGCCCTCTGTGTATGCATCGCCCCATTTGTAGGGGCTGAACGGCGACTGGAACGTCCCGTCGGCATTGCGCCCACGCATTAACTTCATTTCGGGGTCGAAGACATTCCTGTAATTTTGTGACGCCTTTTCCAGCCGTTTCGCATCTTCGTCCTTGCCGAGCATCTTCGCCACCTGTGCGATGCACCAGTCGTCGTAGGCGTATTCGAGCGTGCGTGCGACATTCTCGTTGATGCCCACATCGTAGGGGATGTATCCCAGTGTGTTGTAGTACTCGTGTCCGAGGCGCCCCGTGGAGCTCACCGTGGGGTGTACCTTCCGGCGTCCTGCGAGCATCGCCTCGTAGAGCGTCGCAATGTCTTCCTCGGGGGTGACACCTTTCAGGATGGCATCCGAAACGACCGACGCCGAGTTGTTTCCGACCATGCATCCGCGGTGTCCGGGCGATGCCCATTCGGGCAGGAATCCGCTCTCGCGGTAGGCGTTGGCCAGTCCTGCCTGAATCTCGGCGTTGACCGACGGATAGACGAGGTTCAGCAGCGGGAACAGACTGCGGAAGGTGTCCCAGAATCCCGTGTCGGTGTACATATAGCCTGGCAGGACCTCACCGTTGTAGGGGCTGTAATGGACGGGGTTACCGCTTTTGTCGATCTCGTAGAATTTCCGCGGAAAGAGCGTCGAGCGGTATAGACACGAATAGAACGTGCGGTACTGGCCTACGGTTCCTCCCGCAACCTCGATGCGTCCGAGCACCTCGTCCCAACGCTTCTGCGCCTTGGCCTTTACGGTTTCGAAATCATCTTTTCCCAGCTCCCCGAGGTTTTGTACGGCCTGCATCTGCGATATGAACGACGAGGCTGCGCGTACCGTTACCTGCTCTCCGCGCCGGGTTTCGAAACCTACCCGCACGAGGGCGTGTTCGCCGACTAACTGTTCGCCTTCGACGGGCTTCGTGCCGTCATAGATCTGGAAATCCCGGATCTTCCGGTCGAAGCGCACGATAAACCAGTTCTTGAAGTTGTCGGGCACACCTCCGCTGTTGCGCGTGGTGTATCCCACGACAGTCCGTTTGTCGTGCATGACCCTGATGTACGATCCGCGGTCGAAAGCGTCGATCACCACGCCCGACTCGTCCGATTCGGGGAACGTGAAACGCATGATCGCAGCCCGCTCGGTCGGGGCGATCTCGGCCTTGATGTCGTGGTCGGCGAGGTATACCGAATAATAGTAGGGGCGTGCCTCCTCCGACTGGTGCGAAAACCAGCTCTGGCGGCTCTCCTCATCGACCTTGTCGCGTCCGCGTACGGGCATGATGGAGAACTGCCCGTAGTCGTTGATCCACGGCGAGGGCTGGTGCGTCTGCTTCAGACCTCACTAAAACCGTCTTACAGCATGTTGTAAGACGGTTTTTCTTTTATTTTCTTTTGTCATGCATTTATAATACCAGACAGTATTACATAGTTTTACTTTCCTTTTATTTTCTGATTCCGCTTTAATTCTTTTAGCGGATTCTGGTTGTATACTTGTTTGAGTTTATATAGATCCGTATTGGGTTCGATAATAGCTTGTCGATAATTGACGTAATATCCTATAATGTATCAATGTAAAGGTTTCCGGTAAGTATGATTTGCTAAAATCGTTTCTGTGAATAATATTCAATGTCATTTCCCATTCTTTGGGTGATACATTTTTTGCAATCACAAAAGGCTTTCCACCATGAATGTGTTGACGCATTGCATATTGAATCATTTCCTAAGATTTCAATAGTCATTTTCTTTCCTCCATTTTCAAGCCCAAGCCATTCGAAGAAATAGCGATAAATAATCATGGTTTCAGGTATCTCAAGGAGTTTATGGTACTCTTCGATATTTTCGCCAAAGGCTTTCCTGAAAAAAGATGTTCCCTTGCCTATTTTACCTTTTGTACTATTAAGAACAGCTTGAATAGCCCGAATATACTTGCGATTCCAATATTTGCCAATATAGTCCCGATTGTGAGAATAATCTTCACCCATATCCGTAGTGCGACGGATTGGGTGGCATTTCATAGGGAAAGAGTATATGCTCACATTTAACCTATCACACAATTCTTATATGGTTTAGCCCTAAATCCATACAGTTGGTTGGACTTTAGAAATTTGCACGGTTTATGATGGGATAAGGTAACGATTAGGCGACGGCTCTGTTTTCCGCATATTACGCCGATATTCACCACCTCAAATAACTGAAGTAAAGATAGTAAATAATCCGAGAAAGCAAATAAAAAACTTCGTTTTTTCGGGTTTCCAGGGCTATTTTTGCATCCCCGCGCCACAACGCCCTACCTCTCCGACACCTTGGCTGCGCTGGTCGCTACCGACACAGGGGCAGGGAATATAAGATACAAGGCACCCTATTAGGACCCTTAAAAAAAGGCAATAGTCTGAAAAATTGGGCTGTTGTATTTTTTATATATAATAGGACGAGGCAACGAAAAGGCAACGATTCCACTTGCTGCTGCTTGCGTTGGCGTTCACAATCTCAAATAACTAGCATAAAAATAATAAAATTATTGCACGAGAAAAAATATCACCTCGATATCCAATAACGAAATTACTACTTCATACCAATATTGTCGTACCTTTGAAACACGCCAGACGAGGCAGACATTGGGGATAATAATAAAAATCACGTCCGAACAAAACCGCAGAAGCGTTGTTAAGTTTTCCTTCATGCAACAGGTTGAATTTTTCGAGGATGGTCGGCAAATCCTCCCTTATGGTCGCTTCGGGCAAACGTCCGCATTTGATGCCCCCAGGTACCGCGCCCATGACGGCATGTTCGTCAAGGTCGGATATTTTAAGGTCGGAATTCGCCATAGCCTCCCAAGCTTATTTTCCTCCACGCTGCATCAGGTGCTGGTTGTATATTTCCTGCGGCATGGTGGATGTCATTTCCGTTTCCATACCTTTATAACTCATTATCCGTCATCATCCTTCTGCAACGCTTGGAACGAGCAAAACGACATACTTCTATCGGTTTTGAATCAATGCAGAAATAATCTTCGCCTCCATCTATTTCTGCGGCTATTCTTTCCCGGATTGTATTACATAGGGACAAAGTAATTTTACGTCTGTCATTGTATTGTCTGCGGAATATAAGATTGTGAATTTCAATACTATATTCCTGTAACTTTGCAAACAACAATGACTCACTGTCAATGCCAACAGCCTTTGATGTCATGTTCAATGCCTCTATTTCAAGGTCTGAGAACTACTCCTCTTCTTGACATATTCCCTGATTCATTGACCAAATTGCCGACTATTTGCTTGTATGGGTTAGGATTTTTTGCTAATATTGTGTTACTATATTTTCTATTGAAAAGTTTTAATTTGCTAAATATCAACAATATGCACAACTTTTTATCTGTCTCTTATACACATCTCCGAGCCCACGAGAC
>ENA-UAHZ01000765-UAHZ01000765.1-human-gut-metagenome-genome-assembly--contig:-NODE-765-length-6256-cov-3.263990_pt1 | contig 6256 bp, 4 predicted proteins | sample MGYA00244410_ERZ654371 | MGnify/ENA primary metagenome ERZ654371 (study PRJEB26926, sample SAMN06164914) | human gut metagenome | biome: ENVO:00009003; feature: ENVO:2100002; material: ENVO:00002003...
TCTCGAAAAGGCATCCCGCAAGGTCGTGCGCCAAACCGTCAGCGAATATCTGAACGGCTACATCGACCGCCTGCTGGCCGAGAAACGTGTAGGCAACGCCAAAACCTTTCAGGAACTCCGCACCTCGCTGACGAAATTCTGCCGTTCGCTGGACTTTTATTTTATAGACATCGACGCCGAGTGGCTGAAACGATACGAACAATGGCTGCGGGTGGAACGGCATTATTCCGACAACTCCATTGGCATCCGTTTCCGTTCGTTGCGGGTGCTGTACAACAGCGCAATCACCGACGGTCTAATCAAAAAGGCAGACTACCCTTTCGACACGTTCAAAGTGAGCCGATTCAAGGAAGCCACGGCCAAACGGTCGCTAACGAAAGAGGATATAAGGCGGATTATGGATTGCGAGGTACGCACGCTGACCAAGTACCCCAAACCGTTCCTGCAACTGGCAAAGGACTTGTTCCTGTTCAGCTACCTGTCGTGCGGCATCAATCTGACAGACATTTTGCACATCCGCTATGCAGACATCGTGGACGAACGGTTGGTTATCAATCGTCAGAAAACAGGTAAACTCCTGTCGTTCCAACTCCAACCTGCCGCCCTCGACATCCTCGACAAGTACCGCCAACCGAACGCACATCCGCAGGATTACATTTTCCCTGTTTTAAGGCGTTCTGTTCACGTTACGGCGCAACAGCAGTACGGACGGGTGCAACGGACGAACAAGCGGATAAACCGCTATCTGAAACTAATCGGCGAGCATCTGCACCTGCCTATCACGCTCACGACATACGTTGCGCGGCACTCGTTCGCAACTGTTCTGAAAAGGTCGGGAGTTTCGACATCCATCATTTCGGAATCGCTGGGGCACAGTTCGGAAAAGATTACGCAAATCTACCTCGATTCATTCGAGAACTCGCAGATAGATGCGGCCATGCAAAACTTATTGTGAGGTGGTGACAAGGTTTGAAAAAAGGTCTATCTTATAGCCCCCGAAACCAAGTTTGTCACTACCTTTTAAGGGATTATCCGATTGCATCGGGTAGTCCCTTTTCTTTTTTCTGCGGTCGTCGGTTGGGACAGAATGCGAAATTTTGTAAATTCATCTTTATAAAGATACTCCTATGCAAGAAGAACAAACCTTTTACCCCGTAACGACCGAATATTTCACCGCTTGCCTGCCCTTACTGGAAAAATATTTCGGCATCACGGCAGGCTATTTCAACAAAGAACTTTCAAATGCCAAATGTCTGATACCTCACCGAGAGGATAATATCGTAAAGTACAGCATTAAAGAGGATTGCAATCTGGTTTTGCCGTTTCGACACCTCGAATGCCATGATTTGTTGTCGCTTATCAACTCTTACGGGACAATTACCCCGATAATAGAGGAAGCCCTATTGCTGGTGGCCTACTGCATCCGTGAACGGCAGATCGACGAAAACGAATACAATGACCTTATTCAGTTTCATACTTGGGACATATACCAAAGCGAATGGGCGCACCTATTGCTTTTTATGGAGCAAATGGAGGCACGGGCATTTCAAGGCAACGAACAGACCGCCATCACAATTCGCACCAACAACGGGATCAAGGAAAAGATTTCTATTCCGAACAGCGATAACTGGTTATTCCGTCTGATTAAAAAGGAACTTACAAGCTATTTTCCCGAAGTACAGACAGTCGAGAAAGCACGGCAAGATATTCAACGGCGCAAACCGTCTGCGGGGCGGAAAAAGGATAATGCCATCTATTCGGCAGTTGCATACGGCATTTACCGAATGCTCCATGAAGAAAATGCAATACCCAGCCAGCCCGATATGCCGAACGAATTATGCGCATTTATTCACGACTTTGCACGGCAGATGGGTTGCTATTCCGATAATAAAGGGTGGGATGGGGCCTATAGTCCCGATCGAATCCGTGCCGATCTTGCCGCCTATCTGAAACCCTCGGCCATAACACCACGATTCAGACCGATATCATTGCAGAGGCAGGTTATCATGCAAGATTTTGATTTTCCGCTATTGGACTGATCGGACTATATAACCATACCATTTAAGGGAGCCGTTTATCGCGGTTCCCTTTCTTTTTTCTGCCAAAAATCTGCCAGTGTCATGACATCTGCCGTTTTGTCATAACCGACAGATTTACAATGCTTTTTCAATATATTTTATAACATTTTCAATAGCAAAGGTAATGAATAGGTCTATTTTTAAGGGCTATTCTCTATTTTTTCAAAGTCTGCAAAGGTTGGATTTATGCAGGTTCAGAAGCCAGAATCCGCGAATAAAGCGTACGGTTATTCGAGAGATTCAGGGAGTAGCCGACAGCCTGCAAAAGAAGCGGTAAAATGAAAAAATACGACCGATGAAGTGCAAACTGTAAACAGTTGAAAACCAGAGATAAATAATAGGTCTAAATAATGCCTGTAATCTCTATCTAAAATGATTCGGAGAAGCCCGAAATACTCCGTTTCTTTGCAGTCGTGAACGAGGTCGGAGCGTACGGCCGACCAAAGTTGCAGGGAGTAGCCGACAGCCCGAAAGAGGCGGCAACAAAACTTAATAAAAAAGATAACGATTATGGAAACGATTGTAAAAATCAATGGCAATGCAAACTCAAATTTTAATAATATGAAAAATATCAATGTAACAGCGGCATCGCAGCAGGTAGCTGGGAACCGCGCAGAAGAACGGGAGGAGAAAACGAACCTCCGAGTAATTAAAATCAAACCCGTAGGGAACGCCAAAATGTTCCGCACGCTGGCGAAAGCGATTGCGGCAGGGGCTACCACCCTGATCGTGACCACCCGTGTAGACGTGGCTGGATGCGGATATGTTTGGTTCGGAATCCGTAAGGGGTACACCGAACTGGATGGCAAACTCCTGCTGAACGCCCAAATCTGGAACTACCTGCTGGCGTTCCTGATGGGTAAGGAATTGCCCGAAGTGACGGAGTTCGAACCCGACCGTGAAATCTGCTGTCAGTCCGAGTGGCTGGCAGAGGTGGCCGCCGAGGTGGAGAAACTGACCCCGATCACCTCCGAGGAGTACAACGAGAGCGAGGAGGGCATCGGCTACCTTGCCAAAAAGTACCACTTTTCCAACGGCAAAGTCGTGATGCCTGCCGAGGCAATGGAGGACATCACCGAACTGCTGAACTAAACTGCTGAACGAGGGGAGCGGGTTTCACCGCTCGCTCCCCAAGTTTTTTTAACTACAAATCAAATTATTAGATGAAGATTGAATATATCACAATAGATGCAGGCCAGCGGTTCGACGCCGTGATGCCCGAAATACCTACCAACTCGATCATCAACAAGACCGTCACGGGATGCGGTGCGACCTATGCCGAAATCAATGCGCCCCGACACTCCGTCATCATCGAGCCGAATGTTCCCGTTATCGAGGGCAAGATGAAAAAGCACCCGCAGATACTCGGCGTGTTCGAGGGCGTAACGACCGAGGACATCATCGACTTTCTGAACACGAACTACAACGACGGCTATCTGAAAATCATGACCACGCCCGAAAGTTTCCCCAAAGTCCGCTCGGCGATGGTGCAGACGCATACGGATATGCACGGTGAATGGTTCATGCTGTTCGACGAGTGCGAACGCACGATACAGGATGCAGGCTACCGCGGCTCTATCACGCTCCCGATGGATGATTTTTTCCGATGCAAGCAAAAGGCGATGGTTTCTGCGACGCCGATCATTCCGTCCGATCCCCGTTTCGAGCAGCAGGGCTTTACGATGAAGATACTCCGCCCGACCTATGACCACAAGCCGAAAATGTTGCTCATACATACGAACAACACCGTCGGCTGGGTGCGTACCCTTATGGGACAGGTAAAAGGCAAAGGGCATCCGCTCTGCATCTTTCTGAACTCGACCGATACGATCCACTGCATGATCTGCACCTATAAGATCGAAAAACGGTGCAAGGTCTTTTGCAGTTACGAGAGTGTGAAGAAACTCCGCAAGCGGGATTTTTCGCGGGCTTACTCCTCGCTCGAAGAACTGGATGAAATCAACTTTTTCACGAGCCGTTTCTTTTCGGCGGTGGACATCGAACTGCCGACAACGGCCTGCGTGCTGATCGTAACCGACCTTTCGTTTGCGGCGCACACCGTCATCGACCCCACGACCGAAGCCGTGCAGATCGTCGGACGCTTCCGCAACGGCGTGGAGGATGCCGCGCATATTTTCAGCACCAACAAGGAGATGCCCTGCAAATCGCGGGAGGAGATCGCCACGAGGTTGGAGGAGTGCGAAGCGGTCTACAAACAAGTCCTGCAAATCGAAGCGTCGGGGGCGGGTTGCGATACCCGTGCGCAGGCATTGGAGGGAATGGACTACAAACGGTTCATGAACGCCGACGGAACGCGCAACTGGTTCATGTGGGACAACGCCTATGACGACGAGCGGATCAAGCGGTACTACACCGACGCCGAACTGGTGCGGGAGGAGTACGCGAAAGCATTTCACACAAATTGCGCCGAACATATCTATCCGTTGTCGGACTGCGACCGACTGCAACGCATAAATCCCCGATTGAAAATGAAAGACCTGTTCCGCGAAATCGTGCGGCAGTTGGAGATACTGGAACAAAACCGAACGTGGAATGAATACTACTTTCTGCGCGAGGAGATTCAGAACCAAGTGCCGATGATGGTGGATGCCTACTATGCTCTCGGAGCGGCAGAGATCGAACGGCACAACTACAACATGAACGAAATCGGCAAACAGATACAGGAAAACGAAAGCCAACAACTGCTGACCTCGGAAAAAGTTTGCGGGGAGGTGTACGACCGACTGAAAACGGGCGACAAGCTACCCGTGTGCGTCGTCAATCGTTTTATGAACGACCTGATTATGCGGCTCGGCATCCCCTACCGCAAAAAAGTGACGGCAAAGATGATCGGAATATATTTCGAGTACAGGGAGGTGCGCACCAACAAACAACGGTTCATCGAATTGGGAAAGCGGATCATATAGCCCGTAACGGGTGAAAACAGGTCGGTGACAAACTTTTGAAAAGGGTCTATAAAAGTACCTTTTTGGGAATTCCTGTCACTCGATCACCCACTCCCCGCGGCGTGTAGACCCCACCCGTTTGAGCCTGCCCGACTTGGTGAGTTTCTGCAAATGATATTTCACACCGTCGGGTGAGATTCCGACAACCTCGGCCAGCTCCGCCCGTGTAATGCTGGGGTTGCGGGCGATGGCTTCCAAAATAATTTCTTGGGTAGTCTTTCGGGTAATTTCTTGGGTAGTGAGCGTTTCGGCGATTACCCCCAAAATAAACTCGACGAAAGGCGTGCAACCCGCTTTACCGCCACTTACGGCAATCGCCTTATAATACTCCTTTTGATACTTATATACAATGTTTTCGATCGGCAGGTTTTTGAAGATAGGCCGCCACCTGCTCAAAATCAAGGTCTGCCACAATCGCCCCGTACGACCGTTACCGTCCGCAAACGGATGGATAAACTCGAATTCATAATGAAAGACACAACTTGCGATCAACGGGTGTTCATCCGTGATGCGCAACCACTCGAACAGATCGTTTACGAGAAACGGCACACGTTCGGCATCGGGCGCATAATGGATAACCGTTTTCCCCGACACCACACCCGCACCGCCTTTGCGGAAACAACCGATTTCGTCGATCAATCCCGCCTCCATCGTGGCGTGAGCCTTTAACAGATCATCGACTTTACAGGGGTCGAGCGTGTCGAGCAATTCATACGCTTTAAGGGCGTTGCGCACTTCCTGCACCTCGTTAATAGGAGCAACGACGGGTTTCCCCTCCAATACCGCCGTGACCTGCTCCGTCGAAAGCGTGTTGCCCTCGATAGCCAGCGTCCCGTGAATCGTTTTGATTCGATTGACACGATGCAGACGCAGATTTTCGTGCGCATAATAGCCGCCGATTGCTTCGCTGATTTGTGCAACCAAATTCGTGATCTTCGGCGTAATGGTGTAAGGCGGTTTATAAGACATGGTACACTTGCTTTTCGGCAAAGATAGCGATTCTTTCTGTTATAGGGTAGTTTTGGGTAAACCTATTTATCATCCATTCCACATATCGTGCGATTTATGCCGAAATTGTCCCGCAACAAAAAGGTGACAAACTTTGTGAAAGGGTCTATAAAATATCCTTTTCTGAAAAGGTTGTCACTCGCAGACAAACAAACCGAGATACCCCGACCTGTCTCTTATACACATCTCCGAGCCCACGAGACA
>ENA-UAHZ01000770-UAHZ01000770.1-human-gut-metagenome-genome-assembly--contig:-NODE-770-length-6204-cov-8.514555_pt1 | contig 6204 bp, 1 predicted proteins | sample MGYA00244410_ERZ654371 | MGnify/ENA primary metagenome ERZ654371 (study PRJEB26926, sample SAMN06164914) | human gut metagenome | biome: ENVO:00009003; feature: ENVO:2100002; material: ENVO:00002003...
GTTACGAGGACCGTCGACTGGTAGTTGCCATTGCTGATACGGGTAGAGGTATGGAACCTGCCGACCGTGAGCGTATCTTCCAGGAGTTTACCCGCTTACCGGGTGCTCAGGGTAAAGAGGGGTTCGGACTCGGACTTTCCATCGTCCGTATGCTGGTACAGTTGCTTGAAGGCACGATTGATGTAGACAGTGTGCCAGGCAAGGGAAGCACTTTCACCATATATATTCCTATCTATCCCGTAAGGAGTGAAGGACGGAGAATGAAGGATGAAGAATCGGGATGTGCTGCCACGCCGAATGGCAATTCTTCATTCCCCGTTCCTCATTCTTCACTGAAGAATGTCCTCCTTATTGATGATGACCGTATTCAGCTTACCCTTACTGCCGCCATGCTTCAGCAGAGTGGTATAAATTCTGTCTCTTGTTTACAACTGGATGAACTGCTGGATGCCTTGCGCACTGCAACCTTTGATGTTCTGCTTACTGATGTGCAGATGCCTGCTATTAATGGTTTTGATTTACTGAAACTGCTTCGTGCTTCGAACATACCGCAGGCACAGTCTGTTCCGGTGATTGCTGTCACTGCCCGCAGTGACATGCAGCGTGAGGAATTTACGGTGCATGGATTTGCCGGATGCCTGCATAAGCCGTTTACCGTCAGTGAATTGCTACATGAATTGAATATGGAGGACAAAGGGATGGAGGTTACGGAAGTTTCGGAAACTTCGGCTTGCCCGGGGTATAAATTCTCTTCGCTCACCGTTTTTTCGGTCGATGACCCCGAGGCTGCAAAGTCCATTCTGGAAAGTTTTGTGGCTGAAACCCGCCTCAATGCGGAGCGTTTGCAGAAGGCTGTGGAGAATGAGGATGTGGACGAGATGGCTGCTGTCTCCCACAAAATGATTCCCCTCTTTACGTTGATTGGAGCTACGGAACTGGTTGCATTGCTGAAACTGTTGGAAACTTCTCATGGAGTGCCTTTTACCGGAGAGTTGAAAGAACACGCCCTTGCCGCCCTCGTTTTGATAGAGGATGTCATTACTCAGGCAACAGCTTTTCCGTAATGGGGGAACAGAGAAGAATACATGATTTTTCTCTATCGGGAACCAAATGTCGAAAGAAATTGTTTACTTTGTAGGACTTTTAAATACGATGAAAGATTGACGTTCCGATGAGAAGAAAATGGTTGAGAATAGCACTGTGGGTGCTGCTTACTCCTATTATACTGTTTATAATATTGATGATACTGCTCTATGTGCCTCCCGTACAGAATTTGATACGGAAGCAGGCTACAGCAATTGCATCAGATGCTACGGGTATGGACATATCCGTGGAGCGGATTGACCTTCGCTTTCCTTTGAATTTGTTGGTCCGCGGTGTATTGGTGGTACAGCCTGCCGACAGTGCTGTTGATGTGCAGCATCCCGATACCTTGCTGAATCTTGGAAGTTTGAACGTACGGGTACAGGCATGGCCTTTACTCAAAGGGAAAGTGGAGGTGGATGACATTACCTTGAAACAAGTTGCTGTCAACTCCTCCAATTTAATGGAAGGTATGTGCATCAAAGGAGTACTGGGGCATTTCTTTTTCGAGAGCCATGGCATAGACCTTACAAAAGAAGATGCCATCCTCAATAATATAGAATTGAGCGATACCCATGTGCAGGTGATGCTTGCAGATACCACTGAGACTCCCAAGGACACTACTGACACTGCGTTAAACTGGAAAGTCACACTCCATACTCTGAAGTTGAAGAACGTCTCGGTCGATTTACAGATGCCATTGGACTCCATGGGGCTGAAAGCCCATATAGGAGATGCTGAGATTGCGGACGCTGCTGCCGACCTGAAACACCAGTTCTATGGCTGGAGAAAATTCCTGCTGACTGGAACTTCTGTCAATTATGATACCGGTGGCCCGGGGAGTGCGATAGGCTTCGACCCCTCGCACATTGCTCTTCGCGACATTCGCCTGGGCATTGATTCTGTGATGTACTACGGCAGAGATATGAATGCCGTTATCCGGGAATTTTCCATGTATGAGCGTTCCGGTTTGAGTGTAACTTCCCTGACCGGGCGGTTGTTTGCCGATTCTACCGTTATCCGTATCCCTTCTTTGAAGTTGCTGACACCTCATAGTGAGATGAACCTTACGGCACAGACTTACTGGGAACTGATAAATATACCTACCACCGGCCGTTTGACAGCCCGTTTCAATGCCCGTATCGGCAAACAGGATGTACTGCTTTTTGCCGGTGGCCTGCCGGAAACTTTCAAGGAAGCCTATCCGTTCCGTCCGTTGGTGATTCATGCCGGTACGGAAGGAAACCTGAAGCAGATGCAGATTTCCCGTTTTACGGCTGAGCTGCCCGGAGCCTTTTCGTTGAGTGGGGGAGGAGAATTCTGGAGCCTGACCGACAGTGTGAAACGCAATGGAAGCATGGACTTCGAAATGCATACGCAGAACTTGAACTTCCTGACCGGACTAGCTGACATTGCTCCCGATGGCTCCATCATTGTGCCGGACAGTATGCACCTTGCGGCACGTCTCGGTATGGAGGGGGCGCAGTGCACTGCCGCCCTGAAACTGCTGGAGAAGGAAGGCGTCTTGAATCTGGACGCCGCCTATAATCTTGCTACGGAAGCCTACCATGCCGACCTTGCCATCAACAACTTGCAGGTGCATCACTTCCTGCCCAAGGACTCTATCTATACTCTTACGGCAAAGATGTCCGCTAAGGGGCAAGGGGTGGATGTGGCATCACGAAAAACTGTGGCCGCTTTGAATGCCTCCTTGGAAAAACTACAGTATGGCCATTGGGACATTTCCGGTGTGGAGGCGCATGCCGGACTCAAGTCATCCGTTGCTACCGTCCGTCTTGCCAGCGATAATGTCCTTCTCAAGATGCAGGGAAATGCGGATATGCGTCTTGACCGCAGCTATCTGGATGGCGCTTTGGATTTGAATGTGGAAGAGGTGAATCTGCATAAGCTGGGTTTGGTGCCCCGACCGTTGAAACACCCGTTTGCCTTTACAATGGGAGCGGAGGCACGTCATGATTCTCTCAAGTTGAGGCTTGATGCCGGTGACTTGAATCTGCGTTTCCGCGCTCACAGCACGTTGAAGAAGTTGATGGAACAGTCGGATAAATTTGTCTCTATCCTGACAAAGCAGATTGATGAACGGCGTTTGGACCATGCCGCTTTGCGCCAAGTCCTTCCTTCAGCGGGCATGCATCTGGAAGCTGGTAACCAGAATCCCGTCAGCTATTTTCTGGCTGCAAAGGGTATTTCCTATAATGATTTCAAACTGAGCTTCGGATTTACTCCGCAAGTCGGTATCAATGGACGTACAGCTGTTCACGGATTGCGCATGGACTCCTTGCAGCTCGATACGATATTTTTTACAGTGAAGCAGGATACTGCCCGCATGAAGTTGCAAGGTGGTGTCATAAACGGTCCCAAGAACCCGCAGTTTGTGTTCCGTAGCACACTGACGGGTGAAGTCCGTAATGAAGATGCGGAACTGACTGTGGATTATGTGAATGGAAAAGGGCAGACCGGTGTTCTATTCGGTATTAATGCCCGTCCGTTGACCGAAGGACACGGTCGCGGTAATGGTGTGCTGCTGAACCTTATTCCTGCCGAGCCGATTATCGCTTTCCGTAAATTCCACTTTGCGGACAATAGTAACTGGATTTATCTGCATAAGAATATGCGCGTCTATGCCAATATTGATATGGACAGCGACGATGGTCTGTGTTTCCGTATGCAATCCGACAAGAATGATACCCTTTCCTTGCAGAATATAAACGTAGAACTGAGCCGATTGCGCCTGGATGAACTTACGGAGGTACTTCCTTATATGCCCCGGCTTACGGGATTGTTCTCCGCCGAAGCAAATTATATACAGACTGCCACTTCCCTGCAGGTGTCTGCCGAAGCCAATGTAGAGAAACTGACCTACGAACGCCAACCGGTTGGAGACATCGGCCTGGGGGCTACCTGGTTGCCGGGCGACAAGAATACGCACTATCTGAATACCTATTTTACATATGATAATGAAGAAGTGATGACCGCCGACGGTATCTTGACGCAGAAGAACGGAAAGGATACCCTGGAAGTGTCCACCCGTTTCGAGCATTTTCCATTGAAGATGGCCAATGCATTCATCCCTGACCAAACGGTGGCCTTTACCGGAGATATTGATGGAGGGCTTTATATTTACGGTTCGCTGGACAAGCCTCAAATGCATGGTGATATTGTTTTGGACAGTGTGTCTGTCTATGCACGCCAGGCGGGAGCACGTTACTGGTTCGACAACCGTCCGGTACAGATAAAGGACAATCAGTTGATATTTGATAAGTTTGCCATTTATACCACCAGCAAGAATCCGTTTACGATTGACGGTAAGGTTGATTTCCGGAATATGGAGCGTCCTACTGCCAACCTCAATCTGCTGGCAGAGAACTATACGTTGCTGGATGCACCGCGTACCCGCGAAAGTCTGGTGTATGGAAAGGTGTTCGTCGACTTGCATGCCACGGTGAAGGGGCCGCTTGACGGGCTCACGATGCGTGGAAACATGAATTTGCTGGGCAATACCAACGTAACCTACGTGTTGACCGATTCCCCTTTAACGGTGGAAGACCGTCTCAGTGGGCTGGTTACCTTTACCTCGTTCACCGATACGACGTCGGTAAAAGCAGATGAGGTTCCTGCCATGTCTTTGGGAGGATTGGAAATGTATATGTCCGTCCATATTGACGATGCTGTCCGTCTTCGTGCTGACTTGAGTCCCGACCGCAGCAAATACATCGAACTGGAAGGTGGCGGTGATTTGAATATGCAGTATACTCCCCAAGGGGATATGAGCCTTACCGGACGCTATACCCTTTCGGGTGGCGTCATGAAATATTCGCTGCCTATCATCCCGTTGAAGGAGTTCCAGTTCAATCCCGGCAGTTATGTGGATTGGCGGGGGAATATTATGAATCCTACGCTGAGTCTGAAGGCTACGGAACGTATGCGTGCTTCTGTGGCCGATGGTGACGGGGACGGTTCGCGCATGGTGAACTTCGATGTTTCCATTTCCATCAAGAACAGGCTTGACGCTCCCGATTTGATATTCGATATTTCGGCGCCCGAAGATGCCGCAGTAGAGAATGAGCTGCAGGCAATGGGTGCAGAAGAGCGTAGCAAGCAGGCCATTGCCATGCTTGCCACGGGTATTTACCTGAACAGTGGTGCCAAAGGAGGAGGTTTGTCAATGGGAGCCGCCTTGAACTCAGTGCTTCAGAGCCAGATAAACTCCTTGGCGGGAGGTATAAAAGGGGCCAATATCAGTGTAGGTGTGGAAGACCGTACCTCTGCTGAAACGGGTGACACGCAGAAAGACTTCAGTTTTCGTTATTCCCAGCGTTTCTTCAACGACCGCGTACAGATAGTCATCGGTGGAAAAGTGTCCACCGGGGCCAATGCCACGAACGATGCGGAATCATTCATTGACAATATATCGCTGGAATACCGTCTTGATGCGTCGGGTACTCGATATGTCCGTGTATTCCATAATAAAAACTACGAAAGCATACTCGACGGTGAGATAACCGAAACGGGTGTCGGCCTTGTGCTGCGCCGGAAGATGGACCGATTGAGTGAACTCTTCATCTTCAGGAAGAAAAAGATAAAACCGGAGGCTGAAAACAGCGATATGAAAAAGTAGGAATGTGATATGAAACGACTGATATTATATATTGCAGGATTGATATTTCTGGCAGGTTGCTCCACCACGAAGCACTTGCCCGAGGGGGAGATACTCTATACCGGCCAAAAGCCGATGATTGTATTGAACCGCAGTGAAACGTCTGTTGGTGAGATTGCTATGGAAGAGGTGGAAGCCGCCCTTGCTACGGCACCGAACAATTCGTTGCTGGGAAGCTCTACTATCCGCTATCCCTTTCCTTTCGGACTGTGGATTTACAATGGTTTCCAGAAGTATGAGAAGGGATTCGGAAAGTGGATATTCAATAAATTTGCCGCCACTCCGGTGCTTATGTCTACGGTGAATCCCGATATACGCCAGAAGGCGGCGGTTAACTTGCTGCGCGATTATGGCTATTTCAACGGAAGCGTCAGCTACAAGACATTTATCGACCCGAAGGACTCGCTGAAGGCAAAGTTGCAATATACGGTGAACATGCGTAA
>ENA-UAHZ01000775-UAHZ01000775.1-human-gut-metagenome-genome-assembly--contig:-NODE-775-length-6177-cov-3.413100_pt1 | contig 6177 bp, 6 predicted proteins | sample MGYA00244410_ERZ654371 | MGnify/ENA primary metagenome ERZ654371 (study PRJEB26926, sample SAMN06164914) | human gut metagenome | biome: ENVO:00009003; feature: ENVO:2100002; material: ENVO:00002003...
ACGAGATTTCTGCCTGTCTCGTGGGCTCGGAGATGTGTATAAGAGACAGGCTTCAGACAGCTTCCAGAATTTACCCGCCGGATTCCGCCGCGTATTATGTGGAATATATGGAACTCTGCCCCGCCATCTCCTCTGCCATCACGGTTTTCGACCGCATCGTGTTCCACGCGGTTTCCTTTATCTGGAAGGACCTGGCCTGGCTGGTCACCGCCCCCAGCGGCACCGGCAAGTCCACCCACTATTGTCTCTGGAAACTCCTCTGTCCCGATGAAATTCAGATCATAAATGGGGATAAACCCATTGTATATATAGAAAATGACGAAGTATTCGTCACAACTTCTCCCTGGGCAGGCAAAGAAAACATGTCTCAACGTCTGACCGCTAAATTAGGCGGAATTATTGTCTTGGAACAGTCTGATTCCAACGAAATCACACGTCTGACCGTTCACGAATCCGCTGGAAAAGTCTTTTCCCAGTTCCTTTTTGACTGCAATACCGAACAGGAAGCAAAAACTGCCTGTCGTATCGCAGAAAAAATGCTGAAAACACCGGTTTGGCTCCTGAAAAACCGCGGCGATATCGAATCTGCCAAATTGTGCCGGAAAACCCTGCAAACCTACCTGGATTCCCCTGATTTCCACTGACTGCATATAAACGCAAAATAGTTCTCAAAAATGGTGATTTATTATGAAATATACCGTCATTCCCGGCGTAATTCTTACAAAAATCTGCGATGAAGATTTCCTGGTGGCCACCGGCCCCGCCCGTGGCCGCGTCCCGTATGTCGAGGGGATCAATTCCACCGGTGCTTACTTTTTTTCAAAAATTCTTGATGGGCTTTCCACAGAAGAAATTATAGAAGACGCTGTAAAATTATATGAAACGCCGGAAGAGGTTATTGCGCCCTCCTTTGAGCGCTTTATAGAGTCCCTCCTCCGCTCCGGCTATCTTGAAAAAAGTGAATTGTGAAATAATAATCATTCCTTGACGGGAAAATAAATATTTGATACAATAACAAAACTTCAAATCAAATATTTATACAAAAAGGAGAAGAATCATGGAACGCGAAAAGCTGGGGTCCCGCCTGGGCTTCATCCTGCTGTCCGCCGGGTGCGCCATTGGCTGCGGAAATGTCTGGAAATTTCCCTGGATGTGCGGCCAATACGGTGGCGGCGGCTTCGTTTTGCTCTATTTTTTCTGCCTGGTGATTTTGGGCCTGCCGATCATGATTATGGAGTTCAGCGTGGGCCGGGCGGCACAGGCGAGCCCCATCAAAATGTATCAAAAACTGGAGAAAAAAGGCCAGAAATGGCACATTCATGGGTATGTTTCGTTCTTTGGGAGCGTGGCCCTGATGGCGTTTTACACGGTGGTCACCGGGTGGATCGTGTATTATTTTGTGCGGTTTCTGACGGGAAATATCCAGGATCTGGGATTTTCGTCCATGATTACAAACCCGGGGGTTAACGTGACCTATCTGGCGGTGACGGTGGTGCTGGCCTTCGGCATCCTGTGCTTCGGGCTGCAGGGCGGCCTGGAGCGGGTCACCAAATATATGATGATGCTGCTTCTGGTGCTGATGCTGGTGCTGGCTGTGCACAGCTTCACCCTGTCCGGTGCGGCGGAGGGGCTGCGGTTCTATCTGGTGCCGGACCTGTCCAAAATCAACGGCAGCGTGGTGGTGGGGGCCATGAACCAGGCCTTCTTCACCCTATCCGTGGGCATGGGTGCCATGGCTATTTTCGGCAGCTACATCGGAAAAGAGCGCTCCCTGATGGGGGAGTCGGTGCACATCATCGTGCTGGACACCTTTGTGGCGGTGGTGGCGGGACTGATCATGTTCCCGGCCTGCTTCACCTATGGCGTGGAGGTAAACGCCGGGCCCAGCCTGCTGTTTGACACCATGGCCACCGTGTTCAACCACATGGAGGGCGGACGCTGGTGGGGAACCCTGTTCTTCCTGTTTATGGTGTTCGCGGCCCTGTCCACGGTGCTGGCGGTGTGCGAGGAGATACTGGCCATGGTGCGGGATCTTACCGGCTGGAGCCGCCCGGTAGGGTGCCTGGTCTGCGGCGGGGGCATCTTCCTGGTGGCGCTGACCACGGCACTGGGCTACAGCGTGCTGCACTTCCAGCCCTTTGCAGAGGGCACCGCCTGGTTGGACCTGTGGGATTTCCTGGTGTCCAGCAATATTCTGCCCCTGGGATCCCTGGTGCTTGCCCTGTTCTGCTGCAACAAATCCGGCTGGGGCTGGGACAATTTCCTGCTGGAGGCCAACGCCGGGCAGGGCCTGAAGGTCCGCCCGTGGATGAAGCCGCTGTTCCGGTATGTGGTCCCGGCGGCCATCCTGTTCATCTATGTCTATGGCATGGTGACCTTCCAGTGGAAATAAGCATAAAAAATGAGAGGCGGGAGCCTCTCATTTTTGAGCTTGTCAAAAAAGGGCGGTGCCCTTTTTTGACAAAAGAGTTTTCGCTCCGATCCGCGCGTTTTCACGCATAAAATGCGCGAAAACACACTCTCTCCGCGCAAAGTATTTTTCGCGTCGTACACGCCCAACGGAAGTCCCCCTGGGGGGCGCCGCCGCGAAAAATGAATCAAACCTTATTCGCGGCCTGCGGGCCGCGAACTCTGCGAGGCTTTTTTGACAGTCTGAAAAAATGAGAGGCGGGAGCCTCTCATTTTTTATTAGGGGGGTTACTGCTTCACGGAGGGCTTCAGCTTCTCCGCGATGACGCACAGAAGGATGGTCAGCACCATGTCCGGCAGGGTATAGCCCACGGGGGTATCTACCCCCATCAGCAGGCGATAGGCCACAAAGCCCATGAGCCAGATCACCAGGTTCCGGGCGTCGGCGGCCACGGCGAAGCGGTCCCGGCGCAGAAGGAAGTGGTCCGCGATCTGGACGGCGATCATGGGGGCGAACACGGAGCCGATCAGGTACAGGAAGTTGGTGATATCGTCCATGGGGAACAGGATGGCCCCGGCCACGCCCACCAGGGTGGTGACGATGGCCACGGTTTTGCCGCTGAGCTTCCCGGACAGGGACTCGGCGGAGATGCCGGCGGACCAGGCGTCCAGGAAGGTGGTGGTGACGGTGGAGAACACCAGGATCACCAGGGCGGCGATGCCCAGACCGGCCTTCACCATGATGACGGCGATGTCATACTCGCCGGTGAAGATGGCCGCGCCCATGCCGATGACGTACATCCAGCAGGACACCAGGCCATAGGTAACCACGCTGGCCACGGTGGCCCGGACGGGCTTCTGGGCCTGGCGGGTATAGTCGCTGATCAGGGGCAGCCAGGACAGGGGCATGGCCACCGCCAGCTCCACCGCCGCGCCGAAGGTCAGGCCCTCACCGCTGGGGGCGGCCATGGTGCTGCCGGAGAAGAAGATCACCTTGCACAGCACCAGGGTCAGCACAAACAGGGCGGCCATGGTGATCTTGTTGATCCAGCCCAGGTCGGTGACGCCCACCACGATCCATAGGATGATGAGCCCGCCGATGACCAGGCACCACACCCAGCGGCCGATATCGAAAATGCCGCCGATGGCCAGGGCGCCGTCATAGATCATGATGGCGGTCCAGCCCACCAATTGCAGCACGTTCAGCAGGGCGAACAGCAGGCCGCCCTTCTGGCCGAAGCTCATTTTCACGGTCTCCATGGCGCTGCGGCCGGTGCGGCCGCCGATGAGACCCGCCAGCAGCATCATGCCGCAGCCGATGACATGGCCGATGAGGATGGCCAGCAGGCCCTTGCCCATGCCCAGAGGGGCGAAGGCCGTGCCGGTAAGGATCTCCGCCAGGGAGACGCCTGCCCCGAACCAGATCAGGGCGTTCTGAAAGGTGGAGGTCTTTTTCATTCCGCGAACCCTCCCTTCAGGTCAAACATGTGGTTCATGGGGCCGGAGCCGCGGCCCAGGTCCAGCATGGCGGCCAGGGCCCCGGAGATATAGGCCTTGGCCCGCTCCACGGACCGGTCCAGGTCATAGCCCTTGGCCAGGTTGGCGGCGATGGCGCTGGACAGGGTGCAGCCGGTGCCGTGGGTGTTGGGGTTGGGGATGCGCCGGCCCCGGAACCACTTGCCGCAGCCGTCCCGCCACAGCAGGTCGTCGGCGTCGTTGATCTGGTGGCCGCCCTTGCACAGCACGGCGCAGCCATAGCGCTGGCTGATGGTCCGGGCGGCGGCCTCCATGCCGGCGGCGTCGGTGATGGGGAGGCCGGAGAGGATCTCCGCCTCGGGGATGTTGGGCGTCAGGACCGTGGCCAGAGGCAGCAACTGAGAGGTCAGGGCCTGGATGGCGTCGTCCCGCAGGAGCTTTGCGCCGGAGGTGGCCACCATGACGGGGTCCACCACCACCCGCTCCGCGCCGTACTGCCGGAGCTTTTCCGCGATGACGGCAATCAGCTCCGCAGAGGAGACCATGCCGATCTTCACCGCGTCGGGGACGATGTCCGTGAATACGGCGTCCAGCTGCTCCGCCAGGAAATGGGGCGTGGACTCCAGAATATCCGTGACGCCGGTGGTGTTCTGGGCCGTCAGGGCCGTGACCGCGCAGGTGGCGAATACGCCGTTGGCGGTCATGGTTTTGATATCGGCCTGAATCCCGGCGCCTCCGCTGGAATCGCTTCCGGCAATGGTCAATGCTGTTTTCATGCTCATTTCTCCTTTCGATGTTAACACAGCACAGTTTTATAACGCGATGCAAGGTGGTGCCCCCAATGCACCGCGAAGGAACACATTTTGATTCAGTTTTCGTTATTCAGCCGCTCCCAATGGGCGGGGAGCCGGGCCAGGGAGGTGAGATATACCTCCGCCGCATTCCGCAGGCCCTGCTGATCCGCCTCGCCGTTGGCATCGAAAATGCCCACGGTGCGATAGCCCGCCGCGGCGGCGGTTTGCAGGGCATAGAGGGAGTCCTCCGCCACCAGGCACTGCCGGGGCGGCACACCCTGGGCCGCCAGGTGATAGATATCCGGCCGGTGCTTGCTGACGCCCAGCTCGCCGGTGGTGTAAATGGCCCGGAAATACGGCAGAAGGCCCAGCCGCTCCAGAGCCCGGGTCACATGGGTCCGGGGACTGGAGGTGGCGGCGGTGACGGTTACGCCGCGGCCCTGTAAAAACGCCAGGGCCTCTCGGGCTCCGTCCTTTTCGGGGACCTCGTTATAGTAAAAGTCCCGCAGCATGGCGGAGAGGTCCGCCAGCACGTCCTCCTCCGGCGGCAGGGGATAGTGGGTCCGGAGATAGTCCGCCCCCTGCTCCATGCTCATGGAGAACAGAAGCTCCCCCAGGCCCGGCTCCGGCGTCAGGCCCCGATGCAGCAGATACCGGGCTCCCAGGTCCCTCCAGATGGACATGGAGTCCAGCACCACGCCGTCCAGGTCGAATATGGCGGCGCGGATCATGAGCGCAGCATCTCCTCCGTGGCGGCCTTCAGGTCAAGGCTCGCCCGGCGGATATCCGCCGCGCCGTAGATGGCGCTGATAACGGCGATGCCGCAGATGCCGCTGCCGGAAAGCTGAGACACATTGCCGAGGCTGATGCCGCCGATGGCCACCACGGGGATGGACACGGCCCGGCAGATGGCCTGCAGGGTGTCGTAGGACACGTCGTCGGCGTCGTCCTTGGAGCCGGTGGGGAACACCGCCCCCACCCCCAGATAGTCGGCCCCGTGCTTTTCCGCCAGCAGGGCCTGCTCCACCGTCTGGGCGGATACGCCGATGATCTTGTCCGGCCCCAGCTTCCGCCGGACGTCCAGGGCCTCCATGTCGCTCTGGCCCACGTGGACGCCGTCGGCGTCCATGGCCAGAGCGATGTCCACGTTGTCATTGACGATGAAGGGAACGTGATAGTCCCGGCACAGGGCCTGAAGCTCCCGGGCCTCCGCCAGGAAGGCGGGCTCCGCCAGGGACTTTTCCCGCAGCTGCAGCATGGTGACGCCGCCCCGCAGGCTCTCCTCCACCACGTCCCGGAGGCTGCGGCCATTGAGCCAGTGGCGGTCCGTTACGGCGTACAGCAGCAGATCCTGCTCAGCGCACTTCATACTTGGCCCCCTTATCCAGCGCGGCGCCGTCCATGTTGTAGATGGCGTCGATGATGCGGTTGCGGTAGGTGGAGTTGCCGTCCCCCGGGGCCATGCGGCTCCAGCCGATCTCACCGGCCAGACCCATGG
>ENA-UAHZ01000783-UAHZ01000783.1-human-gut-metagenome-genome-assembly--contig:-NODE-783-length-6137-cov-4.229859_pt1 | contig 6137 bp, 6 predicted proteins | sample MGYA00244410_ERZ654371 | MGnify/ENA primary metagenome ERZ654371 (study PRJEB26926, sample SAMN06164914) | human gut metagenome | biome: ENVO:00009003; feature: ENVO:2100002; material: ENVO:00002003...
ATACCCACCTGGGGGCCGTTGCCGTGGGCGATGACCACCTCGTTGCCCTCGGCGATCAGGTCCACAATGGCCTTGGCGGTTTTGCTGACCAGGGCCAGCTGCTCGGCGGCGGTGCTGCCCAGGGCGTTGCCGCCCAGGGCGATGACGATGCGTTTGGACATAGTGCTTTTACCTCTCAATAATCAGAATGAGCGGGGATAGCGGGGGCAAAAACGCCCCCGCTATGTAGTTTTACCGGATTCAGAAGGATTTACGCTGCTCCTTGCCCTCGTCCATGGCCATCAGGGCGCGGACGGGATCCTTCACCTGGGCTAGGAAGATCATGGCGGCGATGATATAGGGCTTGTAGGAAGCCTGCTTGTACAGAGGCACGATGTAGCGGTCGAACACGGAGTTGTCCACTTCGCCCTCGGCGCAGCTCAGGCCGGTGATGTCGGCGGGCAGGCAGTGCAGATACAGGGCCTTGCCGTCCTTGGTGAGCCGCATCATTTCCTCGGTGCAGGCCCAATCCTTGTGCTGGGCGTTCTGGGCCAGCAGCTTCTTCTCCAGAGCGTCGATGCCGTCCTTGTCGCCCTGGGCGTACAGGCGGGTGCGCTCCTCCATGGCGGCGAAGGGAGCCCAGCTCTTGGGATACACGATGTCGGCGTCGGTGAAGGCCTCGGCCATGGAGTTGGTCTTGTGGAACTTGGAGCCGTACTTCTCGCAGTTCTTGCGGGCCACCTCCTCCACCTCGGGCATCACGTCATAGCCCTCGGGATGGGCCAGGGTCACGTCCATGCCGAAGCGGGTGAACAGGCCGATGACGCCCTGGGGAACGGACAGGGGCTTGCCGTAGGAGGGAGAATAGGCCCAGGTCATGGCGACCTTCTTGCCCTTCAGGTTCTCCACGCCGCCGAAGTAGTGGATGACGTGCAGCATATCGGCCATGCACTGGGTGGGGTGATCCACGTCGCACTGCAGGTTCACCAGGGTGGGCTGCTGCTCCAGAATGCCGTCGCGATAGCCTTCCTTCACGGCGTCCATGAAGGTGGTCTGATACTTGTGGCCCTCGCCGATGAACATATCGTCGCGGATGCCGATGACGTCGGCCATGAAGGACACCATGTTGGCCGTCTCGCGGACGGTCTCGCCGTGGGCGATCTGGGACTTCTTCTCGTCCAGGTCCTGCACCTCCAGGCCCAGCAGGTTGCAGGCGGAGGCGAAGGAGAAGCGGGTGCGGGTGGAGTTGTCGCGGAAGATGGAGATGCCCAGGCCGGAATCGAAGATCCGGGTGCTCTTGTTGCGCTCGCGCAGGTCACGCAGGGCGTCGGCCACGGTGAACACGGCGTCGATCTCGTCGTCGGTCTTGTCCCAGGTCCAGTAGAAGTCGGTCTTGTACATATCGTTGATATGCAGAGTCTCCAGATGGCGTGCCAGCTCGATGGTCTTGCTCATAGTGTTTTTTCTCCTTTATTTTATGTGTGTGAGTATTCTGATATATACAGCCTGCTGTTTTCAATCAGACTTACTTGATGTCGTTGCCGGTGAGCTCCTGGCGGAAGCTGGTGGCGGAGCCGTCCTTGTTCTCGGGCTTGTACAGGCCGGGAACGGCGGCGTACAGAGCGGCGCAGGTCACCAGATCCTGCTTCCAGGTGATCTCGTTGGGGGCATGAGCCTGGGACTCGGCGCCGGGGCCGAAGCCCACGCAGGGGATGCCGTAGCGACCCTGGATGGACACGCCGTTGGTGGAGAAGGTCCACTTATCCGTCAGGGGGCGGCCCCGGCGGGTGGACATGGCCTTCTCGTCAGCGCCGATGCGCTCGGTGCCCCACAGGGCGTGGTGGGCGTCGATCAGGGCCTGGACGTGGGGAGCGGACTCCTTGTTGATCCAGGTGGGGAAGAAGCACTCGGTCTCGTAGACGTGGCCGGTCCAGGCGGGACGGTCATACATATACATGGACACCTTCACGTCCTTGGCGTACTTCTTGCAGGCGGGCAGGTCCTCGATCTCCTTCAGGCAGGACTTGTAGGTCTCGCCGGCGGTCATGCGGCGGTCGATGGAGATGGCGCAGGAGTCGGCCACGGCGCAGCGGGAGGGGGAGGTGTAGAAGATCTGGCTGGTGGTGCAGGTGCCCCGGCCCAGGAAGCGGGCGTCCTCATAGTGCTCGGGGTTGAACTTGGGATCCAGCATCTTCACCAGGCCGTTGATCTCGGTGGAGCCGTCGGCGGGGTTCTCGTTCAGGTCACGGACGTTCAGGATGACCTCGGCCATCTTGTGGATGGCGTTGTCGCCGCGCTCGGGAGCGGAGCCGTGGCAGGACACGCCGTGCATATCCACGCGGATCTCCATCCGGCCGCGATGACCGCGATAGATGCCGCCGTCGGTGGGCTCGGTGGAGATGACGAACTCCACCTGGTTCCGGGCGTCCTCGGGACCGTTGAAATATTCATTGACGATGGACTGCCAGCACATACCGTCGCAGTCCTCCTCCTGAACGGAGCCCACCACCATGATCCTGTAGCCCTGGGGAATCAGGTCCAGATCCTTCATGATCCTGGCGCCATAGGTGGCGGCGGCCATGCCGCCCTCCTGGTCGGAGCCGCCCCGGCCATAGATGACCTCGTCGGTCTCATAGCCCTGATAGGGATCGGCCTCCCAGTTCTCGATGTTGCCGATGCCCACGGTGTCGATATGGGAATCCAGGGCGATGATCTTGTCGCCGGTGCCCATCCAGCCGATGACGTTGCCCAGCTTGTCGAACTCCACCTTGTCATACCCCAGGCTTTCCATTTCCTGGGCGATGCGGCGGACGACGCCCTCTTCCTGGCAGGATTCCGAGGGGATGGCGATCATGTCCCGCAGGAACTTGGCCATAGCGGGACGATAGTCCTGTGCGGCCTTTTTGATGGCTTCGAAATTCATGGTGTTACCTCCGTTTGCTTTCCTTATTTTCTGTCTCAACAGGGGGGAGATTTGTTCTCTGTGCTCCTATCATATCACAGAGAACGCAGATGTCAAACAAAAAATCTGGATTCCTAAAAATTTTTTTGGGAAAGCCGTTGATTTCTGAAAAAAGTGTGGTATCATGGGGGTGTAGAAAAATTGCGGAGAGGTGGGCTATGGAGGAAAAACGTTTGGAAATGCTCAAGCAACTGGCGGCGGGCATCGCCGCGCAGTTCGGCAGCAACTGTGAGGTAGTGATCCACGATTTGTCCAGCAATCATCCGGACCACTCCATTGTCCACATTGAAAACGGCCATGTGTCCGGCCGGAAGGTAGGCGACGGAGCGTCCCAGGTGGTGCTGGACCAGATGGCGTCTCAGGCCGAGCACCCCCGGGACCACCTGTGCTATCTGACCCGGACGCCGGACGGCAAGATCCTCAAGTCCTCCACGCTGTATATCCGCAACCGGCGGGGGGCCGTGACGGCCATCTTCTCCATCAACTACGACGTGTCGGGGCTGATGATGATCCAGAGCACCATCGGCGACCTGCTGTCCACCCAGGACAAGGAGCAGACGGAGCCGGAGCGCATCATCAACGTCAACCACGTTCTGGATGAGCTCATTGAGCAGTCCGTGGCCCTGGTGGGCAAGCCCGTGGCCCTGATGAACAAGGACGACAAGGTCCGGGCCATCCGCTTTCTGAACGAGGCCGGCGCGTTCCTGGTGACCAAGTCCGGCGACAAGGTGGCAAAATACTTCGGTATTTCCAAATATACCCTTTATTCTTATATCGACGCAAACAAAGACGGAGACAAATAAATCAGGAGGAAAAGAAAACATGATCGATCTGACCATCAACAAGACCGGCCTGGAGCACAATATCCAGAAGGCTAAGGAGAACCACATCATCATCCCCACCATCGCCCAGATGCAGAACCCCGACCTGATCCCCGAGAAGATCAAGGCCAAGCTCAGCCACACCGGCCTGTGGGACGTGGACCCCGTGAACCTGTTCCGTATCTCCTGGCACAACGAGGCCAAGGAGCAGGGCGGCCTGTTCCAGGCGGTGCCCAACTATGTGGAGATCCCCAGCAAGCTCTCCGGCGTGCCCTGCCGCATCATCGCCATGTCCGGCAAGTGGTTCCCCACCGGCTGCCATAAGGTGGGCGCCTCCTTCGGCTGCCTGGCCCCCCGCCTGGTCACCGGTCAGTTCGACGCCACCTATCACCACGCCGTCTGGCCCTCCACCGGCAACTACTGCCGCGGCGGCGCCTTCAACTCCAAGCTGCTGGCCTGCGAGTCCGTGGCCATCCTGCCCCAGGATATGTCCAAGGAGCGCTTCGACTGGCTGAAGTCCATCGCCGGTCAGATCATCGCCACCCCCGGCTGCGAGTCCAACGTCAAGGAGATCTTCGACAAGACCTGGGAACTGAAGAAGGATCCCACTATGATGATCTTCAACCAGTTCGCCGAGATGGGCAACCCCCTGTGGCACTACAACGTCACCGGCTACGCTCTGGCCGAGCTGTTCGAGGCCGTGAAGAAGCCCGGCCAGAACTTCGCCGGCGCCTGCTTCACCTCCGGCTCCGCCGGCACCATGTCCGCCGGTGATCTGCTGAAGGAGCGCTATCCCCACCTGAAGCTGGCCGTGGGCGAGGCACTGCAGTGCCCCACCATCCTGGACAACGGCTTCGGCGGCCACCGCATCGAGGGCATCGGCGACAAGCACATCCCCTGGATCCACAACGTGAAGAACACCGACATGGCCATCGCCATCGACGACGAGGATTCCCAGCGCTTGCTGCGCCTGTTCAACACCGCCGACGGCAAGGCCTACATGAAGAACGAGCTGGGCATGAGCAACGAGGAAATCGAGAAGATGTCCTGGCTGGGCATCTCCGGCATCGCCAACGTCCTGTGCTGCATCAAGATGGCCAAGTACTATGAGCTTACCGAGAACGACGTGGTGGGCACCGTCCTCACCGACTCCGCCGCCATGTATCAGTCCCGGGTGGACGAGCTGAACCAGCAGCACGGCGCATACAACGCTCATGAGGCCGCCATGGATCATGCCCGTCATATGCTGGACCTGAAGACCGACAGCATGCTGGAGCTGACCTACACCGAGCGTAAGCGGGTCCACAACCTGAAGTATTACACCTGGGTGGAGCAGCAGGGCATGACCGTGGAGGACCTGAACGCCCAGTGGTACGACACCAAGGGCACCTGGGATGTGGTCCACGCCCAGGCCAAGGAGTTGGACGAGCTGATCAACGAGTTCAATGAGGCCACCGGCCTGCTGAAGGCTCTGTAAAAAATCGCTTTCCGATAACGCCTCAGGGCGGGGCTTTGCCCCGCCCTGATTTTTATTCCATGCACCAACCATAATCCCGCCCGGTGGGCGGAGGACGAATGTTTTATTTCGCCGGGGATCCATCCACCTGTGTCAGGATGATCTCCTCCACCTCCTGCATTCCCGAAATCAATGCATCTCTTGCGGCCCCGTAATTCTGCTGCTCCAATGCATCGATGGCGTCCGCCACCCGGGCGCACAGGGCGGTGTAATAGGCCGGGAACTCCTGCTGCACTTTTTCTGACATCTGAATATCCTCCTTTTCGTAGGGGGCGGCGTCCTCGACGCCCCGCGTGTCTGACCTTATCTTACACGCTTGAAACACAAAATGCAATACATATCGAAATACAAATCGTGGGTACAATTTGTCATATATAAATGACAAGGAGTGCCTGCCATGAAGAAATTCAAAATTCCCCAGCCACCCAGCTCCACAACCAAATCCATCCGCTTTCCCAACACGGTGATTGCTCAGGTGGAGGCGGCGATACAGGGTACGGAATGCACGTTCAATGCCTTCGTGGTGGAGGCGGTGCGGGTGGCGTTGGAAAATTTGCAGGATGACGAAGATTAAAATTATTTTGTAAATGAGGTAAACACCATGAAAAATGTGAAATACGGCAAGTGCGTCCGCTGCGGCCGGACGTATGAGGCCAAGCCCGACCTGACCAACTGCGAATGCGGCGGCATTCTGGATATCGTGTACGACTATGACTACATCAGGTCCGTCCTGACCAAGGAGAAGCTGGCCAAGCGGGAAAACCGCTCCATGTGGCGCTATCGGGAGCTGCTGCCCGTGGAGGAGACCACCCCCTGTCTCTTATACACATCTCCGAGCCCACGAGACAGGCAGAAATCT